>CABDYU010000156.1_pt1 | contig 67279 bp, 69 predicted proteins | sample 3132011 | NCBI WGS metagenome assembly CABDYU01 (sample SAMEA5534338, study PRJEB31848) | metagenome | biome: tundra; feature: field; material: soil | place: USA | collected 2013-05 | depth 0.45 m | reverse complement strand
AAGATCGTTCTGCGCGGAGTGCACTTCGACTTCAACAAGTCCAACATCCGTCCGGGTGATGCGGCGGTATTGGACGAAGCGGCAGCCAGGCTGAAGGCGCACCCTGACCTGACGGTAAACGTCAACGGGTACTGCGACGCAATCGGTGGCGAAGAGTACAACCTGAAGCTTTCGGATCGGCGCTCGAACGCGGTGGTCAACTACCTCGCCGAGCAGGGCGTACCGCAGAGCAGGTTGGTAGCGCATGGCTACGGCAAGACCGACTTCGTGGCCACCAACGACACGGCGGAAGGGCGGGCCGAGAATCGGCGGGTCGAACTGGTGCCCAACCAGTAAATCCCCGGCCCTAAATGGTCTGATAACAGCGGCCGCAGTCCCCAATCGGGACTGCGGCCGTTTCGTTGGGTGCAATCACTTCGCGCCGGGGAAGCTCAGCGTGAAGCCGCCATCGACGATGATGGTCTGCGCGGTCAGATAGCTCGCCGCGGGCAGGCATATCAGGCACGCGACGGCGGCAATCTCGTCGAGCGTTGGCGGGCGCTTCAGCGCGGAGCGTTCGGCGCATCGGCGCTGAAAATCTTCGTATGAGTAGCCCAGGTAGTTCGCGTAGAGGCGCGCCGAGTCGGTGTCGATGTAACCGACGTTGAGGCCGTTGACCGTGACGCCGCGCGGGCCGAGCTCGAACGCGAAGTCGCGCACCATGCTCTCGAGCGCGGCCTTCGCGGCGCCAAGCACGCCGTGGCCGGGCAGATTGCGAATCGAATCCATTCCCGAAATCATCAGCACGCGCCCGCCCTCGCCCATCACGCGGCTCGCTTCCTGGACCGCGGCGACGAATCCGTTGACGCTCAGCGCAAAGGTGCGGGCGAGATTGTGCGGCTTGGTTTCGAGCAGCGGCTTGAATGCGGTCGCGGCCGCATTCGCGACCAGGATGTCGAGCCCGCCCAGCTCGGAGGCGGTGCGCGTCACCATCGCGCGCACTTGCGACTCGTCCTCGAGGTCGGCCTTGACGAGCATCGAGCGCGGCGCGACCGCACGGACCTCGTCGAGCGTTTGCGCGGCGCTCGCTTCGTCGCGGCGGTAGTTCATCGCGACGGTCGCGCCCAGCCGCGCCAGCCCGAGCGAGATGGCGCGGCCAAGTCCGCGCGTGCCACCCGTCACGATCGCTATCTTGCCATCGAGGTCGTGGTCGTGCATCAGCCCTATGAGATCAGATTCGCGTAGAGAACTTGGCGAATGTCTTTGCCGATCGATGCGCCATCTGCTCGGATCACGCGACGGTTGAACCCATCGCGCTCGACGTTCACCGTCAGCTCGGCGTCGGAGGCGTCGGCCGGCGTTGCAAACGCGACCCGTCCGCTTTCCGGCGTCCGCGACTGCGCCATGACGGCGCCGCCACGGCCATACAGCGTGACGCGCGCACCGGCAATCGGCGGATGCTCCCCGTCGGGCAGGTAATCGTTGTCCAGCACGGTGACCGCAATGCTGCGCAGATCGCGTGCGCGCGCGATCTCGACTCGCAGATCGCGCAGATAAATCATCGGCTCGGCAAACACGCCCTGGATTCCCGCCCGCTCCGGCTCGAGCGCCGGGTTCGCCTTGAGCTCGACGCGCTGCGCCGCCATCCCGTGGTCGGAAGTGACGATGAACAGCGTGGATTCGAGCAAGCCGCGCGCGCGAAACAACTCGAGCACCGCGCCGATTCGTTTGTCGGTGCGATGGAGCGCCTCACGCAGCCCCTCGTGATGGGGGCCGTAGTCGTGGCCGGCGCCATCGGTGATCACGAACTCGTGCGCGACGAACACCGGAGCGCCGCCGTTGCAATGTTCGAAGAGGTTGATCGCTTGCGCCATGCCGCGGATGTCCACGAGCTCTTCGCGAGCCATCGTGGGCATATTGTCGGCCTCCCATCGCGGACTTATTTCGCCGAACATCTCGGCGGTGAGCGCTTTGAGGCGCGCCTTGTCGCCGACGATCCGCCGCTCGAACACGGCGTGATCGGCGCCGCGTCCCTGCGGCTCATGGATCGAAGCCGTGATCGCGCCCGGGCCACGGGCGCGCTTGAAGGCCTCGTAGAGCGTCTCGACGCCGGGATTCAGAAAACGCTCGGTCTCGAAGATGTTGCCCTGAATCGGCACGGTCTCGCGATGTTCGCGCAGGTGGAAAGTGGGATTGACAACGTCGTGATGCCCGCACCATGCGCCGGTCAGAATCGTCGAGTGGCTGGGCCACGTGATGCTCGGGAAATTGACGATCGATCCGTGCGAGAGCATCGCGCCACGCTCGACGAGGCCGGCGAGGTTTGGAATCGCGCCAGGATTGTTATCGAGCTGATGGCGCAGTTCCGAATGCGACAGGCCGTCAAGCAGGAACATGTAAGCATTGGTTGGACGCGCGGCGTTGTCGTCGATAATTTCCTCGAGCGGATTGCCGTCCTGGCGCTTGAGGTAAACCTCGGCGGGTGAGCCCGACGCGTCGAGGCCGGCGATTTTCGGGAATCCCATCAGGCGCGCGATCGTCGGCGCGACATCGACCTGGCGGGCGCCCAGCTTGAAGAGTCCGCGGCGGACGCCCGGACCGCTGAACACCAGCGGCGCGCGGGATTGCACCACGTCGAGCGCGCCATGCTGCCCCGGCTGGATTCCGTAGGCGTAGGCCTTGGGGCTGAGGACCAGATCGGGAGCGCGCGGACTGTCGAAGAGCTGGGCGATTCGCTCATACGCGTAAGGATGGCTGAGCACGTGGGGTTCGAACCAGGCGCGATTTGGATCGTCGGTGCGATTGCCGCTGCGGCCGGCGGCGTCGAGTTCCTCGTCGATCGTGGAAACGATGAACGGATCCTGATTTGCGATCGGGTTCTCGCCGATTTGCTCGACGACTTCGAATGACAGCGCGCCGCGTTCATCGGCGAAGCGTTTGAATCGAATCATCCCGGGCCGCGACCACACTTCGTACGCGTCGGCCCGCCAGGTGATCACGAGATCGACGTGATCGGCCGCCGGGGTCTCGGCGAGCAGCGCGAGGATCGTCGCGTCGCCGGAATCATACTGATGCGGATCGAGTCCCTGGCCACCGCGGCGTTCAGGTCCATGTTCCCGCAGCTGGCCGGGTTTGTGATTCATTTGATGTCGAATCTCCTTGCTGAAAACATTGCGCCGCGCGGCATGACGTGCGCAAGCCGCCTACGGCGCATTACTTAACGTTTCGTTCATATTCGCGATCGGGGCCGGCGAGATTGCGCGTGATCGCACATTCCCGCAATAGTGAAAGCCCAGACCGGGAAAGGCAATCAGTATATGGCGCTCAACGAAGAATCGGGATTCGAGTCGCGGATCGGAAAAGGCACCAAGGCTTCGGGGAAACTCAACTTTCGCGGCCCGGTAAAGATCGAAGGCGAAGCGGAAGGCGAGATCACCGGAGATGAAGTTGTAATCGCAAATGGCGCGGTGGTGAGCGCGCGGATTTCCGCGGGCAAGGTGACGATCGCGGGCGCGTTCAGCGGCGAAGTGACGGCGCGCGAACGCGTCGAGTTGATGGCGACGGCGCGAGCGCAGTGCACAATCAACACGCCGAGCCTGGTGCTCAATGAGGGCGCGCAATTCGACGGCGACTGCAAGATGCCGACCAAGAAGCTCGCTGCGTGAGCCGCGCTTAGCGGGGAGGCGCGGACGAGACCAGAACGGTTTCGATGCCGCGTGAATCGCGCCGGCGCAGCACTAGTCCCGAGTCGTCAATCTCAATTTCCTCGGAGTCGCCCATCCGCGGTTCGTAGATCCACACGTGCGGATCGTTGCCACGCTGGCGGCACGACTGTTTACCGGTGGCAGCGACGAGTGTATTCGGATCGATTGCCGCCACCCGTCCGGTCCATCCCGTCTGCCCGCGTTCGCGAATGTGGGCGATGGTCAGAGCGCGAAATATGATCAGGTCGGCATCCACTTCGCCGTAGCGCCCGAGCTTGGTGATCAAGTTGTTGCGCCCGCCCATCGCGCCGACGTTGCCGCGCAGAAAACCGTCGGCTGATTCGTAGGTGGCATTGCGAGTGAAGGGGCCGCGGCTGTAGCTCACGACTACGCGCCGGATGAGCCCGGCGCCGTCGAGTTCGGCTTCGACTTCGTACACGTTGGATCCGCTCGCGGGACGCCGGATGCCGTGAATTTTGCCTGCGGCCAGCGTTTCATTTTCGACGGCTATCAACTCGCCGGCGCGGCGGATGTCGTAGCGGAACTCACCGTCGGCGATCGGCATGCTCGAAAGCTAACCGCTCGGGTGGGAGCGAACAAGTTTGCCGCATACGCGGTCAATCAGGCATTGTGGCGGTTCGAAGTCCCTGTTCGTTGGTAGCAGGGGCTCGCACATCCAAGAGGAAAGGGTCGAATGAACTGGCAGGAGTATTACCGATCGCACACGATTTCAGCCCAGCAAGCGGCCGCCATGGTAAAGCCGGGGATGCGGGTGCATTTCCCGCTCGCGGCGGGAGGCGTGATGCAGCGCGCGTTGGCGGTACGAGGCAGGGATATCGGCGGCGTGGTTGATCTCAGGATGTCGTCGCCGCTGATCGACCCGGGATGGCTGGGCGGAGAAGCCGCGGCGCATTTCAGGCTCGAGTTCGAGTTGTTCATCGGCAACCTGGGACGTCCGTCGCACGACCGGCAAGCGGCCACCTACCTGCCCAACTTATTTTCGACCAGCTTCAAGCCGCACGACGAACGGCCGGCCGAAGACAAGCCTATCGATTTCACTTTCGTCAACGTCACCACGCCCAACGCCAGGGGATTCGTCAGCTTCGGGCCGCATCAGTGGAACAAGCGGATGTACGCGCGGCGCGCGCGTCACGCGATCGCCGAAGTTGACGCGAGCATGACGCGCACTTACGGCGACGTTTACATGCACGTTTCGGAGTTCGAGTATTTCGTCGAGGGAACTCCGCCGCCGCCCGATCTGGCTGTGATCGAGAATGCGCTCGCGGCGATGGACAGCGAAAAGCGCGACGGTATCCGCGCGGTCATTGCCGAAGCGGGGGTCGAACGCATCTGGCCGATCGTACAGTATCTGCAACGCACGCCGCTGGCAGATTTGCGCGTGTTGCTCGGCCTTGCGCCGCCGCCCGAGGAGTTCAAGGCGGTGGCGGGTTACCTTAGCGAACTCGTCGAAGACGGCGTGACGATTCAGATCGGAGTCGGAGATCCCAGTTCGCAGATGCCGCGGCTGGGCGCATTCGACGGCAAGCACGATCTGGGGCTGCATACCGAGATGGTCGCGCCGGGAATCGCGCGGCTGGTTGACGCGGGGATCATCAACGGGCGGCGCAAGACGATCCATCGCGGCAAGGCGGTTTCGGTCGCGTGGTCGGGCTCGGATCCGGACGACTTGCGGATAATCGACGACAACCCGGCGTTCGAGCTTTACGATCCCGAGTACGTGCTCAAGATCGCGACGGTGTCCGCGAATTATCGGCAGACCGCGATCAACAACGCGCTCAGCATCGATCTGACCGGACAGATTAACTCGGAGAGCATGCTCGGGGCGCGGATGATGAACGGGACCGGAGGACAGCCGGAAACTCATATCGGCGCCTTTCTATGCCCGGGCGGACGCGCAATTACGTTGCTGCAATCAACTGCGGTGGGCGGGGCAATTTCGCGCATCGTGCCGCAACTCGAAGCCGGCGCGTTGGTAACGGTGCCGCGTTATTTCGCCGATACTGTAGTGACCGAATTCGGAATCGCGCGGTTGTTGGGCAAGAACCATCGCGAGCGCGCCGCCGAATTGATCGCGGTTGCTCACCCGGACCATCGCGCGGAGCTGAGGGAAGCGGCCAACCGACTGTTCGGCTAGATCGTTAAAACGCGCGAAAACAGCGCGGATTCAGTGCTAAATAACACAATGAGGCGCGGTATATCCCGCCTAAGGCTTGACCTTGGGCGGGAAATAGTCCAATAAGAGGGTCTATAGCGCAGTTCAACTTTTATGGTAGTCTATTTGACAGCTTAAGAACGGATAGGCGTATTAAAGAGGAAGTGAAAGGATGGCATCCTCGACGAAGGTGCTGACAGTCAATGAGCTGGCCGAGTATCTGCGAGTACATCGCTCGACGATCTACCGGCTGCTCAAGAAAGGACGGTTGCCCGGTTTCAAGATCGGAAGCGACTGGCGCTTCAACGTCGAGGTAATCGATGAATGGCGGCTGCGCCAGGGACCCTTCGTGCTGGAAGAGGAAGGAGCTGATTAGCGGGCGGCATCGTAGCGCCGCAATCCGCTTCGTTGAACTCAAAGTATCCCCGGTTTCCTGTGACCCGATCTGTCGCTGAAGTCACTCTCATCCACCCACAATTCGCGGTTAATTTTTAATTTAAGCTGACATTGAAATCGGGTAAGTTGTCGCGCGCACGCGTGCGCGGCTAGAATCCGAACAACCGAGTTGCCGCGCGCATCGAATTTCCGCGCGCGATGATCGCGCAGAGTAATGCCGACTGACATTTCCGCCAAGACACGACTGTTCACCGAATCCGTAATCCGCGAGATGACGCGGCGAGCGCTCAAGTCCGGTGCGGTAAACCTGGCGCAGGGATTTCCCGACTTTCCCGCCCCGGCCGAAATCAAGCAAGCCGCCAAGCGCGCGATCGACGAGGAATACAATCAGTACGCGATCACCCACGGCTCGCCGAATTTCCGCCGCGCAATCGCGGACAAGGTGCGCAGCTACAACGCCGTCGCGTGCGATCCCGACCGCAACATCACGGTAACCTGCGGCGCGACCGAGGCGATGATCGCGACGATGCTGGCGGTGATCAACCCGGGCGACGAGGTGATCATCTTCGAGCCATTCTACGAGAACTACGCGCCCGACGTGATCCTGGCCGGTGCGACGCCGCGTTACGTGGCGCTGCGCGATCCGGATTTCTCCATCGATCGCGCCGAGCTCGAAGCGGCATTCGGTCCGCACACCAAGGCAATCGTGATCAACACTCCGCACAATCCGAGCGGCAAGGTTTTCACGCGTCCCGAGCTCGAAGCGATCGCCGCGCTATGCCAGCGCCACGATACGCTGGCAATCACCGATGAGATTTACGAGCACATCATTTACGGCGGCGCGCGCCACGTATCGATCGCGAGCCTTGCGGGGATGGCCGAGCGAACGGTGACGATTAGCGGGCTGTCGAAGACCTACTCGATAACGGGATGGCGGCTGGCGTACGCGATCGCCAGCGAAAGAATCACCGCGGCAATTCGCAAGGTGCATGACTTTCTGACGGTGGGCGCGCCGCATCCGCTGCAGGAGGCCGGCGCCGTCGCACTGCGGCTGCCGGAATCGTTTTATGCGGAGCTGACCGCGATGTACGAGCGCAAGCGCGGCGCGTTGTACGCGGCGCTCACGAGGGCCGGCCTGGAATGCAGCAAACCCGACGGCGCGTATTACATCTTGGCGGAGATTGGCGGGCTCGGATTCAAAGACGACTTCGCGGCGGCGGATTTCATGCTCGATGAAGTCGGCGTCGCCGCGGTGCCCGGTTCAAGCTTTTACCACCGGCCGGAGTTGGGGCATCGGAAAATTCGATTCACGTTTTCGAAAAGCGACGAGACGATCGCGGCAGCCGCCGAGCGGCTGAGCCATCTGCAGGAAAAGCTGGCGGCGCGTTCGAAATTGGCGGGACGAGACTAAAACAGGTCAGATCGAGGCTCGAGAAGGGTCAAGAAGCTTTCTTGCCGCCCTGGATGGTGCGCAGGCGTGGGCGCTCGATCCCGCCCGACAGATAAACCAGCACGGTCCACGCGCTGCGCGTGAGCGGGTAACAGAGCAGCACGCTGCCGGCGGCGATCGCGCTCAGAAAAAATATCTCGACGGCATCAGAGAGGCGCGTGGCGAAGGCCAGAATCGCCCAGCAGATAAGGAACGAGCCGGAGGCCACCGCGAAGTCGAGATACATCGCGCCCAACGTCTCTCCCGGATCCTTCCAGAACACTACGTGGCATCGCGGGCACTCGCGATTCATCCTGAAGTGCGATCTGAAAATTGCGCCGTTTCGGCACACCGGACATCGGCAATTGAGCACGCATTGGATCAGCGCGGATGGGGAATCGTTCGCCACGATCCTGATATAACTGCGCGGCGCGCGTGAGGCCAGCGACTATGTCACGCGAGGATCAGATGCTCCAGTTGAAGCCGAGCTCGGGACCGATCATCTGCACGCGCAGTAAATTGCCGACCCCCGACGAAGTCTGCGTGTACTTCGAGTAGTAGTAGCTCACGCCGGCAAATGGGGCGAAACCGCGCCAGTCGCGGTTCGAGTAAACGACGCGCCAGTGAGTCTCGAAGCCCGATTGCGAGTCGTAAACCGTCCCGCCCTCGCTGCGGCCGGAGTCCCACTTGTTGGCCCAATAGCCCTGCGCGGTCACCTCGAACGCGAAGTTGGGCGCCAGCCATCGCCGTTCCTCGAGCCCGATCACCGGTATCGGCAGCCCCTTCTCATGGAAGCGGACTCGCGCCTCGAACGGCGAGACCTGGCTGAACTTTGGCGAGCCATCGTTGATTCGAAAATCGTTATATGTGAATTCGAGTCCGATCTTTGCGCGCGTGTCCCATCCCTGGAGAAGGGCCGGCAATCCCTGTTCGCGATCCTGATACAGCGGCGTCAGGCGGCGCTCGTAGTATCCGCCGAACGTGTACCATCGGTCACCGCCGGGATTCAGCTTCTGATTCGGGGAGATTATCGTTCCGCCAAATGCCAGCGGCTGAGTTTCAAATTTGCTGCCATACAAACCGAAGTATCTGAATTGGGACTGCGCCGCGTTAACGTCGTCGAACCAGTACGAAAGCAGCACCTCGGGCAGTTGCATCTGCGAGACGCCGAGGTCGTTCTGCAAGCTAATCGCACTGTCTGGAAATGAGTTGATTCGGCGCCGCAGCGTGTTGGCGCCAACGAGGAACTGGTAGGTGTCGTCGGCTTCGATGTCGATTTGATGTGGCGCGGGCGTAAGCAAGTCGGAACCCGGTTCGCGCAGCGACAGGAAGTCACTCGCAAAACAGTTCGCGCTGGTTAGCAGTGCGGTGAGGACCAAAGCCGTTGCTAGTTGAGCTAAACGCATGGGTTGGAATGCTGTACTATTGAGATTTGCATAATATAGCTACAGTGGAAAGAGATCAGCTTGCTCCCAGAAGGCCATCACCAGGGTTGGCCGGCGGCGCATGCGGCGCAGCGCGCGACGGGCGTGATAGCTGAGTTGGGCGAAGTCGTGCGGGCAGAAGTTGGGCAACTCGTGATGTTTCCAATAGCCCCAGATGTACTCCACCGGATTGAGTTCCGGCGCGTAGGCGGGCAGGTACTCAAGATCGATCCGGCCGCGCTGGCGGACGACAAACTCTCTCACCAGCCGGCCGCGATGGGTTTGCGAACGATCCCAGACCACCAGCAGCTTGCCCGGCAGGTGGTGCAGCAGATAACCCAGGAAGTTCACTACTTCGGCCGCGCGAATGGTTCTTTGGTAAAGCCGGAAATAGAAGTTCCACCAAGTGATGCCGGCCGCGGCCGAGAGCACTTTCCAGTTGAAGTGATACTGCAGCACCGGAGTCTGTCCGCGCGGCGCCCAGGTGCGCACCCGATGGGGCCGCTCGCTCAGCCCGCTCTCGTCGATAAAGACGATGGTGCACCGCTCGCGGAGCGCTTTTTTTTAACCCGCGGCCAACCCACTCGCTTCCAATACCGGATGGCTTCTTCGTCGCGCTCCAGCGCCCGCCCGCTGGGGCGCTGGCAGCTCCAGCCGAGTTGGCGCAGGATGCGCCAGACGTGAGCTTGGTGATAGCGCACCCCGCACCGGTCCTCGATCAGCTCGCGCACCCGGCTCGCGGTCCACAGCCCGGTGGCGTATCCGAGCGCCTCGGGTCCGCGCTTGAGCGCGTGTTCGATCTGCTTGAGCTGGGCGCCACTTAGTCTGGGCTTGCGCCCCGCCCGTCCGGCCTTCTTCAAACCCGCCTTACCGGACTGCGCAAGCTGCCGCGCCCAGCGAATCACCGATTGCCGATGCACCCCCAGGCGCCGCGCCACCTCACTCTGACTCACACACTGCTTAAGCAGTTCCGCTGCCTCCATCCGACGCCGCTCCAGCGCGCCGAAGTCCCGCCGCACACCTGCTGGATTACCCATGCCACCAGGCTATCATATGTATCTATATTATGCAAGAGTCAATAGTGGCGGTCCAATTTCAAGACACGCTCTATTGGGCGGTAGCGGGCTTTACCTTCTCGTCAAGGACGGGCGCCGGAGTTCCGGGCGCAGACTGAAATCCGCCGGGCAAATCCCACGTCGGCGAAATTCGAATGACGACTATCTGGCCTGAATCCAGCTTGGCGCGAGTGGGACGCGCATAGCCGATTCGCGCGAGCAGATATTTCTTGGGATAACCCGCGATCACCTGGTCCTGCAGAGTCTTGTCCTCGACGATTTCCGCCTTGCCAATGAACGCCGGCCCGGTGGGCGAGCCAATCCATATGAGCGCCGGGCTGGCGCGCCTGATCCTCTTGGCCTTCCAGCTGGTCGGCGAAGTTTCGATCAGGACCTGGTTGTCGCCGGTCGTAATGAACCAAACCGGCACGGCTCTGCTCTGGTTGCCGTCTTTGCGAACCGTTGCAATGTAGATGTAGGTGGACTTGGCAAGCGCGCCGGCGTCGCGAGGTGACGTAGCAGCGATCGCGGTCGCGGCGGGAGTGGCGAGGGCGGCCAGGAGAACGGCTGCGGCCATGAGATGAGAAAGATTGGCAGCGGAAATTTTCATGAAGCGCTCCATCGTCAATCGCCGAGATAGCGGCGACGCACAAACACTTCTCCCAGGAACAGCATGATCGCAAGGGGAATCAGCCACGGATCCGCGCTGCGGCGAAATGCCACGGTCTGACCGCTATGGCGGGCAATTGTCGCGGCCGGCGAGTCGAACGCGCCGTGCGTCGAGGTTGATAGCCGGCGCAGCAGTTCGAGATTGGGCGGCTTGATGCGCAGCTCGGCGCTGTCGGCCGGAATCGATCCGGCGGCGGCGAATTCGCGCTGCTCGAGGATTTTTTCGGAATCGCCCGCTTTGAACATCAGCGTCGCGGCGTACTTGCCGCGTGGCAGCGGCCCGACTTCGCCCCGATAGATCGAGGCGTCGGCCTCGGTCATCGCAACGTCGATGGCGCGTCCCGGCCCGGTGATTCGGCACACCAGGTTGCTGACGGGATTGGGATCGGCCCTTTCAGCCTCGACCGTGATCGATCCGTCAGGCGCGCCGTGGACGCGCATCGTGAACATCCCGGAGTCGCCCTGGCGCATCGTCCAACCCACCAACTGCGACCAGAATTCCGCGTAGCGGTTCCATCGAATCCAGCTCAGCGTGGCGAGTGAATCGGGTTCGGCGGCGAAAATCGCGGTGCGACCGAGTCCATATTGCCACGCCGCGAGCAGCGGCGCAGATTTGTCAGCGCGCACGACTTTGAGCGTGACTTGCGCACCGTCCTTGGGCGCGGCGGCGGCGAAAAAATCTATCGGTGGAATCTCCTTGATGCTGATGCCGGAGAGCATCGCGGTTGCCTCCCCGGCTTCGACGGTGGTGCGATCCGGCTTGCGCCGGTTCATCGCCTCGCGCGTCAATCCGACCAGCAGCAGCGGCAGCTTCTCGATATCCTGCACGCGATAGAAGATGCCGCCGGTCGCATCCGCGAAGTCCTGCAGCAAGCGCAGATTGGCGAGGTCGGGGCCGATGCGGATGGTCGAGACCGGAATATGCTGGCGGGCGAATTCGGCGATCAGAGCGTCGTGGTCCTGATACTGTCGGTTGGTGTCGCCGTCGGTGAGCAGAATCACCTGGCGCACCGGGATGCCGCTCTGCAGAATCTCGCGTTCCGCGATTTCGAGCGCGTCCTTGAAGTCGGTGCCGCCGCCGGGTTGCAGGCGGTCGATGCGGTTTTCGAGCCCGCCGCGATCTTCGCCGAGCGGCTGTAGATGCGCGAGCACGTACGGTTGCGAATCGAACGCGATCACGCCGGCGAAATCAGTATCGTCGAGCTGGCGCAGCAGCGCGATCGCGGCTTGCTTGGCGTAGCGAATTCGCTCGCCGTCGCGCACCGCCGGATAGCGCGAGTCGTAACTCATCGAGTTCGAGCGATCGATGCAGAGGTAAACGGCAATCGGCTCGCGCGACGGCGGCGGCGGTTGCGGCACAAACTTTACCGGCAAGGCCTTTTCCAGCTCGCCGCCGGCCAGTTTCTCCTCGCGCAATGTGTCGCCCGTCGCGACCAGCCCGCCGCCGTAGTCGGCGACGTAGCGATTGAGCGCGTGCTGCGCCGCGGGCGTCAGCGATCCCTCGGGCACATCGTCGAGGATGACCAGTTGATAGGGCAGGTAATCCACCGGGTGTTCGCTCAGGCTGCGTGGCGACACGAAATCAATCTCGTAGTTGCGCATCTTGAGCGCGGTCACGAGGCTTTCCGGCGCCGTAGCCGAGGCGATCAGAATCCGCGGCGCTCCGGTCACCGAAATCGCGGCCTCGACCCGCGGATTCAATGCCACCCGCGGCGGAGCAATCGAGACTTCCGCGCTCATCAAGTATGCACCCGCGCGCTCCAGCCGATACGGCAGCTCGAAGCGGTTCAACCCCGGCTTCAGCGTAATCGATTCCCCGCCGACTGCGGCGCCGTCGCGGTAGAGCTTGAGCGCGGCTGCGACCGGAGACTGCGATTCGCTGTCAACGTCGATTCTGAATGCAAAGCGCTGATCGGCGCGGACCGTGTCCGGGGAATAGAAATTGGTGACCGCAATTCTCTCGGTCGCCGACGGTGGCGGCGCAGCGGCAAAAATTCGCACACCGTCCTCGAGCATCGCGGGAACCTCCGTCATCGCGGAATCCTCGGTTTCGTTGCCGTCGCTCAGCAGCACGATTCGTTTGTCCATTTCCGGCGCGAACAGGCTTTCAGCCGCGGTCAGCGCACCAGCTATATTGGTGGCCCCCCCATCGGCGCCATCGCCGAAAATTCCCAGCCGCCGGGGATCCGTCAGCGGTGCAAGCAGCCGCGCGTCGCGGCCAAAACCGACAATCCCGAGATGGTCGGCCGGAGCCATCGCGGACTTCAACTGTTCGACCTGGCCGCGCATCCAATCCTGCTGATCGGGCGACACCGAGCGCGACTCATCGAGCGCCACGACCACCGCGACGCTTTGCGCGGCGATACGCCCCGGAATGCGCAGCCCCGCGAGCATCGCGACGAGAGCTACAACGCACAGCGCGCGAAGTGTCGCAGCCGCAGCGCCCGCCAGCCGCATTCCGCTGCGCATCGCGAGAATTCCCGGCGCCACGGCCACCGCCGCGAGCACCAGCAGCCACAGCAGATGCGGCCGATCAAACATGGCGCATCCCCCAGCGGCCGGCGTGGCCAATCAGCATCGCGGATTCAATCGTCAGCGCGAGCAACGCCAGCGCGATCAAAATGAAAACCAGCGGCTGCACCTCCCCGGCGGATTGCGCATTCGATGCGGCGGCGGCCTTTTCCGCCGGCGCGTTCGCTTCGGCCTGCGGCTTGGCGCCAAGGTCGGACTCGGCCGCGTCGTAATAGTTGGCGAACACCTGCGTCGTCGCGCCTCCCGACTCGACGGTGTAGCGCCCGGCTTGCAGCGGACGGATCCGCACGCGGCCCCATTTGTCGGCCGTGACGATCCGCGCGCTTGCGTCGGGCTGGGTGACGCGCGCGGTTCCGGATGCGGGTACGCTCACATCAGCGCCGGTCGGCACGATCAAAATATCGCGCGGTGCGATCAGTTGTTTGATCAGATCGACCGTCAGCACCAGCGCGTCGAGATGATCGGGGGCGAGCAGAAGATGATCGCGGACATCGAATGCGAGTACCCCGACGGGACCGCCCGCTGCACGCCCGATCGCAGCCAGGGGGATCGACGAATGAGCGGGGCCGGTCGCGGTCGCAATCAGATCCATCCATTCGGGGATCGCGACGATTCGCGTCGCGCCCAGCGCCAGGGATTCGATCCCGGGCGCTTCGCCCATCGCATCGCTGCGAATGTCCGCGCTCGCCAGCGTTCCCCGGACGGAGATTCCGATTGCAGCCGCGTACGGCGAGTTCTTCGCTACTTGCGGCGGATATATGAGCAGCGTGGACGCCGCCCCAGCTACAGGCACATAGCAATCGTGCATGACAACCAGTTCGAGCGGCTTCGCGTTCGGACCGGATGCGTTCGCATCCGCAAGATACCTGGCGGGATCGGCGGTCTCGATCTGAAAATTCGCGTTGACTGCGAGCAGCACGCGCGCGATATCGTCGCGCACCGCGGCGTCGGGCGAGAGGACCAGGACCTGCGCCGCACCATCGGATGGCGCGTACGCGTAGCGGTTGTTGTCTGCATCGATCGCATCGGGAGTCAGGATTCGCGCGTGCAGCACACCTCCCGTCTTGAGCGGTCCGAACGGGACCACGACCTGTTCACGCGGCGCGAGCATCAGGGTCTGATGAAACTCCTCGCGGTTGCCGAGATCGATCGCCAGTTCGCAGGGATAAGGCCGCGCGGAGAAATTGCGAATCACGGCGCGGCCTCGCGTCGAGCCCGGGATGCCGGGATCCAGCGAGACGATCGCCAGATTGGAGTCGCCGGAACCGACCAGGTGGAAATTTACGCGCGCCGTCGAGGCGGCGTCGGCAAGAATCGCGGGCGCGGGCGGCCGATCGGCGAACAAATCGATTTCCGAGGCGCCACGCGCGCGAATCAGCGCCGCTCGCAGAGCCGCCGTGCGTGCGGGCACCGCCATGGGAACCAGATCGCCGAGCACCTTGCGCAGGTCAGCCAGGTTCGCGGTCTGCGGATGGCGCGCATCCGCCTCGAGTGCGTATGCGATGACGCTGAACTCGTCTCCGGCCGGCGCTTGATTGATTATTTCCATCGCATCCCGGCGGGCCTGATCCAGTCTCGTGCCGGAGCCTTCGCGCGCACTCATCCCGGCGCCGAGATCGAACACCAGCGCATGGATCCGACCGTGACCGGGCGTGCGAGGCCTCATCACGTACAATCCCGCGATCGCCAGCGTCAGGGCAGTCAGCGTCGCCATCTCGAGCCAGAACAGCGGGTCGATCCACACGTGACGGACGCTCGCAACCGGCGCGGGCGCTTCGTCGAAAAGCATCAGGCTCGACACTTCGATGATCGGACGCGAGCGCGAGCGCAGATAAATCAGCACCAACAGCGCCAGACTGAGTCCATAGACGATGTTCTGCGGATTCAGGAGACCCATGATTATCTCACAATTCCGAGCCGCGGGAGTTCGCGCTCCATAATGCTTTCCAGATTGCCCGCTCCGAACGCCTGCGCATAAGTAATCGCGTGCGTCGTACAGATCTCACGAATGCGCGCGGCTATCTTTTCGACCTTGCGCCGGATCGCGGCGGCCGTCGCCGGACCCAGCACGGTCTCGCGGACTTCGCCGGTCTCCGCGTCGCGCACGCGCAGCAGTCCTGATGGATACGAAGCGGCGCTCTCCTGCTCGCCCATCACGTGGACAACTTTTACATCGTGGCGCGCCGCCACCAGCCGCTTGAGCGCGTCTTCGACGTCGCTTTCATTCACCAGAAAATCCGAGATGACGACGACAGTCCCTGCCGGCCGGCGCTGCAGCAGCAATTGATCGACGGCCGCGCCCAGGCGGGTCTCGCCGCCCGCTTTCACCGACATCACGAATGGCCTGAAATTGAGATACGACTCGCGGCGGCGATGAAACGGCGTTGCGTCGAGCTTCATCGCCCCACGGCGCATCGAGAACGCGCCGATTCGAACCGCGTCGTTGTCCGCCATCCCGATGTACGCGAGCGACGCGCCGATCGCCAACGCGAGCCCCAGCTTGTCGTCGCGCTCGGGCAATCCCATCGACGCACTCGCGTCCACCAGCGCGGTAACCTCGACCTGGCGATCGACGCGGTAGGTTCGCAGCATCAACTCGTCAAACCGCGCGAACGCGTTCCAATCGAGGAAGCGCAAATCGTCGCCGGGCGCGTACGCCTTGAAATTTTCCGGTTCGATTCCGAGCCCCTGAATTCTGCCCAACGCGCGCTGGCCCACGCGCACGGTGCGTGCACGCTTGATGCCCAGCACCAGGCGGTCGAGCTTGCGCAAGAATTCCGGCTCGAAAGCGCGTGCTTCGAGCATCGTCGACTGCCTATGGTTTCCCGGCGCGAACCGACTTGATGACGCGCTCGACAATGTGCGCGGCGTCGATTCCGTCGGAAAGCGCGGCGTAGTTAAGCATGATGCGATGGGCGAGTGCGGCAACTGCCACGTGCTCGATATCTTCACGCGCGATATTGGCGCGCCCGTCGAGCAGCGCACGCACCTTGGCGCCCAGAATAAGCGCCTGCGCACCGCGTGGGCTCGAGCCGAACATCACGTAGCGATTGACCATCTCGTCATGCACGGCCCTGGCTTCGTCGGTCACGAAGCGCGAGTTCTGCGGCTGCGTGGCTCGCACTAGTCGCGCCGCGTATGTCTCCATCGCCGGCGCCGCCATCACTTCGCGCACCAGCCTTTTCAGCGCCTCGATTCGCTCGGGCGCTTCGGTGGCGTGGAAAACCGCCTCGATCCCCGCTTCTTCGGGCCCGGTCGTCGACGAGATGATTCGAGTCAGTTCGCCTTCGTCGGGATAGTTCAAACGGACTTTGAACAGGAAGCGATCGAGTTGCGCCTCAGGCAGCGGATAGGTGCCCTCCATCTCGATCGGATTGAGCGTCGCCATCACGAAGTACGGCGGTTTGAGGCGGTAGGTGGTGCCCGATACCGTCACCTGCAACTCGGCCATCGCCTCGAGCAGGGCGGACTGCGTCTTGGGCGTCGCGCGATTGATTTCGTCACCGAGCAGGATATGGCAAAACACCGGTCCCGGCGCAAAGGTGAACTCGCGCCGCCCGTCGTCGCCCGACAAAATCACGCGCGTGCCGGTAATATCGGCCGGCATCAGATCCACTGTGAATTGAATTCGGTTGAAGCTCAGATTGAGCGCCAGCCCCAGCGTTTTGACCAGGGTCGTTTTGCCCGTGCCGGGAACGCCTTCGATCAGCACGTGGCCGCCGGCGAACAGCGCCGACAGCAACTCCTCGACGGCCTGCTCGTGTCCGATGATCAGCTTGTGGATCTCGGCCTGAATACGCCGGAAGGTCCGGACGAAATCCGCCACGGTTGGCGTTTCCGCCTGCACGTCGCTCATCTGTCGAATACCCGCTTGATAGTAGTTCGATCTTCGGCCGGCACCGCGGCGCGCGCCACCGGCTCGTCAGGCTCCTGGTTCAGGCTGAGCGGCGCGCGCACTTTGGGCGCAACGTAGGCGTGACCGGCGCCCTTCGCACCGTGATCGACGGGCCGCGCTTCGATTGCGATCTCGAAACCCTCGGTGCCGAGCTTCGACGCCGCAGGTGCGCCGAACAGGCTGTCGGGATCAGCGCCGGTTCCGTGCGCCGCGCCGCCATTGCTGCCATTCTCGCCGCTTTGCTGAATCCTGCGATCGGTCGCGCTGTTGTCGTGATTGCCGGGGTTGTCCGTGCCGGAGTTGGCTTCCGCGCCCGACTCGCCATCGCCGCCGGGCGAAGGCTCGGAATTCGGCTGGCGCGAATCGTCTTCCCTCGGCAGATCGATCTCGCGGTTGGATTTTGGCTGGTCCTGTTTGAACTGTCCCGCGACGTCGCTGTGCCGATTCTTCTGCGTCTCAGGAGCGCGATGAATTTCGTTTTGAGCCTGATCGCCGCCCGCGTCGGCCAGGCGCAGATTGAGGCGCTGCTTCGAGGCCGTCTGCTGTCCTGTCAGCTTGCTCTGTAAATGCCCGGCCATGTCGCGCGCGCGATTCACCAGCTGGTTCAGCGAATTGCCGCCTGCCTCGCCGTTCGCCGCGCTCTCCCGAGCCAATTTGTCCTCGAGCCGGCGCATGGTCGCGGCATCTGCCGTGACCTGCATCCCCGATTCGTCGCCCGGATCGGCCGGCCGCAGATGCAGATCGTCCAGATCGACCGTCAGGTCGTCCTGCCCACTGCCCGGAGCGATCTGCGGCGGGTGCTTGATTTTTGAAATCGGGATCGCGAGCGCCGCCAGCACGATTGCTCCGGCCAGCGGATAGATCGCGCGCGACACGCGGCGCCGCTCGATCCGCGCAGCCGCGAATCGGTCCTGATAGCCGAGTGTGTCTTCAACCAGGTACGCCCACAGCGAGCCGCGGGTCTGGTGATTCGCGAGCGCGACGATCGTCGAGAGGCGCCCTTTCAGCTCGGCCCGATCGTCGGCAATCGCGGCGGCGCGCACCGCGCTGACGCGCATCCGCCACGCAGCGCCGACTGTGCGCGCGATACCGGCGCAGCCGATAATCGCCAGCGCCGAAGTGCCAACCAGGAAAGCGAGCGGCGACAGCAGATACGCACCGGCAAAAATTGCGGCGCCGCCCGCGATCGCGATCGCGAGCGTGTAGAAAATCGCGTGCTGCAGCGCAAGCCGGTTGAGTCGCGTGCGGACGGAACCTACCCGGCCCAGGATTTGCCCGAGTTTCTCGTCAGCTCGCCTGTCTTGTGAGGGAAACGACATCGAAAGCGCCAAGCGCGTGAATCGAGGATAGTTTAGCCCGACTAGTCACGCAACGATGAATCTCCGGCCCCACTGCTTCCTGCCCCGGCAGCGGCTAGAACGTCCAGCCAACAATCGATTTCAGAAATACCCCGTTGCTGGCGCGAGTCTCGCAAAAATATTCCTTAGCGCGATTCCTTGAGTCCGGCGTCGTCGGCCGCTCCCAGAGCGATCGCGGACCAGTCCAGGCCGGCGCGTCCCTTGGCTATCGCCGAGATAAATCGATCGCGCAGCAGGCTCGCCGTCGGCATCGGCGCGTTCGCCACGCCTGCGGTCTGCAGCACCAAGTCGATATCCTTGAGTCCGAGCGGCAGCCGAAAACCCGCCGGGGTGAACACCCCATGAGCTATGACCGCGCCGTAACCCTGGTACACCGGCGCCGCAAAGATCGTTTTGGCCAGCATCTCGAGCGCCGCCGCCGGATCGACACCGCTCTTGCGCATCATCGCGACTGCCTCACCCATCGCCTCGATCGCCGCCGCGATCATGAAGTTGCCCGCGAGCTTCACGACGTTCGCTGCGCCGGGATTGTCGCCAAAGTCGAATATTTCCTGCCCCATCGCCTCGATGATCGGTCTCACCTTGGCCCTGGCGTCAGCAGGCCCCGAAACGCAGAACCACAACTGCTTCGCCTGTGCGGAGTTCGGCCGTCCGAACACTGGCGCCGCAACCATTACGCTCCCGCGCATCGCGTGATATGCGGCAAGTTCCCGCGTGGTCGCCGGCGATACCGTGCTCATCGAGATGTGAATTCCATCCGGCGCAAGATGCTCGGCGAGCGCATCCTCGCCGGTCACGAGCGCCTTGACCGAGGCGTCGTCCGCAAGCATCGAGACGACGATTCCCCCCGGATGCGCGACGTCGCCGGCGCGGTCCGCGCGATGCGCGCCCTTGGCAAGGAGAGGCTCAGCCTTCGACGCGGTGCGGTTGTAAACCGTCAGATGGTATCCCGCGGCGAGCAAGTTCGCCGCCATCGGCAGACCCATCGCGCCCAGTCCGACAAACCCGATTTTCTGTGTCATCGGCTGAGCCTACCACTCCGGTCGAATGTCGCAATGAATTCGACTGCGCTGCTTTCAGCGCGAGTGCTCGACTCCGATCCGCGGGCATAGCGCCGCGATTTTGCATCGCGAGCACCACGGCGACGTCGGATGGCAAATCGTCTGGCCGAACGCGACCAGGATCCCGTTGTACTCAATCCAATGCCGCAAGGGCAGCACCGCGCGCAGCGCAATCTCGGTCTTGTCGGGAGTCTTCGTGCGCACAAGGCCCCATCGATTCGATATGCGATGCACGTGAGTATCGACGCAGATGCCCGGTTTCGCATACGCCTCGGTCACGACCAGGTTGGCGGTCTTGCGCCCCACGCCTTTGAGCGTCAGCAGCTCGTCGATCTCGTCGGGCACGCGTCCGTCGAATTTTTCGATCAGGTCGCGGGATATTCCGCGGATAACGCGCGCCTTGGTGCGATAGAAGCCCACCGGATAGATGAGCCGCTCGAGAGTCTTCAGCGACAGCGCGAGCATCGCCTCGGGCGTATGCGCGCGCGCGAACAATCGACTCGACGCGGCCGCAGTAGTCGCATCCTTGGTGCGCAAACTCAGGATGCACGAGATAAGCGTCCGGAACGGATCGCGATGCTGCACGGCGATGAAACTAACAATCGGCGCATTCCACCCAGCCGCCTCGCGCCTAAGCACCGCCAGCGCCCGCCCAACGCCACGCGCATCGATCGCCCCCCGCCGCGCCGCAGCTGATTTTCTTTTCACTGTGCCGATCGTTCTGGAGTCTACTCGCCGCCGATCTTGACTTATTAGCGTACTATTTCTTCAAAAGTGCCTGGTTTAATTTCTCCAACAATTCTCTTGTGTCCTTGAACAAGCCGACGAGTTGATCGGCCTGTAGGCGCTCCAGACTGTCATCCCTTGAGAGCTGCCTCAGGGTTTCGGGTTTGGTAAGGCAATCAGGCAGCAATGTACCGCCAACCCACCAGCCCTCGCCGTTGGTCAACTTGAGATCTTCTCGAACCTTACGCTTCAAGGCGTTATACTCAGCGATCCGCGGCTCACTGCTCACTTCTTCACTCCAGACAATTCCGTAAAACAGTTGGAATTTAGAGGCATCAGTTCGTTGCTGCAAACAAGGGCAGCAATAACGCTTCGCGGATGAAGATGTCTTGGGCGTCAAAGAGATCGAGAAGTAGTCGGTTCGTGTATCTCCTTCCGTAAGGTCGCACTCCCACCCTTTGAACTCTTTCGGAGACTGCGCCATCACCTTTTCGAGGCGCTGCTCCAGCTTACTCCAAAACTTGGACTGTAATCGGCGTACGGCTTGCGGAAATCTCTCGGAGATTTCAAGCGCGGTATCGAAATTTTCAGGGCGGACGATAAACTTGACGAGTTCCTCTTCACGGTTGCTGCTCATCATTCTCTCTCCTTAGCTCTTGTTCGGATACCAACTGAGCCACTACTTCGGCGTATTGCATCATAATCTGCTGAAGCCTAGACGGACGACCGTCAATGCACGACCGTAGCCACTCATTAATGTGCGTGGCATAAGATATGCACGAGTAACGCACGTCTGCCGGAATCTTCTTGCGCTCGTCAGGCAGCCTGCCCGACGGGGTGAGGTACAATAGAGCCCGTCGTCTCCCCGTAAATGCGAAGCCGCGTTCCAGCAACCTCCAGTACCGTTCAAGCTGCTGGTCTTGGTCGCCAGCGTCTATCTTGTTTTCAATGATAAGAGCAAACGCAGGTTCGTGAGAAACCGCGACAATGTCCGGCCGACCATAACCGCTGTACAATTCGGTCTTGACGAAGACGAAGTCGCTCCGGGTCACCTCTCGCTCCAGAAGTGCTGGTGGAAAACCCGAGACTTTGCTTTCGCAAAACCGGAGAAAATTGTTCAGGAAAAAAGGGCCTTGGCCGTGACTGCCGCGAGGGTCAAGGAGATCAGCAAGTAATCTGGAATGCTTGGCCTCGACCCGCTCGACCCCGAGCAGTTCAAAGATATTGAAATTCAAGGCTGTTTTTCGATCGCTCTCGTACGCCCTATCGAGAGTCCCTTTGATGCCTGGCTTGATGCGATCGAAGTCCGAAGCGATCTTCGCAAAATGACTTTGTTCGATGCCTTTGGCAAATTCGCGGTAGCGACCCAGAAAGTCGCCTATCTGCTTCGAAGTAATCGGCATGACCTGCTTCTCTTCGTTGTGGGCCAATCATAAGTAGGATCGATAGGTTTGTAAAGCGAAAAGTAGATGACCGATAGTCTCTGGTTGAGGGTTCAAGTTTGCACCGCCGGAGCATAGGCCTTCGTGCGCCGGCCGAAACTCCATGCTACCGCCTCATGCGCTGTTTCGACTTCCGGCGGCACTCTTAGAAGATGGTGCCTTACTGAGCCGTCTGGCTCGGGAGTAGCGTTCGTCACTTCGACCAGTAGTATAGGCTCGTAGTCATGGAAGGGAATTTGATAGAGCCTGCCGAAGACATCCTGCTGTATAAGTCTCGCTCTAGCCGCCGCGAGAAACCGCTCGTGACCTAGCATCTCGATTGTCGCGTGTAGCACTTCCAAACTCTCATCTAGCGGCAGGTCTTCCGGCCTTACCTCCTCGGGTTGCATCACTAGCCGCTCCGAAACGAAGCAGCCGTGTATCGAGTAGAGCGACCATCCGTCGTTGAAAGCCATCGCCGGCCCTCTGAGGTTGTGTATCCGCTCACTCGCGTCGAGGTGAATTGCGGTCGGTCCATCAGAGACGAAGCATGTCGTCTCGTAGGGCGCCCACCAATAGCAGGACTTGCCGATTTCTGACCAGCGGCGAAGCCGATCGAGGCGTCCCGATTCATACTTCACGCCAAGATGCCGGTCGCAGAACTCGTGAAAAGCGATCCCATCGAGCTCAAGTCCAACCGATATTTCGCCAAGGCTTTCAACCATCACCCTTTGGAGAGATTCCGGCAGAGTCTCCATGATAAGCCCCCACTGCTGATCCGGGAACCTTTCGAACGGCACGGCTCCCAGCGCTCCGGGCATCAGGCGGAGCGACTTCTTCAACTCCTTCTCACCGCTTTGAAGTCGGATTGTTTCGCAAAACGAATCCCGGATTGAAACCAGGCCATATCGCCCGAGGCTGTTCGCCTGCGAGATCAGCAGTTCGCGCGGCGACTCGTACCAGACAAAGCTCGGCCAATCGTGGCCTGAGACTGTGTAGAGTTTGCCGATAGCATTCTCGGCGCGCTTGCGATCAGTCGGGCCGCCGCGCGATGCCACCTCTCTCCAGGCGCGATAGTGGGTTTCGAGCGCCCGAATCTGTTCGTGTGCCAAACCCTTCATCTTTGCGAGGAACCCTCTCAATCTCCTGTCGATGCGTTGCCAGCGGGATTGTATTCTCTCTGCCTGCGCACTTCGTACCAGCCGGGTTCGAGAACGATCGCGCTATGCTCTTCGTGCTCAAGGCGTCCGACATCGGTCAGCATCAGATATCTTCGGTTCCCCGGTCCCTCGAACAACTGCGCCTGACCGTCATTCCCCTGAATTGCATGAGCGTGACCGCTCAACTCGCCACGCGCGAGAATGATGCGTCCATCCTCGGGAGCGATTGGCTTTCCAGTTCTGGACGGCTGCTCGATCTCGACCAGGAGCACGTCGCCCTGTCGGTACTGTTTCAAGGTCTTCTTCATTGCTCTCCTCTCCCTTCAATCTGTCGAGTGAACCCGCGCGGTCGCGGACGTTGGCTGCATGGGCGTGAAACACCGTCCATTCTTCTATCACCGCTTGATGACAACGGTTGTCAGCCAATGCTGCCGCGATTCGCTCATTTGACGATTGCCGCGGTTGGGGATAGTTTCCGCTCGCCGGGGACGTTCATTGCGCATCCCCCGCAATTCTCACGGAGGCAAAAAACCCTTCATGGATATCAGCAAGGACAAGTTGCTCGAGATGTACCGCACGATGCAGAAGATCCGGCATTTCGAGTCCAAGGCGCGAGACCTGGCGATGGCCGCCGAGCTTCCCGGCTTCGTCCACGTCTCCATCGGCGAAGAAGCCTCCGCCACCGGCGTCTGCGCCGCGCTGCGCAAGACCGATCGCATAACCTCAAACCATCGCGGCCACGGACATCTGATCGCCAAGGGCGGACGCCTCGATCGGATGATGGCGGAGATTTTCGGCAAGCGCACCGGCTACTGCAAAGGCAAGGGCGGCTCGATGCATATCGTCGATTACTCGCTCGGCATCCTCGGCGCCAACGGGATCGTCGGCGCCGGTCTGCCGATCGCCACGGGCTCCGCGCTGGGCGCCGTGATCGCCGGCAAGGACGATGTCACCGTGGCGTTCTTCGGCGACGGCGCCTCCAACGAGGGCACCTTCCACGAGTCGCTGAACCTCGCGGCAGTGTGGAAGTTGCCGGTCGTCTTCGTATGCGAGAACAACGGCTTCGGCGAGTTCACTCCGATGGCGACCGTAACCTCGGTCAAAGACATCGCCGTGCGCGCCAAGGCCTACGACATTCCCGGCCATATCGTCGATGGCAACGACGTGCTCGAAGTCTTTCGCTACACCAGCGAGGCCGTCGCACGCGCCCGCGCCGGCGAAGGTCCCACCCTGCTCGAATGCAAGACCTATCGATGGGAGGGGCACGTCGTCGGCGAACAGGCCTTTCTTGGCGGCGGCTCGTATCGCGAGCAATCCGAAGTCGAGGAATGGAAGCTCAAATGCCCGCTGATTCGATTCGAGAAGTGGTGCGCGGAGAGCGGCAAGATAAGCTCGGCCGAACTCACGAAGATCGTCGCCGAAACCGAAAAGGAACTCGCCGACGCGGTCGAATTCGCACGCTCGAGCGAACTGCCCTCGCCGTCGGAAGTCACCGACGATGTTTACAACATCACCTGAGCATCCGCGCTCGGAGGTATCGTCATGCCGCAAATCAGTTTTATCCAGGCGATAAACCAGGCCATCGCCGAAGAAATGGAACGCGATCCGCTGACCTTCCTGATGGGCGAGGACGTCGTGCTCGGCGCGTTCGGCGCGACCAAGGGCCTTATCGACAAGTTCGGCGCCAAGCGCGTGCGCAACACCCCGATTTCGGAGGCCGGCTTCGTCGGCGCGGCGGTCGGCGCCGCGATGGCGGGGACGCGCCCGATTTGCGAAGTCGAATTCGCCAGCTTCTTCTATTGCGCCTTCGACCAGATCTGCAACCAGGCCGCCAAGCTCCGTTACATGTCGGGCGGACAGGCCACCATGCCGATCACGTTCCGCGCCGTGTTCGGCGCGATGGGCGGCGCGGCCGCGCAGCATTCCGAGACGGTGTACGCACAATTTCTGAGCGTCCCGGGCCTCAAGCTGGTCGTCCCTTCGGGGGCGTCCGACATGAAGGGCCTGCTCAAGAGCGCCATCCGCGACAACAATCCCGTGATTGTCTTCGAGCACGGCGCGCTCGGCTGGTCGCGGGAGGATGTCCCCGCCGGCGAGCACCTGGTCCCCCTTGGCAAGGCCGCCGTGAAGCGGCCCGGCAACAACGTGACGGTGGTCGCGATCGGCGCGATGGTGGCGAAGGCGATGAGCGTCGCGGACAAGCTCGAGAAGGAAAAAATCTCGGTTGAGGTAATCGATCCGCGCACCCTGATTCCGCTCGACGAAGACGCGATCCTTGCTTCGGTCGAGAAAACAAATCGAATCGTGATCGCCGACGAAGGCCATCTGCGCGGCGGCGCCGCCGCCGATCTCGCCGCGATCGTCGCCGACAAGGGCTTCGACTTCCTCGACGCACCGATCCGCCGCGTCACGTCGCTCGACGTGCCGATCCCGTTCAGTCCGCCGCTCGAAAAGGCGGCCATCGCGGACGAGGCTCGCATCGAAGCCGCGATTCGCGACGTGGTCGGACGATAGCCGGGACCGGCAAGTGCGGAACTGACTGTGGCAGTTGAAGTTACGATGCCCAAGTTCGGGCTGACGATGCATGAAGGAACGATTCAGCGTTTCTTCAAGATCGCGGGCGAGCGCGTCAACGCGGGCGAGCCGCTCTACGAGGTCGAGACCGAGAAAGTCCTCTACCAGGTCGAAGCGCCTGCGTCGGGTACGCTCGCGACCACCCTGTTCGACGAGGGCGCAACGGTTGAATGCGGCCTGGCGGTGGCCGTGATCGCCCAAGCCGGCGAGGATGTCGCAACAGTCGCGGCGCGCTACAGCAAATCCGCGTCGCAACCTGCCCATCGCGATTCACCCGTGACATCGCCGCCGCCCGCAATTCAGACCGCCGCGGTCAACCCGAGTCAGACCGCCGCGGGCAACGCGAGCGGGCGACACACCGTAAGCCCGGTCGCCCGCAAACTCGCGTCTGAACTCGGCGTCGATCTCGATAAACTCGAAGGCACCGGCCCCGGTGGACGGATCACTCGCGAAGATGTCGAGCGCGCCGCCAAGTCCGCATCGAAAACGCCGCCGGCCATCTCCGCGGCGGCGCCCCCAGCGGGATCGGCGCCGTCCATCGATCGCGTCGCGTTTCGTGGCGTGCGCAAGGTGATTGCCGAGCGGATGCATCAAAGCCTCCACTCCAGCGCGCAGATCACTATCGCCGCCGAAGCCGATGTGACGCCGGCGACTGAGTTTCGCGCCCGCCTGTCCCGCGAATTCGATTTTTCATACACCGATATGATGATTCATTCGGTCGCGCGCGCCCTGATGCGCCATCCGCGAATGAATGCGCGCCTCAACGGAAACGGCGCGGAGATTGCTCTTTCCGCAAGTGCGAACGTCGGATTCGCCGTCGCACTCGACGAGGGGCTGATCGTTCCGGTCGTGAATCGCGCCGAGAGCAAGTCGCTTCGGGAGATCGCGCTCGAAAGCCGCGCACTCGGCGAAAAGGCGCGCTCCGGCAATCTCAAACTCGAAGACGTAACCGGAGGCACGTTTACGATAACCAACCTCGGCATGTTCGGAATCGACGCGTTCACGCCGATTTTGAATCCCGGCGAGACCGGAATCCTCGGCGTCGGGCGAATTGTCGAGAAGCCGGCCGTCTATCGCGGCGAGATCGCCAAGCGCGCGATGCTCTGGCTGAGCCTCACTTTCGACCATCGAGTGGTTGACGGCGCCCCCGCAGCGGAGTTCCTTCAAACTGTGATTGAAAATTTCAACTACGGCGCAAGGTGACCACCGCTCGTGTGACCGCGATGGCGCCACACTACGGTTGAGCTCACGGAGGAGACCATCATGCAGATGAACGTGAAACCCATCCCGACGCTCGACCCCCGCATCAACGAGATCCGCGCGCTCACGGCGCAAATCGTCAACCGCGATATCCTGCCCAACGAGCGCAAGCTGTGGGCGGGATGGCGCGACGGCGCGACCGAGGAGGAGCGGCGCAGCTCGCGGGAGCTGCGCGAGTCGGTCAAGGAGAAGGTGAAGAAGGCAGGCCTCTGGGCGCCGCATCTTCCGCCCGAGTATGGTGGCGCCGGGCTGGGCTTCCTCGAGCACGCGTACATGAACGAGGTGCTGGCCTACAGCATGGGAGCGGCGGCGCTCTTCGGCGTGGTCGCGCCCAACTCGGGCAACCAGCAGATCCTGCTCAAGTACGGCACCGAGGAACAGAAGAAGAACTGGCTGGTGCCGCTCACCGAGGGCAAGATGGAGTCCGGCTTCTCGATGACCGAGCCCGACTCGGCCGGCTCGGATCCGCGCTCGATCAAGACCACGGCACGCCGCGAGGGCGACCAGTGGGTGATCAACGGGCACAAATGGTTCACCTCGAACGGATTTCGCGCCGACTTCCTCATCGTCATGTGCCGCACGGAAGGGAGCGGCAGCGACAACGGCCGCATGACCCAGATCATCGTGCCCAAAAACACGCCGGGCCTTCGCATCGTGCGCGGCGTCGAGATCTGGGGCCGGCCGAGCGACCACTGCGAGATAGTCTATGACGACGTGCGCGTACCGCTCACTAACCAGCTCGGCCAGACGGGCTCGGGCCATCAGGCGGCGCAGGATCGCCTCGGCGCGGGGCGCGTCTATCACTGCATGAACTCGGTCGGGCAGATGTGGCGGGCCTTCGACTTGATGGTCGAGCGGGCCACGATGCGCGAGGTGCACGGCGGCAAGCTCGAGACCAAGCAGTTCATTCAGGGCTTCATCGCCGACTCCTACATCGACATCCAGGCGGCGCGCTTGATGACCATCCACTGCGCCGAGCGCATGGATAGCGGCAACGACCCGCGCACGGACATCTCGGCGATCAAGATCTTCGTTCCGGCGGCCTACGAGCGGGTGGTGGACCGCGCGATCCAGGTATGGGGCGCGGCGGGCGTCTCGGGCGACCTGCCGCTCGCCGCCATGTACCTGGGCGCCAGGACGCTGCGGCTCGCCGACGGCCCCGACGAGGTCCACAGGATCCTGGTCGCGAAGAACGTGCTGGCACGGTATCACGCTGGCGAGAGCTGGGACTTCGGAAACTGACCGCAAGCGCCGCCGGTACGCCACGAGGAGCTTCTAAAATCCCGCTACCCCTTTGACCCGGGTATAGAGGATGGGCGACTCTTCCCCACTTGTATCTTGCCGTTGGCGGGCGCGGCCCCCTGCCGCGGGCACGCCGTGTTTTCCTTTCTTAATACTGGCCTCCCGTGCCAACGGGTAGTCGTGAAAAGATGCGCTGCGCAGATTTTCGCGTCTTCTCAATGCGGGTGCAGGGGCCGCAGCCCCTGCCGCCCACCGCGCAGGTGATTCTTCCTTCATGCTGCCGCCAACGGCGGGCGGCCTTAATACTGGGTGCAGGACTCAGCCCTGCCGGTTGACGGCGCGCTCGCGACGTAGTTCCTTCAAGGCGTGATCGAAATCCTCAACTATGGCCCCAAGATGACCACCGCATCCGCGAATGCCACTTTGCGCCGGCGTGCATCGGCCGCGATTGCCGCGGCATGCATCCTGGCCTGCGTTGCTCTTTCCGGCTCCGCCGTGGCCGCCTCCCCGTCGGCCACGACCAAGGTCCTGCCATTCGAGTCCAAAGGGGTGTCGAAGGCGCCGCCTCCGCAGCCGATCAATTGGGACAAAGTCACGCAGGAAGCGACCGACCTGCTGTCCAGGTACATCCAGATCAACACCACCAATCCGCCCGGCAACGAGATCGAAGCGGCGCGGATGCTCAGGGAAAAATTTCTGACCGACGGAATTCCCGCCACGACCTGGGAGCCGCAGCATGGGCGCGGAATCGTCGCGGCGCGTCTAAGCGGAATCGGCAAGCATACCAAGTCTATAATCCTGCTGAGCCACATGGACGTGGTGCCCGCCAACCCCAAGGAATGGGAGGTGGCGCCGTTCTCGGGCGCCGTCAAGGACGGAAAAATCTGGGGACGCGGCTCGATCGACGACAAGGGCCCCGGCGTGATCGAGCTGATGGCGATGCTCGCGATCAAGCGCGCGGGTATCCTGCTCGATCGCGACGTGTTGTTTGTCGCCACCGGCGACGAGGAAGCAGGCGGTAAAAATGGCGCCGGATGGTTCGTCGATCACGAGAGCAACGTCTTCTCCGACGCCGGCTATTTGATCAACGAAGGCGGCGGGATTCGTACGCTATCCGACAACAAGCGCAAGGCTTACGTGGTCTCCGTCACCGAAAAGACTCCGCTCTGGCTGCGGCTTACGGCCACAGGCCCGGCCGGGCACGCATCCGAGCCACCCCCGGAAACCGCGGTCACGCGGCTGGTGCGCGCGCTGGATAAATTGAGCGAGTACAAAACGCCGGTCCACGTCGTCGGGCCGGTGAAGGATTACTATCACACGATGGCCGAGCTCGATCACGGCCCCAAGCAGCTTCTCGATCTCGCCGTCGCGTTGAAGGATCCCGCCTATCTCAAGGAATTCCTCGGCGATCCCGGCCAGAACGCGCGGGTGCGCGACACGATCACGCCGACGGTGCTGTCTGCGAGCGATAAGACCAACGTGATCTCCGAGACGGCGTATGCCGAAGTCGATTGTCGGCTGCTGCCGAGCAGCGATCCCAGGACGGTCATGAGCGACATCAAAAAAGTGATCGGCGACGACACCATCAAGATCGACGTGATCCTTAACTTCCCGCCAATCTCGTCGCCGTCGCGCTCGCCGTTGATGACCGCGATTGCAACGCTGGCCAAAGACCACGACCGGGCCACCGTCGTGCCCTCCATGATCATCGGATTCACCGACAGCCATTACTTCCGCCACAAGAAGATCGTCTCCTACGGTTTCATTCCGGTCGAAGTAAATCCCGCCGAGGCAAAAGGCGTTCACGGAATCAACGAGCGAATCGGCGTGAAGGAACTCGCTGACGGGATTCAACGGATGGTCGAGTTGCTGCGGATTTTCGGGAGCCCGCAATAGGTGTTGGCATGATTCGAGCCGGCGTCGGTTTCTCGACCGCGCTCAATCCGCGGATCGCCGCCGCCGAGGCCACCGCCGCCGCGCTCGCGCAGGCGGGGCTGAGCCGCGCCAACGGTGCACTCTGTTTCGCGACTCCGGCCTACGGCGCCGCGTATCCGATGATCCTGCGCACGGTGGCTTCCCAAGCGCATACGCGCGAAGTCGCGGGATGCTCGAGCATGGGCGTCATCGCCGGCGAGACCGAAATCGAATCGGGAAGCGCGCTGGCCGTGCTGGTGTTCGGCGGCGATGAGATTCACGCAACCCGATTCTTCGTGCCCACTCTTCGCGGCCGGGCCGCGGGCGTGGCGGCAGAAGTGGCATCCGCGGTGCGCTCGCAGCTGGGCAAATCGAACCTGCTGATTCTTTTTGCCGATACTTACAACTTCGAAGCCGAGGCGACGCTCGAAGCTCTCGGGACTGAACTGCCCGGCGTGATGATTGCGGGCGGCGGTGCGAGCGAGGACGGCTCGATCGGCGAGACGTTTGTCTTCTGCGGCGATACGGTCAGCTCGAACGCAGTCTCCGGGATGCTGCTCGCAGGAGACTTCGAGCCGACTGTGGCGAGCTCGATTGCATGCGGCCTGATCGGAACGGCGCATCGCGTGACCGCCGCCCGCGACAACATACTGATCGAACTCGACGGCCAGCCGGCTTACGAAGTCTTCGCCGAGGCCGCCGGCCCCTTGGCCGGCGATCTGCGCCGCGCGCTGACTTACGTCTTCGTTGCGATTCCGGTGTACGAGAACGCACAGACGATCGAGCGCGGACAATTTGTCGTGCGCAATATCGTCGGCGCCAGCGAGGAACACGGCGTTATCGCGGTCGCATTCCAGCTCAGGGTGGGCGACACGGTCGGTTTCGTGTTGCGCGATGCCGAGCGATCGCGCCAGGACTTGAAGGCGGAATTGGAAGAATTGGGCGACCGCCTCGATTCGCCTCCCGCGTTCGGTCTGTACTTCGATTGCGTCTCGCGCGGCGCCGGACTCTACAACATCCCGGGTCACGATTCCGCATACATCAGGCGCTACCTTGGACCCGTTCCGATCGCAGGGTTCTTCACCGGTTTCGAAATCGGCTCGCTCGCAGGGCAGACCTCTTTGCTCCAATACTCAGGCGTCCTCGCGCTGATATCGGGAAGAAAATCTTAAGCGGCGGATTGGACGCGCACCGGCAGCCGGTTGATCCCGATCCGCTGATTGCCGCGGTTCCCGCGCGCGAATCAAGCGAGCAACCCGCGGCGTCGCGGGACTCCCGGCGCTTGCACGCCTGAAAGCCTTAATGGTACCTGAAAGATGGATCTGAGCGGTTTCAAACCGCCGGATTCCTCATTGGCAAAACGGAGGAACGCAAGGTGGATTTCGGATTTTCTGAAGAACAAGAGATGCTTCGGGATGCGGCCAAGCGCTTTCTGGCCGACAACTGCCCGGCCAAGTTTGTCCGCCAGATGATGGCGGACGCGACCGCACACGACCCCGCCTTCTGGAAAAAGCTGGTCGATCTCGGATGGCCCGGGCTGCTCATCCCGGAGAGTTACGGCGGCCAAGGTGGCACTTTCCTCGACATGACGGTGATTGTCGAAGAAGCCGGCAAGGTTCTGCTGCCGGGACCCTTGTTCACCTCCGCGCTGCTGGCGGCCCCGCTGCTTATAGAGGGTGGCTCGGAGGAGCAGAAGAAAGACCTCCTGCCGCGCATGGCGAAGGGCGAATTTATCGGTACCGTCGCGATCGCCGAAGCCTCGGGCCGCTTCGACGCCGAGGGAGTCCAGCTCAAGGCGACCAAGAGCGGCAAGGAATACACGATCACCGGCGAGAAATTTTTTGTGCCCGATGCGCACGTGGCCAACGGGATGGCGGTTGCGGTCCGCACCGGCGGCAGTGGCGAAAAAGGAATCACGATTCTGGTCGTTCCCACCACCGCAAAAGGCCTCACGATCACTCAGCTGAAGACGGTCGATATGACGCGGCGACTATGCCACGTGAAGTTCGACAATGTGAAAACCTCCGAACTTATAGGCAAGGAAGGCGAGGGATGGCCGATTCTGCGGCTCACGCTCGACATCGCAACCGCGGGGCTGGCGGCCGAGATGGTCGGGACGGCGCAGCGGGCGCTCGACATGTCGGTCGAATACGCGAAGGTGCGCGTGCAATTCGGCAAGCCGATCGGATCATTTCAGGCCGTCAAGCATAAGTGCGTGGACATGATGGTCGCGGTCGAGAACGCGCGCTCGCTGACCTACTACGCGTGCTGGACCGTAGATACCAAGGGCGCAGAGGCGGCGACTGCAGTGCCGATGGCGAAAGCGTACGCATCCGACATGGCGAAGAACGTCACGTCGGAGGCGATCCAGGTGCACGGCGGCATCGGCTTCACCTGGGAGCACGACATGCACCTGTATCATCGGCGCGCGCTGGCGGGAGAAGCCAATTTCGGCAACGCCCCGGTGCATCGCGAGACCGTGGCGAAGTCCCTGTTGGGCTGATCGCGACTAACTAAGATCGTTTGATAGAGGGCCGTGGGTGATGAACCCGCTGCCCTTTTTCTTTCCTGACGGCGCAACGAACTCTGGCGGAGAGCCTAGGCGATCGACCTTGCTTTTTCTTCTTCGGCGACGGCGTTGCGCGCGGCGAGCCGATCGCGCATCGCGCGATGGCTCTCGCGCGTGATTGGATAGCGCGAGAAAACCAGCGCACTGAGCAAGTAGAGCGACGCGGGACCGAGCGCAAAGAGCGAGCGCAGATTCTCCCCCGCTTGCTGCGTGATCCCGCTAACGCCGGGCTTGTAACCGACCCAGCTCAGGACCGGGCCGACCAGCAGCAGCGAAACCGCGAGCGCCATCTTTATCGACATCGAGGTGATTCCGCCGTACGCGCCCTCCTGGCGCTGGCCGGTACGCTCCTGGTCCCATTCGATCACGTCCGCCGACGCCGAAATTTGCGTGACCCAAATCCCGATCGCCGAGAACCCGCTGAACGCCATCAGAAAATAAAGCGCCCAAGTGCTTTGCCGGGTCACCAGCATCAACAGCAGCGAGCCGACCGCGTTGCAGATCATCGCGACCACAAAGGCCGGCTTCTTTTCAATCCTGACCGTGATTCTGAACCAGAACGGATACGAGACAGCCGAACCCGCGAAGTACGCCATCAGCCATCGCGCCGCCGCGTTCTCGTCGTGATACCAGTACTTGGCCAGGAAGCGCATCAGGACGGTTGGAATGTTGATGGCCATCACGGCCAGCGTGGTGGCGATCAGTAGAATGACGAACGGCCGATTGCCTGCAACCGATTTGAGCGACGCGAACAGCCTGGAACGCTCGCGCGTGGAAAATTCGGCGCGCTCGCGAAGACCCGCGTACGCAACCATCGCGCCGCCGGCAGCCACCAGACCGCAGACCGCGCCGGTGACTTTGAAATCAGTGCCGCGCGCGAACAGGTACGAAGCCGCAAATGGCAACAGCGCTCCGCTGATGTCGCCGACCGTGCCCAGGAGCTGGCGGAAGGTCGAGAGCTTGGTGCGTTCGTCGTAGTCGAGCGTGAGTTCCGGCATCAGCGCGCCGTACGCGGTTTCGTAAAACTTCCTCGACGTGAGCATCAGGAAGTAGAAGCCGAAAAACCATACGAACAGGCCTGCGCCCAGCGGCGGCGGCGACAACAGCAGGTAGTAGCAGAGCGCCATCGGAATCGACGCGAAAAAAAACGGCCGTCGCCGTCCCGACTTGAAGCGTGCGCGATCGGAAATATTGCCAACCAGCGGGTCGGTGAGCGCGTCGATCACGAGCGCCAGGAAGAATGCAAGCCCAGCCAGCGATGGAGAGAGCCCCTTGCGATCGGTATAGAAATAGAGAAGGTGAAGCCCGAGCAGGGTCGCGCACAGGTTGAGGCCGGTCTGCGCCTGCGCGTAGATTAACAGGGGACGAAGGCCAATTTTCTCGCTCAAATCCCGGTTTGCCACAGGTCGCAGAGACTACCCGATAGACATGCCTACTTACAAAGCGATTGCAATTTCCGGTCCGACTCAACTATCGAGGTAGCAATGGGAATTCTCGATCGCACACCGCTGCGCGAACGCCGACTGCTGCTGTGGCCGGTCGCACTGCTTTTGACGCTCGCGCTGGCGACGCAGGGATGCTCGTACGTCAAGTCGCTATGGAGCTCCGGCGACGACACCGATCTCGACGATGCGGCCAACGCCAACGAAGGTGAACCGCTGCCGCCTCCCGTCGCCAACGTCGCGATCAGCTACCGGCGTCCCGGCGATGTGCTCGCACGCACGACCGTAACCAAGTTCTTCGGCGCCGAAGTGATCGCGAACCATCAGCGTGACGCGTCGCATACCGAGTCGGTGATGCGATTCGATGGCGGCGTTCCGATCTGGGAGTTCAAAGCCGACGAAGGCACATTTGGTTCGATCACCGGCGTCGGTGCGGCCAAGTACACGCTCAAGAGCATCGAGTACGCGAAAGTACCCACGCACTTCACGCAGATACTTCCCGAGGAAGGACCGCCGGAGCCGCTCGATCGCGGCGCTTACTACGTCTTTCAGATCGAGCGTCAGTCGGGCTCGACCAGTTACCAGGCGGTAAAGGTGCTCGCCGATGGGTCGCTTCAGGCCTACAACGCTCAACCCCGGGCGGGCAGCAGTTATCTGCTGTGCTGCAACGTCACGTCGGATTTCCCCGAGCCGGTGATTCTGCCCGAGACGACTCAAGACACCGGGACCAGGAACGCGCCGCCCGAGGAATCTCCAGACCAATCCGGTGCTTCTGCGAGCGGCACGCCATAGCACTCTTTCTCGGCCGCTGGCTGCCTGATCAGACTCCCGCCGATCTCGCACTTCTTTAATGAATTGGCTTAGTTTCTTGTTTCGAGGGCCTTTTCATTTATGAATTCGCTTTCAGTAATGAATCAGTAATCGTAATTGACTCACGATTCATTTTCGGCTAAAAGTTGCCTTAGTGGGTCAAGTAAATCGAGAATTAGGCGATGCTCCGAATCGATTCGATCGGCGCCGTGAGAAGACGCGCGTCGATCTGATCCAGGCGGCCGAGCGCGTCATCTCGAGCAAGGGGTACCATCAGACGCGAATCGCCGATATCGCGACCGAAGCCGACGTCGGCCTGGGCACCTTCTACCTGCACTTCAAGACCAAGAACGAAATCTTTATCGAGCTGATCGAGCATGGCGCGGCTGAATTGCGGCGCGAACTCGCCGAGGCGAAGGCGGGCGTCCATACGCCGGCCGAGAAGCTCAAAATCACGATCGATACGATTCTCGACGCGGCGGCCGAGGCGCCGGAACTGTTTCGGATAGTGTTCGGCCATAGCCCTGCGTTTCTGGATCTGATGGTCCGCGTCCACGAGGTATTCATCGACGACCTGCGCGACGATCTGGCTCCCGCGGTCGGCGAGCGTGCCGATGCGATTGCGCATCTCACGATCGGGATGTTGTCGCAGGCGATTTCATGGCTGCTCGCGAGCCGCGATCTTTCTCACGCGGAACTGAAAAACGTCACCGTAAATTTTGCCCTGGGCGGACTCGAGCGCGCGGCACGGCTCGGCGCCCAGTGAAAAATTGAATCTGGAGGATTCTCACAATGGCTCAAGACCGCACGGTTGTTAACACACCGCTGGAAAGCGTTTTCCACTGGGACTACAGCGTGAAGTTCCCGCAGATGGACCGGCTGTACGAGAACGCCAAGCGCGATCAGTGGAACGTCTCGACGACAATCAACTGGGACCGCCCGATCGAGAAGGAAGTTCTGGACATGACCATGATGCCGATGTTCCAGACCGAGCTCTATCGATCGCTCAGCGAGGAGAACAAGTACCAGCTCGGCCGCAAGTTCGCGGCGTGGCGGCTCTCGCAATTCCTGCACGGCGAGCAAGGCGCGCTGATGGTCTGCGGACAGTTGGTTGACGCGGCGCCGGACCTCGACGCCAAAATGAATGCGGCGGCGCAGGTCTTCGACGAAGCGCGTCACGTGGAAGGCTTCCGCAAGTACATCACCAAGCTCGATCGCATCTACCCGATAGATCCCACCCTCGAGCGGCTGCTGCGCGCAATCCTGGAGCATGATCGTTGGGAGCCGAAGTACGTCGGGATGCAAATCGTCGCCGAGGGACTGGCGATCGCGGCGTTCCGTTTCATGCAGCGCGACACCAAGGACGAGCTGCTCAAGGAACTGCTCGAGTACATCATGAAGGACGAGGCGCGCCACATCGGCTTCGGGATGCTCGCGCTACGCGACGCCGTCACCAAGCTCAAGGGCAAGGACAAGAAGGACCTCGAGGACTTCGCCTTCATCGCCTGCGACATGATGGTGACCAAGGTAGTCGACGGCAAACCAAAGGACGGCTTCCTGTCGGGCATGGATGTGTTCGAGGAAGTTGGCATCTCGATCAAGGACATCGAGGACGAGCTGCATCGCAACCCGGCGTGGGCGGCGGCGGAGAACAACATGGAAAAGCAGTTCAACTCGTTCCTGTTCGTCGATACGATCATCCCATGCCTGCGGCAAATCGATCTGATCAACGATCGCACCGAGTCGTGGTATCAGCAGCTCGGCGTGATGCAGATGGCGCCGGCCGCATAGCTCGCAATCAGCACAGCCTGAATAATGAAGGGCCGGTCGTCCTCGACCGGCCCTTCCTTTTTCTGAACCCGCTGAGATGCTGATGCGCTACTTGAGAAACTTTGCGAGCGCTGCGCCAGTGAGCTTATAGTTGGGCTCGCCGAATTCCTCGTCAACTCCGCCTGTCGGCTCGAAGCCGAGGCTCTTGTACAGCGCCGCGGCGTCGGTATTGGTGCGAAAGCAGGTTAGCTGCACCGCGCGGCATCGCGGATAGCGCGCGGCAATCATCCTGATCGTCTCGGTCAATCCGGCGCGCCCGTATCCTTTCCCCTGATGCTGCGCGTCGATCATGATGTCGTCGATCCAATAATCGTCGGCACTGGCCGGGTCGCATGCGGTGGTCGAGTATCCGATCACCTCGCCTGCAGCCAGGATGAGATGCGGCAGATGCTCGAATCGGTCGCCGAACAGACGCACGTAGCATCGCGCAAGCGTCCATCGCGGCGGCGTGACGAAACTGGTCTGCTCGGGCCGAAGCTGCATCATGAACAGCTTGCGGTAATTGCGCCGATCGACAGGCTCGAGGGCGACTTCGAGATCGGTCGGCTTCATGATTGCATTTGCACGAAGATGTCGCGGGCGTGCTCGTCGCTGATGCGCTTGACCGAGGTAATTCGATCCGCAAACTGCGCCAGCGACGACATCTCGGCCGATCCCACGTCAACCAGCACCGCAAAAATCGAAAAATCCAGGTCGTCCTTGCGTTCGCGAAGCCGCGCCAGCCAATCCGGACTGACCTGCGATTCACCGTCGGTGATAATCACGATGTCACCGCGCTTGAGTTTCTTTTCGCCAAGCAGTTCGACAGCCGCGTCGATCGGAGCCTCGAAGTCGGTGCCGCCGCCGGGGAAGTATTCGGCCATCTCGACGACCTTGTTCAAATCGGGCTGGTAGCGGCGTTCGCGATTCAGGTCGAGCACCTTGAGGCTCGCGTCGCCCGAGGAAAACATGACGGCGCGGAACAGGCGGCGCTGTCGCCGCGCGATATCCATCAGCGTCAGCGCTACGGCCTTGGACCACATCTCCTTGTCGCCCTGCATCGAGGAACTCACGTCGATACACACGACCATCGGGCCCTTGCCCTTCTGCTCGTCGTCGCGCAGCCGGTACTGAAGGACGGCGCCTTCGAGTACGCGGCGATGGAAATCGCGCTTGAGGACGGGATGATGCATCGCGAGCAGCTCGGCGGGAATCAGGCGTCCGAGCTCGGAGCCGAGCTCGATGTCGTAGGCTTCAGCGACGCCGCGCTCGAGCGTTTTGCGCTTCAGCGCGCGCGCGTCCTGCTTGAATCGCCCGACCATCCGCGCCAGCTCGCCGAGCTTCTTGTTGCGCGCGAGACGCCTCCCGAGCTCGAGGCGCGCACCGGCCGCGACGCGTCCGCCTTGGCCGAATTCGCGGCTGAAATCGTGACTGTCCTCGGCGGCTTGATCGATTTCGCGCGCCAGCTCGCCGGTCTTGAGCTGCATGCGCTTGAGCGCGCTCTGATCCGCGCCCTTGAGTTGAGTCTCGAACTGCCGCGACTTCTGATTGAGCCGCGCCTCGGAGACCTTGGCCGCGCGTTCGGCCGCATCGGCCATCTCCGCGAGCTCCTTTTTAATTTTCGTTGCCCGATCTTTCTTTTCTTCGCCAGGAGCGGGTTCGTTCTCGCCCTCTTTCGCTTCCTGGAGTTCGTTGACGGCCTTCACCGCCTCGGCACGCGCTTCGAGATCCTGTTCCTGGCGCGCGAGATCCCACAGATCGAGCATCTCACCGCGATTGATGAACTTCTCGGATTTCATCATCTCGAGCGCATGTTCGCTCATCACAATCGCGGCGATCGCGGCCTTGTCTTCTTCGAGTGCGGTGCGCGATCGCAGGGCCTGGAAGGGAGCCGACGGGACGATTTGCTCGAGGATGGTGCGGTTGAGCGCGGCCGCGTGGCGCACGTCGCCGGACTTGCGGAACACCGGATTCATCTTGAACAGCGCGAAAAAGAGATCCTGCACCAGCGCGCCGAAATGAGGGACCAGACGCTCGCCCGAATCCGCGAGATCGGCGATCGACGGCGCGTCGGCGACGATCTCATTCCACGTGCGCCGGTCGTAGCTGTCGCTCTCGAACCACGACGCATTGGTGGGCACAACCGGGACATACCGGCGTCGCGGCTGGATGATTTTGGCTTTGCGCGCCATCGGGATCGATCCTACGTCACTGAAAACCGGCTCGCCACGGCTCAAATCGCTGCCATTGCGTCACGATGGCGCTTGAATGTATCGCTGGATGCGTAACACAATTGAAACAAGCGCTGCGCCGCGGATACTTGGGCCCAGTGAAAAAGTGAACTTCGCGCGCCAGCGCCAAGTGAGATGACGCAGGAATCTGAAATCAACACGCTCTCGAACCGGCAGCACGCGTTGATCCTCGCGGCGGTGCAGGAGTTCATCTCGACCGCCGAGCCTGTAGGTTCGGCGCAGATCGTCGCGCGCCATCAGCTGGGCGTGCGCGCTGCGATGGTGCGCAACATGATGGCCGAGCTGGAAGACGGCGGTTACCTGCGTCAGCCGCACACGTCGGCGGGCCGGGTCCCGACCGAGAAGGCGTTTCGCTATTACGTCGATCATCTCGCCGCGGCGACCAGAATCGGCTTCGAGGATCGCGCACAGATTGAGCTCCATTATTCGACCGCCGTGCGCAACCTGGGCGAAGTCATCCGCGACACACCGCGGCTGCTCTCGATCCTGACGGGACAGGCGGCGCTGGTGATGGCGCCGCGGCTGGAGGCCTCGATCCTCGAGCGCGTCAACTTCGTGCGCCTGCGCGACAACCAGGTGCTGGCCGTCTTCGTCGCCGCGAAAGGCGCGATGCAAAACCGGATTGTCGATACCGAGCGCGACCATTCGCAGGACGAACTCGATCGCATGGCGCGCTACCTCAACGAGTCGCTCGAAGGACGCACGCTCGACGAGGCGCGCAGGTGGATCGAGGTGCAACTGCGCCTCGAGCGCGCCGACTACGATCGCTTCATGCACGACGCGCTCGCACTCGGCGAGGCGATCGCGGACTACGTCGGGCGTCCGGAGCTTTACGTCGAGGGCAGCCTGCAGGCGCTCGAGCAGCCCGAGTTTTCCGATCGCGGCAAGATGCGCGAGCTGTTGCGCGCGCTCGACGACAAAACCGCACTGCTCGAATTGCTCGAGCGCAGCCTGACCCACGCCGGGCTGACGGTGTCGATCGGCTCGGAGAACTACGACCCGCGCCTGTCGTCGTTGAGCGTGGTTGCGGCGTCGTACGCCAGTGGTTCGAGCGCGCTGGGCAGCCTGGCGATCGTGGGTCCGGTGCGGATGGACTACGACCGGGTGATACCGCTGGTCGAGTACACGGCGCGCGCATTGTCGCGCTTGATGGAGTACTGAGCGCGGGCGGCCAAAGAGAAGAACTTAATTGTATGCGAAACCCACCGTGGGTTTCGCACTTCCTTGGGCAGGGGTGACCCCTGCACCCAATATTAAGAAAATCGGCACCGCCGCGGGATGCGGGACTTCGTCCCTGTTAGAAAGGGTTAGGGCGGAGGTGAGGCGCTCTTTCCCGTGTGACTTTTTTTGCCGCTATATCTTTGTGCCATTCTAGAGCGAAGCGAAGAATCCCGGATCCTTCCTGGCCGCTCCTTCTCGGGAGCGGCCGCGCTTAGGGGGCGCTTCCGAAAATCGACGAAAATCCAACGATTCCGCCCTTACCGGCACTGGCACAAGCATAAATCATGCTTACGTTTAGGTTCGGTGCGGTTTTATCAAATGAGCAAGCGACACAAGCAACCCCAGGACGGAAATCCCGCCATGGACGGGGGGGTCGATGAGGCGGACGCCGGCGTTGAATCAGTGCACGGCGAGGGCAGCCACACCTCGGCGGGGATCGAGAGCGAGCTGGATTCCTTACGTGCGCAGATCGCCGAAAAAGACAAGGAAATCGCCGAGCTGAAGGACAAGTATCTTCGCACGCTCGCCGACTCTGAAAATGCGCGCAAGCGAATCCGCCAGCAGAGCGAGGAATCGATCCGCATCCAGCGCGAAAATATTCTCCGCGACCTGCTGCCGATCATCGACAACCTCGAGCGCGCCCTCGCGGCCGCCCGCGATGGCAATGACGCCAGGACGATCGTCGATGGCGTCGAGATGACGGTGCGGGCGCTGATCGATTTCCTGCGTGCGCAAGGCGTCACACCGCTGCAGTCGGTCGGCCAGGCGTTCGATCCCAATCGGCATGAAGCGGTCGATCACGTGGCGTCGCAGGTGCATCCGCCGAACACCGTCGTCGATGAATTCCATCGCGGCTATCTGATCGGTGACCGGACCTTGCGTCCGGCCCGCGTGTCGGTTGCGAAGGAGAGCGGGACCGATCCTGGAAAGCGAAACGGAGGCGAAAGCGACGCCTCCGACATTGAAAGTGACTGAAGCATGATTATCTCCAAATGAGAGGGTCTTTAGGAAAATGGCAAAAGTAATCGGTATCGACTTGGGCACGACGAATAGCTGCGTCGCGATCATGGAGGGCGGCGACCCCGTAGTTATCGCCAACTCCGAAGGTAGTCGCACGACGCCGTCGGTCGTCGCATTTACAGAAGCAGGTGAGCGGCTGGTTGGCCAGATCGCCAAGCGCCAGTCGATCACCAATCCAACCAATACGGTGTCTGCAATCAAACGCCTGATGGGCAGGCGTTTCGATGACGCCGAAGTTCAGAAGGCGCTCAAGGTGCTGCCGTACAAGGTCGTTAAGAACGACGATGGCGCAGCGTGGGTCGAACTCCGCGGCAAGAAATACAGCCCGGCGGAAATTTCGGCGTTCGTTCTGCAGAAGATGAAGCAGACGGCCGAGGACTATCTCGGTGAGAAAGTCACCGAGGCGGTTATCACCGTGCCCGCGTATTTCAACGACAGCCAGCGCCAGGCCACCAAGGATGCGGGCCGCATCGCGGGCCTTAGCGTGCTGCGGATCATCAACGAGCCGACGGCGGCGTCGCTGGCCTACGGTCTGGACAAGAAGAAGGACGAAAAGATCGCCGTGTTCGACCTCGGCGGTGGCACGTTCGATATTTCAATTCTCGAACTGGGCGAAGGAGTCTTCGAGGTCAAGGCGACCAACGGCGACACCTTCCTGGGCGGCGAAGATTTCGATCAGCGCATCATCGACTACCTGGCCGACGAGTTCCGCAAGGACCAGGGATTCGATCTGCGCAAAGATCGGATGGCGCTGCAGCGGCTCAAGGAAGCTGCCGAGAAGGCCAAGACTGAGCTGTCCACCGTGACCGAGACCGACATCAATCTGCCCTTCATCACCGCGGATCAGTCCGGCCCCAAGCATCTCAACATCAAGCTGACCCGCGCCAAGCTCGAGGCGCTATGCGCCGACCTGCTCGACAGGCTCGACGCGCCATGCGTGACCGCGCTTCGCGATGCCGGCCTGAAGGCGAGCGAGATCGACGAGATCGTCCTGGTCGGCGGCATGACCCGGATGCCCTCGGTGCAGGAGCGCGTGAAGCGCCTGTTCGGCAAAGAGGGGCATAAGGGCGTCAACCCCGACGAGGTGGTCGCGATCGGCGCCGCAATTCAGGCGGGCGTGCTCAAGGGCGAAGTCAAAGACGTCCTGCTGCTCGACGTGACGCCGCTGTCGCTCGGAATCGAAACGCTCGGCGGCGTGTTCACCAAGCTCATCGAGAAGAACACGACCATCCCCACGCGCAAGAGCCAGGTGTTCTCGACCGCGCAGGACAATCAGACGGCAGTCACGATTCGCGTCTTCCAGGGCGAGCGCGAGATGGCGTCGGACAACAAGCTGCTCGGCCAGTTCGACTTGATCGGAATCCCGCCTGCGCCGCGCGGGATGCCGCAGGTCGAGGTCACGTTCGACATCGATGCGAACGGAATCGTCAACGTGCACGCCAAGGACCACGGCACCAACAAGGAGCAGTCGATCAGGATTACCGCGTCGTCGGGACTCAACGAGGAAGAGATCAAGAAGATGGTGCGCGAGGCCGAGGCGCATGCCGCCGACGACCATGCTCGCCGCCAGCAGGCCGAGGCGCGCAACAAGCTCGACAACCTGATCTATACGACTGAGAAGACGCTCAAAGAGCACGGCGCCGAAGTTGACGAGGCGGGACGCAAGCAGGTCGAGGACGCGCTCGCGGAAGCCAGGACCAAGCTCGAGTCCAAGGACGCCGACGAGATCAATCGCGCGGCCGAGGCGCTCGCCAACGCGTCGCACAAACTGGCGGAGGCGATGTACAGCAAGACTAAGGCGGGGGCGGGAGCGCAAGCGGGCGCCGGCCCACAGGATGGCGCCAGTGGGCAAAGTGGCTCTCAGAGCGGAAATGGCGAAAGCGGCGCAAAAGAAGACGTAGTCGATGCGGACTACAAAGAAGTCAAAGATCAGTAGCGACAGGCGGGGCCGCGCAAGCGGCCCCGCTCGTATGGAACCGAAGTTCAACACTCGATGGTACTAGTCGGAAATTGAAACGCCGATTCGTAACGTGGGCCATAATAGCGCTTGCCGCCTATGCGATTCTCGGGGCCGTCGCATATTTCTTTATGCTGAACACAGATGCATTCCGCGTTTCTACGCAGTACGCGCGTACCAATTCGACGGTTATTCAGCGTATCGGCAGTGTAGAATTGGCCAGACTCGCTCCCTATAATTTCTCGATTAATTTCCGCAACAACGTTGACTATGCGCGAATGGACCTTTGGTTAGTTGGGACTCGCAATCAGGGATCGCTTGTAGTTGAGTTAAGATCCGACTCTGGCCCTTGGCGAGTTACCTCGGCGAAGCTATATCCCTACGGGGGTGACCCAATCACAATTGCAGAATCTCGTTAAAAATCTCCGCTCCGTTTCCCGCGCAAGAGAGAAAGAGATGCTATTCTGGCGAAGGAGACGAACTCTACGACGGACAATGGCGTCGCCTCGGATGTTCGCATAGAATCTGTGCGCGATGCCGCCAGCACATAAACGCGACTATTACGAAATCCTTGGTGTCAATCGGGGCGCCGGCGAAGACGAACTGAAAAAAGCCTACCGTCGTCTCGCCATTCAGTTTCACCCCGATCGCAATCCCGGCAACAAAGAATCCGAAGAGCATTTCAAGGAACTCAACGAGGCTTATCAGGTCCTCTCCGATCCCGAGCGGCGCGCGCAGTATGACCGCTTCGGTCATGCCGCCTTTCAGGGACCGCAGGGTCCGGGCGGATTCGGCGGTTTCGACTTCAGTCAGGGCTTCGAGGAAGTTTTCTCCGACATCTTTGGCGATTTTTTCGGCACCGGCCGCGGACGCTCGCGTTCGCGCACCCGGCGTGGCGACGACCTGCGCTACGATCTTGAAATCGAATTCGAAGAAGCGGCGCGCGGGATCGAGAAAGTCGTAAAGTTCCAGCGCCTGACTCAATGCGAAGCCTGCAACGGCACGCGCGCCCGCGGCGGCTCCAGCGGCGCACGCCAGTGCCCCAATTGCCGCGGCAGCGGCCAGGTCCGCACGCAGCAGGGATTCTTTTCCATCTCGACCACCTGCGGGCAATGTCGCGGCGAGGGCATGATCATCTCCGACCCGTGCCCGAAGTGCCAGGGGCAGGGGCGAATCCGCAAGCACGAATCGCTCGCGGTGAAAATTCCGCCGGGCGTGGACAACGGCTCGCGGCTCAAGCTGCGCGGCGAGGGCGAGGCCGGCTACGGCGGCGGACCGCAAGGCGATCTCTATGTCGTCATTCACGTCAAAGAGCACCCGATGTTCGTGCGCCAGGACAACGACGTGATAATCGAAGCGCCGATCAGCTTCCCGCAGGCGGCGGTCGGCACCGAGATCGACGTGCCGACGCTCGAAGGCAAAGTGAAGCTCAAGATTCCGCCCGCCACACAATCGGGAAAAATCCTGCGCCTCAAGGGCAAGGGCATCGTCGACCTTCATGGCTACGGCCGCGGCGATCAGCTGATCAAGATAATCGTCGAAACGCCGCGCAGCCTGACCCCGCGCCAGCACGAACTACTCGAGGAATTCGCCAAGCTCGACGGCAAGGCCGTCAACCATCCACTCTCCAAGGGCTTCGTGGACAAGCTCAAGGAGATGTTCGGCTAGCCTCTGCGTGCAGCTAACTTTGCGTCCGGCCCAGCTCGTTGAACAAAGCCGCGCGCATCACGCCCGCCGGCGGCGCGACTCGATTGAACAACCTGAACGCGAGTTCGCCCTGGTTCACCAGCATCCCGGCGCCATCTACCGCGCGCCGGCCGGCCGCTAGTGCAGGCTTCAGGAACGGAGTCGGCTCCCGCGAATAGATCAGATCGTAGAACAGACAATCGCCGGGGGTTGAGCTATAGTCCACACCCGCGAATCGCCCCGTCGTCAGACCCATCGACGTCGCATTGACGATCAATCGCGCGTCGGCGAGCAGCTTCGAGTCCATGAGCGCGTCCAGGCCGCGAGGCTCGCCCGCCGCGCGCACCGCGCCCTTGGCCGAAAAGCGGCGAGCGAGCGCCACGGCGCGAGCCGGCGTGCGATTGGCGATCACGACCCGATTCGCACCCAGCCGGAAGCACGCGAGGACCGATGACGCTGCGCCGCCGCCCGCGCCGATCACGATCGCAAGCCGCCCGCGCAACTCGCATCCGAGATCGCGCAAGTCGCGATCGAGGCCGCGCGCATCGGTATTGTCGCCGCGCAGCGCGCCACGCCGATTCACAACGCAATTGACCGCGCCGAGCATACGCGCCTCTCCACTGAGGTCCTTGATGAGCCGGGCGGCAACTTCCTTGTGCGGCACGGTCAGATTTACGCCGATGATTCCCAGCGGATGAATTGCGCGAAGCGCCGCGGCAAGATTCTCGGACGTGACGCGAAACGCCGCGTACGTTCGGTTCATGCCAAGCGCCGCGTAGGCGGCGTTGTGCATTGCGGGCGACTTGGAATGTCCGACGGGATCGCCAAAAATCGCCGCGACCGCGGTGTCGGCATTGATTGCTGAAGATTTCATGGGCTTCAAACGGGATGAGCGGTGCGCTCGGCGCGCACCTCTTCCGCGGTGAATACCCAGCTATACTTCAATCCCGCGCGCGCGAACGCCTCGACCGCGCCCTCGCCGCGTTCCACCAGCGCGATTGCCGCGATTACGTTTGCGCCCGCCTCGCGCATCGCAGCCACCGCTTGCAGGCTCGAACCTCCGGTAGTGATCGTATCGTCGATCACGGCGGTCTTGAGGCCGGGCTTGAACGCGCCCTCGATGATTTGTTGCAGCCCGTGCTGCTTGGTTTCCTTGCGCACGAAAAAACCGCGAAGATTGACGCCGCCGCGATGCGCCGCTGCCATCACCGCGTCAGTCACGGGCAACGCGCCGGCCGCCATGCCGCCGATTTGTTCGACGCCCGCCGCGGCCGCGAGTTCCAGCAGCAGTTCTCCGGCCAGGTACCCGCCACGCGGAATGTACAGCGTGCGTTTGCAATCGACGTAGTAGCTGGATGCGCGCCCCGATGAGAGCGTGAGTTGGCGCTCGAAATACGACTCCCGGGCGAGCATCGCCAGCAGTTCGCGGCGTTCTTCGGATCTCATAATTGAAGGGTGATCTTAACGGATGCAGCGCGGGGTACAAGAGCGGTATAATAAACGCTGCTCCTGCCAATAGCTTCAAGGCCCCCGGTGACAAATCACTACTGTATCGTTGTGGTTGAGAATCGGGTGAACCGTCGAGCACGGCAGCGAAGGAGAAGCAGCGATGCCGCAACGAATTCCACAATTCGAGCGGCGCGCAATTATAAGTGACTAGCGAAAACGCACCCCGTGTAATCGGAACCGGCACTGCATTGCCCGACAATTACGTCGATCAGGAACAACTGACCTCGCGCCTGCGCGAGCTATGGGAGAAGCGCTACTCGGAGCTGCGCCGCTTCGACAAAATCCAGGGCGCGCTCGGAATCACCGGGCGCCATCTTGCCCTGCCCATCGAGGAATACCTCCCGCTCGACACCTTCGCCAAGACCAACGACGCGTGGATGCGCGTTGCGCCCAAAATCGGAACCGTGGCGGCTGAACTCGCGCTCGAACGCGCCGGCCTGAAGCCTCGCGACGTCGATCATTTGTTCTTCGTCACCGTCACTGGCATCGCCGTTCCGAGCATCGACACTCGCGTCATCAGCGCACTCGGGATGCGCAAGGAAATCAAGCGCACTCCAATCTTCGGGCTCGGATGCGTGGCGGGAGCGGCGGGCACGGCGCGCGCGGCCGACTACGTCCGCGCGTATCCGTCGGAAGTCGCGATGCTGCTGTCGGTCGAGCTGTGCTCGCTCACGCTGCAGCGCGAGGATCTTTCCGTAGCCAACATTATCGCGTCCGGGCTGTTCGGCGACGGCGCCGCCGCGATGCTGATAGGCGGCAATGCCCGGGCGGCGACCGGCCCGCAGGTAATCGCGACGCGTTCGCTCGTCTTTCCAAACACCGAAGAGATTCTCGGCTGGGAGATCGTGGACAGCGGCTTCAAAATCGTTCTGTCGTCGAAGCTCACCGACCTCGTCCGCGCCAATATCCTCGACGAAGTTGATTCATTCCTGGCCACGCAACAAATCGACCGCTCGGATATCCGCCACTGGATCGCGCATGCCGGCGGCCCCAAGGTGCTCGAGACCCTCGAGGGCGCGCTGGCTCTCCCCGAGGCCGCGCTGGCGCGTTCGTGGCGCTCGCTGCAATCGGTCGGAAATCTCTCGTCCGCGTCCGTGATGTTCGTCCTCGACGAATTGATCGAGGACAACGCCGCCGCTCCCGGCGACTACGGCCTGATCATCGGGATGGGTCCAGGGTTCTCGGTCGAGCTGGTTCTTCTGAAATGGTGATCTTGCTGAAGTGGTGATCTCGCTTCGCACCTATCTGCTGATCCTCGCGCTGCTGGTCGTCGAGCGGGTTTTCGAGATCGATCGCGGGCGCCGCAATGCGCGCCGAGCGTTCCAACACGGCGCCGTCGAAGTCGGGCAGGCGCACTATCGCGTGATGGTCGCATTTCACGCGCTGTTCATCGTGTCATGCGCAGCCGAGGCGGTGTTCTTTCCGCACGCATTTGCGCCCGCGGTCGCGTGGCTCGCGCTGTCGGCTGAAATCGTCGCGCAAGCGCTTCGCTACTGGGCGGTTGCAACTCTCGGCGATCGATGGAACACGCGAATCATCGTGAGTCCCGACCGCGCCCCCGCGACCGACGGGCCCTATCGCTTCATGCGCCATCCCAACTATCTTGCGGTCGTCATCGAGATCGCAGCCGTGCCGATGATCGGCGGCGCGATCTTCACGGCGATCGCGTTCTCGATAGGCAACGCTCTGATTCTCGCCGTGCGAATTCCAGCCGAGGAACGCGCGATGGGCGGGCGATACGCCGACGCGCTTGGCTCGCGCCGCCGTTTTTTCCCCGGCTTGCGCCGCGGCCGGGATAGCCCCGCAATATCGCGGCCTGACCCGTGATTTCCTGACATTCGCTCTGCGCGCGATGCCTGCTATCATCGCGCCGTGTTTTTCGCGCCGTTCCTCGCTTTCTACGCGATCGTCTTCTTCCTCGTTCTCGCGTTCTTTTTTCTCCTGCTCGAAATTCACGTAATCAACTACGCATTCGTGATGCTCGGCCTGCCACCCGAGCTGGCATTCGCCGCTTTGCTCGTGAGTCTCGTCGGCAGCTACATCAATATTCCCATCACGCGCGTTGCCACCGGCCGGCCGCATCCCGCCGCAGTGATCCGCAGTTTCGGCGTTCGCTACAGAGTGCCGGTTCGCTACGCCACCGACTCGACGATCGTCGCCATAAATGTCGGCGGTGCGATCGTGCCCGTACTGATCTCGGCATACTTGTGCTGATGCAAATGCCGGCGATAATCGTGCCGGCGTTGATCGGAGTCGCGATCGTTACTGCCATCGTCCATCGTTTCGCGATACCGGTTCCCGGGCTGGGAATCGCGACTCCGATGTTGATTCCGCCGATCGTCGCCGCCGCCTGCGGCTACTTCCTTGGCTCTTCGGGACATCATCGCGACGCCGTCGCATTCATCAGCGGCGTGATAGGCACGCTCATCGGCGCGGACCTGCTCAACCTGCGCAACTTGCGCGATTTGGGCGCGCCGGTCACGTCGATCGGCGGGGCAGGCACCTTCGACGGGATCTTCCTGACCGGAATCGTTGCCGTCCTGCTGGCGTGAGCGCGGAATAGTTACGCCGGTTTGAACTTCACCAGCGTGTGATCCGGCGTCACGTCGTCGAAGCAGACCTCGACCGGCATCTCGACGCGCACATCCTCCGGCGCCGCGATGATATTGCTCGTCATGCGCGGTCCCTCGGCCAGTTCGACGATCGCCAACACGTACGGCGCGTCGGAAAACGCCCGGCTCGACGCTCGCCGCACGACCGTAAAGCTGTACACCTTGCCGCGCCCGCTCACGCGTTCCCACGCGAGCTTGTCCGAGAAGCACTTGGGGCATCGATCGCGCGGATAGTAGATGTACGCGCGGCACGCGCCGCAGCGCTGAAGCGTCAGCTCGTGGCGCCGCGCCGCCTCCCAGAACGGACGGCTGGTTGGCGATGGCTTCGGAAGCGGTTTGTAGTACTCGCTCATGATCTGCGCTCCAGCACGAGACTTGACTGCTCACTCATGATTCCGCCGTTGCCGTTGACGTAGCCGAGCGCCGCGCCCTTGACCTGGCGCTCGCCGCCGCGCCCCATCAACTGTCTTATCGCTTCCGTCACGTGACTCATGCCGCCCGCCAGCCCCGGCTGGCCGAACGACAATTGCCCGCCGTGCGTGTTGCAGGGAAAATCGCCCGCGTACGTCAGGTCGTGCTCCATCACGAACGGTCCGCCCTCCCCCTTCTTGCAAAAGCCCGCGTCCTCGAGCGTGACGATCACAGTGATCGTGTAACAGTCGTACGGACACGCGAGGTCCATGTCCTTCGGTTGCAGACCCGCCATCTTGAACGCGGCGGCCGCCGCCGGCTTGATCGGCGATTCGGTGATCGACGGCGCATAGGTGATCGTCGAATGATTGGCGTACTCGCCCGCCCCCAGCAGCCATATCGGCGGATGCTTTGCGCGCTTCGCCAGCTCGGGCGACGCGACAATTATCGCTGCGCCGCCGCTCACCGGGCTTACGATTTCATATAGATGAAGCGGATCGACGATCATCCGCGAGTTCAGCACGTCGTCGATCGTAAGCGCCTTGTCATTGAACGTCGCCAGCGGATTCTTGAGCGCGCTGGTTCGCTGATCGACCGCGACCTTCGCCATCTGCCGCGCCGTGGTGCCGTATTCATGCATATGGCGATGCGCAATCATCGCGTAGCCGCAATTCGCGCCGATATTTCCGTACGGCGCCTCGAACTCGCGCTGCACCGATATCACCGGCGGGCGCTGGTCGCCGACCTTGTTTAAATCCGCGACGATGCACAGCACCGCGCTGCACATTCCCGCGTCGATCGCCGCCGCCGCGCGCCAGATCATCCCGGCCGGACTCGCGCCGCCGATATCGACCTGGTTCAGCATCCGCACATTCAGCCCCAGCACCTCGGCCGCGCTCGCCGGGTAAATCATCCCCGGGTCCGAAAACGGCACGCCGACCAGGAAGCCGTCGATGTCTTTCTTCTCCAGCCCCGCGTCCGCGATCGCCTCGGCCGCCACCTGCGCCATCAGGCCGAGCGCGGTCAGGTCGCCGGGTTCCTTGACCGGTTTGAGTTCGCCAATTCCGATTGCCGCGGCTTTTCCCTTTAGGCTCAATTCGCATCGACCTCCCGCGTTTGCGTTTTCCCGTTCGCGCCTGCGCGCATCTCGATCACGATTACCACAAATTGGGTCTTGGGGGCCCGCCGCCGCGCGGTTCAAATCGGTGAAAAAATCTTGTAGTTTTGTTTGTTCGAGGTGCTTTTAACGAAATGGCATTTATCATCTGTGACGACCATAACCTTGACGTCGAGGCCGACGGAATCGACAACGCCGTCGCGAAGCAGTTGATGCTGACCGACGCAAAACCGGGCGCGACCGCGATTGAAAAAGAGATCATCGAGTTCGGGATTAAACATCGCAACTGCAGCATCCGGATTCTCGCCGGCTAGTTTTAGATCGGAATCGAGTCCGCGACGCAATCGCCGGCTCGATTCCGGGAGCATCGCTTCCGCACGCCCGCGCGCATTCCAATGCGTTCGATGTTGACCGGCTGACCAACCGGCAGATACACTGCCGAGGCGGGGTGGAGCAGTCTGGTAGCTCGCCGGGCTCATAACCCGGAGGTCGAAGGTTCAAATCCTTCCCCCGCAAATGATATCTACTGCGCAGTTGCGGCCTTCAGGGAGAGAAAACAATGGGACGGAAGGTATACGTCGTAGGCGTCGGCATGACCAAGTTCGAGAAGCCTGGTTCGCGGGCTTGGGACTATCCCGACATGGCGAAGGAGTCCGGCACCAAGGCTCTGCAGGACGCCGGGATCGCCTACCAAAACGTCGAGCAGGCGGTGGTCGGCTACTGCTACGGAGAATCGACTTGCGGCGAGCGCGCGCTCTACGGACTCGGGATGACCGGCATCCCAATCTACAATGTCAACAACAACTGCTCGACCGGATCGACCGCGCTGTTCATGGCCAAGCAATTCATCGAGGGCGGCATCGCGGACTGCGTGATGGCGCTCGGCTTCGAGAAGATGGAGAAGGGCTCGCTCGGCGCCAAGTACATGGACCGCATCAATCCGATGGACAAGCACATCGAGCTAATGGCCGCCCTGCGCGGCTTCGCGCCGGCGCCGCCGGCGGCGCAGATGTTCGGCAACGCCGGACGCGAGCACATGGAGCGCTACGGCACGACCGCGTTGCAGTTCGCAAAAATCGGATGGAAGAACCACAAGCATTCGGTGAACAACCCTTACTCGCAGTTCCAGAATGAGTATTCACTCGAAGGAATCCTCGGCGCGCCGATGGTGTATGAGCCGCTCACCAAGCTTCAGTGCTGCCCGACCTCCGACGGCTCGGGCGCAGCAATTCTGGCCAGCGCCGACTTCGTCAAGAAGCATGGCCTCGAGAACAAGGCCGTCGAGATTCTCGGGATGGCGATGGCGACCGACTTTGCCAGCACGTTTTCCGAGCGTAGTTGCATCAAGATGGTCGGCTCTGACCTGTCGAAGGCTGCCGCGCATAAGGTCTATGAGCAAAGCGGTCTAGGACCCGAGAACGTTGACGTGGTCGAACTCCACGACTGCTTCTCGTGCAACGAACTGATCACTTATGAGGCGCTGGGACTATGCCCCGAGGGCAAGGGCGGTGAATTTGTCGACGCGGGCGCCAACACCTACGGCGGCAAAGTGGTCGTGAATCCATCGGGCGGCCTGATTTCGAAGGGCCATCCCTTGGGCGCAACCGGCCTGGCGCAGTGCGCGGAACTCAACTGGCAATTGCGAGGCGAAGCGGACAAGCGGCAGGTATCGGGCGCCAAGGTCGCCCTCCAGCACAATCTCGGGCTTGGAGGAGCCGCGGTCGTCACGATGTATCGCCGCGCAAATTTGGCCTGAGTTTCGTGAGCGCGCGCGTTCATCCCGCGCCGAGATGAGACCGCAACATTCCGATCGCTGCCAACCCGAACAGCGCGACGTCCATCGACGCGTGCGCGATCATCGAGGCTTCCAGTCCGCGACGCAAATATAGGCGCCCGAACACAACACCCTCCCACGTCTGCGGCATCACCAATCCGCCGATCAGAAATCTCGACGTGCTATGGAACAGCGCCCCGCCCACCGGCGCCAGGTGAATTAATCCGAACAGGTAGCCCTGGGCTATCGTCACTATCCAAAGCGCGCGGCGTCCGGGATAGCCGCTTGAGTCGCGCGATATCAGCCGCGCGATCCATCCGAAGATCGCATACAACACCAGTCGAAACTGGATCTCCTCGCTAATCGCCGCCGCGATTGCGACCGACGCTCCGACGATCGCGATACGGCCCGGCGCCACCGTCAGCATCGGCGGCTTCGGGATGCTGATGCCGGCGCCGCCGCGCGCAATAAGAACCAGCGGCACGACCACAATCACCAGCACGCCTGCGCCTACCGCCGCGGCCAGTATCGCGTAGCCGATCGAGATTCTCGCCAGGCTGCGAATCGAGAAATGGATTTTGCCGCCCGCGATCTTTGCCGCGATCAGCGGCGCGCCGGGCAACCCGAGCTGTCCGTTGATTCGAAGCGCTACCGGGACCAGCGATGCGAGCACGAAAGTGACGCCGAGAAACGGGAGCGCGCGCCCGATTTGCGATCGGTCGAACGACTTAATCGCCAGCGCGAGCGGATACTCGGCCGCCGCGCCGGCTATCGCCATCGCGATCAGCAGCGCCGACTCGCGCCGCCACGCCGCGCGCGGCGCCCGCGACGGTGTCGACCGCGCGCCGCCGGAGCCATCGACGGCCCGCTCGATCACTTGATCGCCGGGATAAATTTGGGGATGTCCTTCGACGGCTTCATCTTCCACTTGGGCTTGCGCTTCTCGACGAACGCGCTGACGCCTTCGTACGCGTCGGGCTGCTTGCCTGACCACCAGAAGGCTTTCGAATCGACAGCCTGCGCCTTCTCCGCCTCGGGCTCCGCGAGCAGTGCGTAGATCAGCCGCTTGGTTATCGCGACCGACACCGGCGCCGTGTTGTGCGCGATATCGAGCGCCATCTCGCGCACCTTCGCCATGAACTCCGCGTCGGGCCATACGTGGCTCACGATTCCGAATTCGAGCGCCTCTCGCGCGCTGATAATCCGCCCGGTCATCAGCAGTTCGTTGGCCTTGGCCAGTCCGATCATTCGCGGGACGGTCCACAGGCTGAGCGCCTCCGGAATTATTCCGCGCCGCACGAACACGAATCCGATTCGCGCGCTCTCGGCCGCGACGCGGATGTCCCATTGCATCGGCAGCGTGATCCCCATTCCGACCGCCGGCCCGTTGATCGCCGCGATGATCGGTTTGCGCACGTTCCACGGCCGAATAGCAGGCGCCGGCGGTTCGCGGCGCTCCGCACGCGCGTCGGCGTCGAACGTGTTGCCGCCGCTGGACAGGTCCGCGCCCGCGCTGAACGCGCGTCCCGCGCCGGTGACGACGATCACGCGGACCTCGTCATCCTTGTCGTATTCGGCAAACGCCGCGTAAAGCTCCGCGGCCATCGTGCCCGAGAATGCGTTCAGTTTGTCGGGCCGATTGAGTGTGATAGTCGCGACGCCGTCTTTGACTTCCTTCAAAACATGTCCGCTGGCCATCTGGTTTGCTCCTTGTGCGGGCGATTCCCGATCCTCTCATCGGCGTTTATAGCCCGCCCCGCCGCAATCGCAAAACCCTGCTATCGAACGTTGTTTGGCCGCAGTAACCTGCCGCTCTTCGCCGCCGCGTGATATAGTGCAGGTAGCGGGTGAATCGCAATGAAAGCGACGAAATTAATTGCCGCCGCGATGTTTGCAGCTATGGCGCTCGCGATCGCTGGCCGCGCGGGCGCCGGCGGAGGAAATGGCGCCGACCGCGCAACCTCTGCGCGCCCCGCAAGCCACGCCGCCAATCACGCTGGCATGGGGGATAGGGCGGCCCTGAGACAGCGCAACGGCAGATTCTCCCGCTCCTACCAGTACCCTTATTACCCCTACTACGGGAATTGGATCGTCGAGAATCCCGATGAGGCCGACTGGTCCGAACAATGGACATCGCTGTACGAGGATAACGATGGCCCTTACGCGAGATCCACGCGGGAAAACCCGCCCGGCGCAGCGCGCATGTGGGAGTTTCCGGAAAAGTAAGGGAGCACGAGCCCGCCTCGCCGCAATCGCAAAACCCTGGCAGGCTGTTGAAAAGAGAGCCTCCGTCCTGACCTTCGCCGCGCGCAAGGCCATGGTACCGGGCTGGCTCGAAGAACAGCCGGTCTCTTTGACATCTGATGATTGATGCGTGATGATAACCAGGTGCGTACTACGCTGGATATCGACGAGGACGTTCTGGAGAGCGCCAAGGAGCTCGCTGCAAGGCGGAGAACGACCGCAGGGCGTATCCTTTCCGAGCTGGCCCGTAGCGCACTGGCGCCTCGAGACCGCTCTCGGCGCAAGCGCAACGGCGTGCCGATCCTGCCCAAGCAGCGAGGGACGCGGCTCGTCACACCGGAAATTGTCAACCGGCTCCGGGACGAACCTTGAGGGGGCGGCGCGTGATCGCCCTGCTCGACGTAAACGTCCTGGTTGCGCTGTTCGATCCCGCCCACCTGCATCACGAGGCGGCGCACGCCTGGTTCGGACGCAATCGCAGCCGCCGATGGGCGACTTGTGCACTCACAGAGAACGGGCTGGTCCGCGTATTGTCCAATGCGTCCTATCCGGGCAGGCGCACGACGACGGAGGATGCGGCCGCGCGTCTGCGAACCTTCTGCTCGGATCGTGACCATCTTTTCTGGCCGGACTCGGTAAGCGTACGCGACACCGGACGGTTCCGCTGGAATCACGTTCAGGGCCATCGCCAACTTACCGACGTGTATCTGCTCGCGCTTTCGGTATCGAACGAGGGCAGGTTGGCCACTTTCGACGCCACGATCTCGCTTAAGGCGGTCCAGGGCGCGGCGCCACAGAATCTCGAACTCCTCGCCGCATGATGGCTGCATCTACCCGCCGTCCCCTGCCCCATCCACCGCGCTACACGAGTGCTCGTGCCATTCTGAGCGAAAGCTGCTGTGATTGAGCCGAAGCCCTGAGTCCTCGAAGGGGAAGAATCCCGGATCCGGGTTCCTTCGATCCGCTCAGAATGACACAAAAAAGTGAGCAACCGGCCGTATCGCGACTAGCTCTTGCGGCGCGCACGGCGTGGTTGCGCGCCCTCGGCGCAATCGCAAAACCCCACCCACGCCCGCGCCCGCGCGAACCTATCCTTGAGAACTATTTCCTGCTGATATGCGCGTTGAGGTCTGGCATCGGCGGTGCCCACGACACGTGGGAGGAGTTTTTTTGATGAAAGAGTTACCAGGGCGATATCGGGATTTCAGGCGGCAATTTCCGGCAATCAGCGGAGCCTACGACGACCTCGGACGGATGATCGCCGAGACCGGCCCGCTGGACGAAAAGCAGACCCAGCTCATCAAGCTCGGGATGGCGGTCGCCTCCGGACAGGAGGGCGCGGTCCATTCCCATGCCCGGCGCGCGCTGGAGGCAGGCGCCAAGCCCGAAGAGATCCGGCAGGTCGCGCTGCTCGCCATGACCACGGTCGGGTTTCCGCGGATGATGGCGGGCATGTCGTGGATCGACGACGTCCTCAAGGCCGGACTCGGAGGCAAACGCAAGGCGCGCCGGCAGGGGTGACCCCTGCACCCGGTATTAAGAAACAGCGTGGCGGCGGCGGCAGCGGCTGACCCCTGAATCGCGCGCGAAAACAGCACCCTCACCCGCGCTGAAGGCGCGCGGGACGCGACATCCTAACTTGAGGCAATTTATGGACTTTGAATTGAACGAAGAGCAGCGGATGTTCCGGGACAGCTTGCGGAAATTCCTCGACGCGGAGGTCCGCCCGCTCGATGATCGGTGGGGCGACCTCGAGATGACCGCGCAGCGCGCCAAGCCACTGCTCAAGATGCTCATACCGTGGGGCTATGTGGACACCGAAGGAATCCTTGCCGGCGGCTCCGACCCGATCATCGGATGCGTCCAGAGCGAGGAACTGTCGGCCACTTTCCCGGGCCTGTCCGGGATGTCGGGGATAACCTCCGGCTCGGCCTCGCTGATCGCCGCCAGTGCGCATCCCGACTTGGCGCAGCGGCTGGTTGGGCCGCTCTCTCAAGGCGACCTGATCGGATGTATCGCGACCACTGAGCCGGAAGCGGGTTCCGATCCGTCGGGGATCCGAAGCCGAGCCGAGCGCAAGGGCAACCATTGGGTAATCAACGGCGCGAAGACCTGGATCAGCAACGGGAGCGTCGCCGACATCGCGGTGGTGCTGGCGCAGACCGATGCTGCCAAAGGGCCCGCGGGATTCCGCCATTTCGTGATTGACCGGCGGGAGTCTCCGTTCGACAGCCGCGAGATCCAGACTTTGGGGCTGCGCTCCTTTCCCACCTCGGAAATGTTCTTCAACGATGTCGAAGTGCCGGAAACGAACATGCTCGGCGGATGGAGCGGCGAACGGCTGTCGCCGGAACGCGCGTTCCAGCGCACGCTTCAGTTGTTTTCGCATGCGCGCGCCGGCACCGGGATGATGGCGGTCGGGATCGCGCGGCGCGCCTACGAGATCGCGCTTAAGTACGTGCAGATACGAAAACAGTTCGGCAAGGAAATCATCCGCCATCAGTTGGTCGCCGCGATGGTTGCGGAGATGGCGACCGAGATCGACGCGGCGCGCCTGCTATGCCATCGCGCCTATCTCGCGATCCGGCGCGGACGCGCGGACGTGGAAACCTCGATGGCGAAATGGTATGCGACGGAAGCGGCGGTAAAAGTCGCGTCGACCGCGATCCAGTGCATGGGTGCGAACGGACTCGCCACCGAAAACCGGGTCGAGCGATGCCTGCGCGATGCACGGATGCTGACGATGCCGGACGGAACAACTCAGATTCAAAAGCTGATCATTGGCCGCGCGTTGACCGGGAAATCGGCGATTCGATGAAGGAGCAGACCATGGCGGGCGGAATACTCGATCTGAAGGGCCGCATCGGTCTCGTGACCGGCGCGGGACAGGGCGTCGGAAGGCAAATCGCGCTGCACCTGGCCGCCAACGGCGCGGGCGGCGTGGTGGTGAATGACTATTACGAGGAACGCGCGAAGGCGGTCGCAGCGGAAGTGGAAAAGCTCGGATGCAAGGGGCTGGCCGCCAGTTGCGACGTGACCGATTTCGCAGGCGTGATGGGCGCCTTCGAGCAGGCCGTGCGCGCGTTGGGCCGGGTCGATATCCTGGTCAACAACGCCGGGAATTACGGGCCCGATCCGCGCAACATCTCCCGCAAGCCGTTCTGGGAGCAGTCGCCCGACGAATGGCAGCCTGCGCTCCAGACCAATCTCTTCGGCGTGCTCAACTGCACCCGCGCGGCGTTGCCGGGGATGATCGAGCGCACTTACGGACGGATCGTCACCGTGATTTCCGACGCGGGCCGGGTCGGCGAGCCCAATCTCGAAATATATTCCGGCGCCAAGGCTGGGGCGGCGGGATTCATCCGCGCGATCGCCAAGGACGTGGGCCGCTATTCAGTGACCGCGAACTGCGTGGCTCTTGGCACCACGCGCACCCCCACGACCGCGCGTATGCTGGAGGTGGAAGAGTACGCGAAAAAGGTGCTGCGCCATTACCCGATTCGGCGCCTGGGCGAGCCGGAAGACGCGGCCAACATGGTCCTGTTCCTCGCCTCCGATGCGTCGAGCTGGATGACGGGGCAGACGATTCCCGTAAACGGAGGCTACTCATTCGCGGTTTAGATAAATCGTGGACGCGCGCGATAATCGCGGTGGCATCGGGGTTGATGCTGTGCCTGGTATTGGCGGCCACGCGCGCATTTTCGGATCGCCCGGCTGATCGCGCTTCTCACAGCGGCGGATTGTCGGGGCCGGAGCGCGCCGTGTGCGAGCGGATTCGCATCCATCCGCAGTGTCCCAAGGCGCATCTGGCGTATGCGCAACTTCTCGCGCAGCTAGGCCGCAACGGCGAGGCCAGGCGCGAACTGGGCGAGGCGGAAAGGCTCGAGCCCGGACTCCCGTTCGCGCCGCGCGCCACCGTGGACGAACTCGCGCGCAAGCTCGGGATGAGCGAACAGCTCGCCAAGCGCAAGCAAACCCAGTTCCATTTCTGAAACCGGGCGCTTGATTCTGACCCCTATGGACGCTGCTGAGGAGCGCATTCCCCGCAAGCGTTGGGAACCCGCGATCACTCCGGCAGATTCAACTGCTTTGCGAGACGACGGAGTTCCTCCTTGCGGCCCGGAAGCGGCGCCGGCGCCTGCAGCACTTTGCTCTTCTTCAGTTCCTCGACGACTTTAGGATCGCGCGGGAACGGATTTCCGTATTTGCCGAGGAAGTACTGCTCCTCGAACGCAGGCCGCGGCCGCTGCCCGCCCGCTTCGCGAGACTCCAGCGAGTAGCCGATGTTGAGCTGGTAGAGCGGGAACCAATCCGCGGGCGGCTTGGTGATCTCGCCGATGATGGGTGCGGCGAACGCGGTAAGACACGCGCCGAGCCCTTGTTCGTACGCCATCAGCAGGCCCTGGCACGCCGCGACGCCGCAATCGAAAGCGGCCATGGCCGGATAGTGCGGCGATTCGGTCATCGGCTTCAGGATATACGGATACACGACCTCATCGACGAACTTGATGCTCCAGCCGTGGGTCGAAGCGATGACATTTGCCTCGACTAACTGCTTGAGACGGGCGCCCTTGACCCGATTCACGACGCCGAGGTCGGCATAGAAGTAGATATGCACCGGGGCGAGTTCGATAACGATGGCCTGCACGGGGTTCTTGAGCTTCTCGAGTTCGGCCTTCGGTATGTCGTCGCGCTTGACGACGATTGCGCGAAGCCAGTGCGCATTGACGGCGCATGAAGCGACCAGGCAAGCCTCCAGAATTTTCTGAATCTTGTCCTGTTCGACGGGTCGCTTGGGATCGAAGAAGCGAATCGAACGTCGCGTGCCGATTAATTCCTGAAATTCCATTGTTCCTCCTCGGGTCGCGGAAGCTTTTTTGTACCGCCATTGCGCCGCCTCGACGGCGGCTGGTTCATGCCGGCGTGCGTGTTCGTTCGACCTTGATGCCTGCCTGCTCGCGATCCCACGCGCCAGCGACGCCCCGCGCCTTCAGGGCTGGATACTGGATGCGATGAGTGCCGGTCTTTGGAAGCTCGTCGATAAATTCGATGAAACGCGGCACCGCGTAGTAGGCCATCCGCTCGCGGCAAAACTCGATGAGATCTTCGGGGCGAAGTTTCACGCCGGGCGCCAGCACGACCGCGATCTTGACTTCGTCCTCCCCCAGTTCCGACGGCACCGCATAGGCCGCCGACTCCAACACTGCGGGATGCTGATTGACGACGGTCTCGATTTCCCAGGCGGAAATGTTCTCGCCGCGGCGCCGGATCGACGCCTTCTTGCGTCCGCAGAAATAATAGAAACCGTCCTCGTCGGTCCTGGCGAGATCGCCCGAATGAAACCATCCGCTGCGGTATGCCTCCGCGGTCGCATCGGGAAGCTTGTGATAATGACTGAGCTGCCCCTTGGGATGACGGAAGACGAGTTCGCCGATCTTGCCCGCCGGGAGCGGATTGTCGTTGTCGTCGACCACGCGGAACTCGACCTCGCCTACCGGCTTACCCATCGACCCGACGCGGTCAACGTCGTTCATAAGGAAACCGGGCGAATCGACCATTCCATAAACTTCGATGATCTTGACGCCGAAACGATCCTCGAATTCCTTCCACACCGATGGCGGACATGCTGCCGAGAGCACCACGCGCACTTCGTGCTTGCGATCGTCGGGACGCGGCGGCTGCTTGAGCAGAATCGGAATCATGCCGCCCAGGGTGTTGAACTCGACGGCGTGGTACTTGCGGCATTCGTCCCAGAATCGCGACGCGCTGAAGCGCTCGGCGATCGCGAATTTGGCATCGAGAAGCATCGAGCCGAATCCCGAGATCATCAGCGCGTTGCCGTGAAACAGCGGGAGCACCGTGTAGATGGTCTCGCCGGGACGCAGCTTGATGGCGCCCAGCACCGCAGCGAGCGCAGTGCTATCCCCGCCGCTGGCGATCACGCCTTTGGGAGGCCCGGTGGTGCCCGAGGTGTACATCATGCTTGCGCCACCAGCGCCTGAGCCGACATCGACGTCGGGTTCCCGATCGGGATGCGCCATCAGGGCATCCAGAGTCGCATCTACGCCCTTGCCGGTCTTGCCGTCGGCTACCACCATGGCTTTCAGGCTCGGCAGCGAGTCCTTTACCGCCATCACCGAATCGCGCAGTTGCTCTTCGAAGATCACCGCCGCGGAGTCGGAGTCTGCGAGCACGTGATGCAATGTCACGCCGCGCTGCGAGGTGTTGACGGGAACGCTCACCGCGCCGATGAAACCGATCGCGAAGTGTATCCACAAAAATTCGGGGCGATTCCCCATCATGATCGCCACGCGGTCGCCGGGCGCGATGCCGAGCGCAAGCAAGCCGTTGGCGGCGCGATGAATGTTACTCAACACTTGCTCCCACGAAAATTCCTGGTCTTTGAACTTGAGCCAGGTTTCGTGCGGATGCTGTTTCACGCGCAGCCTGATCAGCTGCTCAATCGCTCCCTGTACACGCGCCATCTGCTACCTCCATCGCGATTGTCCAAAAGCGGCCGCAGCTGCTAGACGTGCGCGTGGCCATCGGCCTCGGCCAGGATGTGTCGCGCGCCAGCCAGGCTCAAAACCTCGTTGGTGCCGTCCTCGATTAGCGAGGCGCGCGCATCGCGGAACAGTTTCTCGATCGGATATTCCCTGCTCAGCCCGTTGCCGCCGAAAATCTGCAAGGCGTCGTTGGCCACCTCGAATGCGGCCTGCGTACAGAAGGTCTTCGCGGCGATCGCATGTTGCAGCGAAGGCGCCCCTGACGAGCTGTTGTAAACGGTGACCGCTCGCGACAGCGCGCGGCATGCCTCGACCTTGGTGAACATTTCGAACAGCCGCTTCTGCACCAGCTGATGCTCACAGATGGGGCGCCCGCCCTGGACGCGTTCCTTCGAATAGTCCAGTGCAACCTCATATGCGGCGCGGGCGACCCCGGTAAATGCGGTGGACATGCCGCCGTTGGCCATGGTCAGCGTCGCCATCGTGTGCTGCTCATAGGTATCGGAGTTCACGACCATGTAATGGCGGGGGATGCGCACGTTCTCGAAAAAAATCTCGCCCTGGTTGAGCGCGCGCTGCCCCATTTTGTTGAGCGGCTTGCCCTTCGACACGCCCGGCAGGTTCAGTGGGACCACTGCGACGCCGCCGCCGGACATTCCTGCCGGTGCATTAGGCGATGCGGATTCGATCCTCAGATAGAGCGCCGCGTGAGTCGCGATGGTGCCGTTGGAAACCCATGCCGCCTTCTGGCCGCTGATGACGTAGGAGTCGCCGTCGGCGCGCGCGACGACTTCGCCCTTCACCTTCGGATCGTGGAACTCGGGCGTGCCTACCATCAACTGATCGGATCCATGGTTGGGCTCGGTGATCGCCCAGCATCCTATGAACGCGGCTTCGCGGTCCTCGACGAAGGGCTTGACGAAGGTTTCGTACAGTTCGGGATTGCCGCTGATGGCGGCGATCATGGCCGGAAAACCCGAGACACCGATCGCTATCGACAAGTCAACCGATCCCCACGCTAGTTCCTCATGCAGGATGTGACTGCCGAGCGGATCGAGTCCCAGCCCGCCGATCGCGACCGGCATACCCGCCACATGATAGCCAAGGCCGTAGGCCTTCTTCAGAACCTGTCTTAGCAGCGAATTCGGCGCGATGACATCCTTGGGATCGGCCATCCGATCGAGTTCGATCGCAGCCGGACGCATCACTTCTTTCGCGAAGCGATGAGCGGCCGTGCGCATCGCCTCGTACTCCTTCGGGACCCCGATCGAGAGTTCACGGTAAGTATCCATCGGCCTGTTTTCTCCTCACTATGCGGCTCGAGAGAGTCGCCATCGCATAGTTAATTGGTGTTTTGACTTCGAGGACTGAGCATCGAACGTGCCACGCGTGCGCGCACCGAGACTTCGCACAAACGCGGTAGATGCTTCATGGGGAATGCAATGCCGACTCCAGACGCGATGGTGCGAAAAGACGCACCATGGGCGCTTTCGATACAAAACTGTGCAATTTCCATAAATTTTCATAATGTTATCGATGCGACATCGTCTGCTGTTGTTAGTGAAAACTCCGAAAGCGGCGAAAAGCCTCCAGAGTTTGCTCTTACACACCCTGCATGCTTTGCAAAGTTCGTGCATACGTCTCACATGCCTTTCCGGGCCATGAGCCACACCAATCCAATACGAAAAACCCCAAAGAACCAAGGGCGTTCTGATCCAGCGGGTGATGGTCGCCAACTCTCTCCAAACGAGCCACGGCACAGAACCGACACAGTTGGCGGCATCACAGGCGACCCGTGAACATCAGGCGAGTCAGCGTTCAAGAGGTTCGAACCACCCTGAAACGCGCAGGAGCAGAAGGGATTTGAACCCTTCGGAGACCCCCAAAAACCCAAGAACTCTGGGCGCTGACTGTGTCCTGAAGTGGCCGGATTGGTCCAGTTTGCCCCTCGGTGGGGCAAAGTCTCGCTGGCCCCGCGACGATTCCGGGAGCCGCCGAACCCGTCGGCGCCTAAGGACCGCTCGCAACGGGCGGGCGGCCTAAACACTGGCGCGTGTCCAAGCCGAAAGTCCGGTCTTGTCCGCAGAGGCTCGTCCGAAGTGCCATGGGGCTACGGTCGCTGGCTTGACCAGCGACCATCGCCTTCAGTCATCGCGGCCTCAGTTGACACGCGTACGCGCGCTGCCACCGAATTTCTTGTAATCGGCCCGCCCCAGTAGGCAAAGTAAGGGAGCGGGCCTGCACTGGCACTTAGTCTTGCTCCGGATCACCGCCTCCTTCCAGATATGGTTTCAAGATCTCGAACGCCTTCGGGATCTTATCAAATGCAATTGACATTTCAGCTTCGGCGACATCGATCAGCTTGCGGGAACTCATTTTGCTTTCGCTCACGGCGAGCTCCTCGATAGCCTCGAGGTCAATTTCGCACAGTTCCAAGGGCCACTCAGTGGCAGAGAGACCCCGAGCTGATTTCAGTTCCCGGAGCTGATGCTGGTATTGCTGAGCACATTCTTGGGTTCTTTCGTGAAGCTTTTTTGCCTCTGCGGCAAAACATTTAAGCAGCATGTTATGACCTCGTGCGTACTTGCTCCTCGAAATGCTTTCGCAGGTCAGCGCCAACGACCGCAATTCGCTGAGGTTCGAGGAGATGTTGCCGCGTGCCCTGACCAGAAGTGCAGCAAATGTTCCAACGGCGGTCGTGTCTCTCCATCGAGCGGTTGGATTGAAAGCTCGGAGCATACCTTTGAACTGCAGGATCACTTCCGTCAAATCGAGCCGATGCTGGGCACGTGAGATCAGGTCGTCAGCACTGGAGTTGAGACCTGCGTGCAATTTTCCAAGGAAGTACCAGAGGCTCATTGTGTGCTCCGGATCGGGCGTGCCTCGGCCTTCAGCCTCTTTGTCAGTACCCGTGCCCTTTGGGGAATCCAAACCGAGCCAGAAAGTCGCCAGCTTCCTTCCGGCCGACCCTGCGGGTAGGCATTCAAGGTATTGCTCGGGCGTTTCGACTCGTTCAAGCAGATCGAACCAATCGGAGATGAATCCTCGGGGTAGCGATGATCTTTCCAGAGCCCCGATGCTCTTTTTGCCTTTGGCCTTCAACTCCCTTGCTCCGCATTCGGATCGAACAGACCATCTTTTGTCTCCGATTCTGGAAACGACTGTTCCATATCGTGCAGCCTCCTCAAGTCGCGAACCTCCAAGGCCTTGATCAGGCTGTTCGCGAGGTTGCAAATTGTCGTGCCGGCGTTTGGTGCGAGCTCGCCGCGGCGTACTTGGTTAATCGTGGCAACGAGAAGCGGAACCAGGTCGCTCACGGTCTCGGCAGCAAATTCAGGCGCATCGATTGGCAGCGAAGACGCCCGATTGCCCCGGCCGCCAAGGGCTTGGGCAGCCCGGAGTTCCTTTGCCTTCGCTGGATTATGAAAGAAGCAAAAATCGGAGCCCTCCCGAACCCTTACGGAGCAGGGGCTGCCGTCGGACTTGGCCGCCCTGCACGTTAATTTCCTTTGGTCACTCTTCCGATTCACTTCCACGGTCCTCCTTCACTTTTAGCCGATAACTTTTTGAACTCCAGCTCTCGGACAGGGCGAGCATCATATCTATTGTTTGCAACGATCCCTGTCGGTCTTTGACTGGTGGCAGCTCCTTCCAGCCGGGAAACTGATATGGTTCGCCGCGGTCGGATTGGCGTTCCCAATTCATTAGGATCGAATCGTCGATCGATCCGATCAAGTCGATGATCTCGCTTGTCCTCAGCTTAGGCATCGTCCGATTCTCCTGCGCCATGCGTCCATATATCGGATGCGGAATCTTTCTGAGCCGCCCGGTCTTCGATTTCGTTCGCAAACGTCAAAAGTCGATCGAAGAGACAGAGCACCGCTCGCTGGGCGTAATATATTGGGATGGTCTGGTGGTCAGTTTCAGACCGACGCTTTTTTTCCAGAATCATGCGCTGGATGAAAGGCAACACACGAAGACTTTCTCGATCGGAAAGCTGCTCGAGAGTGGTTTCGCCGCCCGTGTTCTTCGCGCTCAACGGTCGTTCTATGTGGCTCATTTTCAAAATCTTACCTCGCTGAAAAATTCCACGGCGTGTTGATCAAGCCGCGGTGTTGATTGCTTCGGCCGGGTCTCCGGCAGTCCGGGCTATGTCTGGCTAGAGGAAAAGTTTTACTTGGTAGGTCGCCGCGAATACGAATTCGCCGCGGTGCAGGTCAAATTAATTGACCTGCTCATTCTTTGCGTGTGCCGTTATAGTTACTACAGTGTTGAGTAATTGTCAAATGTTGTGGATCGGCCAGCCATGATCAGGCGGCTTCCCTTGGTTGACTGTCAGTTGGTGCAGTAACGTGGTTGTCAGCGGCACTCCGGACTCCATCGGCGAACTTCACGCCAGCACGAACCAGGGGCAATAGCTGGGCGCCATCGAGGCGGCGCCAGCGCTGCTGGGCCATGTCGAGCAGCTTGAAGGCCATCAGCAGTCCCTTGGTCTCGAGCCCGCACCCCTGGTCGCACGCTCGCGCAGCCGCACGGTGGCGAACGGCGACTCGATCACGTTGGTGGTGCGCAGATGCTTCCAGTGCTCGGCGGGAAAATCGAAGAAGGTAATCAGGCGCTCCCAATTGGCCACCAGCGATTCGACCGCCTTGGGATTGTGCTCCGCAAAATTATTCGGGAGGCGGTCAAGGACCACGCATAGTGAAGGGTTTTGCGTCCGGTGAGGTCCAAGCCCGAACAGCGGGCAATCGTGCCGTGGCCGTTCTACTCCTCGGTTCGGCGGTGCGAAGTTGCCTCATCGTCAACCCAGTCCTCCTCCGTGTAGGTCATTCCGCGGCGACCGGGAACTGTGCGCGCCGGTCCGGGCTGGTAGAGCGGGCAGGAAAGAGGACCGTAGCAGAAGGTCTCGGTTCGGTAGCGGCGCCGAGTCGGATTCCACTGATCAATGATCATCTCTACAGGCATCCGGCATCCCCAGATACAGCTGGATCACTTCTCCTGGAAGGTTCGCGCGGCGAGTCGTCGATGACCGCGCTCGCGGTAGACCGCAAGCGGCGGTGGAACACCGCGCCACGGAGGTGGTGGTGCCTCGTCCTCATCCTCAGGTAGTCTAACTTTCAACTTGCTGACCTTGTAGAATTCAACCGTCTCCAACCGCGCATCCGGAACCTGTGTGTGGCGAATTGCTGATTCTGGCGAAATCAGTAATTCGCCACACACAGCATGGAAGGAGTAGCGCGAGTCGCGCCGAAGATACTGCGGATAAGGGCCTTTGTTGAGTCGCCACAGATCAACGCTGTCAGCTGCCACGTTGTTGTTATCATTGCCGCCTTGTCGGCCGTTCCGTCTTCGCAACCGTTTCGCTCATAGAGTCAAGCCTCGATCGCATCCAGGCACGCCCTGGGGCTCAAAATTCGTATTCGCTGGAACGAACCCAGATCGCGTAGGTGCGAGTCTCCACTGACAATGATCGTCGCCTCTGCGGCAAGCGCACAGTCCAACACGCGATTGTCCGGCTCGTCCTTTCCGATGACAGAAATTCGCTCGGTCGGCTGAACCTCCTTCGCAAATTCGCTTATCGCTGCCAGCGCGTCGCGCGTTCGACTGGGCGGCCATTGGAATTTCCTCTTCAGCACGCCTTCAATCTCTTCCAGTATCGGCTTAGAGACGAACATGGCGATCAGGCCTCTTCGGGCCAGTGCGAGTACCTGATCCGGCACTCCGCCGAAGTTGAGGGCGGAGATGTAGACATTGGTGTCAGCGACCACCCTGAGCATTCAGCGTTCCGTTCGGTACTCTTGTAGGAGCCGCTCGACGTCCGGTTCCTTGATTCCCAGCTTACGTGACTGGGAGCGACCAAACTCTTGAAGCTCTCGCCACCGACTGTCCGCCAGGTAGCGCCTTAAAGCCTCCCTTAGGAGTTCGCTCTTGGTCCGGCCTTCCCGGCGGGCGAGGCGCTCCGCCTCGCGCAACAGCTTCGGTGGAAGCGACAAAGATGTAACCTTGGTGGTCCGCATAATACTTTTTATTAAATCACGTCCAACGGAAAAGAGGGAGATCGGCGGCCTGGCATCTGCATTCGAGCGGCGGTGACTTTCGCTGAGCAGCCAGTTGAGCGCCGCGGCAAGGATATCCGCATCCGCCACCGGAACCGTGAGGTCCATGGGGCCATCGAGCGAGACGTGCGGGCACTTTGGCTTGGGCTAGCCCCGTGAAGGGCCAGGATGCGTTCTTCATTCCAAAATGCAAAGAATTCACGCTCGCCGTCGTGCGAGGCCAGCGCAAAATAGACCCGACCGAGCCAAAAATCTGGGTCGAATCGGCCGATCCCTCCGAGAAGAGAGCCACGCTGGTTCAGTTCCAGTCGC
>CABDYU010000133.1_pt1 | contig 70965 bp, 57 predicted proteins | sample 3132011 | NCBI WGS metagenome assembly CABDYU01 (sample SAMEA5534338, study PRJEB31848) | metagenome | biome: tundra; feature: field; material: soil | place: USA | collected 2013-05 | depth 0.45 m | reverse complement strand
CGCGCCACCCAGGTCAGGATTCCGCTCACCATCGACTACATCGCAATCCGCGAAGCGCTCAAGCGCAAACTTTATACCGCGCCCGGCGGACGCGCTCAGCTTTGGAACGGCACCGACGATTGCCAGTTTCTTTACGCTGAAAATCCCGATTTCTCGCGCGCCACCGCGGGCGGGCCGGCCACCGTAAAGCTCGAAACCGCCAACCGCCTCGGCTTGGGCGTCTCGATGGGTTCTCAATGCCTCAACGCTATCCAATGGAGCGGCATCGTCGAAGCGCTCGGCGTCCCATACATCGCGCCCGGCCTCCAGCTTAAATTTCATTTCGCCGATTTGAATCTCTACGACTCCGCTCATCAGAAAACGCAGCTCGTCGGTCAGGGCTTCGACCTGATCAAAAACTATCTCATTCCGCAGCTCGACGACTTTTCCTACGATCTCAAACCCGCCGTTCAGCAGCTCGGCGCGATGGTCGCCGATTCGATCCCGCCCGACGCCGCCGGCCGTATCCACGCCGCAATCGCATCGCTCGCCGCCGAGCCCGGCATCGTCGCACTCGACGACGGCATCCGAGTCACGCTCGTGATGACGATACCCGACACCCCAACTCCAACCGCGATTCCCGGCGCCCGCGGCGGTGCCGACCGCGCCGGTGGCGGCGCCGCCTCGCTCACGCCCGCCGAACTCAAAGCCTTTCAAAACACGCTCGATCAGTGGGACGCGTTTCTGGTTTTTTCGATCAAGCAGCTCGGCGACGCGGTCGGCGACCAACAGTTCCGCGACCAACTGCTGCAAATCCTGCTCGACAGCCGCTACCGCCTCGTCCAGGCGCTGAATAATCCGCCCGCTGCCGCTGCGCCCGATCCGGTGCGCGTTCTGTTCCTCGACGAATGGCGTCAGTTGCACGACGCGGTCCGCGCCGCCGCCCGGCGCGGGATGCTCGGGGCGCACGCGCTCGAATTCATGTCGTTCATCTCGGCCGGCGACGCGTTGTTTGCGCTCGATCAGGCGGCGCCCGCCCTTGGGATGCGCATTTCGGCCGCCGACCTTCGCCGCCTCGCGCATATCATGGCGCCCGGCGCGACCGGCGATCCGCTTCAATTCAACTACCGCGAAGATCGTAACCTGAAAAAACTTTTCGCCGTCCCCGAGCCGCCCGCAAGCCGCCACCCAACGGAAGAAATGGAAGAAAAGGACGTGCCGCCTTCCGGACCCGGCGCCAGCCGTCGAGCGTCGCGCCAAATCGCCCGCCTTGCTCCTCTCCTCCTGCGAATGCTCTCCGTCCTCTCGCCACGAGAGGCCGCCGCCGCCCAGAAGGAGAAGGACGACGAGCCCGCGATGCTCCCCCGCCTCCAAGAGGTCGCCGATCGCCTCTACCGTCTCGTCGTCACCGAAGACAACGCCCAGACTTATCGCCGCGACATGGACCTCCTGCTCGATCTCAGCGCCGAGCGCCAGATCGGCGAAAGCGCCGTTGACGCCGACGACGCCACCACCTATGTGATGCTCGTGCGCAGTGCGGCGTGGCAGGAAAGCTGCTGGCGACAGTTCGTGATGGCAGCGGCGGGCATCCGATGGCTTGAATCTGCGACCGGCGACATCGGGGTGATGCAGGTGAATAAGCACGTCTGGCGCGGGTTTTACGATATCGATCGCCTTAAGTGGGACGTTCTCTACAATGCGGGCGCGGGCTGCGAGATTCTCGCGCGCATGATGCGCTATGCTTCCGCTCAGCCGAAGTTCGATCCCGTGCCGGTCGCCGGCCATCTCGCCCGATCGGCGTACGCGGCCTACAACGGCGGTCCGGGCGCGTGCAATCGATGGCGTCGGCGGGAGCCGCCTGCGCTCAAACAAATCGATTCCAGCTTCTGGGACAAGTACCGCGCGGTCCAGGATGGAACCCCGATCGACATCCTCAGTTGCGCCCGCAGTTGGGGCCACCCCTCCGCCAACTAAGATCTGGAATCCGCGTCTTCTCCTTGCCCCGGCGTCGACGCGGTTTCAATTGACGCGACACGCCAAGCATCATCATAATCGCACCGGCTAACACTGTTCCCGATGCGGCGGCTTGAGGCGGCGCGATGAGATGTCCCCAGTGCGGTAACGACACCCAGCAAGGCGCCGCCTTTTGCTCGCGATGCGGTGCGCGGATGTACGCGCCCAAGCCTGCCGCGGTGCGCGAGTACGCGCTTGCCAAATTCCGTCCCTCGCTATGGTACTACGCCAACGGCTTCCTCTTCGGTGGAGTGCTGATCGCGGTCGGCGCCATTTTGCTGTACGAGCTGCACGTCAAGCGCGAACCGATTCAGGCCGGCTTCGCGGTAATAGGCGTCGGCGCGCTGACGTTCATCGTCACCATGATTCGCGCCAGGACCATCAGCTGGAGTCTCACTTCCGATCGCTTGATCGAAAAGCGCGGACTGGTCGCGTCACGCCGTCGCGAGATGGAACTGGCCGACATCCGCTCGGTCGAGGTCAGCAAGCGCGTCGGTCAACGGATGATCGGACTTGGCGACGTCACGATCGCGTCCGCCGCCAGCGCCGACTACGCGATCCGTCTCAACGACATCGGCGCTCCCGATGAAACCGCTGAAACGATTCGCAAGGCGCGTTTGAAACGGATGGCGTAAACCACGACACACAACCTGTGACTGACGAACACCGACTATCACGATGAGCAAGCGGCCCGACCTGCGTTACGAACGGCGCCTGTGGAAACTCGGCATCGACGCCGTCGCCGGTGTTGACGAAGCCGGCGTCGGCCCGATGGCCGGTCCCGTCGTCGCAGCCGCCGTGGTTTTCGCACCCGAGACATTCATCAGCGGCGTGCACGATTCCAAACAGTTGACCCACGATCAGCGCGAGGAACTGTTCACGCCGATCCGCGACCGCGCCATCGCGGTCGGCGTCGGCATCGCCGAGGTCAACGAAATCGATCGCCTCAATATCTATTGGGCCACGATGTCCGCGAGCCGCCGCGCGCTGTCCGCATTGAGTCTGGCGCCCGGCCACGTGCTGGTTGATGGCCGCCTGATTCCGGGCCTCGAACTTCCACAGACCCGAATCGTAGGCGGCGATCGCAAAAGTTTCTGCATCGCGGCCGCCTCCATCGTCGCCAAAGTTACGCGCGATCGCATGATGGTCGCGCTCGACGCGATCTACCCCGGCTACGGCTTCGCGCAACACAAGGGCTATTGCACCAGCGAGCATATGCAGTCGCTCGCCAAGCTCGGCCCCTCGCCGATTCATCGGCGCTCATTCTGGCCCGTCGCCGCCGCCGCCCAACGCCCACTATTCTAACTCTCGCTGACCCGCGCGGAGAAAACCAATAAGGGAGGAAGGTGCGATGAGCGGAAGTCTCAGCGGTGCGAAGCCGCGCAGCGCGAAGAAAGTGTCCAGACGCGCATTCGTGGGCGGCGTTGCCGCCGGCGCGGCCGGCGCATGGGCGCTCTCCCACGGCCTTGAACAGCTCGGCGACGATCCGGCGAAGCCGCCGCAACTGTACGAATACTTCCTCGACAATTTCTGGTTCGAAGCGGCCGACCTCGAACACCAGCAGATAACCGCTCCCCTCAAGGGCAGCCATAAGGCCGACATCGTCATTATCGGCGGCGGCTTCACCGGGCTCTCCTCCGCTTACCATCTAAGCCGCAGATTTCCCAACAAGCACATCGTGCTGCTCGAAGGCGCCTGCTGCGGATACGGCGCCAGCGGCCGCAACGGGGGCTTCTGCGACGCGGGCTTCTCCGGACTGATGGAGTGGGTAAACAAGGTGGGCCCGGAGCTCGGCCGCAAGGCCTTCGACGCGAGCCTCTACGGCATCGGACATATCAAGCGGCTGGTGGCGGAACACGGCGTGGCCTGCGACTTCGAGGAAAACGGCGTGCTCGAAGCCGCCATCGACCAGGAGCAAGCCGCCCAGCTCGAGCGCCAGCTTCAGAGCTACAAGTCGATGGGGCTGGACGCCGCGTTGCTGCAGGGCAAGGAACTCGAGGCCGAAATCAGATCGCCGCGTTACATCGCCGCCCTCAAGTTCCCCTACGGCGGCATTCTCAACCCGGCGAAGCTGGCGCGCGGCATCAAGCCATTGGTCGAGCGCGCTGGCGTCGAGGTTCGCGAGCGGACCCTGGTGATGCGTGTGACTCCGGGTAAGGTGCACCGCGTGGAAACTGAAATGGGCGACATCAGCGCACCCGTGCTGGTGCTCGCCCTCAACGGATACTCCCCGAGGCTCGGTTTCTTCCGCGATCGCGTGTTGCCACTTTGCAGCTATGTGATCGCCACCGAGCCGTTGACGAAGGCGCAGTGGGAATCGATAGGCTGGAAGGGCCGCCAGGGCCTCTCCGACCTGCGGGTGCTCTTCGACTACCAGCGTCCGACCGCGGACGGGCGCATCGTGATCGGCGGTTCGGACGCGCCCTACTTCGCCGGCGACGCGCCGAGTTCCGGCAACTACAGGCCGGCGCTGGAATTACTCACCCGCAGCCTGTTCACGACGTTTCCGCAATTGGAAGGACTGCGAATCGATCATGCATGGGGCGGCACGATGGGCTTCACGATGGATTTCACGCCGTCGGTAGGCGTGATGGGAGATCACAAGAACATCTTCTATGGAGTCGCCTACAACGGCGAGGGCGTCGCATTCACGCAGACCGCGGGACGCATCATCTCCGAACTGATTGCGGGCGAGCAAAGCGAATTCACCGAATTGTTCGTGGTGAATCACAAGATGCCCTATCTCGGCCCCGCCAGCCTTCGCATCGTGTTCGAAAGGCTTTACAGGTGGCACCTGATGCGCAACGCCGCCAGAACCGTGCGCTGAGCTTTCGAGGGTCGCCGTTGCGCCCCGTTTGCACGGCCGCTCGCTCATTCGGTGTCGTTACCGAAAATTAGATCCGAACATATTATTGATGATGCAGTTCTCCGAGGAGCGGCACCGCGATGATTTGCGCGCCAATTACCGGAAAGTTCATGACGGCGGCATGGGCTGCTGCTCCGTGGATTGCTTCATTAGGTACTCCGCACTCGATTGCGGTATGAGAGAGATGCCGCCCTGGTAGAGTAGTTGTTGCCGTTCAACTCTAGCAGCGCGAAGCGTTAAGGAACTTTCCGATCCTCGGCTGTGAAGCGCCGGATGCTGACCCAATGAAGCTGCTCGCTTCGCGGCTCAGCCAAGCGGCCCACCGGTCCACGCCTTGGCCGGTCTTCGCCGAGATCTCGAAGATCTCGATTTGCGGGTTTAGCCTCAGCACCCGTTCCCGCATCGCCTCCAAGTTGAAATCCGAAAACGCCAGGTAGTCGATCTTGTTGACCAGCAGCACATCGCTCACGGTGAACATCAACGGGTACTTGAGCGGCTTGTCGTCTCCTTCCGGTACGCTCAGGATCATCACGTTCTTGACGGCGCCGGTGTCGAACTCTGCCGGGCAAACCAGGTTCCCGACGTTCTCGATGAGAACGACGTCGAGAGCGTTGAGGTCCAGCGCGTCGAGACCCTTGGCCACCATCGCGGCGTCAAGGTGACAGAAGCCCCCGGTCCGCAACTGCACAGCGCTGATGCCTTGCGCGGCGATCAGCTCCGCATCGACCATCGAGTCGATATCGGCTTCCAGCACGCCGAATCGGAAGCGGTCGCGGAGCGCGCCAATGGTCTTGAGAATGGTCCTGGTCTTGCCGGCGCCGGGCGAAGACATCACGTTGAGCAGGAAGGTTTTCTTTTCCGCGAGTTGGCGTCGCAGGCCCTGCGCGACCCGTTGGTTGTCGGCGTGAATCTCTTCCTTGATTTCGATCAGCCTGACGGCGTCGCTCATAGGACCTCCATATTTTCGATCACGTACTCACGGCCGCTGACCAATTCCAAACCCGTCTCCCCGCAATCGGGACAGTGTGCGTGCCCCAACTGTTCCCGCGTGACTTCGAAGGAACAGGAGCACGACTGGCAGCACAGGACTGCACCTGTCCGCGTGATCGCCAGTTGCGCGTTCTCGGCCACAGTGCCCCGGCTGAGGTAGTCAAAGTAGTGCTGGATCCACTCATCCTCGAGGTCGGACAGCGCGCCGATTCTCAAGTGAATGCGGACGACCTTGCTCACATCCTGCCCGGTGGCGTGCTTGAGAACGATATCCAGGATGCGCTCGGTGATCTGCAACTCGTGCATACGTGCTTTCGGATACGCGGCGACCGCGCCGAACCCCGATTGCCTCTCGTTACGCGGGAACGAACTCCTGGGGCCTGACCACCTGCATACTGATGGCGTCGAGCACGCAAACCGGCCGGCACACGCCGCAGCCCATGCACTTCTGCTCGTCGACTGTGGCAAAGCTGCCATCGACCGTCATTGTGAGGGCATCGAAGATGCATCGGTCGATGCACTTCTCGCATCCGTTACACTCGTCGGTATCGATCGCAGCGCGGAAGCGGCTGGGCGATGCGAATTTGCCCACGCCGGTTCTCATCGCTGTCCAATTGATGCAGCAGTCGCTGCAGCAGTTACAGATCACGTGGCCGACGCCTTGCTTGTTCTCGGCGACGTGCACCAGGCCTTGTTCCTCGCACATCTCCAGCATGCGCAGGGCTTCCTCGCTGCTCAGCTTGCGGCCGGTACCGCGCTCGATCGAGTAATCGGCTGCGCGATCGAGCTGGAGGCAGACCTCCACCGGCTGTCCGCAGGCGCCGTCGATAGCCCGGCATGAGCATTTGGCAACCGCGATGTTGTGGGCCTGGCCGATCAAATTGCGGACATCGTCAGAGACGAGGATTTGCGAATCGGGCTCGAGACTCACGTTGATTGGAACGACCCGGAGCACGGGCACTTGAAAGACCCGGGATTCCTCGCTCCACTCCGTGCGCGTGTATTCCTTCCACAGGTCGAGCATCCCGGCGGGCGGATCGTTCATGACGGCGGTCGAGTCGTGCAACTGCAGGACCTGCCGCACGCGGTAGTAACGGATGCCGTCCGGTTTCCTGGATTTGAAGAGGATGCCTTTTCGGAACAACGGATCGATCATCGCTTCGATTTTGGCCGGATCGAAGCCCGTTTTAGCCGATAGCTCCTCAACCGTAGCCGGCGGCGCGGCGGCGAGAACCAGCGTGGCTTCGGTCTCATCAAGCAGCTTTTCGAGGATGCGCGGAACCATTTTGGATTTCCGCCCGGCGATCTCCAACTTCTCCGCGAGTTGCGCGTATATTGTTTTGTCCTGCATCGGTTCTCCTTCTGATCCGGCCCTATCCGCATAATACTATAAGATACTTGAAGATAGATTTCTGCTTATGAACGATCGGGAATCGTCCGCAGAACTGCGCAACAATTCGCGATTGTGGGGGAATATCTCTGACATCGCGGATCGGTGGCGGATGACGCAGTCTGATGCGAACTGCTCTCCGCGTCAAATTCCCTGATCATCAGGGAAAATACAGGGAATTTCTTTCCAACAACAGGGAAACTGCCTTGAGGCTCATCCCAACCAACGGACCAGACAGGGCAATCACCTCGAGTGCATTCAACCTAGTAAGAGACGGGTCGGCTCGCTCCTGGTCTGTACGCTGCCGCCCAACCTTTGGATCCGGATTTTAGATAGTGACAATCATCAATGAATCAGCATGGACTAAGTTTTGAGAAGCCACAGGTAGGTCAAGGCCCCACGACAGGCCAATAGTCTCAAAAGACATTTGCCACAAACGCACGAAGACACTAGCTCAGGACAAATTCCCCGGGGGCGATGGAGGGAACCCCGGCTTTCAGCGCTGGACCGGTGACGAGCCGGCGATTAGCGGCGCTGTTTGCGCGCATCGGCTCATCCGCGCTAAGCGTTAGACCGTGGTGACACGCTGGATGCGCTGCAATTTCCCGTTGTGTTCAGCAAAACTGCCGGGGGCCGCATGGCCGAACGCTGTGACGTAGCGATCGTTGGCGCGGGGCCGGGTGCTTCGATTGCCGCATACATCCTCGCCAAAGGCGGGCTCGAAGTGATTATGTTCGAGCGCGGCGACTACCCGGGCTCAAAGGCGATGTTCGGTGGTGTGCTCTACACGACCGTGCTCAGCAAGTACTTCCCGGACTTTCCGGGAGCAAACTGCGTCGAGCGCCACGTCATCGAAAAGCGTTTCTCGATGCTTTCAGAGAGCAATGAGCTTGCGCTCTCGTTCAAGTTCCTCGATTTCGAGCCTCCTTATTACAACCATTCGTTCACGGCCCTGCGCGCGATATTCGACCGTTACCTGGCCAAAAAAGCCGAAGAGGCAGGCGCGGTGCTGGTCACTCAGACGGTGGTCGACGAGGTAATCGCCAGCGAAGGCCGGGTGGTGGGAGTTCGCGCGCGGCGCGAGGGTGGCGAGGTGCTCGCCAACGTGGTGATCGCCGCCGACGGCGCCAATTCGCTGATCGCGCAGTCGGCGGGGCTTCGCGGCGAGCTTCCGCTCTCGGTGATCCTCGGCGTCAAGGAGGTGGTCTCCCTGCCGCGCGAAGTCATTGAGGATCGCTTTTCGCTGGAAGGAGATGAAGGCGCGGCGTACGAGTATCTCGGCGGCGGCGCGGTGCGGGGCGCGATGGGGGCGGGCTTCCTCTACACCAACCGCGACACGATTTCCGTAGGCTATGGGATCCCGCTTGGCGCACTCAAAACGCTGGGGGTCCAGCCCGACGAACTGCTGAACGAATTCAAGGCGCATCCGGTGGTGCGCCGTCTGCTGCGTGGCACCACGCCTGAGGAGTACTCGGCGCATCTGATTCCGGAGATGACGCCCCACGATCTGCCGCATTTCGTGGGCGACGGGATTGTCGTAATCGGCGGCGCCGCCGGGCTGGTCAATGCGAACCCGCTATTCCACGAGGGCACCAATATGGCGATGGCCTCGGGCGTGATGGCGGCCGAGACGATTCTCCAGGCGCACAAGGCGGGCAACTTTTCGGCCAAGGCGCTCGAGCCCTACGCGAGCCGGCTTCGCGAGAGCTTCGCGTGGCAGGATTACGATCGCTATCAGGGGCTGACGCGGATGGCCGAGACCCATCCCCAGTTCTTCAACAAATACCCCTACGAATTCATCAAGCTCGCGCGCAAGCTGTTTTCTGTGGCGCCCACCGATGACGGGATGCAGGTGCCCAAGCGCGCGCTTGAGCTGGCGGTCGCGGACCACGTGCTCGCCGAGCTCGGGCTGATGAGCTTCGGCCTGGACCTTCTCGATGCCGCCAAGGCGGCTATGTTCTAAGGGCACAGAGCGGGGAGGAAGAATCGGTAGAAATGGCAGCGGAAATCAAAAGCCCATCCGACATTGCGAAGCCCACCGGGTTGGCGAACTTCCTAGGCCCGCCCAAGTTGCTCGGCCGCGATGACAAACTCGCGACCCTGGTGATAAAGGTGGACGAAGGAAGTCCGCACCTCAAGATCATCGATCAGGGGGTCTGCCTCAAATGCATCGAGAAACCCTGCACGGTGACATGCCCGGTTGAAAACTACAAAGTCGAGGACAACGGTCACACGACGATATACTGGAGCAACTGTATCGAGTGCGGCACCTGCCGGATCATCTGCCCGTTCCACAACATCTCGTGGCGATACCCAAGTGGCGGATTCGGCATGACCTACCGCTACGGCTGAAGCGAGGAGATCGGAAGATGCGAATTAAATCGCGCGCCGGGAATTTCAATATGACGATCGAGGACGTCGCGGTAGAGGACGGCGAACTCGTAATGACCGGCAAGATGGGAGTGTGGTCGGCCAAGACCATGCTCAGCGTCGATGAGCTGCGGGAAATGCTGGGCACAATGAAGGTTAGCGGCAAGGTGCTCGATTTCGCCGCGCTGTTCGCCTTCCGCTACCTGGTCGGCCTGGTCGAGGAAGATCGCCGTCGACGGCTTGCGCCCGGCGCACAAGCCGCCGCACCCGCGCCGGCACCGAAACCGCACTGAAGCGCGCTGGCAAGCGCAGGAGGATATTGACATGGCTGATGAAATCAAACTGTCGGAACTCGAACAGGTCGACGAGGCGTTCAACTTCCCGCTCTTCGAAGCAATCTTCAACCGCCGCTCGCGCCGCTTCGGCTTGGGCATGGAGATCAAGGAGGGCCCCAACAAGCACAAGTCGCAGCACCCGCCGCTGCCGCTCGATGAAGTCGAGGAGGCGATCCTGATCGCTGCTGGCACCGGTATCTCGGGCCTCAACCTGTCCGACATGCCGCACACGCCGCGCCCGGACAATCTCGATGGCGTCCAGAACTGGGACGGGATGTGCAATACGATGGTCGAGCACGTGGGGCGCACCTGGGCGAGCCCGTGCGGGAATCACGGCACCGAACTCTTCTATACCAATGACGAGGGTGTCTACCTGATGAAGTTGCGCGACGTGCAACCGGTGCATTTGCAGGATCTCGCCTCCAGGAGCGATCGCGATCGGCTGCTCGATTTCGTGCGCCAGAACCGCGTCAAGCTGTTCGACGGCCGGCTCGATGTCCCGCGCAATACCGGCGCGATCATGTCATTCAATCTCTGGAACGCGAACATGCCCGGCACCACTCTGTTCATGCCGGTGACCGACATCACCGAGGAAATGATCAATGCCGTAATGTTGCAGGCGGACCTGGGCCAATATGTCGTCGATGATCGCAACAATATGCGTCCCTGCATCGACCAGCGCTGGATTCGCGAGGGCTGGGTCAACACCCCCGTGCCGCTCTCGATGTTCGAGAGCCAAATGATGCTTGCCACTGCCGGCGCCGAAGGCGCGTTCATCGGCCACAACATACTGCTGGCCGAGCAGGCGCTGGGCCTGGGCGGATGGTTGTACGGCGGAATGAATAGCCTTGTGGTCATGGGCGGTACACCGACAGGCTGCGGACTCGGCTTTCGCTTCGAGTCGAACCCGAAGAACCCTGACGCCTTCCCTGCGCCGATCGGAATCGACGGCGAGTTCGAGACCTTCCGGCCGCCCTACTACAAGGACATGGACGCGGCGGTCGATGCCGTGGTGGCAAAGAAGTTCGGCCCCAACGGCACCTTCAACCCGTTCGCGAAAAAGCCGGTACCGTACAAGAACCGCGCAGACTTCCTGCGCCAGGTACCGCACACGCCGGAAAAGAGCATCCAGATCTGCAAGGAGACCTGCCGCTATGTCTGGGATACGTTCGGCACCTTCCCCGCGTTCGCTCCGCCGGCGGTGCTCTACCTCTACATCCAGGCGCAGCACATCGAGCTTGAATTTTACGACAAGTATTACGATGGCCCCGCCTATCTGAAGAGCCACAAGGATCACATGCGCAAGTGGCATGCGGGCGCGGCGAAAATGCGCAAGGTCGCCTGAGCGATCGCCATTCTCTTGCGTGTTCGAAGTGGAGGTGATCCATGGCTGACTCGACCGGAATTGGCAAAGTGCTGCGCGACATAACGCAAGCATATGTTGACGGCCTCTCGACGATCGGCGGCGCGATTGCTGACCTCGCCAAGCGCCGCATACCCGACGGCGAACGGCAGATGGAGCATTGGATCGGAGTTGCCCGCGCAGCCAAGGACGGCTACGTAGCAGCAATCGATCAGGGTTTCGCCATTTGGGAGCGGCGGATTCGCCAGACGGTGGCTCCCGCGCAGTCATCCTCCTCCGCAAACGAGTCGAAGAGCGGCCAGAAGGCGCCAGCCAGCCAAATCGAAGCGTGGCTCGAGGAGTGGCGCAATGCGAACGAGTTCCTCATGCAGTCGATTCGCGAGAGCGGACTCGGCGAGGAGGCTCTCAAGCAAACCAGGGAATTGCGCAAGACGTTCGAGGATGGCCTCAAAAACTTGCAGAAGCTGTGGCAGCCATCGAGCAAAAGCAGCCGAAAATGAGCTCGGCAGAACTGAGCGCAGCCAAAGCTTGTCCCTACCAAAAATTCCATCTGAAGCGGAATTCGAGCGGCTGCGAGAATCGGCATCGAATCGACGCGCCTAAGTGAGACGGGCTGCGATCTGAACCACGAGTGGCTGACCCCTGATCGAGATCGAAAAACCCTCCGAGATAGATCCTCAGATGACGGAGGGCGAGGTTCTCTAGTTCCACCACTGCCCGACTACGGAATCGGCATCCAAGCCGACAGACGATCGATCGCACGAGCTTAAACATGCCGGCGATATTGCGTCGGTGAATCCAAAAACTCCAGACTTTTCAGCGCTTTCGGAGTTTTTAGTAGCCACAGGTCAGAAAATTGCGAATTGGTCGGTCGCGCGGATCGGTTCCCGGGTGATGCTCACATTGGATGCGTCGTGACCTGCGTCGTCAACGATCACAAGCTTTGCGCGTGGCCACACGCGCTTGAGGTTCCACGCCCACCCGATCGGGGCCTGAAGGTCAAGCGCCCATTCACCATGATCCCGGAAATGTCAGCAATCACGTCGGCGTCACGAAGCAAGCTCCCGCAGGCGCAATCATCGCGACATCAGCGTTTGTGTTCGCCTGAGGAATCCCGCGCGCGAGGTCGGCGACTGCGCGTCCGCATTTGGGCGTGCGCCGTCTCAGCCGCTTGGAGCAACTCGTCGAATGATGCGCGAATTGCCGTAACCAGATCGCCAAGGTCGGGCAGCACATCCCAGTCCCCATTCAATCCCCAATACAACCGGCCATCGTAGCTGAGCAGCGCGATGTTGAGCGATTGATCCAAAAACAGCGGCCCGATTGGATATCCGGCCAACAGCCGCGAGCCGATCATATAAAGCGGGATCTGCGGTCCGGCCACGTTGGTGACGATCAAATTGAACGGGCGCGCACGCGCCGCCAGCCGCATCGCGAGCGACAACAGTGTGGAAACAGTCCACTCGCTGACCCGCGCGAGCACCTCTGCTCCCATCGCCTGCCGCGACCCTTTGAGATCGGCCGTGACTGCTCGGACCGCCTGCAGGCGCCGGCGCGGATTGGTTTGGGCGATCGGAAGGCGCGCCGCCCATGACGCGATTCGATTTCCCAGCGTGCCTCGCTCCGAAGACGCGCGCACGCTCACCGGAACCATCGCGCGGAAATCGAGTTCCGCAATTTCTTCAGGAGAAAGTCCTCGGCCGCTCAGAAACGATCCAACCGCACCCGCCACCGTGGCGAGCACGACATCGTTTACCGTCCCGCCTAGAGCGTTCTTCACCCGCTTGACGTCCGCCAGCTCGATCGCGGTCCATTCGAATCGCCGATGCGGCCCGATTGGCTGATTGAACGGCGACTCCGAAGCTGAAGACATTCCCGCGCCGAGCGTTTCGGTTACTGCGGAAATCTGCTCGCTGATGCTCTCCGCGGTCTCGACCGGATTTTGCATCGCGCCGAGGACGGCTTTGCCGAATTCCAGCGGGGTCGCCAGTCGGCGCCGAGCTTCCTCCATCACCAGCTCGCCGCGCGACGGCGCGGATTGCGGCTTCCACGGCTGCGCGTCGGGAATCGTCGGGTCCGGCGACGGACTCAGCAGCACGGTTGCGAGATCGACCGCGGCTACTCCGTCGATCATGCAGTGATGGGTCTTGGTGATCATCGCGAAGCGATCGCCGTCGAGTCCTTCGACTATCCACAATTCCCACAGCGGTTTGCCGCGATCGAGTTGCTGCGAGATGATTCTTCCCGTCAATAGCTTGAGCTGCTCGTCGCCGCCGGGCCGTGGCAGTGCAGTGTGCCGCACGTGATATTCAAGGTTGAAGCGATCGTCGTCCACCCACACCGGATGATTCTCAAGCGGTATCCGCGCGATCCGCTGTCGATAACGGGGCATGAGATGCAATCGCGACGCGACGTGTTTCCGGATCTTTTCGACATCGATTCCTCCGCCGGGAGTCCGCAGCGCAGCCGCGTCGAAAAGCATCACGCCTGCAACGTGCATGTGCGTTTCAGGATATTCGAGGTCCAGAAATGTCCGGTCCAGGGCGCTTAGCCGTTCGTGCGTGGCCATCGCGTCGCCTCCTCGCGTCGGACTCGTGATGATGCGCTTCTAGCAGGAAACCCGTGCCTACGGAGAACCTTAAGAACGGCCTGACCTCAGACCACGAGACGAACCCCGAAACTGAGCTTATCGGCCATACGATGCTGCCGCATTTGCTCCTCTCTCTGATTGATGCGTAGGTCGAGATCATCTCGGGCGCAGTAATCGGAGCAGTACCAGTACTCCGCGACCTGCCGCGACGGATCGCGAATCTCTGCCGAGCGCAGCTCAAGACAGGTGCGTTCCTGGAAGAGCACGCCGAACGCTTCTGTGGGTGAGTTGGGAATCAGATACACAATCTCTTGCCCACAGAACTTGCAGCAATGACCGACGCTGAACTGTTTCATAAAATTCTCCGTTCGGATCGCCGATCAGGCGCCCTTTGCGGCCATTCCTGGGTGCGTAGAGTTATAACCGCTCGCGAGCGGCATGCCCGCGTATTTCGGTCTTTTCACATCAGGCGGCTTCACTGCCGCAGGCACGCTCTGGGCAACAGCGGCCCGCTTGAGTTCCTCGAACACCTGCTCCACCAGCGACTTCATGCGGTCTGGATCAGGCATCAGATTGGGCGCAGCCATCATCGTGAAATAGAGATCCTGGTTATAGCTGACGATCGTCACGCCGAATCCGAGATTGCCGCCCAGCGGAAGCAGGCCGATGTAGTCAGCCATCCGATGGCCAGCGAGATAGAGCGGCACCTGTGAGCCGGGAACATTGGTGGCGATGAAGCTTAATCCCAGCGGCTGCGCCGCGCGTCTGGCCCATGATGGGAAGATTCGCTGCAGCGACACTGCGGTGTCCATGGCCGCGGTCCCAATTCCGGCGAGCATCGCGGCAAGTGCCGGCGAGATGCTCTCGCCATTACCCATCAATCTTTCAAGCGCCTGCGGCTCCCCGGCTTCCTTGATCCTCTGGGTCTCCGCAGCGACGAGTTTCAACCTGGCCACCGGATCCATCGGTTCTGCGGGCAGTTCGGGGAACATCATCGAAACCCGATTCCCCAGCGACCCGCTTTCGTCGTCATGTCTCACATTGACCGGGCATCCGATTCGCAACGGCGCGCTGGGCTGCCCGCGATCATAGCCGAGGTAGCGGGCGGCTGCCTCGCTGAGCATCGTCAGCACGACATCGTTGATGGTACCGCCGAAGGCGGCGCGAATTGCCCGGACATCTGCAAACGAGGTGCGCAGCCAGGCCAGCGTCCGCTCCTGGCTTACCAAGCCGGCGTTCCATGGCGCAGCCGCGATCGGTCGCATCATCTGCAGGGCCAACCTGGCGAGCGTGCCCGCATCCGATCCGAGATCCTTGACTAACGACCTAAAGTTCGAAGCCACTTGACTCAACCGGCGCGTCGAGTCGAGCTGCGCCTGCGTGCGGTCGAGCGTGGCATCGATCACCTGTCGCAGCAGCCCCGGAAGAGGTTTTGGAGACCATGGCTCCGATTCTGTCGCCGGTGGGTCCGGCCGGAAATCCATGACCACGTTCAACAACTCCATTCCTGACACGCCATCGACCAGGCAATGGTGAATCGGCCACATGATGACGGAGCGATTGCCCTTGAAACCGTTGAACAGGTGCGCCTCCCACAGTGGCCGGTTGCGATCCAGCGGTTTGCGGAAGACCGCCATGGCTGCCTCGATTAGCTGCGCTTCGGAAGTATTCGCCGCCAATTGATGAAACTTGACGTGATTCTCGATCGTGAAATCGGGGTCGTCCTCGAACGTCGCGTGATTAAAATTGAAGGGTACCGGGAGCAGGCGCTGACGGTAACGCGGAAGCAGATGCAGCTTGCTCTCAAAATGCCGAATCAACTCCGGATACGTGATCTGGTCCTCGAAGAACGAGAGCGAGCCGATGTGCAGCGGCCCGTTGCGCGACTCGCCGTAAATAAATGAGGCGTCCTGACCAGTGAGCCGATGGCTCAGCTTTTCAGTTGGAATAGACTTTTCAGCCATTGCTCTCATGCCTCCAAAGCGCTCGCAAAGTTACTTGGCCAATCGTCGCGCGGGGCGTGATTACTCAGCTGGCCCAGGCGCCTCGGCCACAGGCGCAAGGCCACTGTGTGCAACGAATGATTCGAAGCTCGGGCTCTTCCAGCGCGGCGGTTGCCGCGGCCATCTTCGCGTCCACCTGAACCGTCGCAGGCTCTCCTTTTTCTGGGCAAGTCACCTGCTTTGGTTCCCGAAACCGGGAGTACACTTCGGTGGCCATGGGGATGGCTGGGCACAGTGGCGCGATCACACGAACAGCAGTGGTAAAGGAAGTCGTCACGGAATGAGTACTCCACTCGAGGTGCCTCGCTGCTGATGCGGTTATTGCTGACGCGTGCGGTCAGTGATGCCAGCGCTTGGACAGGGTTCCCGGCTCAGAACTCCAAACAATTACTCGAAGCTTTTTCATATCCCGATGACGCAGAATTGCCAATCAGAGCAGGGCAGATATCCATTAGATTCGTCGGGTTCTGTTACCCATATAACAAAGCCGTACCGTGGTCTGGTGGACCTGATTTGCCCTGACGTTGTCGAAAATTCGACCTGTATGACAGGACGCATGGAATCGGGTAGGTTGGCGCCGCATGGCTGAGTGGCTGAAGCTGCTGGTGTATGCGCTGCGCTCGCGTTTCAAGTCTCGGGCGCGACTCGAGGCCGACAATCAGGTCCTCCGCCAACAGATCGACATCCTGATTCGCAAGCTCCGCAAGTGCATGCAGCTGGCATTGCTTCGATCGACCTGTTCTTGGTGGCGACCGCGTTTTTCAAACTCCTGTGCCTACCAAAAACTCCGAAAGCAGTGAAAACTCTAGGGTTTTGAGATTCACCGCCATGATGTCGCCGGCATAGGTAGTTCCAAAGGACCTGCTAGCTAGGCAGACATGACCGGCGAATCTTTGACGAACCGAGCCGGCTTGTCGCTTCTCAAACCCGGGTTTCCGCGCGGCAGCCGTCGGGCGGAGTTGTTCACCACGCGCTCTCAGGCTATGCGAGGCCGTCTAGATATGCGAAAGAATTCGGGCCGGACCAAGTTTTGAGAAGCGACAGGGGAAACCGCCGTCAGGTTCATTCGATAGGCCAACCAGGGCGATCACGTCGGGAGTCATTTACGCGGCATCGGTGGATGGTTCGTTCGCGCCTCTTCTATTTCCTCCTCCACAACTTTCGGATCCGAGTAATCGGTAGCAACAACCTGTCCAGAGGACAGAGGTGCTCATCTGCTCGGCATCGCCATGAAGGCATGCTTTCCGCGGTCAATCGCAACCCATCAATCAGTACGGATTAGGTTTTGAGGAGGCACCGGTCGAGAGCGCTGGTGTCTCACGGAACATCCGGGCGCGGATCGGGTACGAAGGCGTCGCGATTCGGCATCCGCACCTTGGGTAACGAGTACGCGTCCACAACGTCGCGTTCGCCGATTAGTCCGTTCGCGTACAGTAGATACGCCGTCACCGCATAGATCTCGTCATTGCTGAGCGTCCCCGGGTGATCGAACGGCATCGCACGATGGATGTAATCCCAGATCGTTGTCGAATAGGGCCAGTAGTTGCCGACAGTCGCATTTGTCAGGCCCACTTTGAAGGGGCGCGTGTCAACGAGTGGTGGCGTTGGACGGTTTCCGGTCTTGCCGCCTTCCTTCCCGGTAGGCCCGTGACACTTTGCGCACGTTTTGGTGTACACGCCCTTGCCTTCGACGGCCGTTCCTCGTCCCGCGGGAAGACCGCGACCGTCGGGCCGGACGGAGAATGCAGCATACCGGGCCAACTCCTGGGTCGTCGCAGGCCGGCCGATTCCCAGCCGATCCTGGTCACCAGCCTGCGCGGAGAAGGCTGCGAGCAGAACGGCGCCGGCTAGAAGAGCTAGCTTGCGCATTAGCTTACGCAATGGCGTTCGTTACCTTGCCATCGGGGGTCACCCTCCAAGGCTGGATGCCATTGAAGTGGTAGATGGAACCGGTCCCTCGAACCTTTACGAGCTGCGCTCGCGTCGGCTGGACGTAGCCTGTCTCATCGATCGCGCGGCTCTCGATGACGACTTCTCTTCCATCCCACTTTCACGGGAACCGAAATCGCGTGTGCGCCATCGGCAGGACTGGCTCATCGAGTGTTGCGGGAAGCCAAGCCCCGCCGCCATCCGTACTCACCTCGACGCGATTGATGCGCCCGCGCCCGGACCACGCAAGGCCGCGTATCTCGCAGAACCCTGGACCTAGCAACGTCTGCCCGCCCGACGGAGACGTGATGATCGACCGCGCCTCGATGACGAAAGTGAACTGACGCACCTTACCGTCAGGCATGGGGTCGGTATAGGATCCGGTCTCTTCCTTATGCATGAATGGCGCGTCGGCCAACTCAAGACGGCGGAGCCATTTGATATTCGTATTTCCTTCCCAACCGGGGAGCAGAAGCCGGGCCGGGAATCCCTGGGCGATCCGCAGCGGCTCGCCGTTCTGACCGTACGCGACCATCGCGTCGGACATGAGCTTCTCGATGGGAATGCTGCGCGTCATTACAGCCGCATCCGAGCCTTCCGCCAGCGCCCATTTGGCCCCCGCCTTCACGCCGACCTCCCGGAGCAGAGTCGAAACGGCGACGCCCGTCCACAGGCTGCAGCTTGTCAGCCCGACGAGATTCTGGACGGTATCCTGCGGACTGCCAGCACTCCGCCAAGAGACTGGACTGTTCCCAGAGCACTCCAAGAAGACAATCCGGCTAAGGGACGGGAACTTCCGTAAGTCGTCGAGGTTGAGGACGATCGGTCGTTCGACCATTCCGTGGATCGTGAGAGTCCATCGATTTGGATCCACCACCGCCGCGCCAGCGTGATGGACCTCGTAATGAAGATCAGACGGAGTGATGATTCCGTCGATGTTACCCAGCGGCGTGTAGGACCAAAACGTCCAGCCGGCTTCGCGAGTCAGTCGAACAAATGGTGAACGGCGGCCCCCCGCATCGCCGGGTGGGAGGCCTTGAACCTTCGTTGGATCGGGGGGCGCTTCCTGCCCTGCAGTCAACGAGGATCGGCGACATGCGGTGGCCGTCAAGCCGCCGACGGTAGCGAACGCACCTGCAAGAAGCTGCCGCCGCGTAATGCGCTCGGATCGCTGCGCCGAGCGTCCGGGCTCCTGATATTTGCCCATGCCATCCTCCTTACGGTACCTCGACCAGCATTGCGAACCCGTTCAAGCGCATAGACCCGTAACCTGTGGCTACCGAATAACCCATCGCGTCTTCCGTTAACACACGCGGGTCCGCCCGTCACACCGGATGAGGTTTTCGGCAGGCACAAGACCAGAGAAACTATCGCGGACAGGATCGTTAGCATACCGGCCACGATAAAACGGTCGGCGCAAAACTCCAATGTTTTCACGGCACACGGAATTATGAGCAGGCACAGGCCACTTCTAACTCAGCAGTCCCGAAACGAGCCGCCGCAACGAGCTCGAGCGCGCGGATTAGGTTTTGAGGAACCACAACTCCTAAAGCGATGGCCTCATCGTGATGGTCACCTTCAGCTTACTGAAACACCAACGAGCCGCCCGATGAGGGCTGTCACTGTCATCGCCAAGGCGCCTCCAATCGTCACGCGCAACGCCGCACGGCCGAGCGGCGCGCCACCGAGATAGCCGCCAAATGCACCAAGGGCAGCGAGGCTGAAAAGCGATGACATCGCGATCGCGGGGATGCCCTGGGATCGCGGCGCGATGAGGAGGGCTGCTATAGGGACGGTCGCGAAAGATGCGAAGCTGGTAGCCGAAATCCACGCCGCTTGCAGCGGTCGCGTGAGCGACCCCGTTTCGATCCCTAGCTCGTCTCGCATGTGTGCGCCCAGCCGATCGCGAGCGCTCAGCTGCTGAGCGACCTTCATCGCTAGCTCTTTTTCAAGCCAGCGGTTCACATAGATCATCGCAAGCTCCTTCAGCTCGATGTCGGCCTGCTCCGAGTCTCGCTGCGCGCTAACCGAGACGTACTCACCGACGGCCATCGACATAGAACCAGCCAGAGGCCTGCGACACCGGCGATCAAGATCGCCTGTTTCGACGCCGAGGCGGCTGCGACGCCAATCATGAGGCTAGCGGTCGATACAATCGCATCGTCTGAACCAAGCACCGCAGCGCGCAGCCACCTTGAACGCTCACTCCAGTGCGCCTCTCGTTGTCGTATCGGCCCACGATTCACTCCCGAACCTCACACACTCGATCAGCGAAATCGCGCCAAAGAAGGGAAATCTAACCAAACAGAAAGTAGCAGGTCAACACTTGTGTTACGTCAGACCGCCGAGAGCACCAAGCAAAGCGTTCCTATAGCGATCATGACTTCCTCAGAGAACCCAAATCTTCTCCAAGCTTGTTGTTCACCGAGGCAGTTGCCTGGTACCGCGCGAGCCGGACTGTTTCGAACTCGCACCGATGGGTTCGTCGTACCGTTTGGCCCAAAATCATCGGTCGACGCATCGGGCTGGCAGGTGGCGATCTTAGGCGGAATCTTCGCAAGCACCCATCAGTCAACCAGCCGACGCATCAGTCTGCGCTTGGCCACTTCGACAAGCGCCAGATAGGTCGCGGTGGCTACCACCAAAAATAGCAGGAAATCGGGCGGCAGAGGTGTGAAGCCGAAGTAACCCCCAAGCGGAGAAAAGGGCAGCAGGATACCGGTTGCAACGATGATCAGGGCGCTCGCCGTCAGTGCCACACTCGGCCGGTCGCGCCAGGGACGGCCCGCGGTACGGATTACGAATATGACCAGGGTCTGCGTCGCCAGCGATTCCACAAACCAGCCAGTATGAAAGAGCGTTTCGCTGGCGTGGAACACCTTCAGCAGGACAAAAAAGGTAAGGAAGTCATAAATTGAACTTATCGGACCTATCAGAATCATGAAGTCGCGAATGATGCTGATGTCCCAGCGGTGCGGCCGGCGCGTATAGGCCGGATCGACGTTGTCAGTGGGAATCGTCACCTGCGACAGATCATAAAGGAAGTTGTTGAGCAGAATCTGCGTCGGCAGCATCGGCAGGAAGGGCAGGAACAGTGAAGCTCCAGCCATGCTGAACATGTTGCCGAAATTGGAACTGGTCCCCATCAGCAGGTACTTGAGCACGTTGGCGAACGCCTTGCGCCCCTCGACTATTGCGGTGTGCAGCACCTCGAACCCGGGCTCGAGCAGAATGATATCGGCGGAGTCCTTCGCGACGTCAACCGCGCCCGCCACCGAGATCCCGACATCCGCGGTGTGAAGCGAGGGGGCATCATTGATCCCGTCGCCGAGAAAGCCGACCACGTGGTTGCGATGCTTGAGTGCGAGGATTATGCGGTTCTTCTGGGCCGGCGACACCCGGGCAAAAACGTGCGACTCCTCGGCCACGTGCGCCAGGGCCGAGTCGTCCATGCGGGCGATGTCGTCGCCCACGACCACCTCCTTGCTGTCAATTCCAACCTGCGCGCAGATGTACTTGGTCACCAGTTCATTGTCCCCGGTCAGGATCTTGACCTGTACACCGTCGCGCCTCATTGCGGCGATGGATTCGGCCGCACCTTTGAGCGGTGGATCGGCAAAGGTCAGGAATCCCACCAGGATCAGATCGCGCTCGTCGGCGGCGGTCAGCCCTGCGGCCCGATCCAGCGGCCGGTAGGCGACCGCCAGAACGCGGAACCCTTTCGCGCTCAGCTCCTGGTAGTTCTCGTCGCAATGCTTTCTTTGAGCGTCATCCAACGGATGCCGTACCCCTTGGATCTCGTATTCGCTGCATACTTGGAGTACCCCCTCGGGAGCGCCTTTGCTAATCAGGAGCGCCTTGTCGTCCTTCTCCACCACGATCGAGAGCCGCCGGCGGTCGAAGTCAAAGGGTATTTCGTCGGTCTTATGATAGGCATCGACGTGGGCCTGCGGTTGCTTCAGGATTGCGCTGTCGAGCGGGCTGCGGATACCGGTCTCGAAGTAGCTGTTGAGATAGGCAAGGAAAATTGCGCGATCCGCGGCTTGGCCAAACGGGTCAAGAGAGCGATCGACTGTCATCTCGCCCGCGGTAAGCGTCCCGGTCTTGTCGGTGCATAGCACGTCGATGCTGCCCAGGTTCTGGATCGCGGCGAGGTGCTTGACGATGACGTTCTTGCGGGCCATCTTCACCGCCCCAACGGACAGCGTCACCGTGGTGATCATCGGCAAGAACTCCGGCGTGAGTCCTACGGCGAGGGCAACGGCGAAGAGCAGCGACTCGAGAGCATTGCGGTGCATGGCCAGGTTGACCAACAGGATGAAGAGCACCAGGAAAAAGACCGTCTCCATTATCAGAAGGCCAAACCGCTTGCTGCCCCGATCGAATTCGGTTTCCGGCGCCCGAACCGTCAGCCGGGTGGCAATATCGCCAAAGGCCGTGGCCCGTCCGGTGGTAATAACCACCGCGGTCGCCATCCCACTGACGACCGAGGTCCCTAGAAAGATCATGTTCGAAGACTGAATCGAGCTCTCCGGCGAAGCGGTCTCGACCGGGGACTTCTCCACCGGCATCGACTCCCCGGTAAGGGCGGCCTCCTGGAGATGGAAATTCCGGCTCCAGATCATATGGGAGTCAGCGGGCACCAAGTCACCGGCGGAAAGCCGGATCAGATCGCCGGGCACCACTGCGCTCCTCGGCACTTCGGTCCATTTACCGTCGCGCAAGGCAGTCGCGGTTGGCGCCACCTGTGCACGCAAGCGCAGCACCGCACGTTGCGACCGATAGGTCTGGAAGAAGTTCACCGCCCCGCTCAACAGCATGATCGCGGCGATGATCACGGCATCGATGATGTCGCCCACGACCGCAGAGACCACGCTGGCCAACAGCAAGATGATTACCAAGGGATTGGCGCAAAATCGGAGCACCTCCGTAAACGCCGTCGTGGCGCGAACCGGTGCGGGGTCATTCAGACCGAATTTTTTGATGCGTTCCGCCGCTTGCGCGGCCGTCAGACCGGTCTCTGAAGTTTCCAGCCGCTGCAGCAGAGCTGTGAGAGCCGCCCCGCTTAGGGATGTTCCACCCTCTTCGCCGGACCGTGGGCGCCCGGTCGGGGCGGCGCCTGCGAGATGCGATGCGGCCGTTGCAGCTTCCATGATATCCTCTAGCTGTTCCGCCAGCCGAATCGTTATGTGACCAGTTACATCCGACGCCACAGCCAGAGTCTTTTGGCGCAGCGCTGCTATCGACGAACACTTTATGCTGAGTATGATTTAGCGGCCATTGAACAAGAGAGCGCCTCGGTTATCAGAAGAACAAATAATGCCAATCGCGCGCTGAGCCGAACGCCTAATCTGTTAAGATGTATGTGCAAAGCGCTCGGCACCAGCACCGAGAATGTCTGGTTCACGGGGTGTTGGAAACTCATCACGGTCCACAACTCAAGCGCCGGCGTTGCGCAACGCAGGGAAACTAGCGTTACGACCGTGTCTTACATCGGCCTAAAGTTATGCTTCGAGAACCCCGCCCAAACCGCGCGGACAACGAAATGAGGGTCGGTAGGCAATGAAAGCATTCGTAATGAAATCGCTCGATACAGTTGGGTTCGTAGACAAGCCGATTCCCAAGCCCGGCCCTAGTGACGCCGTGATTAAAACGACCAAGGCGCTGATATGCACTTCGGACTCGCACACCGCACACGGAGCCATCGGACCCGGGAAAATCTGACCCTGGGGCACGAAGCCGTGGGACTGGTCCATGCCGTGGGTTCCGAGGTCAAGCTGTTCAAGCCGGGTGACCACGTGGTTGTGGGCGCTATCACTCCGGATTGGGGAGATCTCGCCTCACAGGCCGGTCACTCGTCGCAGTCGGGGGGTGCGCTCGGCGGCTGGAAGTTTGCCAACGTGAAAGATGGGGTGTTTGCCGAGTATTTCCACGTCAATGAAGCCGACGCAAATATGGCGATGATTCCACAGGATGTAGCTGAAGAGAGCGCCGTATATTGCTCCGATATGATGTCGACCGGATTTATGGCGGCCGAGAACGGCGACATACCAATCGGGGGAACGGTCGCGGTGTTCGCGCTCGGCCCGATTGGGCTGATGGCGGTTGCAGGCGCGAAGCTGCGCGGCGCGGGGCTCGTGATCGGGGTTGATTCGGTGCTTGAGCGCCAGGAATTGGCGCGATCTTATGGTGCTGACGTTATCGTCGATTTCACGAAACAAGACGCCGTGGCCCGAATCATGGAACTCACCGGCGGTCAGGGCGCCGATTGCGCCGTCGAGGCGCTTGGTACCGAGCTCTCGTTTCAGAATGCCGTCAGAGTCACGAAACCCGGTGGAACAATTTCAAATGCCGGCTATCACGGGAAGGGTGATTTCGTCGGTATCCCGCGCCTCGCCTGGGGCGTCGGCATGGCAGAAAAAACAATCAGGACGGGGCTGTGTCCGGGTGGCCGGCTGCGTATGGAACGCTTGTTGCGGATCCTTCAGAGCCGACGAATGGATCCTACCAGGCTGACGACTCATACGTTTGCGTTCGACCAGTTGGAAAGGGCGTTCCAGATAATGGACAAGAAATTGGATGGAGTCATCAAGCCATTGATCACTTTTTAGCAGCCGGAAGCTTTTGTGGATCAGTCTGAATCAGAGTTCAAAGCGGAAATCCCGGTTCAGCCCAACCGTCGGCCACGCGCAGGGACCTATAGATGAACTCTAACAGCCGAGGTTGATCAATATTCGTGACCGCAAAGGATCATTGTTCAAAATTGCTGACGCCCCAGATATGAGTGTGCGAGGTTCGCAAGTGAATCGTGGGCCGATACGACAACGAGAGGCGCACCGGGGTGAGCGTTCAAGGTGGCTGCGCGCTGCGGTGCTTGGTTCAGACGATGCGATTGTGTCGACTGCTAGCCTCATGATTGGCGTCGCAGCCGCCTCGGCGTCGAAACAGGCCGTCTTGATCGCCGGTATCGCAGGGCTCGTGGCTGGTTCGATGTCGATGGCCGTCGGTGAGTACGTATCGGTTAGCGCGCAGCGAGACTCGGAGCAGGCAGACATCGAGCTCGAACAGCAAGAGCTCGCCGACGAGCCGCTAGATGAGCCGTAGGCATAGTAACCGCCGCCGAATCCGCCGAACAGCAGAATTACGATGAGAATTAACAGTAACGGATCCATAAGAGATTCTCTCCTTCAGTCCTCTTGAATTTACCACACCAAGGCTGAAAAGGTACGGTCCCCAGTACCGGCGCCACCAGCCAGGCGGCGCCGGCAAAGCGACCTCAGGTCTTAAGGAATGCCAGCAGGTCGGCGTTGAGCTGGTCCTTGTGCGTGTCCGCGAGGCCGTGGGGTGCGCCCGAATAGATCTTTAGGGTCGCGTTCCTGATTAGCTTCGATGAGCAGAGAGCCGCGGCGCCGATCGGCACGATCTGGTCGTCGTCGCCGTGAAGGATCAGCGTCGGCACGTCGAACTTCTTGAGGTCTTCGGTGAAATCCGTCTCGGAGAACGCCTTGATGCAGTCGAAGGTGTTCTTGTGACCGGCCTGCATCCCCTGGAGCCAGAACGAGTCGATCATGCCCTGCGAGACCTTGGCACCGGGCCGGTTGGCCCCGAAGAACGGGCCGCCGGCGAGATCCTTGTAGAGCTGCGAGCGGTCGGCGAGGGAGCCGAGGCGGATCCCGTCGAACACCTCAATCGGCAAGCCGCCGGGATTGGCCGCCGTTTTCAGCATCAGCGGCGGGACGGCGGAGATCAGCGCGGCCTTGGCCACCCGTTTCGTGCCGTGGCGGCCGATATAGCGGGCAACTTCGCCGCCGCCCGCGGAGAAGCCGATTAGGACGGCGCCCTTCAGGTCGAGCGTTTCGATGAGCTCCGAGAGGTCGTCGGCATAGGTGTCCATCTCGTTACCACTCCAGGGCTGGCTCGAGCGGCCATGGCCGCGACGGTCGTGGGCAATGCAGCGATAGCCGTTGGAGGCTAGGAACACCATCTGCGCCTCCCAGCTATCCGCACTGAGAGGCCAGCCGTGGCTGAACACCACCGGCTGTCCTGTGCCCCAGTCCTTGTAATAGACCTGCGTACCGTCTTTCGTCGTAATTGTGCTCATTGTCTGCCTCCTTCTTTGTTTGCCTCCTTCTTTGTCGGCGGGGGTCGTCGACCTCTCCTGTCCGTCCAACGCTCCCGCTCAGGTGCTCAGCTCGCCTTAGTAGGCGACGAACTCCCAGAAAGCGACACGGCGGGTCGGGTCACCTACAGCGGATGGTTGGACCCACCCGCCTATGGGACAACCGAGGTAACTCACCCTGGGCGCTCCTGCGGAGATCAGCCCAGCGCGGTCGACTCTCTATTCCGTCGTTTTGCCGTCGAAGTGCTCGTTGTCGGCCACCGCGTCCTCGCGGGTATGGTGGACGACGCCGTCCCGATGATTCGGGGGCGCATAGAGCGTATAGAGCTTCAGTGGAACACTGCCGGTATTAATGATGTTATGATTCGTCCCAGCCGGGACGACTACCGCGAAGCCCGCTCGGATCGCCGTCCGAACGCCATCGAGAACCGCCTCACCGGAACCCTCCTCCACGCGAAAGAACTGGTCGAGCTTGTGGACTTCCGCCCCGATCTCTTGCTTGGGCTTTAGCGCCATGACGACGAGCTGGCAGTGTTTTGCCGTGTAAAGCACCCGCCGAAATTCCTCATTCTTGATGGCGAGACCCTCGATGTTTTGCACAAATCCTTTCATAACGACTCCACCTACGTTTTGCCCGATGGGGGCATTCGATGCCGTTCAGTTTAAGCCGGAATTTCCATTTTCAATCCTGAATTCGGGTTAGCACCGACAGCGGGCGCTTTGCAAACGCAGAGTTCGAGCCCGGTTTTAAGTCCAAAAAAGCTTTCCAGCGCGCCGCAAAACCAGTTCTGCCTCGCGTTGGCATAGAACACCCGAAACTGAGCCTTTCCCCTCCTATCTCGTCACCGAAATCTGCTCCGCTCTGCGCCGCGCCTTATCCGGCCGGGGACGGCAGCGCCGCAATCTTCCGCAGCATGCCGGCAAACAGCCGCCGTGTCAGGTGACTTTCCGCCAGCAGCAACCAGTAGTAGCGGGCGTGTTTTATCAACCGCCCGCCGGTTTTCACCAGCCGCTGCTGCAAGCTGGTCAGCGACCAGTTGCCGATCCCCTGGGGCAGCGCTTCCCGTGCCAACGGGTCTTAATACTGCTGAAGACTACGCCTTAGCGGGTGAGAATTGCTCTTGGTAATCACATGCGACAACCGGATATTGCTGCCGGAGCAATACGCGCTGGTGCTTTCTTGATTCACCCCTTCTAACAGGGACAAAGTCCCGCATCTTTGTCTTAACACTGGGTGCAGGGGTCACCCCTGGCCGTGGCGACGGCAGCGCAGTATTAAGCCGTTGGCAAGGGCCGCGCCCGCCAACGGCGGGCGGCCTTAATACTGAGTGCAGGGGTCACCCCTGCACTCCCACGGCGGGTTTCGCATTCAATTAAGTTCCCCTGTCGCTCTGTTCCCCCTCTCGATCCCAAGCCTTGATCGACTGCGCGATTCCATCTTCCAGAGTCGAAAAGGGCTCGGCGTAGCCTGCATTCCTCAGCGCCGAGATTTCGGCTTGCGTGAAGCTTTGATACCTGCCCGCCAGGTTCTCGGGAAACGGTACATACTCGATCTCACCCGCACCGATCTGCGCAATTATTATCCTGGCGGCGTCGTTGAAGCTGCGCGCCTGTCCGGTGCCGACGTTAAAGATGCCGTTGCGCACGGGACCTTCAGCAAGCGCCAGGTTTACGCGGACGATGTCGTCAACAAAAATAAAATCGCGCCGTTGCTCTCCGTCGGCGTATCCATCGGTGCCCTTGAACAGCCGTGCACGTCCGCTCGTCTTCAAATCCCGGTAGAGCTGATACACCATCGACGCCATTTTGCCCTTGTGGGATTCGCGCGGACCATAGACGTTGAAGTATCGCAGACCGGCCACGGTACTCTCCGATTTCGCGGCAACGATCCGGACGTGATTGTCGAACGCGAGTTTGGACAGCCCGTAGAGGTTGAGTGGGCGTTCGTTTTCGCGTGACGGCGCGAACGCGCTCGACGAGCCGTACACGGCTGCGCTTGACGCATACACCAGTGGAACTTTGCTCGAGAGAGCAAAGTGCAGAATCGACTTCGAAAACGTGAAATTGTTTTCGATCATGTAGCGGCCGTCGTCGCAGGTTGTGTCGGCGCACGCGCCCTGATGAAAGATCGCTTCGATTCGGTCAGGGAGAATTTTGCGCTCGATTGCCCGGACGAATTCCCCGGGCTGCATGAAGTCCGAAAACCGCAGATCGCAAAGGTTGCGGAAATTATCGCCCAGCCGATCGACTACCAGGACGTCGGTGATGCTCTTGGCATTCAGCGCGCCCAGAATATTGCTGCCGATGAAGCCCGCGCCACCGGTTAATATGATCATGGGTTGCCCGCCCGCAAGCATATAATGGATTTCGCCATTGCACTAACTGGCGCGGTAAAGACGCGCTGCTCCAGCATGGCGCTGCGCGATTTCCTTGCGCAGAGCGGCGGGCTTGAGCACCTCGATCCACGGCCCCATGCTCATTATCCAGTTCGCCAACTCCGTCGTACCCCTGACAGTCATCGTCATGATCGTCGTGCCGTCGCGGCGATGCGAGAAACGCTGGCTGCGATGAATCGTGCGCGAACGGACGTACGCTTCGGTTTGTTCGCTATGAATCTTCAGTTCGACCCTGGTCTCGGGGCCTTCGACGATTCCGAAAGTCCCTTCGGTGTGCGCCGCCGGGTCGAAGCCGCGCGGATAGATGAACCGCGTCGAGGTTCCATCGGGTTGATGGATGAATTCCACCGAGCGGATTCGCTCCACCGCGAGATAAATGATTGCGCTGCTTCGATGGCTGTAGCCGAGAATGTAGAGACCGCCGCGGTAGGCGATCAGCGAGTATGGATCGAAGTCGTGTTGCCGGCCCTCGCCGGTCAGACCGGCGTAATCGACTTTGAGCCGAATCTGATCCAGCAGCGCTCGCAAAATTACGTCGAGTTGTTCGCTGAACTCACCGTAGTCCTTGGGCGCGTAAGGGACGGCGTAAAACTTGCGCTCGAGGTCGGACAGCCGCGTCTGCTGCGTAAGGCTCAGGTTCTGATAAATCTTCTCCCACAACCCTTCAACGCCTTCTTCCAGCACCGTGCCCTCCAGGAACTTGAGCACGGTCAGCGAGAAATACAGCAGCGCGACCTGGTACGAAGATGCTTCCGCGGCTTTCATCGAACTGACCAGCCGAAGTTTGCGCTCGCCGCCCGTGCCGGCAACTTCAACCAGCGGATCGCCACGCCAGTCGAGCAGATCGCTGCGTAGCACCGACACGTAACGGGCAAGTGTGCGCTCGGAAATTTCCAGGCTTTCCTCGATCGCCCTGAAACTCCAGCCGTATGGCTTCGAGAACAACCCGGCGGCGATTCGTGCCAGCCGAATCGCGGCGCCGTAGGTGGGTTTGCGGCGAAGTTTCTTCATGAATCGCCTCTGCTCCGACAGTTTGCTGATTCAATCATCCCGGTTATTCGATGACAACGGTTGTCAGCACGACAATATATGTTCCTAAAACCTGATCCGCGATCCATAGTTGTGCCGCGATGATTCGTCTTTACTATTCCAATCGCCTCGAAAATCTGATCGCACCGCTCGCCAACGCGGTTGCCGCGCATCAGAGGTGCGAGCCGCTCGAGCCGGTCTCGATTGTCGTGCCCAACCGCATCGTCGAACAATTCGTCCGCTATCGGCTGGCCGAATCGATCGGCGTCGCGGCGAATCTGAACTTTCCGTTCCTGCGGACATATTTAGCCAAACTTCTCCAATCCACGGATGCGCGCCTGAAGATCCTCGACGCCGATGAGCTCCAACTGATCCTGTTCGAGTGCCTTAGAAGTTCGAGCCATCGCGACGACTCCAACTTGACGCCGGCGCGCGACTACATCCAGGCGGGATCCAAAACTGACGCCGACGTCGAGCTCAGAACGATCCTGCTTGCCGCACAGTTGGCGCGGCTGTTTCGCGAGTATTCGATTTCGCGGCGGCGCATGATCGAGAAATGGCGCGCTGCCCGGCGATCTGACGTTGATGCAATGAGCGAGACTGAGCGATGGCAGCGCCATTTGTGGCAGTCGGTATTCGATTCGCACGGCCGCGTGCGCGAGCAATGGCTGTTAAAGCCCGAGACTCAATTGATGATGCTGCCCGATGCATTCGAGGCGGGCGACAGCCACCACCTCAAATCTGCCCTGCCGGCGACGCTTCACGTGTTCGGTTCCTCGTACGCGGGAAATGCTTATGCGGAAATTTTCGCGAGACTCGGCGCGCTCGCCGATATTCGGATCTACGCACTCAATCCGTGCCGCGAGTTTTGGGACGATGTGGACAGTTCCCGTCGCGGCGCGCTCACCGCATGGGCTCATCGTCAAGACAAAGTCGGAGAAAAACTCGCTGATTCCGAAGACCCGTTCGCGTTGAATGAATCGTCCGACCCGCCTGCTCTGAGGCTCTGGGGGCGGCCGGGCCGTGAATACGTTCGGCTGCTCAACGAACTGTCTCAGTGCGATTTCGCGCCGCTCTTTTCCGATCCGGTTTCTCGCGAACCACCGACGCTGCTCCAAGCTCTTCAGCAAAACATCCTCGATCGCGAACCGCAGCCCCCGGACGTCGAGGATGGCGACGGCAAGCCGTTCGAAGCGCGAATCCGGTTTCTTGCCACCCCGGGAATTCGACGCGAGGCCGAAATCGTCGCGAACGAGATCTGGTCGATCGTTCGCGACAACGAGAAACTTGCCGCCAGCCGCGGCGCCGAGCGCATTCGGTTTCACGAAATCGCGGTGCTGATTCCTGACCCGGCGGTTGACGACTACATGGCGCACATCGAGAGCGTTTTCCGAAAGCAGCACCGAATCCCAATCGATCTCGTCGGCCGCAGCATCGCTGGTGCAAGCCGCGTCGCCGAGGCCGTCGAGTTGCTTCTCAATCTGCCGCGCGGCCGCTTTTCGCGCGCGGAAATGATCCGGCTGCTGACGCATCCCGCGTTGAACAGCGAAAGCGAAACCCGAATCGACGCCGGCCTGTGGCCTCGATGGAGCGAGGCGCTGGGCATTTTCTTCGGCGCCGACGACGACGACCTCAAGGATACCTACATTCCGCGCGGCCTCTATCACTGGGATCAGGCGATCAAACGCCTCGCGCTGGGCGCCATGATGACCGGTCAGCGCAGCGGGATTCCCGCATTCTTTGAGACCGGAGCAACAGCTCCCGGCTACCTGCCCTTTGAAGTGGCGCAGGATCAACTCGAGACTGCCGCGCAATTCATGCGCGGGGCACGCTCGCTCATCGCCGACGCGCTTTCGATGCGCAATGCGCGGCTGACGTCCCGGGGTTGGTCGCGGATGCTCATCGAATTTTTGAACGCATACCTCCGCCCGGCGAGCGCGCTCGATGAACGGGTCAGGGACAGTTTCCTCGAGGCGATCGAGTCCATCGGCGACTCGGAACTGAAGATTGGTCCGATGTCGTACGAATCGGCGCGCGAGATGATCGCAACGCGAATCACCGATCTCGAATCGCGTCACGGACAATTTTCGGGGCGCGGTGTTGCGGTTGGATCGCTTTCCTCGCTGCGGTCGATCCCATTCAAAGTCATCTTTGCGCTGGGGCTGAACGAAGCTGCCTTTCCTGAGCGCGAACGTCGCGACCCGCTTGATTTGCGGATGCTCAAGCGCGGCGCGGGCGATGTCACTCCGGCCGAGCGCGACCGTTATCTATTCCTCGAGACGATCCTGGCCGCGCGCGAGCGGATTTTTTTCTCCTACATTGCTCGCGATGCGAAAACTGGCGACGCCCTCGAACCCTCGTCCGTCATTCGCGAACTGCAATACATGCTGCGGGGTTTCATCGATAAGAACACGCTCGCGAAGCTGACGGTGAAACATCCGGTCAGCCGTTATGATTTGAAATATTTTCCTGAATTCGCCGATCGCGCAACTCCGAACAGCGATCATGAATTCGCGAGCTTCGATCCTGACGCGCGCCGCGGCGCACGGATGCTCGCGCTCCGGCAAAAGATCGATGCCGCTGCGACGCATCGAGCAAAGCCGAAGCGTGAGCGCTTGCTGGATCGTCTCGGCGCGAAGTTGCGCGAGCGCCTGCAAGAGGATTTGCAATTCGCCGAATTCGAAACAGCGCCCGCCGCGCCACGCCACGCGCCGATCGAAGAGTTCGCGCTTCCGATAGCCGCGCTTCGAAAATATCTCGAATGTCCTTTGCAGGGCGCCGCGCGTTATTCGCTCGGAATGCTCGAGGACGAAGATGCGCCTGAGCAGGCGCAAGACGAGCCGGTCCTGTGGTCGCGGCTCGATCGTACCGTGATGCTGCGCGACGTCTTCTGGCGCGCCGGCGCCAAGCCCGAGGCGCTCGACGAAGAGTACGCGCGCCAGGTTCGGATTGCGCAGGCCAATGGGCGCGCACCCGCCGGGCAGTTTGCGGAGATCGCTGCAACGGCTGACGCTGCGGCGCTTCGTCGATGGATCGCGCAGGCTTCTCAAGCGGGAGTGACCAATTTCGACGGATGGAAGGACATCCGGATCGGGCGCGCCGACGAATTCGCCGGCGCCGGCGAGATTCTTGCCCCAATCACGCTGAACGCCAACGTCCGCCGCCGCGACGCAACGACAGTGACGCAGCGCGTGAATCTCTACGGCACGCTTCGGACTGTGTCCCCGGAGTCGGGAGCTGCGATCAACTGCGTGCTTCATAAGAAGGTCAAGCCGAAAGATTTTCTCCCGGCGTTTCTGAACGCAATTGTCCTTGCCGCCACCGGAGCAAAACTGCTCGAGAGATTTCGCGCAATCGTGATCGGAACACAGTCAGCGAAACAGAGCGAATTTATTCGCGAGTTCCCCCCGATGGACCGCGACTCGGCGCTCGCCTTCTTGTCCATCGTCGTCGGCGATCTGCTTTCGACGGGCAATGACTACTTTCTGCCGATCGAGGCGGTTGAAAAAGTCGTCGAGGAATTGCACAAGCCCCCGAATCGTCGCGACTTGGTCGAAGCTGTCGAGCGCATCCGCTTGGATGATTTCTCGAAGAGCAGTTCCGAATACGGACCGCTGCGAAACGCCGCCGGTTTCGATCCGCCGGACGAAGAAGAGATCGCGAAAATCGTCGCGCGACGCTTCCAGCCGATAATCGGGATATTCAAATGAGCGCGACTCCAGCCCCGGCAAAGATTGATTACTATCGGCCCGCGATCCTCGATGAAATTCTCGACGGCGGACACAAGGTTATCGACGCGTCCGCCGGCACCGGCAAGACGTTTACGATCGAGCATATCGTCGTTGACCTTGTCCTCACCGGCGCGGCTTTGCTCGATCAAATTCTGGTCGTGACGTTTACCGAAAAGGCGACGGCCGAACTGCGCTCGCGAATCCGTACGACAATCGAAGCCGTCCTGTCCGGCCATAGTGCGGACGCCGCGCACCCATCGCAGCGCAAGCGGTTGGGCGACGACGAGCGCGAAAGACTGACGACCGCGTTGTTTTCGTTTCATCATTCGCCCATCCACACGATTCACAGCTTTTGCCGCCGGATGCTGACCGAACTCGCTTTTGATAGCGGAGTGCGTTTTGGAATTGACCTCACCAGCGGCCGTCTCGAGTTCCACGAGGCCATCCGCGCCGAATTGCGCGAGCGGCTGAAGTCCGACGATCGCGTCGCGCGGCTCATCAGCGAGTGGCTCTCGGATGAGACCCGCACTTTAGATGACCTCGAGGAACTGCTCTGGGATGCTCACTCTCAACGCTACTTGCGGACCGCGGGGCGCGAACTCAATCAACAGGCGTTGACCGATCTGGCCAGCGCGTTCGATGCCGGCGCCTTGGTGGACGCCTTCCGGCTCGCGGCGGTCACAGATGATGCCCGGCGCGACGCGATCGCCGCGACGCGTGAACTCGAGCTGCTCGTCAATCGTGCCGATGGATCGGCCGCGATCCTGGCCGAAGGCTTGTCCGGTTTCGATCTCGATCCCATCTGTGATCCAAAACGTGCACGCCGCACGCGAGCCGAAACGCGGCCTATTTTCCCAGGCGAGATGCCCGGCCGCGTGCGTGCGATCGTCGACGCGGGGGAGCGGGTTCAGGCCGCGCTGACTATCGAGCAGCGCGTGGTGGACGAACTGCTGCTCGCTATCGCTGCGCGAATGGACGCGCGAAAACGCGAGCGCGGGACGCTGGACTACGAGGACATGCTGGCGTGGCTTGCAGACGCACTCGACGGTCCTCGCGGCAAATCGCTCGCGGCGACCCTGCGCGAGCGCTATCGGGTGACGCTGATCGACGAATTCCAGGATACGGACGAACTTCAGTGGAAAATCTTTCGACAGGTGTTCGTCGAAGGCGGCGCCGGCAACACCGTCTTCGTAATCGGGGATCCCAAGCAGGCGATCTACGGGTTTCGTGGCGCCGACGTGCACGCTTACCTGGAAGCGCGCGAGCAACTCTCCAAATCAGGAGCGGCGGTTGTTCACTTGCGCGAAAATTTCCGCTCGACCGCCGACATGATCGAGGCGTGCAACCTGATGTTCGATCAGAATGCTGCGGCGCCATTGTTCACCGGTGAGATCGCCTACAACCATCCGGTAAAATGCGGGCGTCCAGCTCTGCGAGCCGTCGCGGCGAACAGCCGGCCGATCGCACCCGTGACGCTCATGAAGTTCCAGCCGCGTGACGATCGATACAAGTTTTCGCGGCCGATGCGCGAAGCGATAGGTCCGCGAATCGCGCAAGCGATACGGCGAATTATTGCGGACCCGGATCACGCGATTGAAATTTGTGATGACAAGCAGGCGCCGTACAAGATTACAGCCAGGGACGTTTACGTCCTGACTCGGACCAACCGCGACAGCGCGGAAATTGCCAGGTACCTGCGTCAGGCGGGAGTCCCGTTTGCCTTTTACAAGCAGGACGGGCTGTTCCAGACCCGCGAGGCCGCCGACATTCTCGACCTGCTCAGAGGAATTGACGAACCCGGCCGCCGCTCGAACCGTCTCAAGGCGTGGGCGTCGCCTTTTTTCGCGGTTGAATACGGAGACCTTGCGCGGCTTGACGACGAGGCGCATCCGATGCTCGGAAGGCTGTTCGAATGGCGCGCACTTGCCGAGGCGGGGCGTTTCGCCGGCTTGTTCGACGCCTTGCTCCATCAAAGCGGACTGGTCGAACGTGAATTGCTGTTGTCGGACGATCGCCGCGAACTCACCAACTACGAACACATCTTCGAGATTCTGACTCAGGATGCATCGCGCCATGGAATCTCGCTCGCGGAAATAATCGAACTTCTCGACGCCTACATCACGGGGCGAGCGGCGCCGGCGGGCGACGATCGCGATCCGGATGTGCAACGCTCCCAAGACGATCGCGCCGCCGTGCAAATCATGACGATCCACAAAAGCAAGGGGCTCGAAGCCGGCGTCGTAGCTCTCTACGGAGGATTTTTCGCAAACAACCGGCGCGATTGGGTCAGCGTCTACCACGACGGAAACCAACGGCGTCTTGCGATTGGCAAACCGGCGCGGGACGTGGAAAAGACCGCGCTCAAGAAAGAGCAGGACGAGGAGGATCAGCGATTGCTCTACGTCGCGCTGACTCGCGCGCGCGCCCGGCTGATACTGCCCTACGTCCCGGATGGAGCGCTGAATCGAGACTTGTCGGGCGCCTACGCGCAACTGAACGATCGACTGCGCGCCCTCGATCGCGAAGCTCGATTGGAGACGCTCTTCACGACGGAAACTGTAGTCGCTCCGGCATCCATCGATTCACAAACTGAAAAAGAGGACGACGAAACGGCGCTTGACGAGAATGCCTTGTGCGACTGGCTCGCATCGGCGTCACAGACCGCCGGCCTTGACCGCGAATTCGCCGAGCTGGGCGTACGGCATCGCGGCTTGATGATCGAATCTTACACCTCGCTTCAGACGGCGCGCGAAACCGGGATGGCCACCGGCTTCGATCCCGACGAATTCAAAACCAGCGTCGATGCAATCGATGCGCGTGCCGACAACCTCGATTTGCCCGGCGGCCGCCACGTCGGAATTTTCCTGCATGAGGCGATCGAGAAGCTCGATTTCAAATCCTTTGGCGATGCGCCGGATCTGGAATCCTGGATGGCGCGGGACGACGTGCGCGAGTTGTTCGCGAGCGCCATGCGCCGCCACGGCGTGAATGATCCGCGATGGCTGGCCCGCGGACGCGAGATGGTTTTCAACGCGCTCACCTCGCCGGTCGCGCTGGGCGAAACAATACTCGAGAGCGCACTGTACCGGCTGCCCGGAGTTCCCGAAATGGAATTCGCCTATCCAATTCCCGAGAAACATCACTCGTTGCTCGGCGACGCCCCGGACGGCGCGTGGATCGTCGGACGGGGCTACATAAAGGGTTTTATCGACTTGGTATTCCGGCGCGACCAGCTAATATACTTCGCCGATTGGAAGGGAGATCTTCTGCCATCGTATGAGCCTGCCGCAGTCGCACGGCACGTCGAACGCCACTATCGTTTGCAGGCGCAAATTTATTCGGTCGGTATCGTGCGCCTGCTCGATATCCACACCGAGCACGACTACGAGTCGAGGTTTGGCGGTCTTTTGTACGTCTTTCTTCGTGGCGTCTCGCAGGCCGGTGACGGGAAAGCTGGATTTTACTTCGCAAGACCGTCGTGGAATGAAATAGTCACTTATGAATCCGATCTATTGACTCGCGAACCCGACTCCGAGCTCCGCGCGTGAAAGAGAAATACTCATTACTCGGAATGGATACCGCGTGGCGACGCTTTGATTCAGCCCGTGACGGTGGCCGTTCCGCATTCAACGCTCGCATGCGCGCGCTCGAAGTCTCGGTGTCCGCGCTTAATCTTGCGCCTGAGTCTGTCCACTTGGCGGCCGAGCTCGCGGCGCTTGAACCGGCTCTGAAAGACGATGACCGAATAGCACTCATCGTGCTCATCCTGATCTCGCTCGTCGCCCTCCAGGACGGGAGCACCCGCTTTCCGGTGACTGGTCCGCTTTCGCAAGCGCCGATGCACCGCGCGCTCGGTTCGCTGTGTGCCAATGGCTTTGGCGCCGACGCCATCGCTACGATCGCCACTTCGATCGAAGCCCTTATACAATCCGGCCGCGCATCAGCGGTAGTCGGTCGGCGGGAGGATGAATACAAACCCTTATTATATATCGCGCCTTATATAGTTCATCACCGCATTTATCACTACGAGGGTGAACTGGCTATTCGACTTGCCGCGCTATTGACTATGGATACGCAAGCGCAAGCGGACGCGGAGAAACTCAGTCGCGCGCTTCAGGGTGTGATTGCTCGCCCCGTCATTGTGCAGGGCAAACAGATTGTGATGTCTGATGAGCAGTGCAACGTCGTTGCCGCTTCGGCGCGCATGGGATTAACAGTTGTTTCAGGTGGTCCGGGCACCGGCAAGACTTCGATTATCGTCGCGATCATGCGTCTGATGGTGCGGCTCGGCGTCGATCCCTCCCAGATTGCCCTGGCGGCCCCGACGGGAAAAGCCGCCTATCGGATGGGCGAGTGCATCGGCGAGTCGCTGACGCGAATAGAACGGCTCGACAGTGTGGACCAGGCGCTCCTCGACGCGCATCTCGAGCCCGCGACGATTCATCGCATGCTCGGTTACTCGCCCGATTCCGGGCGCTTCCGCCATCATCGCAACAACCCGCTCTCCGCGAAGGTTGTGATCGTCGACGAAGGTTCGATGCTCGACCTCACCTTGATGGAACGACTGACGAACGCGATTCAGCCCGGAGCGCGGCTGATCCTGCTCGGCGATGCGAACCAATTGCCGTCGGTCGCCGCGGGTTCCGTGTTCCGCGATCTCGTCCCGTCTGCCGGGGACGATAGCGGTCCGCTCACCACGGCATCGATGCGGCTCGAAGTGAATCATCGAATGAACAGCGAAAGCAGCGCCGGCCGATCCATTCTGCTCGCGGCCCGGTCGATTAACGACGGCGATGCCAAGCTCCTGAATTCAATCGACGAATCGAATATTCCGATTGTGGCGCGGCGCTCATCACCGGACGAACTCACGTTCGCCGGCGTCGAATTTATTGCAACTGGGTCGCGCGAACTCGGCCCGTTTCTGGATCGCTGGTACACCGATCGAGTGCGCGGCGCGGCGGAAATGGAAGAATTGGTTGCGCATGAATACGTCGAACGCGATGGCCGTTTCGATGACGCCGACTGCGAGCGATTGCGATACCTGTTCACGCACGCCGGAAAATCACGCATCTTGTGCGTGACGCGCGTTTTCGAAACCGGCGCCGAGCGAATAAACGCGCGCCTTCATTCGCGCGCCGCCGAATCCGCGGGCGTCGCGGCAGAGCGCGCCCCATTCGTGGTTGGTGAGCCGCTGATCGTGCTGCGCAACGACTACGAACGCGGACTCTTCAACGGCGACAATGGAATCAGACTGTGGGTCCGACGCCGCAACGGCTCGCAAGTCCCGATGGCGATATTTCCGCGCGGCGACAACTTCGTCGCATTCCGATTGGAGGCACTGCGCGAATTCGTCGAGCTCAGCTACGCGATGACGGTGCACAAGGCGCAGGGCTCCGAGTTCGATTCGATCGCCATCGTTCTTCCCGAGAAACCCGTCGCGGTTCTGACCCGCGAGCTCATCTACACCGCCGTCAGCCGCAGCAGAACCTCGGTCGTCATCGTCGGCGACGAATCGACGCTCAACCATGCAATTGCCTCTCGCGTCGAGCGATTCTCCGGACTCGCCGATCGGATCAAACTGGCGCTCGCCGGTTAACTCTTCGGCGTGTGCGAGATCAGGAATTCCCGCACGCGCTTCACGGTCGCGCCAATCACGTCGGGCGTCTTCCAGTTGTCGATAAGTTGGGAGTTCGGTGCGAGCGCGGCGATTTCCTTCGAGGTTTCCGCCGGATGATAGTCGTCGTTGCCGCAAAGAATCAGCATCGGCGTTTTGCACGAGCGCACAAATTCGCGCGAAACGTTGAACACGAAATCGCCGCCATACATCCGGTCGCGGAACTGCCGCAGCGCCCAGTCGTCAAGCTTTGGACGCTGCACCTTCAGCGCCTGCGCCCATCCGTCGAACATCGCGAAGAACATCTCGCGATTGCGCTGGCTGAGTCCGATTGGATTTTGCAGAATCGCGGCGCTGACCCGTAGCGGCGCAGTTTTGATCATTCCCAGGCAGTACGACGATCCGATGCACCCGCCCATCACGTGGCATTGCTTGATCCCAAGATGATCGAGCAGCGCAATATGATCGCCCGTGTAAGTGTCCCACCCATCATCAGCGCTGATCGGCCCGGCCGACTTGCCTGCGTTGCGCTGGTCCATCGCGATCACGCGGAAGTCAGCCGCGAATTCTTTGGTTGGATCGAACGGGCTGTTGGCCCAGAACTCGATACTCGAGCGCATCCCGCCGGGCGCAAATAGCAGAATCGGATACCCTGTGCCGTACTCCTCGTAGTATATCGATATATCGGCGCGCTTGAACGTTGGCATCTTCAGACTCCTTGCAAATGCTTAGAATGATTCTCCATGCGGAATCAATCTCCCGGTAACGGCGCCCGCAGATGCCGCCGCCAGCGAGAGCAGATCCCGCGAGTGTCCACTCCTGAAATTTCCACTCGGCGTGCTGTGTTGGCAGCGCGAACCGGTGAAAACGTGAAAAAGTGAAAAAGTGAAAAAGTGAAAGAGTGAAAGAGGCCGGGAGGAACTACTATGCTTCGGAGCGAGGGCCGTATTCTAACCACGCACGCCGGCAGCCTGCCGCGGCGGGAAAGCCTGATCGCGATGCTCGTAAAGAGTAGTCGCGGTGAAGACGTGGACCGCGCCGCGATGCTCCGTGAGATCGAGATATCCACCCGCTACGTTGTACAGAAACAACTCGAAGCGGGAATCGACGTCGGCAACAACGGCGAGCAATCACGCGAGAGCTTCTTCACCTACGTGCAGCATCGAATGACCGGCTTTGGCGGACGAAGCGAGCGGCCCATCATGCGCGATCTCGTCCGCTACCAGAGCTTCAGCAAGCTGATAGCGCCGATGCTTCAGCGCTCGATGGTCGATCTGCTGCACGCGCCGAAGGCAATTGGCGAGGTCGAGTACCGCGACTGCGACGCCGTCGATCTCGAATGCGCCGATACCCTGCGTATCCTCGCCGATCAGCCCGGGAAATTCGCCGAGCCGTTTATGACTGCGCCGTCGCCGGGAATAATCGCGTCGGCGATGCTCAATGAGTATTACGAGAACTATGAAAAGTATGTAATCGCAGTCGCCAAAGCACTACATACTGAGTACGAGTACATAGTATCGAAGGGATTCGTTCTGCAGGTCGATTGCCCGGACCTCGCGATGGAGCGGCACACGTCGTACGCCGACCGTCCGCTCGCTGATTTCCTCGAGTACGTCGAACTGAACATCGCCGCGATGAATCGCGCTCTGCATGGAATCGCGCCCGATCGCGTCCGCATGCACGTATGCTGGGGAAACTACCAGGCGCCGCATGACCTTGATGTCCCGCTTGCCCAGATTCTGCCGCTGCTCTACCGCGCCAACGTCGGCGCTCTCGTTTTGGAAGCCGCCAACCCGCGCCATCAGCACGAATATCGCTGCTTCAAGGAATTCCCGCTTCCCGATCACATGAGCCTGGTCACCGGCGTCATCGATACCAAGACCAACTACGTCGAACATTACGAGGTTGTCGCTGACCGCCTCGAGCGCGCCGCCAACGCGATCGGTGATCCGCGCCGCGTGATGGCGGGGACCGACTGCGGCTTCGAGACTTCCGCCGGACTCGGCGAAGTCGCCGAGGAAATCGTGTGGGCAAAGTTGCGCGCGATGCGCGCTGGCGCCGATCTAGCCTCGCAGCGTCTGTTTCACTGAAGTGTGTGGAACGTCCTGCTGCTCAGCTATGCCACGGCTCGACGAGGATCTTGGCGTGCCTCTCCGGTGACGCGAGGTCCTCGAACGCCTTCGCCACTCCTTCCAGGCCGACCTTGCCCGTGATCATCGCGTCGCCGTTGACCCGTCCCTCGGCTAAATGGCTCAGCGTCGCCGCGAACTCTTCGGGCGAATAGCCGAGCACGAACTGGATATTCAGCTCTTTGCTGATTCCTGTGAGCGGCTCGATCTGGTCGCGATCCATGCATACTCCCACCACCACGATCCGCGCATTGCCGGGCGCCGCCAACATGATCGAGTCGATCACGCCCGGCACGCCCACGCACTCGAAGATCACCGCGGGCCTGACCGCCGGTCCCGGCATCCACGGCGGCAGCATCGGCGCCTTGGCGGGATCGCTGTACGTCGCCATCTGCCGCCAGCTCTCGTACGGCGACTTCTCTTTTGGATCGACGACGACGTCTGCGCCCATCTGCCGCGCCAGTTCGCGCCGTCGCTGCGAAAAATCCGCAGCCACGATTGGATATACGCCGCCAAGCTTGAGCGCCGCAATCACCGCCAGGCCCACCGGCCCGCATCCTATAACCAGCGGCGCGTCATCCTTGGCCATCCGCGCTTTCTGCACCGCGTGATAGCCCACCGCCATCGGCTCCGTCAGCGCCGCGCGCTCGGTGGAAAGCCCGTTGGGCACCTCGAGCAGCAGAAACTCCGTCAGCCGCATCAGTTCGCCGTAGCCGCCCGGACTGTCATTCGAGTAGCCGACCGACTCGACGCCGCCGGCCTTGATCAGCACCGGCATCGAACACACGCGCGTCCCTGGCTTCAATCGTTTTTGCGACTGCGGCCCGTAATCGACCACCTCCGCGCAGAACTCGTGACCCATCACGACGTCGCGAGTGAGATCCATCACGAACGGCGCTCCGGATTTTCGCGACGCCTCGACGAGCTTCGCGCCGTACTTGAGCGTGTGCAGGTCGGACCCGCATATTCCGCACGCGAGCGTTTTAACCAGCACCTCGCCCGCTCCAGGAGCCGGCGTGGGAATGTTATCGACGACGAGCTTTTTGCCTCGCATTACGGCCGCGCGCATAACTGTTCTCCTTCAACTCCCGCTACTTTAGCAGGCTTGCGCCATCGCGCGTAAAGTCCGGCGTTTGCGATTCTTTCGTTTATTGCTTGTATTTGCACCCCTCGCTTCCGCCAGGCGAAGCGATCACGATAAGCGTGTTGTGCGATCGGCGTAAGTACTACAATGAAAATTCGGCGGGCTTCACCTTCACAAAATTCGACGGCATAAAAATCACCCTGTAATCGTCACTCGGCCACCGCTACCCTGCCGACGGCAAGGAAAGACGTCCGATGGAAATTCGCCCCGCTATGGAAGCCGATCTATCGGCCTTGATTTCAATTCTGCGACGTTCCTGGCTGACCACGTGGGCGCCAGAGTTGCCTCTTGTTGCGGTTCAGCGATTCGCGACGCATGACCCGGCTCGCCATTATGCCGAGGACAAGTGGAGAGCGTTCGTTGTAGCTGCGGCCGGCGGCGCAGTTGTGGGCATGTTCCATATAGAAGGGAATTGGCTCAATGCCATTCACCTCGAGCCGAAGCGTAAGAGGCAGCGAATCGGCTCTCGACTGATGGACGAGGTGGAACGCCGAATTGGCGCGGACCATCGAGAGGCGAGACTCGAAGTGCGGGCCTTCAATGTGGGAGCCCTCGAATTTTATAAGCAGCGCGGTTGGACTGAACAGCGTCGCTATGAAGGCACAGAGTGCGGGGAGCCGGTGGAGACCATCGAAATGATCAAGGTACTCCGTTGACGACCTCGAAGCCTGCTATTCGAGCGCGACTTCGTCGCCGACCGCGATGGCCCCGCCGGTTGCGATGGTCGCGTATGCGCCGAGATTTTGCGCTGCGTCGCGCACGACGGTTCGCAGCACCGAGGGATCTTTCGGCAATCCGGGCTGGTCGAGCGTCGGTATCAGGCATCGCACGGCGGGCATCTCGAGCTTGATGCGCGTTGCGCCGATTTGGATCGTCCGCCCCGACCATTCGGCCTCGGCCAATCCTTCGATGCCGCGCTCAGTCTCGACCAGAACGTTGGGCCGAAACCGGCGCGAGTTGAAATCGGCGGCAGGATTGCGGCTGGCGAGCGCGCTCAGCGACGCGGTCGTAATCAGGTGGAACGGAAACACGTCAAAGTAAGTGCCCAACGGCGACGTGAATTCGAGAATCTGCGGCGGCATCGTCGAGAAGTCAGGCAGCGGCTCATCTTCCAGCCGCCCGAAGACCGCGCGCATCTCGGCGGTGAAGTCGGGATTGTCGGGCGTGCCACGCCGAAGGAAGTCGCGCTCGGTCGGCGGCTGTATCGGCCAGATCGAAACGGGTCGCCCGAGCAGCTCGGAGAGCCTGGCATTGGCCTCGGCGGAGTCGGATCTAAAAGTCGTTCCGTCGGGCATCGTGATTTGAACGGGTGGCACATCGTTCTCGGATGGCTCGCGCATATACACGGCGACGCAGTGCAGCAGCCTGGGCAGCTTGCGCGCGTTGCGTATCTCGCCGGCCTTTTCGTCGCGAATCGCCCATCCGCGATCGCCATGGATTCCAAGCACGCCGACGTTTGCGCGCTGCATTCGTTCGCCGGCCATCGACTTGACTGGGTATCGCCAGATTTCCTTGACCGTGCCTATTACTCGCATTGAAAATCCCTCGACCTCAAATAGTATGCGCCGTCAGCTCTCCCAAACAGCTCGCCAAGCCTCAATCAAGGCGCGCGATGCGGGGTTCGCTGGAAGCGGCGCCGGCGTACTATATTGCGGGCAACGCGCGGGAATCGTGAAAGTGAAAGCAGCAATCGCGAACGCCTTTCGCCTGATGCACGAAGGAAAGTCGATTCGAAGGGTGGTGACGTTTCAGGGGCAGTGCCGATGCAGACCAGAATAAATGCGATCGCATTGTCAATTGCTACGTGTGCAATTGCGCTTGCGGGATGCTGGCCGTTCCATTCTAATCAGGAAACGCAGCAGCAAAAATTTATCGAAGCGATGAATCACGGCAATGGCGCGCAGGCCAGCCAGATCTGGCTCAACATGGACGCCAACAGCCGCGCCGACTTTGCGCACAGCCAGGGAATGCAACCGAACTTGTCGCCCGATGAAGTGCACAAGCAGCTGATGCAACACTACCAGGGCAAAATGGGCGACGACGACAGCGAGGAATCGATCGAACGGCCGACCCCCAACGTCGATCTCGGCGGGCTGGAGAGTCTTCCCGAGTATGTCGGCCCGTCGGGCGCGCCGCCGCAGTCCGTGACGGTGCCGACACAGAACGCGCCGTCCAACTGAGGCTTGCGACGATGGAGTTTTCGCTCACCGCCGAGCAGAAGTTGCTGGATGAAACGCTGCGTGACTTTGCGCGGCGCGAACTGCTTCCGAATTACGCGTCGCGCGACGCGGACAAAGATCTGCCGCCGGCGCTGGTGAGGAAACTCGGCGAACTGGGTGTGCTCGCGCCGATGGTCGATGCGCAACTCGGCGGTTCCAGCCTCGATTATGTGTCGCTTGGAATCGCGCACGAGGAAATCGCGCGCGGGGATTTCAACGCCGCGTACGTGCTGCTGCTTGCGGCGCTCGTCGCCGCAATAATCTCCCGCAGCGGCGACGCGCGTCAGCGGGCCGCGTTTCTTCCTCCTATTTGCCGAGGCGAAATTATCGCGGCGCTGGCTGTGACCGAACCCGGCGGCGGCTCCGACGCCGCACATGTCATGATGCAAGCGCGTCGCGACGGCGACAACTACGTCTTGAGCGGCGAGAAAACTTCCATCTCATTCTCATCATCGGCCGGTGCTGCCCTCGTCCTGGCCCGAACCGGCACGGCGCAGCAGTCCGCTCGAGGCGTGAGCGCATTTTACGTCGACCTCAACTCACCGGGCGTATCGCGCACGCGCTTTCGCGATATGGGCTCGCGCGCAATCGGCCGCGGTCAGCTCTTTTTTGACGGCGTCCGCGTGCCCGCTGCCGCTCGCATCGGCGCGGAAGGCGCGGGCTTCGTCGAGGTGATGCAGGGATTCGATTTCAGCCGCTCGTTGATTGGCCTGATGTGCATCGGCGCGGCCGAGCAGAGCGTCGATGAGACTTGCGCCTACGTCGCCGAGCGCCAGGCGTTCGGCGCCCCGCTTGCACGGTTCGAGGGGGTATCGTTTCCGCTCGCAGAGGCGGCAGTTCGGCTGCGCGCCGCGCGTCTGCTCTGCTACGAAGCGCTATGGCTCAAGGATCGCGGAGAGCCGCACGGATGGCTCGCGGCCGGCGCCAAGTGGCTCGCGCCCGAGCTGGCCGCCGACGTTCTGCATCAGTGCATTCTGCTGCACGGGCATCTGGGGTACAGCCTCGACCTGCCGCATCAGCAGCGAATGCGCGACGTGATCGGACTCGAGATCGGCGACGGCACCGCGCAGATCATGAAGACGATTGTCGCGCGCGAGATTATCGGCAAGACTGCTCGCCCGTACTAGATGGTGGCGTCTGGATGGCTGGATCGAAATGGCCGATTACCTGGGATGCGCGATGGATTTGGGCCGGGCCCGCGCCCTTGCCGGTTTCGCCGATCGAACCGATCGGACTTCCGCCGAAAGAAACCTGGAATCGATTTTGCTACTTGCGCCGGACGGTTCAACTCGGATCGATCCCTGCGTCAGTTCCCGCACGAGTGACGGCCGACTCGCGCTTCGTGATGTTCGTCAACGGCGTCGAGGTTGCTCGCGGACCGGCGCGTTCGGTACCCGAGCGTCTGGCATGGACGGAGATCGATCTCGCGCCGTATCTTCACGCGGGTCGAAACGCAATTGCGTCACTGGCGCGCTTCTACGGCTTGCCGGGACCCTGGTGGCGGCCCGCGATGCCGAGCTTCCTTCTCGGTTTTGGATCATTCGCGTTTGAATCGCCGGCCATCGGCGTGATTTCGGATGCGACATGGAAAGGACGTGCCGCGCCGTATTGGCAGGATGTCGCTCAGAGCGCGGCGCTGCCGGTTCCGCCGATCGAAATCCTCGACGGCGCCGCAATTCCCGCTGGATGGAACGACGCAGCGTTCGATGATTCCGATTGGCAGTCTGCCGTCGAATTGTCGGCCGGCACTCTCTCGCCCAATCGCACGCGAATCCCGGTCGAGCCTTTCACGGCGCCCGAGCCCGACGAAATAGCGCAGCTGACTTCGATTCCGATCGCACTGAATGAACTCTCCCGCCGTGGCGTCGCGGCACTTAATAGCGATGACCCACGCAGCGCGTATCCGACTGTGGAGCATTCCACTGATGGTCCCGACATCATCGTTAATTTCGACGCAGGAATGATCACGCTCGCGACGCCTTGGGCCGTCGTTCGCGGTCCAGCGGGTTCAACTATCGACTTGTACTCCGGCGAGGATCTGCGTGCCGACGGCAGCGCGGAAACGAATCCGCGCCAATTTGCGATGCGCTATATCCTGCGCGGCGGCGCGGCAGAACGGCTCGAGTCCTATGAGTCGGTCGGCTTCCGCTATCTGTCGATCGTCACGCGCGGCGGTGCGCAGATCGAATCGGCCGGCGCGATCGAGCGGCGCTATCCGCGCGGCGACGAGGCGTACTTCGAATGCGACGATCCGGCGCTCAACAAAATCTGGCGCGTTGGTGCGCGCACTTTGGAACTCTGTTCGACCGACGCCTTCATCGACTGTCCCGGCCACGAGCAGCGCGCGTGGCTCGGCGATTCCTACATCCATGCCCTGCTGACGTATGCGACCAACACCGATTGGCGCCTGGTGCGCCGCCATCTGCGAATCTGCGCGCATTCGCGCCGCGGCGACGGTCTGCTGGCGATGGCCGCGGCGTGCGACTTCTCGATATCTTCGACCACCATCCCCGACTACTCATTGCATTGGATACGCGCGCTCGCCCGCTACTTCGAATATTCCGGCGACGCCGCGACGGTTCGCGAACTGATGCCGACCGCGGCCGGCGTGCTGACGGCCTTCGAGCGTTATCGTGCACCGGACGGACTGATTCGCGGGATGCCGGGATGGATTTTCATCGACTGGGCGATGACCGAGCGATCGGAAGCAACCGGCGCGCTCGATGCGCTCTACGCGGCGGCGCTCGATGATTCCGCGTGGTTGTCCAAAACCGTCCTGAAGGATTCGCGTGCTGCCGCCGATGCTCATGCATGTGCAGAGGGCACCCGGCGGGCATTCGAATTGCTGTGGGACGAGGCCGCGGGCGTGTACGTGGATGCGGCCGATCGGCACGGCGCTCGCAAGCGAGTCAGTCAGCAGACCAATGCGATCGCGATCGTCGCTGGATGCGCCCCGCGACACCGGTGGCCCCGGATGCTCGACTACATCCTCGACGAATCGCGCGTCGTCGTCACGCCCACGATTTCCGACAACCTCGCAGCGTACTTGAGCCAACGAATGGACCCCGCCGAGCACATGACCTTCGACGCCGGGCACAACGTCGTCGCGGCGCAACCATTTTTTTCCCACCTCCTGCACGATGCGATCGTCCGTGCCGGCCGCCGCGATCTGATTCCTGCGCGATGCATGAAATGGTGGCCGCAGATCGAACGAGGCGACACCGCGTTCGAGGAGTACTGGGACGCGCGCGCCGGCACCGGCAGCAGATGTCACGCATGGTCCGCGACGCCGACCTACGATTTGACCACCTGGGTTCTCGGCGTCAGGCCGGCCGCGCCCGGCTACTCGCGCGCGGAAATCGCGCCGCGCTTCGGATCGCTCAGGCATCTCGAAGGCCGCGTCCCAACCCCGCACGGGCTCATCGAGGTGAATCTGGATCGCGAAGGCGGCGGCGAGGTCGTGATTCCAGACGGCGTGGCTGCCCTCGTGCGGTTCGACGACGCGCCTCTCACCGGCGGCGAATTCGGCCCCGGCCGCCATCGCATTTCCCGTTGACGCCTGCCCGTGCGACAGTGGTAAGAATCGCGTCGGCCCTTCGGCTTCGCATCAGGCAAGACAACCGGTGCGTAGCGTCTAGGATTGCCGCCATGAGTATCGACCGCACAGAGCAAAATCGAGGAATGGACACGTCGAAGATTCCCGGTGATTTTCCGGCCGCACCTCTGACGCTCGAAGGTTACAGCATTCTCCATCAGATGTTCCGCGTGCGGCGCCGCGAATTGCGCGCGCTCGACGCCGCGAAACGCAACGCTGCTCTCAAGAACGCGTCGCAGCTGTTCGGCGAGATGGCCCGGCGCGAAGACGGCGAAACCGCGCTCTTCTCCGCGCTCGGCCACAAGGGCGATCTGATGGTCGTCCATTTCCGCCGCAGCTTCGAGGAACTCGGCCAGGCCGAACTCGCCGTCGCCGGGCTTGCACTCAGCGACTACCTGGAACCAACTACGTCGTATCTGTCGGTGATCGAAATCGGCCTCTACGAAGCGACGGTCGCGCTCTATCGCCGGCTCGTTGAGAATGGCGTCGGACCGCGCTCGCCGCAATGGAAGTCTGAAATCGATTCCGAGATTTCGCGACAGCGGGAGAAAATTTCGCCGCGCTTGTTTCCGAAAATTCCCGCGCGGCCCTACTTGTGCTTCTATCCGATGGACAAGAAGCGCGAAGGCGCCGACAACTGGTATCGCATCCCGATCGAAGATCGCCAGCGTCTCATGCACGAACACGGCATGGTCGGGCGGCGTTTCGCCGGCGAAGTGACGCAGATCATCTCGGGCTCGATCGGATTCGACGATTGGGAATGGGGCGTCGATCTTTTCGCCGACGATCCGCTCGTGTTCAAGAAACTCGTTTACGAGATGCGCTTCGACGAGGCCAGCGCATCGTATGCGAAGTTCGGCCCTTTTTACGTCTGCATCCGTCTCGAGGCGGCCGAACTCGGCAAACTGTTTTCGATCTGATCGACCAACGCATTTCAATTCATAGCAGGAGACAACGATGATCACGCAAGGCGACGAATATCCGATTCATCAGACGCCGGAGCCGGTCCAGCAGGTCTTCACCAGCGACCGCAACTTTTACGATCGATTTTTTTTCAACGGCTGCTTTCGCGAGGGCGAGCCGTACTTCGCCGTCGGGATGGGCATCTATCCGAACCTCGGAATCATCGATTCCGCATTCGGCGTAACCGTCGGCGGCGTGCAACATAGCGTGCGCGCGTCGCGGGTGCTCGGCGCCGAGCGGATGGACACGCGAGTCGGCCCGATCTCGATCGAGGTCGTACGCCCCATGCAATCGATGCGCATTCGTGTCAATCATGAAGCCATAAAGGCCGACCTGATGTTCGAGGCGCGCGCCACCGCAATCGAGGAGCCGCGCTTCACGCGCCGCGCCGGTCCGCGGATCGTGATGGACATGACCCGGTTCACGCAGCACGGCGGTTACAGCGGCACCCTGACGGTTGCCGGCAAGACCTACGAAGCAACACCGTCGCGAGTGTGGGGTGCGCGCGATCGCTCGTGGGGCGTGCGCGGAATCGGGCCGCAGGATCCGGCGGGAGTGCCCTCGTCCGACCAAGCCCAATACTACTGGTTGTGGTCGCCGGGCAATTTCGAGGATCTCTGCACGCTGTGGGACGTCAATGAAAACGCCGACGGCTCGCGATGGCACGAGCACGGCGCCATCACCCGCGCCGTGCCCGGCGCTCCGGTCGATCTCTCAACCGGCGGCCTCGACTTCAAAATCAACTATGCTTCCGGAACGCGCCACGCCAAAAGCGCCGAAATAATTGTGCGCACCCCGCAAGCCGGCGAGAGCCGCATCGATTTGAAGATCCTGTACAACTTCTACATGAAGGGCATCGGCTACTTTCATCCCCAGTGGGGCCACGGAATGTACGTCGGCCCCGACGTCTCGACCTACGACTCGCTCAAAGTCGCCGACGTCGACCAGAGCGATTTCTTTAATCAGCACATCGAGGCGGTATGCGAGGCGAAAATGGGTTCGCGCCAGGGAATGGCGGTGCTCGAGATGTTAATCCTGGGTCCGCACGATCGCAGCGGCTTCAAGCAGATCCTCGACATGCATCCGTAGCGGATTGATTTTTTGTCGGGACGGTTCGCGGTCGGCGGCTGATTCGCTCACTTCCTGAGCTTTCCGAGCATGCGCGCGGCGAACCCTTCCCGTTTCTTTTCTTCCACCGGCGCAGGCTCGCGGCCTTCTTTGAGAGCCGCGAAGATCTCTTCGACTTCGCCGTCAACCGGGAATCGGCCGGCACTCGATTTCGAGAAGACCAGCCGCCCGTTAACGATCACGTCGAACTGACCCGATTTGCCGGCCGTGATTTCCGCCTTCTCGCCGAACCTGGAATTTAATGACGCGGCCAGACTGGCCGCGCGTGGCTTATAGCCTCAAGCAGCGCAGTAGAGAATTTCTGTAGCCATGATTAAAGCGTACCCGCCGGTCTCGCGCCGTTCAAACGCGCGTTGTGGTTCGCTCGCGAACTACTTGCCGTTGGGGATATCGACGAACACCGCCGCGGCGACCACCGACGACCACAGCCCGTCGCGATCGCCTATCGCCGACTGCGTGACGTTGCGCGTCGTTACGATTTTGTCCGACATCCGCCACAGATCCTTGCGCTCGTCGTAGCTCAGATTCGGATCGAAATCGACGCCAAGAATTGTCGCCAGCATCATCGCCGCCAGATCCTCCGCGTAGTCGCCCGCCTTCTGATCCGTCTCTCCCGTGCTGTGATGCTCGGAGAGGTATCCGTACTGCGCGGGATTGCTGGGAAGCGCGACGCCCACCGACGACGCTATGAGCCGATGCGGTTCGTTGGTCGCGTTATCGCTCATCACGGCAAAAACGATCTGCCCCGGCGTCAGGTACTTCAAGCCTTCCTGCTGGCTGAGCAGTTTGCAGTTGGGCGGGAAAATCGATTTGACGCGCACGAGGTTGAACTCGGCGATTCCCGCCGAACGCAGCGCCAGCTCGAAAGAAGTCAGCTTCTCGCGATGCCGGCCCACACCCTTGGTCAAGAATGTCCCCTTCGGGATCGGCCCCATTTATTTTCTCTCCTCTCCGATTGCGCTTTCTTTTATACAAATCCGCCCGCCCGGCGCTACACGGTATTCACCGGCTGGTACTCGCCGAACACCTTGCGCATCGCGTCCGAGATCTCCCCGAGCGTGCACCATCCGCGCACCGCATCGATTATCGGCGGCATCAGATTTTGCCCGTCGCGCGCCGCCGCCTCGACCCGTGCGAGCGCCTTCATCGCCGTCTCTGAGTTTCGTTGCGCCCGGACGCGCGCAACGCCTGCCTTCTGTTTCTCCTCGAGCTCGGGCTTGACCCGCAGAATTTCCCCCGGCGGTTCGCCGCCCCCGGTGAACTGGTTGACCCCTACGATAATTCGCTGTTTGGTTTCAATCTCGCGCTGATAAATAAATGCGGCGTTCTGAATTTCGCGCTGCATGTAGCCGCGCTCGATTGCGGCGACTGCGCCGCCAAAGTCGTCGATCTTCGACAGGTACTCGACCGCCTTTTCTTCCAATTCTTCCGTCAGCCGTTCGACGTAGTACGAACCGCCGAGCGGATCGATCGTGTCCGCCACATCCGACTCGTGCGCGATAAGCTGCTGTGTGCGCAGCGCGAGCAGCACCGAGGATTCCGTCGGCAGCGCCAGCGCCTCATCTTTGGAGTTGGTGTGCAGCGATTGCGCTCCGCCCAGCACCGCCGCCAACGCCTGCATCGTCACGCGCACGACGTTGTTGTCCACCTGCTGCGCGGTCAGGGTTGAGCCCGCGGTTTGCGCATGAAACCGCATCATCATCGAGCGTTCATCCTTCGCTGCGAAGCGCTCCTTCATTATTTTCGCCCACAGCCGCCGCGCCGCCCGAAACTTCGCGACTTCCTCGAAGAAGTTGTTGTGCACGTTGAAGAAGAACGACAGCCGACTCGCAAACGCGTCGATTTGCAAGCCCGCTTTCAGCGCGGCGTCAACGTATGCGATCCCGTCGGCAATGGTGAAGGCGAGTTCCTGCGCCGCGGTCGAGCCGGCCTCGCGGATGTGGTAGCCGGAGATCGATATCGTGTTCCAGTTCGGAACTTCCTTGGTCGCAAAACTGAAAATGTCGGTGATGATCCGCATCGAGCCGCGCGGCGGATAGATGTACGTCCCGCGCGCGACGTATTCCTTCAGGACGTCGTTCTGGATGGTGCCGTTGACCTTGTCCCAGCCGATTCCCCGGCGCTCCGCCACGACCAGGTACAACGCCAGCAGGATCGACGCGGTCGCGTTGATCGTCATCGAGGTTGAAATCTTGTCGAGCGGCAGCCCGGCGAGAAGCGTCTCCATGTCGGCCAGCGAGCATATCGGCACGCCGACGCGTCCGACTTCGCCGTCGGCCAGCGGATGATCCGAGTCGCGACCCATCTGCGTGGGCAGGTCGAACGCGACCGACAGCCCCGTCTGACCCTGCTCGAACAGGTAGCGGTAGCGGCGGTTCGATTCCTCCGCGCTGCCGAAGCCTGCGTACTGGCGCATCGTCCACAGCCGTCCGCGATACATCGTCGGCTGCACGCCGCGCGTAAACGGATACTCGCCCGGAAAGCCCAGCTCGTTCACAAAATCGAAGTCGTTCAAGTCTTCGGGATCGTACGCCCGCTTGATTTCGATTCCCGAGCTGGTGACGAACTTGGCCTTGCGCTCGGCGCCGCGCTTCAAAGAAGGATTGAGTTTGCGTTCCTCCCAATTCTTACGGGCGGACGCGATTTTGCGATCGTCTTCAGGCATCGTAACCTGCCTCTACCGGTCGAATCCGGCTGCCTCCTCTACTCGATGACAATCATCAGTTGGCCCTTCTCGACCGCCTGGCCCGCGACCACCTTCACTTCCACGACTTTGCCGGCCTTGGGCGCTTTGACTTCGTTTTCCATCTTCATCGCTTCGACGACGATGATTCCCTGTTCCGCTTTGACTTCGTCTCCCGGCGCGACCAGCACATTGATGACCCGGCCCGGCATCGCGGATTTTATTTCCACGCGGCCGCTGAGCTCGCGCCGCTTGCCGGCCGCGCGCGCCGCCCGTCGCGCCGGATCGGCGACTGTGAGCCGCGTCGAACCGCTGCGCGATGCGACGACAGTTTCCTCGCCGTCGCGCGCCACGTCGAAATCAAACGAGCGATTGTCGATAATCACCGAAAAGGACAGCGGCCCGACTCTGCGCAAGTCGGCTTCGAAACGATTCTCACCGAAACGAATCGTGAACGAGTCCGCGGCGAGTTCTTCAATCTCGATTTCGTGTTCCTGACCGCCGAGAGTCGCGAGGTATCGCATCGATAAGAGTCCCGGCTATCTCCGCAGCATCTCGAATCGGCCAATCGACCGCCATGCGGACGCCGGCGGCGCGGCCACCGGCTGTGCGCCGGCGCCATTGCGGTGGTTGGGGTTTTTATCCGCTGCGATCGCCGCGAGAAAAATCGCCGCCAGCTCCGCACCGCGCGGCACGGCGCCGTTTTGATTCGGATGGTACTCGCGGTCGATAAAATAGGTATCGAAATCACCTTTCAAAAACCTGGGATTCGTCATAATCCAGCGATGGAAGTCGAGGTTGGTGCGCAGATCGCCGGAAATTACGAATTCGCCGAGCGCGCGCCGCATCCTGTCGATCGCCTGCTCGCGATCCGCGCCCCACACCACCAGCTTGGAGATTATCGGGTCGTAAAAGACCGGCACTTCGGCGCCCGCATAAACACCCGCGTCGTTGCGCACGCCCGGACCGTCGGGAAATCTGAGCGTCTCGATCGTTCCCGGCGCCGGAGCGAAGCCGGCGGCCGGATCTTCCGCATAGATTCGGCACTCGATCGCCCATCCGCGCTGCGTGAGATCCTTTTGCTTGAACGGCAGCTTCGCGCCTGCGGCGATTTCGATTTGCGCGCGCACCAGGTCCACGCCCGTCACCAGCTCGGTGACAGGATGCTCGACCTGGATGCGGGTGTTCATCTCGAGGAAATAAAAGTTGCGCTCCGCGTCGACCAGGAACTCGATCGTCCCCGCGCTGACGTAGTTCACCGCCTTGGCCGCGCGCACCGCGACCTCGCCCATCTCCGCCCGCATCTTCGCCGTGATGAACGGCGACGGCGATTCCTCGACAACCTTCTGATGGCGCCGCTGAATCGAGCATTCGCGCTCGAAGACATGGACGATGTTGCCGTGCATGTCGGCGAGCACCTGCACTTCGATATGGCGCGGCTGCTTCAGAAATTTCTCGACGTAAAAGCGCCCGTCGCCGAACGACGACTTGGCCTCGCTTGAGACCGTGCGCACCACTGACGCGAGGTCTTTGTCGTTCTCGACGAAGCGCAGTCCCTTGCCGCCGCCGCCGGCGGCCGCCTTCACCATGATTGGAAACCCGATCTTTTTCGCGATCGCGGCTACTTCCGCTTCGGTCTCCAACGTCCCCGGCGAGCCCGGCACGACCGCCACTCCCGCCGCCGACATCAATTTGCGCGCCTCGACCTTGTCGCCCATCCGCTCGATCGCATCGGGCGGCGGCCCGATCCAGGTCAGGCCGGCGCGCTGCACCGAGCGCGCAAACGCGGCGCGTTCGGAGAAAAAGCCGTAACCCGGATGGACCGCGTCGGCCTTGGAAGATTTCGCGGCTTCAAGAATTTTCGCGGTGTTAAGATAGCTCTGGGCCGCCGGCGCCGGACCGACCGGGTAGGCATGATCGGCTTCGCGCACGTGCAGCGCGGCGCGATCGGCGTCCGAGTAAACGGCGACCGATTCGATTCCCAACTCGCGGCATGCGCGGATGATCCGCACCGCGATCTCTCCGCGGTTGGCGATTAGAATCCGCTTGAACATCAATCTTCCCCGGCTTCCGGCCATCCTCGGACCGGACGCATCGCTCTCCAAATTCTATACTGAATCCAGCCCACGCGAGCTAACTGCGCGCGGCGGCGGGTTCCGGCGCTGATCCTCAAAGTGGAATATTGCCGTGCTTGCGCGGCGGATTCTTGTCGCGCTTGTTCGCGAGCGCCTTCAGTGCGCCGATCAGCCTGGGACGCGTGTCGCGCGGCATGATCACTTCATCGATATAGCCGAGCTCGGCGGCCTTGAACGGATTCGCAAAAGTTTTGCGATAGTCCTCGGCCAGCCGCGCGCGCTCGGCGACTGCGTCTTTGGCCTTGGCGAGCTCGTTGCGAAAAACAATGTTGATCGCCTGCTCGGGTCCCATCACCGCGATCTCGGCGCTCGGATACGCGAAGTTGAAATCGCCGCGAATATGCTTCGACGACATGACGTCGTACGCACCGCCGTAAGCCTTGCGCGTTATCACCGTCACCTTGGGCACGGTGGCCTCGCAGAACGCGTAGAGCAGTTTGGCGCCATGCCTGATGATTCCGGCGAACTCCTGCGACGTACCGGGCAGAAAGCCCGGCACATCCACGAACGTGACCAGTGGAATGTTGAACGCGTCGCAGAAGCGCACGAATCGAGCCGCCTTCACCGACGAGTCGATATCGAGGCATCCCGCCAGAAACGCCGGCTGATTCGCGACCACGCCGACCGAGTAGCCGCCGAGCCGCGCGAACCCGATCAGCATGTTGTGCGCGTAGTCCTTCTGCACTTCCAGGAAGTGGCCGTCATCGACCACGCGCCGAATAATCTCGCCCATGTCGTAAGCCTTGTTGGGATTTTCAGGGACGATCGAATCGAGCGCGGCATCGCAGCGGGTGGGATCGTCACCGCCGGCGACGAATGGCGGGTCGTCGACATTGTTCGATGGCATGTATGAAAGCAGTTCGCGGATCATCGCGAGCGCGCCCGCGTCGTCGTCGGCCTCGAGATGGCACACGCCCGACTTCTGGCTATGGGTATCTGCGCCGCCAAGCTCCTGCATCGTGACCTCTTCGTGCGTGGTCGCCCGGATCACGTCGGGCCCGGTGATGAACATGTACGAGGTATCGCGCACCATGACGATGAAGTCCGTCATCGCCGGCGAATAGACCGCGCCGCCGGCGCACGGTCCCATGATTGCGGAAATTTGCGGAATCACTCCCGACGACAGTACGTTGCGCAGAAAAATATCCGCATAGCCTGCCAGCGACACGACGCCCTCCTGGATTCGCGCGCCGCTGCCGTCGTTGAGCCCAATCACCGGGCATCCGGTCTTCATGGCGAGGTCCATCACCTTGCAGACCTTCTCCGCGAATGCGCCCGACAGGCTGCCGCCGAAGACCGTGAAATCGTGGCTGAAGATGCACACCTGGCGCCCGTCGATCGTGCCGTAGCCGGTCACGACCCCGTCGCCGGGGATTTTTTTCTCCGCCATGTCGAAGTCGGTGATTCGATGCGTCTTGAACTTGTCGATCTCGACGAACGATCCACGGTCGAGGAGAAACTCGACCCGCTCGCGCGCGGTCATGCGGCCCGGTGCGCGCTGCTTCTTGAGCCGATCCTGGCCGCCGGCCGCCTCCGCCTCGCGCGTGAGTTGCTGAAGTCGTTCGAGATTTTCTTTAAGGCCCATTTTTCACGACCGCGACAAAGCGAGATAGACGGCAAACAAAAAGGCGCCCGTCACGCGCCACCGGCAAGCATAGATACCGCATGTCGGCGGCCGGTTAAAGCGCCCGATTATTCCGACGCGCGGGTTGAAAACCCGGAGAAGTCCAATCGGTCGCCGGGCTTGATTGCGTTTTTCGCGCAGAAACCGCCGTTCACTTCGAGCACATACTCCGAGTCGCCTTCGACGCCGAGCAGCTTGTCGGAAAACGGCTCCGCGTTCGCGACGATTCCCGTCACCCGGCCCGCCGCGTCCGCGAAAATCATGTCGAGCGAAATCGGCGTATTGTGCATCCAGAAATTCCGGTGCACCGCATCCGGGAAAACAAAGATCATCCCCGCATTCTCGTCGAGATGCTTGCGATACATCAGGCCGAGCTCGCGCTGCGCCCCCGTGTTCGCCACTTCGACCGCAACGGTGGCGCGCGGCCTGCCGTCAGCGCCGACTATCGTGACGCATGGACCGCGCGCGCATCCGAGCAACGCGAGCACGATGACCACGGGCGCAAACGGGCCGAATCGGATGCGCAAGCGACGATGCAACGTTGCTCCCATACTCAGGCGCAAATCTAGCGCGTCGATGAGTCGCGGGAAATCAAATCAGATTCGCTTCCGGCGAGATCTCCTCGAGCTCGCGTCCCGAGGTCTCCGGAAAGAACCAAATGATTGCCGGCGCGATTATCCAGAAGACCATCAGGCAGCAGATCGCACGCGCGTGCGAGCCGGTGAGATTGAACAGCACGCCCTCGAGGAACAGCCCGAGTGCGCCGCCGGTCGTGCCCGCGACCGCGAGCGCGCTTCCCGCAGTCGAACGATAAGAGGTGGGGAACAACTCCGCGCTGTACGCAGCCAGAATCGTGCTCGACGCGATATCGAAGAATGCTTCCAATATCCATGCTGGAACAATCGACCAGCCCGGCGCCATGTACATCCAGATAGTCAACAGCGGCGACAGGAACATGAACGCCGCGCCCATGACGCGCCGCCCATAGAGATCGCTCATCCGGCCCGCGACGATCGAGCCCAATATTCCGAGCGCACCGCCGAACAGAAACAACGACGAGACGTTGCCCGGCGACCAATGATGCGTCTCCTGCAGAAACTTCGGAAACATAAGGCCCGACACGTTGCCGCCCATCGAGGCCAGAAACGCGACCGACAGCATCATGATAAGCCGTCGGGGGTACGCGCTGTACAACTGCGCGAGCGGCTGCCAGATCTTCACCGGCCGCAGCCCTTCGAGTTTCTCCTTCTCGAAGCGCATGCTTTCGGGCAGCATACGGCGCAGCGGAATGATCAGCACCAGCGGCACCAGCGCGATCACGTACAGCCCGCGCCATCCGTAAGGAATCACGTTGATAAACGCGAACACGATCGCGGCCAGGCCGTAGCCCACCGACGACACCGCGCCGAGCAGCCCGATCGCCCATCCGCGATGGGCAGCATCAACTTCCTCGGCCACGATCACCATCGCGATTGCGGCTTCGGCGCCCGCGAACGCGCGCGCAATTATTTCAAACGCAGCGAAGCTCCGCTCGCCCGGCGCGATCGCGATAAGACCGGTGAAAATCGTGTAGCCGAAGATCGTGTAGAGCAGCAGGCGGCGGCGCCCGAACACGTCGGCAAAGGGAGTCATCAGCAGCGCCAGCAGGTAGCCGAGCCGGATCACCGAAAGCAGCGCGCCAAGGTGCGACTCCGCGATCTTGAGCCCCGCCTGAATTTGCTTGAGCGCGAGACTTAGCAGTGCGCGATCGTATTGATCGAAAAATCCCGCCGTCGACGCGATCCAGAACACCCGGCGCTGCCGCTTGGTGAACGGCGGCGTCCTGCCCAACAGCCCAAGGTGGACACTCCTGCCGGCTTCCTCAGCCGAAGCCGCGGTTTCGGATTTCAAATCCGACGCGACGCGGGATCGGTCATCCGGATTCAATCGATCGCTACCGGCAATGACTCGAGACCGCGCAAAAAGTACGATCCCTTGTAAGCCGGTTTCATCGCGGGATCTTTCAGCCGCAGCCGCGGGAAGCGCTCGAGCATCGCGCCGATCGCGATCGCACCCTCCATCCGCGCCAGTGGCGCGCCGATACAGAAGTGGATTCCCTCGCCGAACGCGACGTGGTCGCGAGGCTCGCGCGTGATGTCGAAACGATCGGGATCTTCGAACTGCGCCGGATCGCGATTTGCCGCGGCAAGGATTATGAAGCATCCGAGATTGGCCGGCAGCTCGGTGCCGCCGAGTTTCGTATCCTGCTTCGTGAAGCGAACGGTGGACTGCACCGGTCCGTCGTAGCGCAGGATCTCCTCGATCGCCCTGGCCATCAGCTCCGGCCTTTGCCTCAGTAGATTCATCTGCGCGGGATTGCGCCCGAGCGCGAGCATCCCGTTGCCGATCAAATTGGTCGTGGTCTCGTTGCCGGCCAGCAGCAGGAGCAGCACGAACGCCAGCAATTCGTCCGCGTTCATCGCTTCGGTGTCGTCGTGCGCGGCGACCAGCGCGCTTATCAGGTCGGTGCGGGGATTCTTGCGCCGCCGCTCAATCTCCTCGGCGAAATAGCTGCGCAGCGCCTTGATCGCGGTATGAAATTGCTGCGGCAGCGGAGTCCCTGGCAGAGTGTTCTCGCCCGATACCACCGTGTCGGACCAGTGCTTGAACTGTTCGTAATGGTCCTGCCGCACGCCGAGCATCTCTGCGATAACCATCACCGGCAGCGCGTTCGCAAACCCGCTCATCACTTCGAGCTCGCCCTTGCGCTGGGCAGCGTCGACGAGATTTTTTGCAATCTCGCGGATTCGCGGTTCGAGCGCGCGGATTCGCCGCGGCGTGAAATCACGCGAGACCAGGCGGCGCAGCCGGGTATGCATCGGCGGATCGGAAAACAGCATCGTGCGTGCGCCGGCAAACGGTCCCTCGTTCGGAGGTTCGAGGGGACCGCGCGGCCGCTCGCTCGAGAAGTGGGCATGGTCGCGCAGCACCACCATCACGTCGACGTAGCGAGCGACCATCGCGGTCGTCCCGAACAAGTCGAGAATACGCGGCGGACCGGCGAGCAACGGCTTGTAATGCGGATACGGATTGGCGCGGAAGTTCTCGTCCCACGGATTGAAGCAGAAATCCTGCGACGCTCCGGGCGCGATTGCTTCGCTCATCGTCAGATTACCTCCCGCTTCTCGATTCGACGCAATGAATCCAGGTACTCAGCGGCCCCTGAAATTCGGCCGGCGCTTTTCCAGAAATGCGCGCACGCCCTCGCGATAATCCTCGCTGTCGAAGCATCGCGCGACCATCGTCGAAACCGCCTTCACGTCGCGCTCCTCGCGATCTTTCAGGCTCTCGCCAATCGCCAGCTTGGCGGCAGCCATCGTCAGCGGCGCGTTGCCCGCCATCTTGAGCACATAGTCGCGCACGTTTGCCTCGAGCTTTTCGAGATCGACCACGCGGTTGATTAGCCCCATCTGGATAGCCTCTTCCGCGTCGAACAGCCGCGCCGACAGCAGGATATCGCGCGCGTTGGCGGGGCCCACCGTATCCGCGAGCAGGATGACGCCTTCCAGCGGATACGCCAGTCCCAGCCGCGCCGCGGGAACGCCGAAGCGTGTGCCGCGCGCCGCTATCCGGATGTCGCATGCGAGCGCGACCTGCACGCCGCCGCCGATGCAGACCCCGGAGATCATCGCGACGATCGGCTTGCGGCATTCGATAAGCGCCGCGATCGCGTTGTTGGGCGCGTCGCGATAGGCACGCGCCTGCGCCGCATCGGCCCGCATCGCCGGGAACTCCGAGATATCCGCGCCCGCGATAAACGCCTCCGGCGTCCCGCCGCGCATGACGATCACGCGAACCGTGTCGTCGCTCGCCAGTTCCGCGACACCTTCCGCAATCCGCTGCCAGGTCCTAAGATTGAGCGCGTTGCGAACTTGCGGCCGGTTCAGCACCAGCCATCCAATCGGCGCCTCGCGGCGAACTATCAACGGATCGACTGAAGTTTCATCCTTCACGGAGATCGTACCTCTGGCGAGATTTATGACGATAATCGAGCGGGCTTCCAGTCAGGATTTTGTGCACATTTGCGCGCTGGACGAAACTGTCCACCAGGGCGCCTCGCGGCGCAGATTTATCGGCGAGGCATTCGCCCACGGCCCCGTCGCAGTCGCGCGCGTTGACGGCGCCGTCCGCGGCTTCGTCATCTTCGACGAAAGTTTCTTCGATCAATTCTTCGTGCGCCTGCTGATCGTGCATCCCGATTTTCGCCGCCGCGGACTCGCGACCGCCCTGATGCGCGCGGCCGAGCTCGATTGCCAGGGCGCCAAGATCTTCACCTCGACCAATCAGTCGAACCTCCCGATGCAGCGGTTGTGCGATCGATTGGGCTTCGTCAAAAGCGGCTTCGTAGAGAATCTCGACGAAGGCGATCCGGAACTCATCTATGTGAAGTTCCTCGCACCGGTCCCGGACGCTCCCCACGACTCCGGCGACGACTGAACCGTACCTTTCCTAACAGGGCGAAGACCGCATCTTTTCTTAACACTGGGTGCAGGGGTCACCCCTGGCCGTGGCGACGGCAGCGCAGTATTAAGCCGTTGGCAGTGGCCGCGCGCGACAACGGAGCGCGGCCTTAACGGTGGGTGCAGGGGCCACCCCTGCCTTGTTCAAATTTCGCGGGCGCGTTACTTACTAGAGTCATGGATATTGGAAAAGTCGGAATATGGTTCTTCCTCGACGCGATGCCCGCGGCGGACACCGCCGAGTTCGCCAAACTGGTCGAGAAGCTCGGTTACAAGGCGCTCTGGATCCCCGAGGCCGTCGGCCGCGAGCCGTTCGCGCACGCCGCGTATCTGCTCAGCCATACCGATCGCCTCGCCATCGCAACCGGCATCGCGAACATCTGGGCCCGCGACGCGGTTACGATGGCGGCCGCGTCGAAAACCGTCGCCGAACTTTCCGGCGGCCGCTTCGTGCTCGGCATCGGCGTCAGTCACAAGCCTCTCGTCACCAACCTGCGCGGCCACAACTACGAGAAGCCCTACAGCTACATGAAAGAGTATCTGCCCAAGATGAAGAACGCGCTCTATTTGGCGCCGGCGCCCAAAGAGCCGGTGCCCGTGGTGCTCGCCGCGCTGCATCCCAAGATGCTCGCGCTGTCGGCGGCCGAGGCCAACGGCACGCACACCTACTTCGTTCCGCCCGAGCATACCGCAAAAGCACGCGCGCAAATCGGACCGAACGCGATGCTATGCGCGGCGCAGGCCGTCATCCTCGAAACCGACGCCGCCAAAGCTCGCAAAGCAGCGCGCGAATACATGAAGACCTACGTTCCGCGCCTGCCCAACTACACCAACAACCTCAAAGCGCTCGGATGGGCTGACAAGGAATTCGAAAACGGATGCTCCGATCGGCTGGTTGACGCAATCGTGGCGTGGGGCGCCGAGGACAAGATTCGCGATCGCATCGACGCGCACCTGAAGGCCGGCGCCTCTCACGTTTGCATTCTGCCGCTCCGCGCCGACGGCTTGCCGCAGCCCGACCTTCGCGCTGTCCAGGCGTTCGCTCAACGCTGAGGAGTGTCATCGATGCGCCAACTTTTTTCCAAATTGCCCGTTCTGGTCCTCGCGATCGCTGTCGCCGGATGCGCGTCGCAAGGCGAGCAGCAGGCCGGGCAGGCCGAAGCCGCGGCAGCCAAGGCGGATGCAGCCGCCACGCACGCCGAACAGTCTGCGGCCCAGGCAACCGAAGCCGCAAACAAAGCGACCGAGGCGGCAGATCGCGCGACCAGGGCCGTCGAAGATGCGACCCGGGAAATCAACCGCGTCGCCGATCATCTCGATCAAATGGAACGAGAGCGCGAAGCGGCCGTTCACGGACGTCGGGTCTCGCACGTGACGAAGTCTGCCCGGAAGGCCGCGGCTGCGTCGGGGGCCTCCGCGTCGGCGTCTGCGTCCTCGAGCGGCGCCCCGGCGGCGGAAGCCTCGGCGTCGCCTGGCGCGTCCGCCGCCGCATCCGCGACTTCCGACGGCGTCACGTCATCGGCCGTGGCGCCAGCGGCGATAGTGCCGCCGCCGAAGAAATAGCGCGCAACGGCCGAACGCAGTGGCTGAGCCAATCAAATCGCAACCAGCCCGCACGCCGACCGAAGCCGACATTCGCGCCGAGAATCTCACTCCGCAAGTCCGCCGCCACACCTGGATCAATATCGCGGGTCCGCTCGCCGCCGTTTTTCTCGGAATTTTCGCGGCTGCGATGTACCTGCGGCCCGTCGGTGTCCTCCGAGGGATTCAGATCTCGCGCCTGGGATGGTCCGGGGTAACGCAGAACGATCTTGCGCTCAAGGACGGCCTCATCACTTATTTGATCACCGGCGGCTATTCGGAAATGGAGCCGGTCGTGATGATTCACGGGCTCGGTCCGAACGCCGCGCTCGTGTGGCGCGGGATCATACCGCCGGTGGCAGACGCGCACTACAAAGTGATCGCGCCCAACCTGCCCGGCTTCGCCTCATCCGATCACAAGCAGGTCAATTATTCGATCGCGCACCAGGCCGAGGCGGTCGCGCAGATGATCGACGAGATGAAGCTCGATCACGTCAACCTGGTCGGCAACGATCTCGGCGCCGACGTCGCGCTCTACTACGCCGTCGAGCACCCCGGCAAAGTCGAACGGATGGTCCTGGTGTCGGGCGGTCTGGTGGGTGCGCGCGGCGCCGAAAAGCTTCGCAAGGGGATGCTGCCGACGACGCCCGACGCGATCCGCGCGCAGGTCGAGGCGAGCTTCTTCGATTTGCCCCCGATGCCTGAATTCATTTACCAGCGCATGATGGCTGAACTCAGCAGCGACCTTCAGGCCGAGACCGACATGATCAATTCCGTGCCCCGCGACGAGGCGCACATCCGCTCCAAAATAGGCCAGGTCTTCAACACGCTCACGATCATAATCTGGGGCGCGAAAAATCCGTTCTTCTCGGCCGCCGAAGGCGAGGCGCTGCACGCTGCGATGCCCGGTTCGGCCACCGTCGTGTTCAAAACCTCCGGCGCCTACCCTCAACTCGAGCATCCCGACGATTTCGCCGAGTCGCTGATCTTTGTAATCAAGCAAGAAGAAGGCGGCCGCTAGCAGGAGCGGCTTGCGCGGCGCGCGGTCGTCTGCGATAAGCGATTTGAATTTTAAGCCCGCGAGGAATCGACGACGATGAAGCTCTACAACATGAATCTCTCCAACTTCGCCACCAAGTGCCGGCTCGCCATCTACGAAAAGGGACTCAAGATCGAGATGGCGCCGATTCCGGGCGGCGATCTCCACTCCGCCGAATACGCGAAGGTCAACCCGCTCGGTAAAACCCCGGCGCTCGACGCCGACGGCCTGCTCATCCCCGAGTCCGAGGTCATCAACGAGTACCTCGAGGACAAGTACCCGACTCCGCCGCTGCTTCCCAAGAGCGCCGAGGGCCGCGCCAAGGTGCGAATCCTGACCCGATTCCACGACCTCTACCTCGAGCCTCCCCTGCGTGCGTTGTTCGGCCAGATGGATCCGAAAACTCGCGACGAAAAGCTCGTCGGCGAGAACGTGACCGACTTCAAAAGCCGCCTCGACCAGCTCGAAAAGATGCTCGCCGGCGGCGGCTTCGCGTGCGGCGCCGACTTCACTCTCGCCGATTGTGCGCTCGCGCCCACGATGTTCTTCGTGACCAACCTGATGCCGGCGTTCGGGGTCATGCCGCTCGACGGACATCCGAAACTCGCGGCCTGGTGGACCCACGTCCAGTCGCGCCCCTCAGTAAAGAAGGGTCTCGGCGAGATGGGCGAAGCGCTGACTGTGATGCAGCGCGGCGGCGGCATCCACTGAGGATTCGTCTCGCGATTTTTCATCGCTCGAAAAAAAGCGGAAGCATCCGCCACGATGCTTCCGCGATCGTCACACCACGAGGATGAACTGACTATGGCTTATCTCGAGCGCGATGGCGTGCGCATCTACTACGAACAACGCGGCGCCGGGCCCGCCGTTCTGCTCTCGCACGGCTACAGCGCCAGCGCGCGCATGTGGCAAGGTCAGATGGAGGCGCTGTCGGACCGCTACCACCTGATCGCCTGGGATATGCGCGGCCACGACCGCTCCGACTCGCCCGACAATCCGGCGCTCTATTCGCACGAAGCCACCATCGCCGATATGGCCGCGCTGCTCGACGCTTGCGGCGCCAGTCGCGCCGTCATCGCCGGCTTGTCGCTGGGCGGCTTCATGTCGCTGGCGTTTCATCTGGCGCATCCCGAGCGCACGGCGGCGCTGATGCTGTTCGACACCGGCCCGGGCTACAAGAAAGCCGATGGGCGCGAGGGATGGAACCGTCTCGCGGAAAGCAGGGCCATGGCGTACGAGAAAGAAGGACTGGCTGCGGCCGGCGCCGGCGCCGAAGTGACCGTTGCCCGCCATCGCAGCGCGCAGGGCCTGGCGCATGCGGCGCGCGGGATGCTGGCGCAGAAGGACGGCCGCGTGATCGAGTCGCTCCCGGCAATCACGGTGCCGACGCTGGTGCTGGTCGGCGAAAACGACACGCCGTTCCGGCCATCGGCCGATTACATGTCAACAAAAATCCCCGGCGCGCAGAAAGTGATCCTCGCGCAAGCGGGTCATGCCTCCAATATCGATCAGCCCGCCGCGTTCAACGCCGCCGTGCGCGCATTCCTCGATCGCGTGACTGCGTAGCCGCAATCGCCCGGAGTCAGCTTGACAACTTTTCGCTGACCTTCTGGAGAACTGCGCTGCGAACCGGCATTATATAGATAGGTCGCTGACACCGCCTGCACGATCCGATTGGCGACAAGTTTGCAAAACTGATTGGTAAGGAGGCTGCTCCGAGAATCCTCGAAGGACCGACGCAAGAATGGCTGTTCCTCCGCTGTCTGAAGTTAATCGCAACCTGTTCAACAAGCTGATCGATCATCACATCCGCTTTACGCTGGCCAAGCGGCGGGTCGAGTTGTCCAAGCACGACTGGTATCGCGCGACGGCGCTGGTGGTTCGCGACATGCTGGTCGAAAAAATGCTGGCGACGCGCTTGCGTTTCGATCGCGGCAATTCCAAGAAGCTCTATTATCTGTCGCTCGAATTTCTGATCGGCCGCTCGCTGGAAAACAACCTCTTCAACCTCGGCATCATCGACTCGTGCCGCGATTTTCTGGCCGAAAACGGAATCGACCTGCAGATCCTGCTCGATGAGGAGCCGGATGCGGCGCTCGGCAACGGCGGCCTGGGCCGGCTGGCTGCATGTTTCCTCGATTCGCTGGCGACGCTCGATCTGCCCGGCTACGCGTATGGAATCAACTACGAGTACGGACTGTTCCGCCAGGAGATTCGCGGCGGTTACCAGGTCGAGCGGCCGGATTCATGGCAGCGCGAAACCTCGCCGTGGCTGGTGGCGCGCCCCGAGCAGTCATGCCGGATCCCGGTTTACGGGCGAATCGAGCACCGCATCGATCGCAACGGCGAATACAATCCGGCCTGGGTGGATTGGCGCGTGTTGGTCGGGGTGCCGTCCGATCTGCCAATCGCGGGATTCGGCGGGCGCACGGTGAACTTCGTCCGCCTGTATTCGGCCGGCGCGTCGGATGAATTCGACATGCAGATCTTCAACGCCGGCGATTACATGAAGGCCGTCGAGCAGAAGATGCTTTCCGAGACCATCTCGAAAGTGCTGTATCCATCCGACGCGATGGCTGCGGGCCGCGAGCTCAGGCTGCTGCAGGAATATTTCTTTGTGGCCTGCGCGGTGCACGACATAGTACGGGGATTCGTCGCTCGTGGTGAAGACTTCAGTGCTTTCCCGTCGCAAGTGGCTATTCAGCTGAACGACACGCATCCCGCATTGACTATTGCGGAGTTGATGCGCATTTTCATCGACGAGTACGATCTCGAGTGGGCCGTTGCGTGGGAAATTACGCGCGCCTCGGTCGCATATACGAATCACACTCTTCTGCCGGAAGCGCTGGAACAATGGCCGGTGAGCCTGCTCGAACGAGTCGTGCCGCGCCATCTGCAGATCATTTACGAGATCAATCGGCGCTTTATGGCGGACGCGGCTACGGTCTGGGGCGGCGATCCCGAACGCCTCAAGCGCGTATCGATCTTGCAAGAGGGCTACGAAGCCCAAATCCGCATGGCGCATCTGGCGATCGTCGGCAGCCATTCGGTGAACGGCGTGTCGAAGTTGCACACCGAACTCGTCAAGACGCGCTTGGTGCCCGACTTTTATCAACTCTGGCCGCAGAAGTTCAGCAACAAGACCAACGGCGTCACGCAACGGCGATGGCTGTTGATGGCGAATCCGGGCCTTGCAAGCCTGCTCGACGCGACGATCGGGGCGGGATGGGCGACGGACCTCGCGCAGTTGAGCGCGGTCGAGAAATTCGCGGACGACGCCGAGTTTCAGAGCCAGTTCAGAGCAATCAAGCGCGCCAACAAGGAGCGCTTGGCCAGAATCGTCAATCGAATCGCCACCGTGGACATCGATCCGGCCGCGATGTTCGACATCCAGGCCAAGCGCATCCACGAATACAAACGTCAGCTCCTGATGGCGCTGGGAATCGTGCATCAGTACCTGCGGCTGGTGGATGACGGCGTCGAACCGCCGGTGCCGCGCACCTACCTGCTCGCGGGCAAGGCGGCGCCCGGCTATTGGGCTGCGAAAATGATCATCAAGTTGATCAACAGCCTCGGTCAAGTGATCAACAACGATCCGAAAACACGCGAATTGATCAAGGTCGCCTTCCTGCCGGATTATCGGGTCTCACTCGCGGAAAAAATTATTCCGGCGGCCGACGTTTCCGAACAGATTTCCACCGCCGGCCGCGAAGCATCCGGCACCGGCAACATGAAGTTCGCGATGAATGGTGCGCTGACGGTGGGGACTCTCGATGGCGCGAATATCGAGATTCGCGAAGCCGTCGGCGCGGAAAATATATTCATTTTTGGCCTGACCTCCGATCAGATCGAGGAACTCACGTTGAAGGGTGGATACCAGCCGCGCGCCTACTACGAGGCTGACCCGCGACTCAAGCGGGTGCTCGATGAGTTGGCGTCCGATCGCTTTTGTCCCGGCGAGCCGGGGCTGTTCAGGTGGGTTCGCGACGGGCTGGTCAGCCACGATGACTATTTCCTGATGGCGGATTTCGGCTCGTATGTAGATATCCAGTCAGAGGTATCGACTGAGTATCAACATCCGGAGGTCTGGACGCACAAGGCTATACTCAATCTCGCGCGGATTGGCGCGTTTTCGAGCGATCGGGCAGTTGCGGAATACGCTCGCGAGATATGGCATCTCGGCCAATCATGACTTGACCGGCGGCGCTCGAGGGAGATCAAAGATCGCCGACGCGGCGCAACTTTTCGGAAACTTCCTTCATCACTGTCTGAGGCACGCGGCCAAGCGGCCGAAGCAACCGCCGGAGATCAATCGCGCGGGACTGATCGATCATGACCTCGCAGGCGCGAGCGTTGCCAGCCATCCTTTTCGGCAGCTCAACACGCAGGACGTTCTCTCCAGCCAGCCGGGTTGTGCAGGGAAGGATCCACGTGCTCGGATGGTCCGTCTCATTCAGGAGGTCCGACTGGACCACGACAACGGGCCGGACCTTTCCAGGCTTACTACCGCGGCGAGGACTCAGGTCCGCCGCCCAGAGCTCGCCCCGCCGCGGTGAGCGGTCAGGCATCTTCGAGGCCGTCGCCCACCAACGGATCCAGTTCCCGCACCTCCTCGAGAGCGGAGGATCGCACGCGCGCCGAAGCCACCCGGAATTGCCGGCGAAGTTCCTTTCGCGAAATGGATTCTTCCAGCAGCCTGAGCGAGCGGCGAATGACTTCTGTATTGGACGGGGCCTTGAGCAGCCGGCGCAGCCGCAGGACTTGTGCGTGCTCCGCCGCTGCCAAGGTGAAAGACGATTTCCGTGCGGTATTAGACTTCATGCTTATCTCATACCTCGAACGCATCCTGGGCGCAAATGCAATGCCGACATGCAACGATAGCCCAGGCGGCGCTCGAGCCGCGCGCAAAGTAACCCCTCAGGCGTCTGCAATCAGCCTCAAGCCCAGCCTCACCGCGGCGCCGTTGGGACAATGTGGTCACATCGCGCCAGGGCGAAGGACGATCGCCTAAGTTTGCTTCCGGACCGGCCGCAGAATTTTTTGCAGCCATTCGTTGCCGATCGGGCCGGTCATCGACGGGCTTGTGCCACGCGACGGCGCAGGCTTAGGGGTGGCACGGTGGCCGCTAATCTGCACGACGTGAATGCGGTAGAAGAACGGCGCCAGCGGGCGCTCTGTATCGTGCAAAATCGTTTTCGCGTAACCGGGCTCCCACCAGATGGCGTTGCGTTGCTGGAGTTTGATGCGGGCGTATTCGCGAGCGCCCCGCCATTGGGGGATATTTGGCAGTTCCTCGTAGCGACCGAAGACGATGACGCTCACCCACTGCTGCGGACTTACCACCTCGTCTGCTTCGACGCAGACCTTGGGGTTAGCGCGCATCCACTCGATCTTTTGCCCGAAGGTGGAGAAGCTATATAGGTATTCATTGTCGTAGGCGAAATAGAACGGCACGACGTATGGCTGGGCCTTGTGGGCGCACGCCAGTCTCCCGAGATGCGCACGGGCCAGCAGCTCCAGACTCTCCTGCTTGCTCATTTCCTGGATCAACACGACTATAATTTTCCCAACGACTAGCGATTGTCGTGCCACGGGAGATTGGAAACTTCGCGAAAGTTTTTCATCAAAATTCTGACGCATTCCGAGTGGGAGACTGTATCCTCTCGGCGTCGGGGCGGTGGAGTGTATCCAGTCGCGCCATCTGTCGCCGCTCAAGGAGTCACCTTCGGATGCTTGAGCGGGGCGGGATTGTTTGCGATCTATGCGATCTAGAGGTGATCCTTGGCAGGCAGATTGCACGACGGAGTTCCGAAGAAACGATCAGGTTGCATTGAAAGAGGCATTAAAATTGAGCGCCGCGGCCACTGACCCGTTCAGCGGCCTTAGTAGCGACGAGGCGGCGCGGCGCCTGAAGAGGTACGGGCCGAACCGCCTTGTGCGCGCATCGCGCGGCGCTGCAATCCTGGCATTTATCAGAACCGCCGCGGACCCGATGGCAGTAATGCTGGCCGCGGCCGGCGCGGTTTACTACGCGCTGGGCGAGCGGACCGACGCTTACGTCCTGTTCGCAGCGATCGTTCCTGTGCTTGCCGTCGATGTAATCCTTGAGGCGCGATCGCGCACCGCCCTCAAGAAGCTTGCGGGCGTCGTCGCGCCGCGTGCGCTAGTGGTTCGCAATGGTGTCCAGACCGAGACTCCGACTGCGGACCTTGTCCCCGGTGATCTGTTGCTCCTGAAAGAGGGCGACATCGTTCACGCCGATGCGGTTGTGCGTTCGAGTTCCAATCTCGCGCTCGACGAATCGCAGCTCACTGGCGAAGCAGAACCCGTTTCGAAGCTGCCATGCGAAATACCTGGAGCCATGGCAGATGCGCCGGAAGCCAGCCGCGTGTATGCGGGTTCGCGCGTGCTCGAAGGCCACGGGTTTGCAGAGGTAACGGCGACCGGGGAGCGCACCCGCTACGGCGATCTGGCTCGACTGGTCGCCGAGGTAGGCCCGCGTCCTACCCCGCTTGAGCGCAAGACGGCGCGGATGGTGCGCTGGATGGTCGGCGTGGCGATTACCGTTTCGGCTCTGCTGTTTGTCCTGCGCATGCTCGGCGGTGCGCCAGCGGGCAAGGCGTTTATGTATGCGGTCAGCCTCGCGATGTCCGCAGTTGGCGAAGAGTTCTTGCTGGTGCTGACGATGTTTCTGAGCATCGGAGCGTATCGCCTTAGCCAGCACGGAGTCCTGGTGCGTCGGTTGGCCAGCGTCGAGACGCTCGGCTCAACTACCGTCATCTGCCTCGACAAGACCGGCACTCTGACGGCTGGCGAGTTCGTGCTTGAGGAGCATCTGCTGCTGGGGCCGGAGATGCCGGAGGACGCGCTGCTCGAGGCGGCCGCGCTCGCATGTGAGCCCCAGGCCGCCGACACGATGGAGAGAAAGATTCTTGCCCATTGCACGGAGCACGGGATCAACGTCGATGCGCTTCACTCGCGATGGTGTCTGGTGCACGACTACGCGTTCGACCCGGTCGGCAAACACATGTCGCACGTCTGGAGCAGCCGCGAAGGCGCTGACGCCGGGAGCGCACAGCGAATCGTAGCGAAGGGCGCGCTCGAGGGGATAATCGAGCATTGCGATCTGGCGCAGGCGGATTTCGCTCGCGCCGAGAGCGCCAATGCCGAGATGGCGGGGCGCGGAATGCGCGTGCTTGCCGTCGCCGGTCGCGATGCGCAGCCGGGCGGATTCACCGGGGTTCGCGCGTCGGACGAGCGCGGGCTTCGTCTGTTCGGCCTGCTCGGGTTTCGCGATCCTCTGAGAGCTGCGGTTCCGGATGCGGTGGCGCAATGCCAGCGCGCCGGGGTGGAACTCAAGCTGATTACCGGCGACCACGCGCTCACCGCGCACGCGATCGCCGACGCCGCCGGAATCGCGCACAACGACGACGGCATCGTCACCGGCGCGCAACTCGACGGCGTTGACCAGCCGGCCTTCGACCGGCTGGTTCGCCAATGCAGCATCTT
>CABDYU010000080.1_pt1 | contig 84800 bp, 80 predicted proteins | sample 3132011 | NCBI WGS metagenome assembly CABDYU01 (sample SAMEA5534338, study PRJEB31848) | metagenome | biome: tundra; feature: field; material: soil | place: USA | collected 2013-05 | depth 0.45 m | reverse complement strand
CGGCAGTGTCCGCGAGCGCATCCTATCCCTCAGTTCCGTGCGCTCACTTGGCGTCAATCGAAACTCTCCTTCATGCATGCCTCATGATACATGAGTGCGATACCAATGTCACTGTTACAGGCTACTAGCCGAAGCCCTGAGTGCTGCCGAAGGGGAAGGATCTCGCCCGCAAGCGCGCACTGCCGGCGCCGGGCGCCGGAGCGCCCGTCGAGATTCTTCGCCGCAGCGGCTCAGAATGACACAAAAACGCAGAAGCGATTCACCTAGAGCCGCAGAGGGTTCCGTTGATGTCGCATTGGGGTTTGATGCCGCGATCGCGCTGCTGTTGGTCCAGTGCAAAGATCGCCTTGTTAGTTTTGCGGCTCGGCTCGCATTCGCATAGCTGGCTCGCGCAGCAACTACATTGAGCGGCAGTTTCGGCTTTGACTATTTCCGAAATGGCGCATCCCGCCAGCCCCGAGCATGCGGTGCTCACCAAGTCCCTGTCGTTGCATTCGTCAGTGCATAGCGTCGCGTCGCAGGTGAAACCCGCCTGAGCCCCTTTCGGTTGCAGGCACGTGTGGTACTCGTCGCAGACCTTGGCGCAGTCAACGCCGCTGCCCGGCGGCAGTATCGTGGCGCCGGGCACGTACAGCGGGCATCCGAGTCCGCCGGGCGCGTCCGGGATGCATGCCCCCGGACTGGGAACAGCGGCGGGAGCCGCTGCGCGCGCATTCGCGGAGACCGCGGGCGTGGCCGTTGGCGTCGCGCCGGGAGCATAAGCGGCCGACCATACGAGGTCATCGCCGAGCGTGCATGCCTGGTCGTTCTGGCCGACCTGGTAAGGACCGTTGAAGACCGGACAAGAGCATTTGACCATCCCAGCCTGGCCAGTTTTGAAACATGGCGCCGTCATGCATCCGGCGTACGGCGCATTCGAGCAATTGGTCAGGCCAAGTCCGTTCTCGGGGATGCAATCGAAGCTGAAGGTGGAGTAGATGCTCGACCCGGGAATCAAATTTCCCCGATTGACGTTCGCGCATACCGGGGCCGAGTTGAGCGTCGCGCAGAGGCTGCCGTCGGCGCCGCATTGAGCAATGGTTTTTTCATATACCGCGTGGTTGAGGATGGCGTTGATATCCACGAAGTACACGCCGTAGGGAATGTCGAAGCATTGGCAGTTGGCATAGTTGCCGTCGGGGGTCAATGTGCACGACAGGTCTTCGGGGCCGGCGCTCGGTCCCGAGTAATAGCACAGCGCGAAGGGTCCCCCTCTGCACGGCACAAAATTGCTCGACGCCAGAGTGATGTCGGCGTAAGCGGGGCCGAAGCTGGTCGTCCAGTTGGAGGGATTGCTCCAGAACGCGTGCGAATTGGGGACGAAGTGAACGATCCCCGGCGTCGTCGCCGGCTGCGATCCTCCGCTGCCGTTACATCCCGCGGCCAGCATCAAGGCAAGCGCAAGGAAATAAACGAAAGAGCGGCGTTTCACGATGGAGTTCACCGGAATTCCCAATATGAATCCACAGATAGCACGTAGTTTGCAAGAGTTGACTATGAGTCAATGAATTCAGTGGAGTTGTCGCCACCCCGGAAGTGCGATTACATTCCGCTCTGAATCCGGAACCAAAACGGAGACACCCGATGAACTACGTGTTGGACCCCAGCTACATCGATCCGGCGATGGACTCCCGCTCCGCGACCTTCGAAAACCCCACCGGTGGACGCGGGATGGGTGGCACGGCGCACGGTGGCCGCAAGGGCGCCCCCTCTCGCATCCTTAACCCGGGGGAAAGGGTCGTGCTTGCCGATCTGGAGGGGCCGGGAACGATCCGGCACATCTGGATGGCGTTCCCGCCGGCGACGCCCGAGCTGCTCCGGGCGCTCACCTTCGAGGTATTTTATGACGGCGCCGCCCTACCGAGCGTCTCGGTCCCCGCGCTCGACTTCTTCGGCCTTCCGCACGGCCGCCCAGCCGAGCATTACTCCGCCCTGTTCTCGACCAACGAGGGACACGGCTTCAATGCGTTCGTGCCGATGCCGTTTCGTCGCGCGGTCCGTGTGGAATTCATCAACGCATCACCGCAACCCACGGTGCTCTACTATGAGATCGATTTCACACTCGAGCCCTCCCTTCCCGATCATGCCGGATACCTCCACGCGGCCTTCCGCCGCGAGAACCCGACCGTCCAGCGCCGCGACTTCGTGATTGCCGAGGGCTTGCGCGGGCCCGGTCGTTTTCTCGGCTGTGTCGTCGGCGTCCGGGTCATTGACGATGGAATGTGGTACGGCGAAGGCGAGGTAAAAATATATCGGGACGGCGACCGCGCCTTTCCGACTATCTGCGGGACCGGCCTCGAGGACTATGTCGGCAGCGGCTGGGGGCTTGGCCGCCATCAGGGGCCGTTCGGCGGCGCGCCCCTCTATGTCGCTCCCGGCAACGATGGACCCGGACCAAACCCGAACCCGAACTACGTGGGATTCTACCGCTGGCATCTCGCCGATCCCGTGATGTTCCAGCGCGAGCTGCGCGTGACGATCCAGCAGATCGGAGCCATCATGTTTCTCGCCGGCCAGGAGGCGCAGCTTGCCGCCTACGAGGCCAACCATCCCGTCGCGGGCGCCGGATGGGTGCGCCCGGGATCGGGCATCCTGGCGTGGGGCATCGTCGAGCGCATCGACGATTACTGCGCGACCGCCTTCGCATATTGCCGCGATCCTCAGCCCGTCCCGCGCCTCGACGTCGCCGCGGCGACGCGAGACATCTCTCGGCTTGGGTTCGAGAAGCCCGACCCGCTGGAACCGCTCATCCCTCTATTGCTGGGCTTCCCGTAATGCGCACGATTCCCTTCGTTCCCCGTTTGGGTGCGTTGAAAAGGGCCGGGCAGTAGGGTAGCCATTCTGGTTCGATGTCGTCACGGATAGCCAGGAAGCCGGCCGCACAGCCGCCGTCCATAGAGACTCTGCGCGCGCGGATGGACGAGATAAACCTCAAGATCCTGCGGCTGGTCTCGTTGCGGGCAAAATTGGCCATGGAGATCGGCCGGCTCAAGCATCATCATGGCGAGGTTTATAAGCCGGTGCGCGAGCGTGCGATTATCGAAAAGATGATCGCCGAAAACCAGGGGCCGCTCAGCGACGAGCAGGTCAAGCGAATTTATGTCGAGATAATTTCGGCCTGCCGCGCGCTCGAGCACGAGCCGCGAGTGGCGTTCCTGGGCCCGGAGCATACCTACTCGCACGAGGCGGCGCGGATGCGGTTTGGATCGAGCGTCAAGCTGATGCCGCTGGAGTCGTTCGCGGCGGTGTTCCAGGCGATCGAGAACGGACGCGCCGATTTCGGCGTGGCGCCGGTGGAGAACTCGACCGAAGGATCGGTGACGCTGACGCTCGATCTGCTGATCGACACGGCGCTGGTGATAATCGGCGAAATCCTGCTGCCGATTCGGCATTCGATAATGTCGCTCGGCGGCGCGGCGGGCGAGGTCAAGCGGATCGTGTCTCATCAGCAAAGCCTCGCGCAATGCCGCGGCTACCTGAGCGCGAATTTCCCCAATTGCGAGACCGAAGGGGTCGCGTCCAATGCGCTGGCTGCAAAGCGCGCCGCGGAGGATTCGTCAATTGCGGCGATCGCGTCGGCGGCCGCGGGCGAGGCGTACGGGCTGAAGGCGATCGCGTCGAACGTGCAGGACGTCGCGACCAACACGACACGATTCCTCGTGATGGGGACGCGGCCGGTGGAGCGGTCGGGCAAAGACAAGACGACGCTGCTGTTCGCGGTTGCGGACCGGGTGGGCACGTTGAACCAGGCGCTGAACCTGTTTGCGCGCAACGCGATCAATATATCGAAGATCGAATCGCGTCCGATGCGGGCGCGGCCGTGGGAGTACCTGTTCTTTGTTGACGTTATGGGGCATCGTGACGACCCCAAGCTGGCGCGCGCGCTCAAGGCGCTCGAGCGCAAGGCCCTATTCTTGAAGGTCTTAGGATCGTATCCTGAAGGCAGGTCGGCCGCTGCCTGAGCCGGGCAGCCGGAAAAGCGTTTTCACTTTTCACTTTTTCAATCGCCGTTCACCTCTTTGATCAAAGCTCAAGATCTCGTACTCCCATCGGTTGCCGCGCTTGCTCCATACGAGCCGGGCAAGCCGATCGAGGAGCTGCAACGCGAACTCGGAATCGAGGATCCGGTAAAGCTGGCGTCGAACGAGAATCCGTTGGGACCGTCGCCGCGCGCTATAGAGGCAATCAAGGCGGCGCTGCCGGAGCTGAATCGCTATCCCGACGGCGCGAGCTACGAGCTGCGGCGCAAAATCGGGGAACATCACAAGATTGGAGTGGAGCGGGTATTCGCGGCGTCGGGATCGGTCGAGGTGCTCAACCTGCTCGCGTTTCTTTATCTGCGGCCGGGACTGAACTCGGTTTACTCGGAGCATTCGTTCGCTATTTATCCGCTGGTGACGGCGGCCGTCGGCGGAGAGCATCGGGTGGCCAAGACCAGCGATGGATTCTCGCACGACCTCGAGGCGATGGCGGCGGCGATCGACGCCAACACGCGAATAGTTTTTCTCGGCAATCCGAACAATCCGACCGGCACGATTTACCGGCGCGCCGAATGGAAGCGGTTTTTGGAGCGCGTTCCGGAGAACGTGGTGATCGTCGCCGACGAGGCGTACTTCGAATTCGTGCGCGACCCGCATTATCCCGACTCGATGGAGGACCACGACGATCGGCGGCTGATAATCACGCTCAGGACGTTTTCGAAAATTTTCGGGCTGGCGGGAATGCGCGTCGGATACGCGGTGGCGCGGCCGGACATGATCCAGATGCTGCATAACGTTCGCCAGCCGTTCAACGTGACGTCGCTTGCGCAGGTGGCGGCGATCGCGGGGATGGACGACCGGGCGCATATCGCCAGAACGCTGCAAGTCAACGCCGAGGGGATGGATTACCTGGAGGGCGAGTTCGCGCGGCTCAGGGCGCCGTTCGTGCCGAGTCACGCGAATTTTTTCCTGGTCGAAGTGGGAGACGGGCGCGCGGTTTACGAGAAGCTGCTGCGCAAGGGCGTGATCGTGCGCGCAATGAATGGTTACGGGTATCCGCGCCACGTGCGAATCAGCGTGGGGCTGCCGGAGGAGAATCGGCGGCTGGTCGCGGCGCTCGGCGAAGTGATGGGCGCGCAGTCATGAAGGGCAATCGAAATGCGGACTGGCTGGCGCGAGCGTTGATAGTCGCGATGTTCGCGGTGGCGGCTTGGTCGTGGCCGACGGCGCCGGCGCAGATTCCGATCCACTGGAACATCGCGGGACAGATCGATGGCTACGGGTCGAAATTCGTGGGCCTGTTGCTGATGCCCGTGATTGGGCTGGCCGGGTACGGGTTAATCGGGCTGACGGCGGTTATCCGGCCCGAGCAATTCGAAGGGCGAGCGATGAGTGCGCTGTCGTGGTTCAGGCTCGCGTATGTGATCGTGATGGCGGGAGTGTTCGGCGTGATCGTCGCCGACGCTGGCGGATCGAATCTCAACATGAATTACGTCATCTTCCCGCTGCTTGCAGTTATGATGATTGCGATCGCCAACCTGCTGATGCAATTGAACCGGATCAAGATGGCGAAGACGGCGCCACCCAGCGGCGGAATCCAAGTGTGATGGCGCAGCTATTTCGGCAAATGACCGTATGCGGAGTGGGCCTGATTGGAGGTTCGCTCGCGTTGATTGCGCGGCACGCAGGCCTGGTGGGCAAAGTGGTCGGGTTGGGACGGTCGCAGGCGAACCTGGACGTTGCGGTCGAGCGCGGGATGATCGACGTCGCGACGCGGGACCCGGTCGAGGCGGCGCGCGGTGCGGACCTGATCGTGCTGGCGGTCCCGATACTGACGATGCGATCGACGCTGGAAAAAATGATCGAACACACGGCGCCGGACGCGGTGGTGACCGACGTCGGAAGCGTGAAACTCTACGTGGTGCGCGAACTCGAGCCGCTGATCACGGGGAAGAGATCGATTGTCGCGGCGCATCCGGTGGCCGGCAAGGAAACGACGGGCGCAGCGGCGGCCGACCCCGGGCTGTTTCGGGACCGGCGCGTGATAATCACGCCGTCGGCGAAGAGCACGCCCGCGGCGATCGACAAAATCGAGCAGCTATGGGACGAGACCGGCGCGTGCGTCGAGATGATGGACGCGGCGACGCACGACCAGCTCCTGGCGCGCGCCAGCCATCTGCCGCAGATAGTATCGAGCGTGCTGGCGGCGGCGCTTAGAGGCGAGAGAGTCGGCGACAAGATTGCGGCGGAGTACGGCGCGGGGGGCCTGCGCGATACGACGCGGCTGGCGGCGTCGTCGTGGGAGATGTGGCGCGATATTTTTGTGACGAATCGCGAGGCGATCGCGGCGGCGCTGAAACTTTACGGCGGGACGTTCGCGGAATTTCAGCGGGCAGTCGAGGCCGGCGACACGGAAGGCGTCGAGAAGATTTTCAATCGCGGTCGGGCGATGCGGGAAGAGATCAGATGAGCCGCGAGAGACCAATAATCGCGATTGACGGACCGGTCGGAGCGGGAAAATCCGTGGTGGCGCGCGCGCTGGCGCGCGAGCTTGGGTTCTCGTACCTGAACACGGGCGCGATGTATCGCGCGGTCGCAATCGCGGCGCGCGCGGCGGGCGTCGGCCCGGACGACGCAAACGCCGAAGCGCGGTTGGGGCGGGTGCTGGCGGCGATAAAGATCAAGTTCGATGGCGAGAAGATAATGCTCAACGATCGAGACGTGAGCGCGTCGGCAGGCGAGCCGGAAATCGGCGACCTGGCGTCGCGGTTCTCGGCGCTCGGCGCGGTGCGCGCGCGGATGCGCGAGTTGCAGCGCGCGGCCGGTGCGGACGGGGGAGTGGTGATGGAAGGACGCGATATCGGCACGGCGATTTTTCCCGACGCCGAGTTCAAGTTCTTTCTCGATGCGGACGTGAAGACGCGAGCGAGGCGCAGATTTGAAGAACTCAAGCACAAGGGCGCGTCGATCGCGGAGCATGAAGTGCTCGAGCAGCTGATCGAACGCGACCGCCGTGACAGCGGGCGTGAGCTGGCGCCGCTCAAGCGCGCGGACGATGCGATGGAGATCGATTCTACGAACCTTTCAATCGACGCGGTGGTCGCGGCGATGAAAGCGCAGATTAACGCTCGAATCAACGCCGCCAAGGACTTGAAACGAGCCTAGCCCGGTTGTAAGGATTGCACAGCCCCGAAGTCCCGGAAGGTCCCACTAAATGGAGAAAGCGTTGCCTGAACAGATGAGCGGAGGAGAAAATGACTTTGAGTCGTTGATGGAAGAGAGTTTGAAGGCTCCCCGTCCCGGCGATGTGCTGGTTGGAAGAGTTCTTCTGATCACGCGCGAAAGCGTCATCATCGACATCAACTACAAGTGCGAAGGGCAGGTTCCCCTCGACGAATTTCTTGACCATGAAGGGCATTCGACGGTCAAGGAGGGCGACGAGGTTGACGTGTACTTCGAAGGCGCCGAGACCGACAACGGCACGGTGGTGCTTTCGCACGCGAAGGCCGAGAAGTTCAAAGTCTGGCGCGAACTCGACAAGGCGTTTCAGTCGGAGACGCCGGTCGAAGGCGTGGTGCTCGGCAAAGTCAAAGGCGGACTGAAAGTCGATATCGGGGTGCCGGCGTTCCTGCCGGGATCGCATGTCGATATTCGTCCGGCGCGCAATCTGGACAGATACGTGGGACAGCGCGGCCGCTTCCGAATCCTGAAGTTCAATCGCGCGCGCGGCAACGTGGTGGTCTCGCGGCGTAGCGTGCTCGAGCGCGAGCGCGCATCGCTCAAGGAACAGACGCTCAAGGTGCTCGAAGAGGGCGTCATCCTCGAAGGCACCGTGAAGAATATTACCGACTACGGCGCGTTCATCGATCTGGGCGGAATCGACGGGCTGCTGCATATCACGGACATGGCATGGGGCCGATTGCAGCATCCGTCGGAAGTGCTGAAGGTCGGGGACAAGGTCAAGGTCGTCGTGCTGAAATACGACGCCGAGCGCGAGCGCGTGTCGCTGGGAATGAAGCAGATCATGCCCGACCCGTGGACCAAGGTGGCGGAAGCGTATCCGCCGGGCACGCGAATCAAGGGCAAGGTCGTGAGCGTGACCGACTACGGCGCGTTCGTGGAGATCGAAAAGGGTGTCGAGGGTTTGATCCACGTCTCGGAGATGAGCTGGAGCAAGCGCGCGGTTCATCCGTCGAAGGTCGTGAATCCCGGCGACATGGTGGAAGTGCAGGTGCTCGGGGTTGACGAGGCGAACCGAAGAATTTCGCTCGGACTCAAGCAGACCGAGGCGAATCCGTGGGAAGAACTCGGGCACAAGCATCCGATTGGCAGCCAGGTCAAGGGCAAGGTCAAGTCGATCACGGACTTTGGCGTGTTCGTCGAGATCGAGCCGGGGATCGACGGGCTGGTGCACATTTCGGACTTGTCGTGGACCAAGAAGATTCGGCATCCGAGCGAAGTGTGCAAGAAGGGCGACGAGCTGGAGGCGACGGTGCTCGGCATCGACGTCGAGAACGAGCGCGTGAGCCTGGGCGTCAAGCAGCTTTCGACCGACCCGTGGGATACGGTGGCGGAGCGTTACCCGCTGAACACGCGAATTCATGGCAAGGTCAGTTCGGTGGCGGACTTCGGCGTGTTCGTCGAGATCGAGGAAGGAATCGAAGGGCTGATCCATATCTCGCAGCTCAGCAACGAGCGAGTGGACAAGCCGTCGTCGCTGTACAAGGTTGATGACGAGTTGGATGCGCTGGTCGTGCAACTCGATCCCAAGGAGCGGCGGATAGGGCTGTCGATCAAAGCAATCAAACAGCACGAGGAGCGCGAGGAAATGCAGGCCTACCTCAAGCGCGAGCATGAGGCGGCGCGGTTCTCGATGGAAGATATCCTGAAAGAAGAACTCAAGCTCGATCGCGACGACGGCGAACGGCGCGCGGCGCGCGGCGGCAAAACCAGCTAGGCGGGGAGCGCTTCGATCAAAGCGGGGCGCGGACGGCGGCGAGATCGATGACCAAGCGGGAAATCATCGAAGAACTACTGGCGCGCCGGCAGAAGTTTACCCATCGCGAGTCGGAGACAATCGTGAATGCGATGTTCGACGCGATGGCCAACTCGCTGGCGTGCGGCGAGCGGATCGAAGTCCGCGGCTTCGGCAGTTTCGCGGTGAAGCAGCGTCGCGCGCGGCAAGGGCGCAATCCCAAGACCGGGCAGTTGGTCCGAGTCGACGCCAAGCAGATTCCGTTTTTCCGGGCGGGCAAGGAACTCCGAATCGAAGTTAATGGCGCCGAAGAAGCGGGTCGTTAAGCGGCGTGACGCGGCGCAGCCTTCCGCGGCAGGTCTGCGGCTGTGGGCGCCGTGGCGGTACGAGTATCTGCGCAGCCTCCGCTCCGACCACCAGGCCTGCATCTTCTGTTTCGGCAGGCTGTCCGAGGTTGAGCGACGAGAACGCCTGGTTCTGTTCGAGAATCGCGACGTGCTCGTGATGCTCAACAAATATCCCTACAACAACGGACATATCATGGTGGCGCCGCGAAGCCATGTCGCGTCGCCGGAGTTGCTGGCGCGAGCGGATCGAGCGGTGCTCGGCGACGCGGTTGCGGCGTCGATAAAGGTGATGCGCGCGAGTCTGCATCCGGCCGCATTTAACGTCGGCGCCAACCTGGGCCTCGCCGCGGGGGCGGGATTCGCCGAGCACATGCATTGGCATATCGTGCCGCGCTGGGCCGGCGACAACAATTTTATGCCGGTGCTTGCCTCGACGCGTGTGCTATCACAGAGTTTGGAAGACGGTTACGAGCAATTGCGCCCGATTTTCAAAACTCTCGGCGCTGAATTATCTTAAGATCCAGTAATCAACCTGCGGGATTCGCGATGAATGAAGGACTGCTGAAAATCCGGACGCTGGGCGAACTCAAGAGCGCGGGCTACCAGACCATGCCGGTGCGGATGGAGATGCGCAAGAATTTGCTCGAGCGGCTGCGCAGCAAGGAGCAAATCCTGCCGGGGATCGTGGGCTACGAAGAGACGGTAATTCCGGAGATCGAGAACGGCGTGCTCGCGGGACATCATATGATTTTTCTCGGCGAGCGCGGGCAGGCGAAGTCGCGAATAATAAGATCGCTGGTCGGATTGCTGGACGAGTATGTGCCGGTGGTCGCGGGATGCGAAATCAGCGACGATCCGTTTGCGCCGATATGCCGCCGATGCGTGAAGCTGAAGGAAGAAAAGGGCGACGCGCTTGCGATTGGATGGATCGGGCGCGACAGCCGATACGCGGAAAAGCTCGCGACGCCCGACGTTTCGGTGGCGGACTTAATCGGAGAGATCGATCCGATCAAAGTGGCCGAGGGGCGCTACCTGGCCGACGAGGAAACGATCCATTACGGACTGATCCCGCGCACCAATCGCGGCATCTTCGCCATCAACGAGCTGCCCGACCTGACCGAGAAAGTGCAGGTCGGACTGTTCAACCTGATGGAAGAGAAGGACGTCCAGATCAAGGGCTACAAGATTCGCCTCGCGGTCGATGTGGTGTTCGTGGCGAGCGCGAATCCGGAGGACTACACGTCGCGCGGGCGAATTATCACGCCGCTCAAGGATCGTTTCGACGTCCAGATTCGCACCCATTACCCCAAGACGATCGAGCACGAGATTGCGATCATGGAGCAGGAAGCGATGCATCCGCCGCGCGCGGGCGTGGAGGTGCGGACTGCGCAGTTCATGAAGGACATCCTGGCGCAGATTACGTTCGAGGCGAGGGCGTCGAACGAGATCAACCAATCGTCGGGGGTGTCGGTGCGCGTCACGATCAACAATTTCGAATCGGTGATTTCCAACGCGGAGAAACGCGCGGTGCGAAACGCGGAGAACGAGATCGTGCCGCGGATTTCGGATTTGCATTCGCTGTATGCGTCGACGGCCGGGAAGATCGAACTCGAGTATGTCGGCGAAGACAAGAAAGAAGACGATTTGATCGAGCGGCTGATCAACCGCGCGGTGCTGAAGGTTTTCGATCGCTATTTGAAGCTCGACGATTTGAAGAAGGTCTCGAGCTACTTCGAGCAGGGCTGGGGGGTCGAGGTTTCGGACAGCGCGCCGTCGTCGGAATACATGGAACCGCTGCGCGAAGTGACGGGACTGCGCGAAGTGATCGCGCTGCTGGGACCGTTCGAGACGCCGGGGCTGATGGCTGCCGCGAGCGAATTTATTTTCGAGGGCCTGCATCTGCATCAAAAGCTCAACAAGGACCGCCAGGGCGGACGCTTCGCCTATCACGCATGACGCGCAGGGAATTGGGCATGGTCGCCACCCGCTACACGCAGTGGGACGGGACCCAGCGGCTCAAGTTCGACGCCGACAAGGTGTTCGAGAAGCTGGCGGAGTATCTCTCGTACACCGACGACGTGCGCCAGGCGATGGACTGGATGATGCGGCAGGGGATGGACTTTGACGGCGTGCGGGTGATGGGGCTGGAGGAGTTTATCGAGCAACTGCGCCAGGAGATGCGCCAGCGCCATCGCGACTTCAACCTGAAGAACGCGCTCTCCGAGATGGAGCAGAAGCTCGAGGCCATTTTGAATCGCGAGCGGGCCAAGCTGGAATCGCTCAAGGGGCAAAAGCCCGGCGTCGAGGAAAAACAGCGCGAGTTGTCGCGCATGCCGCGCCGCCTGTCGGAGGCGATGCGCAAGCTGGAGGGCCACGAATTCGAGGACGCGCAGGCCAAGGCGGACTTCGACGAGCTGCTCAAGGAATACGAAAATATTCGCGACCTCGAGAATTTTCGCGATCGCAATCAGCACATGTTCCACGGTCCCAAGAGCCTCGGCTACGACGACGCGCTCCAGTTGATGCGCGAAATGGAGCGGATGCGCCAGCTCGAACAGGACCTGATGTCGGGCAACTTCGACACGATCTCGATGGAAGACCTGCAGCAGATTTTAGGCCAGCAGGCGGGCAAAGATTTTCAAAATCTCAAGCAGGTGATGGTGCTGCTGACGCAGTCGGGCTACATGGTGCCGAAGGGCGATCATTTCCAGCTCTCGCCCAGGGGCGTGCGGCGAATCGGGCAACTGGCGCTGCGCGACATTTACCAGAACCTGTTGAAGGATCGTTCCGGCGGCCACCTGACGGACCATCGCGGCATCACGGAGATGCGTCCGGAGCAGACCAAGCCGTACGCGTTCGGCGATCCGCTGAATCTGAACCTGGTCGCGACGTTGAAGCATGCGCTGGCGCGCAAGCCGGGCGTTCCGCTGGATCTGCGGCCGGAAGATTTCGAGATTTACGAAAACGATTACGCCAGTTCGTCATCGACGGTGCTGTGCCTGGACATGTCGTGGTCGATGAGCTGGGAAGGGCGGTTTGCGGCGGCGAAGAAAGTCGCGATGGCGATGGAGACGCTGATTCGCTCGAAGTTCCCGCGCGACTTTTTTGCGATCGTCGGCTTTTATACGCGCGCGGTTGAGTTGAAGCTCAAGGATCTGGCCGAAGCGTCGTGGAACATGGGCGATCCGTTCACCAATCTGCAGGACGGGTTGCGGCTCGCTTCGGATTTGCTCGGGCGCCATCCGTCGCGCAATCAGCACATCATCGTGATCACTGACGGGCAGCCGACCGCGTACTTCCTGAACAAGCGGCTGTACTGCGAATGGCCGCTGTCGTTCGGCGGCATCAGCATGCGCGCGGCGCAGGAGACGCTGAAGGAAGTCGAGCGGATCACGCGCAAGGGAATCACGATCAACACGTTCATGCTTGACGATTCGCCCAGCCTGCACGCGTTCGTGGACAAGATGACGCAGATCAATCGAGGCCGCGCGCTGTTCACCCGTCCCGACCGTCTCGGCGAATACATGCTGGTCGATTATCTTGCCAAGAAGCGCAAGCGAGTCTGAACGCCGCGTGCGCCAGCGGCCGCCTCCGTCAGCCGAAGTGCGGGCAGACGCCGGCGCGGCGGAGGCTGCGCGGCCGGGCACGATTTACCCGGGCGATTGCGTCGAGGTGATGCGCACGTGGCCTGACGCGTCCTTCGACGCGTGCATCACGGATCCGCCGTACAACATGAGCCGGCGCAAAGGGCTCAAGTGGGCATTCAGCTCGCACGTCACGATGGATGAACAGTGGGATCGGTTCAGCAACGATGACTACTTCGAATTCACGCGGCGGTGGCTTTTGGAAGTGTGCTGGCTGGTGCGCGCCAACGGCAACATCCTGGTCTTCGGCAGCTTCCACAATATCTACGTGATCGGATTCGTTCTCGAGCACGTGCTGGGCCGGCGCATCCTGCAGCAAATCACGTGGTTCAAACCCAACGCGCAACCCAACATCACGGGCCGGCTGCCGACCGAGAGCACCGAGTATATTATCTGGGCGTGCAACAATACGCCCGAGCGCGCGACCAAGTGGACGTTCGACTATGCGCGGTCGAAAGAAATCGGCGGCGGCAAACAATTGCGCAACCTGTGGCAGATTCCATGCACGCCGCGCTCGGAGCGCCGGTTTGGGAGTCATCCCTCGCAAAAACCGGCGCAACTGCTCGAACGGATCGTGACCTTGTGGACGAAGCCGGAAGACGTGATTCTCGATTGCTTTCTCGGCACTGGCACGACGGCGGCGGCCGCGGCTCAACTGGGCAGGCGCTGGGTGGGAATCGAGCGCGACGCGGGATATATCGAGATCGCCAAGCAGCGGCTCGGTGCCAGCGCGTAGAGAGTCGAGACTCCTAGCGGCCGGCGGCTTGACGCTTCTCGATCGACGCGGGCAGAGTCCAGGTTCCGCCGATTTGACGTATCACAATTCGATCCTGCTGAATCCCGGCTGCGGCGATTAGTCGTTGCATCGGTTCGTGCATCGGCTCCTTCGACAGCCTGAACGTGCCCCAGTGAAGGGGAATCAGGTAGCGCGCGCGCGTCTGCTGGAACATCGCCCAGACCTGTTCGGGATTTGCATGATTGTAGATCCACGGGTCGTAGGCGCCGATCGAGAACGCCGCCACGTCCGGCGGCGTCGATGCGAGGCTCGCGAAGAGATCGGTCTGGGCGCTGTCGCAGGCGAGCAGCATCCGGTGGCCGTTTTTTTCGAGCACATAACTGTTGAAGCCGTAGGTCTCGCCGAGCGGAGGCCATCGGCGACCCCAGTGCCGCGCGCCCATCGCGCGGATGGTGAGTCCGTTGACGACGGTGGTCTCGCCCCACTTGAGTTCGCGGACGTCGCTGAAGCCCAGCGGCGCGATAAGGCTCGAGCACTGTTCGCACGCAACCACGACCGCGCTCTTGGGCAGCGCCTTGAGCGACGGCAGGTCGAGATGGTCCATGTGCGCGTGCGTGATCAGAATGAGGTCGATGTGCTGCAATCGCGCGGGCGTCAGCGGCGGATCGACGAATCGTTTTGGTCCGATCGTAAGAATCGAGCCGATCGACATGCCGACGTGCGAGAACAGGGTGGGGTCGGTGATCACGCGCGTGCCGAAGAAATTCATGAGCAGGGTAGCGTGGCCAAGATTTGCGATCGTGAGCGAGTTGTCGGGCCACGATGCGGGCTCGAGAGGCGGATGCGAATGGGCGGGGCCAGCGTTCATCTCCAGAGGGTACGACCTCGCGGCAAACACCGCCAGCGAAAACAGGGCGACGGCGGCGATCACTCGCGGCCGGGATCGCAGCAGGCGCGACGGATGGAACGAAATCGAATTCACTTCTCCGGCGCTGGTTTGAAGCAGGGGAGTTCCTTGACCAGCACGTAACTGTAGGAACGATCATGCCACTTGAACGTTCCGACGCCGGCGCCGAACGCCCCGGTCATCGAGTCAAACTGTTCGCTGTCGGAAACGTTAACCACGTTGGCGGGAGCGTAGGCGAGATATTCCGGCTTGTCGGGCTCGATCATTTGATAGAGCGGCGGATTGAAGAGGAGATTTGCGATGCCGGGCTTCGGCTGCCAGCCGTTTTCGGGCCCGTCTTGGGTGCGAACCATCCTCCAGGTTGGCGTGCCGGCATTCTCTCCGATCTTCCACTGCCGTGACTCGATCAACCCGTCTTTGTTCTTGCGGACTTCCTCGACGCCGGGCAAAACGCGCAGCAGTTGATCGCATTTGTCGGCGTTGTCCTCTTTGGAAGCTCCGGTGCTGCCGCCCTCTTTCATCGCAACCCCGGCGGCGATGACCTGGGCACTGCCGGCGGCGACCATCGGGACAACGGTGGTCACCACGCCTACAGCGCCCAACGCGCATCCCGAGCACGCGGCCGCGAGCGCGATTACGATCACCATGGACGCGATCCTGCGCGCGATGAAATTGCTCACTTTTTCACTTTTCACTCTTTCACTGGTTCACGGCTTGCGCGCGATCACCATCGAGGAGTTGAACGGAGGGCTTGGCAGCGCCTCGTGGCTGATATCGACGAAGCCGGCGTCGCTGAGCCATCGGGAGACTTCTTCAAATGAATAATCGCGCCCGCGCGTGGCCAGCAGCAGGTAGAGGGCGAAAATCGCGCCCGGCCTCGGCTCGGTGAGGTCGGCATTCATGATGTGATCCTTGATGATCATCATGCCGCCCGATTCGAGCGCGCGAAAACACTTGCGGAAGAGTTGAGCGTTGGCCGTTTCATCTTCGTTGTGAATTATATTCGACATGAACAGGGCTCCGCATGGGCCCAGGATTTCATCATACAGGTAATCGACGCGGACCAAATCGATTCGCGCCAACGCCGCGGGCTCGCGCTCGGCGAGGATTGTGCGCGCAACTTCGAGAGTGGCAGGCAAATCGTAAATCGCAGCGCGCAGACGGGGCCATCGGCGGAGCATCGCCGCGGCGTAGGTCCCCGGCCCGCCGCCGATGTCGGCGATCATCGAGACGCGGCTGAGATCGAGCCGATTGGCGACATAAGTCGGATCGCCGCGGGCGCGAGTGAGGCTATCCATGGCGCGGATGAATCGTTCGGTCTCCTTGGGACGGCTTTGAAACATGTCGGTCGGGCGCGCGGGAGCACCGGTGCGAATGGTTTGTTCGAGATGCGTCCAGGTTTCAAAGATCGCTTCGTCGAACAGAATCAAGCCGCCAAGGTATTCGGCGGACGAGCGGAGCAGGTAGCGTCGCGACGTATCAGTGAGCGCGTAGCGATTGGCGCGTTTGGCGAGCAAGCCGAGCGCCACCATCGCATTGGCTATCAGAGCCGTCGCGCGGCGATTGGCGGAGATGGCGTCGGCGAGAGCGGCGTCGTCGAGCGGCGAGGACTCGAGAACTTCGAAAATTTCCAGCTTGAGCGCGGTCTGGATGGCGCGCGCTTCGGCGTGACCTGAGGCCAGCGCGGCGAGTTCGGCGAAATCCATCGCGGCGCGCCCGCCTTTCAGCGGGTGAAGTCCTGCGTAACGTTGTTACGCGTGGCATCCATAGTTGAACTCAGAACTTGAACCACCGGCGTTCGCAGGCGCCATTCCTTTCACCGATCGCGACGCGATGGTCGCCGGGCGGCGTCGCGCTTCAATTTCCAGCTATCGCGCCACCTACCGGATGTCAATGCGAACAATTCCTGCGACAAGACGACGCTTGCCGACGACAGACCGGCTCTTGCACGACCGCCGATGTGATCCGGTTTGAAAGATCAGTCGAGGGTCTTGTGAAATCTGAGCGTTGCCAGCGTGAGTGCACCTGCTCCGAGCAGGGTCATCGCAAGCATCTGTGGCCATAGCACTCCCAGTCCGACGCCCTTGATGAAAGTTCCGCGCAGGACGACGAGATAGAAGCGCAGCGGATCGAGATAGGTGATCATCTGCAGGGCGTGGGGCATGCTCGTGATCGGATAGCCGAACCCGGACAGCATGATTGCCGGTGTGACGTAGAAGAAGGCGAGCGAAAAAGACTGCTGTTGCGTCCAGCAGATCGTGGAAATCAGCAGTCCGACGCCGAGCGCGCTCGACAGGAAGAGCGTTGTGCCGAGCAGCAGAACGAAAACGTTGCCGCGAAACGGAACCTGGAACCATAGCGTTCCCGCGATGGCGGTGATGATCACGGTGGCGAGGCCGACCAGCAGAAATGGAAGAGTTTTGCCGACGATCAATTCGGCAGGGCTGATCGGCGTGACCATCAATTGTTCGAGCGTACCGATCTCCCGCTCTCGCACCACGGCGAAGGCCGTTAGCGTGATGACCGTCACGAGCAAAACAGTTCCGATCACGCCGGGCACGAAAAACCATCGGCCCTCGAGGTTCGCGTTGTACCACGGACGCTCCTGGAGTTCGATGCGCGGCGCGAAGGTCATGAGCGCTGGTCTGAGCCGGTCGGCAAGTTGGAGTTGATAGTCCTGGGCAAATCGCGTCGCAATCTGATTGATATATCCAACGGCGATCAACGCAGTATTCGAGTCAGTGCCGTCGAGCACGGCCTGCACCGGCGCAGTCCGGCCCTTGCGCAGCAGTTCGGCGAAGCCCGGCTGAATCTGCAGCACCAGGACGACGCGGCGATGATCAAGCAGGGAGGTGATTTGCGATTCATTTTGCAGGATGTAGCGCACCTGGAAGCGGCTGCTGGCGCTGAAGCGCTCGAGGAACTCGCGGCTTTCCGGGCTGTGGTCGAAATCGAGCACGGCGGTCGAAACGCGATTCACTTCGTAGGTCGCGGCGTACCCGAATATCAGCATCTGCAGCAGCGGCGGCACGATTAGCGAAAAGCGCGCATGCTTGTCGCGGAACAAGTGGATGAATTCCTTGACCAGAATCTGGCGCAGCCGCTCGATCACGTCAGCCCCTCATGCCAGCGACTTGTGGAACGATCGTTTAGCCAGGAACACCATGATCAGGGCATAAGCGACGAGTGCAATCAAAGGACCGGCGAGAGCGCCGAGGCCGCTGCCGCGCAGAAATACGCTCTTCAGTATGACTATGTAGTAGCGCGCGGCGATGACGTAGGTGAACGGCTGTACGCCAAGCGGCATCTGCTCGATTGGAAACGTGAATCCCGACAGCAGGAACGAGGGCAGGAAGGTGGCCACCAAACCTATTTGGCTCGCGGCAAGCTGATTCTTCGTGACGACGGAGATCCAGAATCCAAGCCCCAGAATCGCGGTCAGGTAAATTCCCGAGCCGACGGCCAGCGTGGCGAGCGAACCGCGAAAGGGAACCTCGAACCACCATACGGCGATCGCGGCGCAAACGGCGGTATCGAGCATGCCGAGGGCGAAGTAGGGAAGCAGTTTGCCGATGACGATTTCGAGCGCGGTTACGGGAGTCGAGATGAGTTGTTCCATCGTGCCGCGCTCCCACTCGCGCGCGATGGTCAGCGACGTGAGCAACACTCCGATGACAGCCATCACGATCGCGGCGACACCCGGCACGATGAAGTTTTTGCTCTCGAGGTCCTCGTTGAACCAGGTGCGGACTTCAACCGATAGCACAGGATTGACCGTGAGCGCGTTGGACTTGCGGAGATAGTCGGCCTGAACGGTGGCGCCATAAGCGCCGAGAACGCCCTGAGCGTATCCGATCGCGAGCTCAGCGGTGTTGGCATCGGAGCCGTCAACGAGCGCCTGTACGTTCACCGGCCGTCCGTCGTGGAGGCGCGCAGAGAAGTCGTGCGGAATCACAATCGCGAGCTGGCATCGGCCGTCGTCGAGAGCGGTGGCCAGCGCACGGTAGTCGGTGACAGTGGCGACCAGATCAAAATACTCGGAGGACTCAAAGCGCTTGAGAAGATCCTGGCTCGCCGGACTGCCTTCGCGATCGAACGCGAACACCCGTATGTGCCTGGTGTCGAGATTGATGCCGTAACCGAGCACCGTCATGAGCATCAGCGGCATGAGCAGGACGATCAACAGGCTGCGGAAGTCGCGCAGTACCTGGAAAACTTCCTTGCGCGAGACGGCGAGCAGGCGGCGAAGACTCATGACGGCAGCTCCGAAGGGCAGTTGGCGCCGCGTCCAGTGGTCAATGCGACGAACGCATCTTCGAGGCTCGGGCGAATCGGTTGCAGGCTGGTGACTGAGATTGCGTCGGCCTCGAGCGCGGCGCGAATCGCGGGTGCAACCGCCGCATCGGATACGACCAGATGCAGCGCGTTGCCGAAGACGGCGACGTCGCGAACGCCGTCGAAGCGGCGCAGGCGTTCAATGGCCTCGCCGAGCCGATCGCATTCGAGCAGCAGCAACCAGCCCTGGATTGACCCCAACTTGAGTTCGGTGGGCGTGCCCAGCGCGATCAATTTGCCGCCATTCATCAATGCGAGGCGGTTGCAGTATTCGGCTTCGTCCATGTAGTGCGTGGTGACGAAGATGGTGACGCCGTCGCCGCTCATCCGCTGAATCAACTCCCAGAACAGACGGCGCGAGAGCGGATCGACGCCCGAGGTCGGTTCGTCGAGAAATACGATTGGCGGGCGATGCAGAACGGCGCAGCCGAGTGCGAGGCGCTGCTTCCATCCGCCGGCCAGGGTGCCGGTCAGGTTCGACTCGCGGCCGCGCAGCCCGGCCATCTCGAGCGCCCAATCGATCCGCCCGCGCAACTCGGCCGCGGGGACACCGTACATCCCCGCATAGAAGCGCAAATTCTCGAAAACGGTCAGATCGGCGTAAAGCGAAAACTTCTGCGACATGTAGCCGATGTTGCGGCGGATCAGTTCGGGCGATTGGACAACGTCGTAGCCGGCGACGATAGCGCGGCCGGAGGTGGGGCGCAGCAATCCGCACAGGATTCGAATCGTGGTCGATTTTCCCGAGCCGTTGGGTCCGAGAAATCCGAAGACCTCGCCGGTTCGCGTCTGAAACGAAATGCGATCGACGGCGGTGAAATCGCCAAAACGCTTGACCAGGTTTTCGACTTCGACCGAGTTGCCGTTGGAGCGCATCATGGTGCAGGGTGCGCCGAGTCTTTGCGCACGGCCTCGACAAAAAGATCTTCGATGGTCGGCGTGACGCGGACGATCTCGTCAAATGGAATCTGATTGCCGATCAACCGCGCGCTGAGGTTGCGGATGCGCCGGTCGGCGTCATCGACAAACAGATGAAGCGCGTCGCCGACCAGTACTATGCTTGAGACGCCGTCGGCGGCAGCGAGCGCGTCTCTGACCCGGCGCGCCTGCGACGACACGATCGATACGACCGAGCCCTGGAGTCGCGACTTGAGACGTGCGGGCGAGTCGCAGAAGAGCAGGCGCCCTTGATGAAGCAGCGCTATCCGATGGCATCGCTCGGCCTCGTCGAGGTACGCGGTGGAATTGACGACGGTGACGCCCTGGCCGGCGAGCGAATAGAGCATCGCCCAGAACTCGCGCCGCGAAACCGGATCGACGCCATTGGTCGGCTCGTCGAGCAGCAGCACGCGCGGGGTGTGTATCAGGGCGCAGACCAAGCCGAGCTTTTGCTTCATTCCACCGGAGAGCTTGCCGGCCAGGCGGGCGCGGAACTCGCTCATGCCGCATGCTTTCAGCAGTTCGGCGGCGCGCGCCTCGCGGTCCGATCTGCGAACGCCAAACAAGTCTGCGTAAAATCGGATGTTCTCGTCCACCGTCAAGTCTTCGTAGAGGCCGAAGCGCTGCGGCATGTAGCTGATGAGATGCTTGACGCCTTCGGGGTCGCCGACCACGTCGCACCGTGCGACGGTCGCGGCGCCGGCGTCGGGCGGGAGCACTCCGGCGAGGATGCGCATGATCGTGGTTTTGCCGGCACCGTCGGGTCCGACAATGCCGAAGATTTCACCGGGCGCGACGTCGAAGCTCAGGTGATCGATCGCGCGGACGCCGGGGAAATCCTTGACCAGCTCGCGGACGACGACCGTCTTGTCATCCACGACTGTTGCCGCTTTGCACAGGAGGGCCGAGGTGAATTGTCGCGTCTGCGGGCATCCCGGGCTTCAGTTCGTGACGGGGATTTTCGACGTCGATTTTGATTCGATAGACCAGCGTCACGCGCTCCTTGTGAGTCTCGACGCTCTTGGGCGTGAACTCGGCCTCGGAAGCGATGAAGGAGATTTGCCCCGGATACGCCTTGCCGGGCCAGGTGTCGGTGTGAACCGTCGCCGCCTGGCCCCATCGGATTCGACCGAGATCGGTTTCGGCCACGTAGGCGCGCAGCCAGACGTGATCAAGGTCGGCAATCGTGACGACGGGCGTGCCCGGTTGCATCACTTCGCCGAGCTCGGTCTGACGCGTGATAATGACGCCCGAGAATGGCGCGCGCAGAGTGGTGTAGCCAAGCATGATCTTCGCGAGCTCGAGATTTTCGCTGGCGTTGCGGATGTTCGCCTCGGCGACCGCAATGTCCTGTTGCGCGCTACGTTCCATCGCGACGTCTCGTTGCATCGCGGCGCTCGACTGCTTGAGCGCCGTCTCGGTGTGGTCACGTTGGTCGCTGGAGATAATTTTTTCATTCCAGAGTTTCTGGCTGCGGCCGTAATCGAGAGTTTTTTGAGCGAGGTCGGCGTCATCGTTGGCGATCGTCGCGCGCGCGGCCTCGAGCTTCTGCATCGCCGAAGCGAGTAGCTGTTCCTGCACTCGCAGAGCGGCTTCGTTGATTGCGACCTGCTGGCGGTAATCGCTGTCGTCCAACCGTGCCAGGATCGTTCCGGCCTTTACCCACTGGCCTTCGTCGAACGGCAATTCGACGACGCGCGATAGCACGGCCTTGAAACTGACGACGCTTTCGTGGGCTTCGATGTTGCCGGAAACGAGCAGACTGTCAGTCGAGCCTGCGTCCTTGAAAAGCAGCGCATGGGCCGCCCATGTACCCGCGCCAAGCATCAGGACCACAACCAGAAGGACAATTCGTTTCTTCATGCGAGTTGACCGGGCCTTTTGAATGATCGGCCGCGACGAACAGCGGTGTGCGATGGTGTCGTTGGATTGCGACGGCGTCGCGACCGAATCGGAACAGTCTCCGGTGGTTTCCCCAGGCGATCTCCAAGCCAACGCAGAAAATTCGCGCGCTGACGCATAAAGCGCGGGTCGGTAGGTTCCATGCCGTGGATGAGTCGGATCACTTGAGGCATGACGAGCGGAAACAACGCCAGCGAGAGCATCGAAATGAAAAGTTGCGTCAGATTGACGCCGCGGGGGATCGATCCCTCGCGCTGCAGCACGCGAAGGCGATCGACCGCCTTCTCGAACAGCGCGCGGCGCTCGGCTTCGGCGATGCATTTTCTGCCGCCGCTGTCGATCGCCTCCCATTCCATCAGGCGCACGAAGTCGATATCCGTGCCGCCGGCCAGGTAGATATGCGCGAGCGCGCCGGCGAAGTCGTCGGGCGTGGATTCGATGAATTCGGCGCGCTCGGCGATTTTGCGGCGCAGGATTTCGCGATAGAGATCCTGCTTGGCGCCGAAGCAGTAGTAGAGCATTCGCTTGTTTACGCGGGCGCGCAGGGCGATCGCATCGACACGCGCGCCGGCGAAGCCGCGGGCCGAGAATTCGGCGAGCGCGGCGGCGAGGATCTTTTCGCGCGTGCGGTTGAGATTGCGGACAGTTGTGCGCGGGCCAGCCATGATTCGAGCGCTCGTTAACCGGACAGTTAATTATACTATTAACTGATCAGTTAATTAAGCCGTCGCGCCGAATGAGTCAAGGGGGACGCACGCGAGCCGGCGCCAGCCGCTCGAAAGCGGGCCAGGGACGCGGCGGGCGCCCGTTTCCCTACCACTTCTCCTTGAACGGCCGAACGTCCACTTCGTCAGACCATCCGCTGCGGTCCTGATGCGCGAGATACCAGTAGGTTTCGGCGGCGCTGTCCCAAGTGGCAAGCACTTAGGACAGCGCCAGTTAGCAAAGCAAGTTTCAAAGTGCAACGATGTTTTGGGCGAGCCGCGTAGTTGGGGAACGCTGCGGCACGCGAAATTCAACTCGAGGGAGGCTCGCGACAGACACCCATGAGATGGGATTCGGTCAGGGAGATGAACTGCTCGGTGGCGCGAACGCTTGCGGTAATCGGCGAGCGGTGGACGATGCTGATACTGCGCGAGGCGTTTCTCGGACGCCACCGGTTTGACGAGTTTCAGCAGGGGACCGGAATCGCGCGCAACATCTTGAGCTCGAGGCTGCGCGACCTGATGCGAGACGGAATCCTCGATCGCGTGCGCAGTGAGGGCGACAACGGCCGCGTCGAGTATCGGCTGACCAGGAAGGGACTCGAACTCTATCCCGTGTTGATCGCAATGATGCGATGGGGCGACACGTGGCTCAGTGACGAATCAGGGCCGCCGATGACGCTGATACATCGCGCCTGCGGCGCGAGGATGGCGCCGGATATGGTCTGTTCTCATTGCGGGGAGCATCTCACGGCGCGCGAAGTCGTGGCGATTCCACGCCGGCCGGCGCCTGCGCACGCGCGGCGGGCCGAGCGTGCCGATCACAAGCGCGCCGTGCGCTGACTGTCACTCGCGCGCGCTTGGCCGTCTGGCGCCGCGCGCGCCATCCGCGCACAATATTCGTTCAACATGATTGAATTGGTGATGTTCGACGCGGACGGCGTACTGTTCGATTCGGAAGAATCGAACGTTGCCTACTACAACTGGATTTTCGCGAGGATCGGTGAACCACCACTGGACCGTGACGAGGAAATCGCGACGATTTCGTTCGCCGCGAGCGAGGTGTTTGCGGCGCGCGCGCGTGGCGACGCGGCCAAGCTTGGCAGGATGCACGATTTGACCCGCAACATGGATCAGACGCCGTTTTTCAAGATGCTGCGGCCACCGATTGAGTTGCGCCCGTTCATGCTCGAGCTCAAGCGGCGCTACAAGCTCGGGCTGGCGACCAATCGATCGGCGACGGTGCCTGCGTTGGTCGAGCATCTTGGTCTTGGCGGTGTATTCGACGCGGTCGCCAGTGCACTCGACAAGGTTCGCCCCAAGCCAGCGCCCGACATCCTGCGCCTGTGCCTGCAACGCGCGGGTGTGGACGCGACGCGGGCCGTGTACGTGGGCGACAGCAGGATAGATCGCGAGGCGGCCGAGAATGCGGGCATGCATTTTATCGGCGTCGGCAGTCGCATCGAACATCATCGCCTGATTGCGACGATTGCCGACCTGCGAAAAGCTCTCGAACTATTGGACGCGAGCCAGGCGTAGGGCGCTGGTCTAGAGAATCATCTCGATCAGAGTCGGACCCGGCGTCGCGAGCGAGCGTTCCAGTTCACGCGTGAGCGCCTCCGCCGTCTCGACGCGCACGCCGGCCACACCCATTCCCCGCGCCAGACTGGTCCAATCGATATCGGGATTGGAAAGATCGGTGAGCGAGCGCGCTTTGCGGCCGGGGTTGGTCACGCCCGCGCGCGCAAGTTCAAACTGCAGAATTCGGTAGCTGCGGTTGTTGCACAGCACCGTCGTGACGTTGAGCGATTCCCGGGCTTGCGTCCACAGCGCCTGCAGCGTGTACATCGCGCTGCCATCGGCTTGAAAAGCGATCACGCGCCTTGTGGGACACGCGACGGCCGCGCCGGTTGCGCACGGCAATCCTTGCCCGATCGCGCCGCCCGTGAGCGAAAGATATGTATGCGGCGGCGCAGCCACCGACGCGGCCAGGAATGGCAGGCCGGTGGTGGCAGCCTCGTCCATCACGATCGCACCCTCGGGCATCACCGCCGCAATCGCGGCGCCCGCGGTCATCGCGTTGAGTTTTCCGACGGGACGCTCGGGGCGCGATATTTTCGCCGGCATCGCGGCCGAAACCGGCGCCCCGATTTCGCTGGCGAGCGCTTCCAGAGCGGCCGGGACGTCATCGGTCGGCTCGGCCAGAATCGCGGCGTCGATGCCTTCAGGAATCAGCTGGCTGGGTAAATTGGGATAGCCGAAAAACGCGACGGGCTTTTTCGCACCGGCGATGACAATCGTATCGAACGCCTGCAGCATCTCGATTGCTTGTTCAGGAAAGTAGGGCAGGCGATCTACGGCCGGCGTACCGGCGCCGCGTTCGAGCCGGGCGGGAAAAGTTTCGCAGATCAGATGACCTCCCGATTTCGCGGCGATGCGCGCAGCCGCCTTTAAGCCGCGTGCGCGAAGCGCGGTGCCGCCGAGAAAAAGCGCGACTCGATCGCCCTTGCGCATCGATTCGGCCGCCCGCTTGACCGCATCAGAGGACACCGCCGGCGGCGCCGGCGGCTCGATCGGCGCAACGTGGCTCTCGGCAGGATCCCACTGGCAATCCGACGGGATGATCAACGTCGCGATTTGCCCCGGCGCGCGGCCGGCCGCCGCAATCGCCTGCGCAGTCGCGTCCGCGAGCGATGCCGAATTGCGGACGCTTCGTATCCATCCTGAAACGGGAGTCGCGAGCGAAATGATGTCGGAAGTAAGCGGTGCGTCGGCACCGACGTGCCATGTCGCATGGTCGCCGATCAAATTCACGATCGGCGAGCGCGCGCGCCGCGCGTTGTGGAGATTCGCGATGCCGTTGGCGAAGCCGGGCCCAAGATGAAGCAGCGTCAGAGCAGGCTTCTCCGCCATCCGTCCGTAGCCGTCGGCGGCACCGGTGCAAACACCCTCGAACAATCCGAGAATCGGCCGCAGCCCGTCGGCGGAGTCGAGCGCCGCCACCAACGGCATTTCGGTTGTCCCCGGATTTGCAAAACACACCTCGACCCCTGCTGCGATCGCGGTGCGAATCAGACTCTCAGCCCCATTCATGATCCAATCCTCGCGCTTGCCACACCGTCGCAGCGCAAATCGCGTCAAACGAGCGGTAGCGCGCACCAGACAAAGGTGTCAAGCGCAAGTCATCGATCACGCCAAATCGGCGTGCCGGCGTCAAATCGAAAATTCAAACGAGACGGCGCTAGCGCTTGTCGCCGCTACGATCCGCGAACTGATGGCCCGCTGCGGGATCATTGATCGGATGCGTAGCCGGTGCGCCACTTCGCGCGGCAATGGTCTGCGCGCATCTTAGATGCATCGAAGGCTCGCCGGTTATTTTGGCGCCGAAGCCGAAACGGAGGCCGCAGTGAACGCATCGCTCCTCCGAGATCGCTCGCAACGTGTGGCACTTGGTATGATTGCAGGACCCGCGACATGGGCCACCGGGCATTCCAGGGGTCGGAATAGTGATGACGCTCATGGTTTCATCCTCGCAGTTTGTTCTGCCGTAACTTGAGCCTTCGAGCCTTGTACCAAAATCTATATTATAACCCCTGACTCTTTGTAGCAAGCTTGCGACGCGTATTGCAAGCTTGCCACAATAAGTCTTGAAATAGGCAAGTTGTTTGGGGAGTGGCTAGCTATAGCTAGAGATAAAGTCTTATTGCATAAGATGGCGACAGAATTCCGGCACCGGCCGGAATATTGCAAGGCCTGCTCATGGGTCACGCGCTTGGCAGCGAACTGCCAAACAAGTTGCGCGAGCGCTCGACGCTGCGCCGGATGTAGCCGCGGACGTGGCGAGCGACGCCGTCGTCGGCATCGCCAAGAGCGACGGCGCTGACAAACGCGGCCATCGCTGCTTCCATCGCGCGCCGATCGGGCGGATTTTTTGCGCCAGCGCGAATCGCACGCGTAAGCGCGCTGCGAAGCCCGCTTTTTTTCGAGATGTGCTTGTCGCCCAGCCGCTTGAGCGCCGCAAAAGTCGCGCGCAGATCTTTTATCTCGGCTGCGTCGTACGCGGGCGCGGACTCGAGCACTGCCGTTGCATGGCCCAGCATTACGATCGCCGACATCGCCTGGCCTTGCGCGTAAGGCGATGTCAGTTCGGGCAGCAGCGCGTCCATGATCGTGCGCTGCATTCCGCTGATCACTTCATTCAACGTTGGCCGTAGCATCTAAGCACCTCAGACCAATCGAAGTTGCTTGGCCAAGTCCTCGAGCAACTGCGGGATTAGCAGTTCAAGAAAAGGCATCATGGAGTCGGACGTGCGTCCCTCGACGAAGTCGCGGATTCCGGTCAGACAAATAGCGATCATCTTCGCGTCGCCGAGCACCCGGTAGAAAAACAGCCGTTCCCGATCGACGCGATGGCCGGTCTTCTGTTCGTACAGGCGGTAGAACGCTTCGCGTTCCATCAGGCCGCCGGCTAGTTCGTCGCGTCCCCAGAAGGTCATCGACGCCCACCCGAGATCCTCCATCGGGTCGCCCAGATGCGCCATCTCCCAATCGAGCATCGCGATGATTCCATTGTCGTCGTACAGATAGTTTCCCGAACGATAGTCGCCATGAACGATCACCACGCGGTCGGTCACGACGGGGTTGGCTTTGAGCCATGCGAACGCCGCGCTGAGAATCGGATGATGTTCGCCCATCCGGTCGCGTTCATACACTTCGCTCCAATGCGCCGTCTGGATGCGGGCGGGATCCTCGGGATTTTTCGGAGGCTCAAGAATCTCGAGCCCGTACTCGCGGTAATCGAGCGACTGCAATCGCGCCAGCTCGCTCAGGAAGTCATCTGCGACCTTCGCGCGCGTAGATTCGGCTTCTGCGGCCGGAAACGCCCCCATGCCGGTGCGGCCCGGCGCGCGATCCATGATGAAAAACGGGCGATCCATCACGCCGGCGTCGAGCTCCAGGAACAGGGGCTCGGGAACCTTGAGGCCCGCGCGATGCATCGCGGCGATCACTTTGAACTCGCGCTCGCGATCGGTTTTGAGCAGGCCGCCAGTCGGATCGCGCCGCCCGATCATCGCGCGCGTGCGCGTCTGGCCGCCTTCGCTCCATTCCAGATCGAAGGCATACGTCTCGCGCGACGAACCGCCGGATATTCGTTTGAGGCCCACCACGCGATGCTCGCGCGCATGCGGCATCCGGCGTTTGAAATATTCGGTCAGTCGATGCTGATCCATTTTAGTGACGATCCCTCTCGCGCTACGGATTCGGCGAGGTCGGCGGAAGCGCCGTCGGGTTTACCGGCGCCGTGATTCCACCCATCATGCTGCCCATCTGTGCGCGCAGCCGCTCCGCCTGCTCGACCTTGCCGTTGCGCATCAATTGTCTTTCGACGCCGAGCGCCTCGTGTTTGGCCTGTTCGAGCTGCTCGCGAGTGGGCGGCGAGATTGTAATCGCGCTCGCCAGTGTCTGCTGCGAAATTTGCGCCAGCAGTTGCGTCATCTGCACGGTCGCAGGCGAAGGCGGCGGCGCCGTCGTTGCGCCTACGACTCGTCCCAGCGCCTGAGCGTAACTCCCGGGCCCGCGCGCCATGATAAACAGTTGCGTCTCGTTCATGCTCGACGCGCCGTCCAGCCGCGTGCCCGACGGTGCGCTATGGCTCATCGCATCCACGTTCATTACATCGAGCGACGGCGTCGCGGCGAGGTTGTTCAGCGTCATTATAGAATCATAGTGCATTTCGGCGGCGTGAGACCCATCGACTTCAAACGCGAGTTGCGAATCGCCGTCGCTTATCGGCGAGACGCCAGTCACGTGGCCTATAGTCGCGGACGCGTGAGTTATAGGGTCGCCCGGACCCAGCCCGCCGGTCGTATCAAGCTGCGTCGAATAATACAACGGCTGACTGGCGCATCCCGCGGCCAGCAGGCCAAGAACGAACGCGCCGCCCGTCGATATTCGCCGGATCGCCGGCGTGCAAATTCTGATCGTCTTACGCAAATGCCGGCATCACTTCGCTGGCGAACAACTCGAGCGTCGCCGGCGGCGCGAAGTCGCTGAAAAAAATCGTAAACGTCGTGATTCCCATCGCCATGCGTTTTCTGAGTTCCTCGACCAGTTGCTTGGGCGTGCCTTTGATTCCGGTGGTGATGAACGGCTTGAGCATCTGCGCCATCTTCCACTTCTGCTCGACTTCCTCGTCGGTCTTGCCGATGCACACCAGCAACTGCTCGGACACGTCGATGGTGTTTACGTCGCGCCCGACGTCTTTGCAGTGCTGTTTGAGCACGTTGAACTTGTGCTCGAAGCTTTCATAGCCGGCCGGACAATTCCATCGGTCGGCGAACCTGGCGACCAGCTTCAACATGACCTTTTCGCCGCTGCCGCCGATCGTAATCGGAGGATGCGGCTGCTGCACGGGCTTGGGATTGCAGGCCGCTCCCTCGACCGAGTAGTGGCGCCCCTTAAACGTCACGCGCTTCTCGGTGAACATCGCCTTCATGATGTGCAGGCCTTCCTCGAACATCTTGAGCCGCGTGCCCATCGACGGGAACTGGTAGCCGTAAGCCTTGTACTCCTCGTCCATCCAGCCCGCGCCGTAGCCGATTTCGAGACGGCCGTTGCTGATATGATCGATGGTGGCAAGCGTCTTCGCCAGCAGCGCCGGATTGCGGTACGAGTTGCATATCACGAGCGTGCCGATGCGAATTTTCTCGGTCTTCGCCGACAGGCCCGCCATCAGCGCAATGCATTCATGATGGTCGAGATCGGGCATCCCGCGCGTCCACATGTGATCGACCAGCCAGATCGAATGGTAGCCCAGCTTCTCGCATCGATGCGCCCGTTCTTCGAGCTGATGCCACGATTGTCCGGCTTGCGGAGAGAACAGGGCGAATTGCGCTTTCTTGCTCATTGAAATTTACTCCCGTGCGTGATCGGTGTGAGAACCTGCCGACTTTGTTTCGCACGGCGGACCGCGAAGGGTCAACCAGCGATGAGCTGGCGCGGGCGCGGACTTGTGCGACGACGTGAAATTGTGGAGAGGATTAGGCCCATGAAGATTAGACGGCGCATTGCCCTTGACGTGTTGGCGGTCCTGCTTTTTTTTATCGCGCTGGGCGCGGTCGCGTCAGCCGGCGAAACCGAGTTCAAGGAAGTCGGCGCGGCCCGCGAACTCAAAGGCGCGCCGGGAATTTACGAATGGACGTTCGGATCGACGGTGGGCAAGTCGCCGTTCGATAAAATCGCGCTGCATCGCGTTGCAAAGGGGCCGAATCCGCCCGCGCATCCCGAGGCGGTCGTGCTCTATCTCCCCGGCACCAACATGAATGGCGAAGTGGCGCTGGAGGATCCACGCTACTCGTTCCAGGTCTATCTGGCCGAGCGCGGCGTGGACGTGTGGTCGATGGACTACCGCACGCATTTTATTCCGCCGCAGACGCCCCAGAGCGATCTTGCCGAGCTGGCGGGATGGACCAACGATCTTTTCGAGACTGACATTGACGCAGCCGCGAAATTCGTCAGCGAAAAAACCGGCCGCGCCAAGCTCTTCGTCGCCGGCTTCAGCCGCGGCGTCGAGTTTGCGTACCTTTACGCCGCCAGGCATCCCGGGCGCGTCGGGGGAATCATTGCGCTCGACGGATTCATCCCGCGCCATCCGATGCGTCTGCTACCAGTGCCGGCCGGCCACTATGCTGACGACATCGGTGGTGAGCACCTGACTTACGACAAACGCTACAAGCTCATGCAGATGGTGATTGACAATCCCGATCAGCCTGCGCCGATTCCCAAGTACAAGACTGCGCGCGAAAACCTGGAACACGTCGTGTACGGCGCGGGCGGATTTTTCGGCGGCAACGGCGGACTCGCGAATCCGCAGGGCGGCTTTTCCGACGCCGTCGTGCTGGCAAGGCTGCTAATTGGCTACGATCGCTACTGGCCGGCGGTTCAGGACGGCGAGAATCCATTTTCCCCGGAACTGCTCGCGGCGCTCAAGGCGTCGAAAATTCCCGTGATCGCGTTCGCCAGCACCAACTTCGGCAGCCGATGGCCCGGTCAAGTTGAGGAGGCGTCGAAATCAACCGGCGCGCCCGACCCCTCGTTTACAAAGCTTGATAAGTGGGGCCACCTGGACGTGTTGGCGGGAACGAAGTCGGAGAGCGAAGTCTTCGCGCCGACCGCAGCGTGGATCAAGCAGCATCAGAAGTAGGCGGATACTGAGGGGCGTCGGGGCGCGGTGGAGCGGGGGGCGGAATAATCATCACCGCGGCGAGCGCCCACGCGCCGAGCGCGAGTCCGGCGACGGTCCATCGAATGGTCGAGCGGCCGCGGCGCGCTGCGATAATCGCGGTTAAGGGAGCGAGCGCGAGATCGATGATGATCGAGGTCGCGATCAGATTCGCGGGCGGCTCGCGGTACCCCATCAGGGCGAATCCGGACGCGATGCTTAGCAGGCTGGCGATAATGGTCATCGGTTTGCGCGGCTCGACACTCTATATATAGTTGAAAACCATGGCACGCCGCGACGACGACAACCTGATGAACAAGCTACGGCAGATGAGCGAAGAAGGCATCACCGGTTTGTTCAATGAGATCATGTCAAACGAGAGGATGCGCTCGAGTTTCGGGCGGGCGGGTGAACGTTTCATGGCGAACAAGCAGTCATTCGACCGCAACGTCGAACAGGTGCTCGACTTCGTCAATATCCCTTCCAAGCGGGACGTTCGCGAGCTGAAAGCGCGGCTCGATCATCTGAGCTCGCAACTGCTGAACCTCAGTATCAAGCTCGATCGCGTTCTCGATCATGACGAACCCACGAAAGCGAAGCCCGCGGTTCGACGCGCAAAGAAGCCCGGCTGATCAGCCGGCGCGCAAGCTGCGGCCTATTTCGGCGAGGTCCGCGATGGTGCGCGGCTCGCGGCCGAGGTCAGGCGCAACCATCAGCACCGCGCCGCCGGGAAGCGAATTGCGCAGAGCACTCAGCGAAACCTCCTCGCGCGTCTTGAGCGCGGCATAGTCGGCGAGATTGCGCTTCAATTTTCTTTTGAGCGACGGCGCGATCCGGGCCGACGACAGTTCCGCGGCGTCAGGCAGCTCCGCGATCACACGATTCACGACCATCGCGGCGACGCGCAAGCCGGCACGCTCGAGCGCGCCGATAAATTCGCGCGCCTGCGCGATTCGGCTCGACTCCGCGGTCGTGACGATCACGATTGCCGTGTCCGGCGCTCGCAGCTTGTCCTGGGCGCGCGCGGCACGAGCGGAAAAACCTTCGTACATGCCGTCGAAGCTGCGAACGAAGGACTGGATGTCGCTCAGCAGGTTCAGGCCGGTCACGCGATCGAACGCCGCGAGCACGGCGCGCGCGGCAATATCCACCATCCGCAGCCGGCTCCTGAACAGTCCGGCGGGCGCGCCGAGCAGGACCGCGGCGCGCGAGTTGAGCAGTTCGAGCAGGCGCCGTGGCGCGTCCAGAAAGTCGAGCGCCTCGGCCGCCGGAGGAGTGTCGAGCACCAACAGGTCGGTTAAGGGATTGGCGGCGAGTTCGAGCAGCTTTTCCATCGCCATGTAGTCCGCCACTCCTGCAAGCGCGCCCGAGAGATTGCGATAGATTCGATTTTCAAGAATCGTATCGCGCGCCGCGTCCGACAGCGCGTAACGCGCGACGATCGAATCGAAAGTGCGTTTTGGATCCAGGCGCAACGCGCGCAGCCTCGCGCGACTGGACCCGCCGCCACGGCGTGCATGACCAATGCCCTCGAGCTGCACTTCGACCGGCTCGGATGAATCCGCTCCAAGGCCGAGCGCGTCGAGCAGGCGCGGCGCGGGATCGACGGTCATCACATCCACGGCGCGTCCGAGCGCGGCGGCGTGCACGGCGAGTGCGGCGCTGATGGTGGTCTTGCCGACGCCGCCGGGCCCCAGGCAGATCACGAGGCTGCGCGAGCGCAAGTCGAACGACTCGGGATGGGCAGGCTGCTTAAGACGGGCAGACGGCTTGAGCTGTACGGCCTTGGGCTTCATCGGTCGAGCAGCTCCGCATCCAACACGCGGCCAAGTTTCTCGACTTCAGCGGGTCCCATGGCTGGCGTGAACATCATCGGGAGGCTGAAGGTCGGGATGCCGGCGGCGGCGAATCGCGGGGCGACCAGAGCCGCCTGTTCGTGCGCGGCGTTTCGGCGCATGGCCAAGCGGGCGTGGCCGCCGAGCGGATTGAGCGCGGCGAGTTCGGAAGTATCGAAGAGCAAATCGGGAACGCAGTTCATTATCGCTGCGACAGTGACGATGCCGAGCCGCTCGCGCATCGTGGCGGCGGTTTCAAGCGCCTCGCGAACTGCGAGATCCTCCGGCGTCATCGTGACGATCGCGCCGAATCGTGTCGCGTCGGTAAGGAACCTGTCGACCGAATCGGCAAGCCGGTTCAGCGTGCCGGCAGGCGCGATTCCCTTCACGCCCGACGAAACAGAGAGCAGTTCGACGGCGCTGCCCGAGGCGGGCGCGTCGATCACGAGATAACGATCCTCGAGCGCCGCGTCTCCCGCCATGATCCGGAGACGTTCCAGCAGCAGGAAAGCCTCGAGACCCGGCAGCGCGGCGGTTACGTAACCGAAGGTTCGGCTGCGCAGCATCCGGCGCGAGATGGCACGAATCGGGACGATACGCTCGATGAAGGCTTCGAGCTCGGCGCGCGGCGTGAGCGCGAAGACATCGAGCGAGTCGGTGACTTTGACGGTGGTCGAATCCTCCGGCATCGCGCCGAGCGCCGCGGCCGCGGACAGGCGACGGTCGAGATCGGCAAGCGTAGTCGGACGCCGGCGCGACAGCGCAATCGCAAGCGCGGCAGCGACCGTGCTCTTGCTGGTGCCGCCTTTGCCGGTTACGAACAAGACCCGTGGCAGCGTCATCGGCTAGAATCTAAGGGTCGCGCAGCGAGCAGTAAACCTTGCGCGGGAAGAGAGTTGGTTTTGAGCGAAAATAAAGCACCGGCGATCGATTCGATGCTGATTGCGATACCGCCTGAGCAGATCGTGCTGTTCAAGTCGATCGTCGAGTCCTACGACAATATCGCGACGCTGCGGACCGAGGATCCCACGCGGCATCATCTGCGGATTTACTTCTCGGCGGATTCGCGCGACGAAGTCGAGGCGATGATGGCGTCGCTCGCTGCGCAGTTCACGATCGAGCGGCTCGCGTAGCGGGGGAAGGGGGAAGATGCTGGCGTCCTTTCGGTTCCTTTAGGTCCCTTGACTCTATTTTGATATATCTTTATAAGTATGAAACTATGAAGAAGTCAACCGTAATCGCGGCGCTGGGCGCGCTGGCGCAAGGGACTCGGCTCGACATCTTCCGTCTGCTGGTGCAGAAGGGTCCCGCGGGGCTGCCGGCCGGCGAGATCGGCACGCGGCTGGGTCAGCCCTCGCCCACGTTGTCATTTCACCTGAACCAACTCAGATTTGCGGGCTTGGTGAGTTCGCGGCGTGAGAGCCGGTCGATCATCTACAGCGCCAATTTCAAGGCGATGAGCGATCTGCTTATGTACCTGACCGAGAACTGCTGCGGCGGGCGGCCAGAGCTATGCAGTTCCGCCGCCGCGCCAGGCTGCGGATCCGAATGCGCGCCTCAGCAGACTGTCACGCCGAAGAAAAATCGGAAAGCGCAATAGTGAACCGATCCTCGACTGACGACCGCGCCGTGGCCAATCGTGAATACAACGTCTTGTTTCTATGCACGGGCAATTCCGCGCGCAGCCTCATGGCTGAATGCGCAATCGGACGGTGGGGGAGGGGAAAGTTCAAGGGATACAGCGCCGGGAGCCATCCCAAGGGCGCCGTCCACCCGATGACGCTAGAGCTGCTCCAGGAGCTGAACTACGACACCTCCAGCTTGCGCAGCAAGAGCTGGGAGGAGTTTGCCCGTGCGGACAGTCTGCCGCTCGGCTTCGTCTTCACGGTCTGCGATCGGGCGGGCGCCGAGCAGTGCCCACTATGGCCGGGACAACCGATCACTGCGCACTGGGGCGTGGCCGACCCGGCGGCGTTTGAGGGCAGCCACGAGGAAAAGCGCCGCTTCTTCTTCCGCGTTTACCGCGAGCTGGAAAATCGCATCAAGATTTTCACGAGCCTGAGAATCGAGGCACTGGACAGTTTCGCTCTGCAACAGCGAGTCAAAGAAATCGGCAAAGTCAAACTTCCCGAAGGGCGCGAGTAGCGGCTGCATCTCGCACTTCCCTCGACATGGAGAAGTTCGCAATGAGCGCATCGATGACGATTGCACAGACCCCGATCCTTCGCCGACTCTCGTTTCTCGACCGCTACCTGACGCTATGGATTTTCCTCGCGATGGCGGCCGGGATCGTGTTGGGAGCGGCGGCGCCGGGCGTGAGGATTGTCTTCGATCGCCTGAGCGTGGGCACCACCTCAATACCAATCGCGATAGGACTCATCCTGATGATGTATCCGCCGCTGGCGAAGGTGAATTACGACGAGCTGGGAGATGTCTTTCGCGATTGGAAAATCCTCGGCCTCTCGCTGGTCCAGAACTGGATCATCGGTCCGATCCTGATGTTCGCGCTCGCGGTGATATTCCTTCGCGATCGTCCGGAGTATATGACCGGCCTGATCATCATCGGCCTGGCGCGATGTATCGCGATGGTAATCGTGTGGAACGAACTCGCCGGCGGCGACACGGAGTATTGCGCCGGACTGGTTGCGTTCAATTCGATCTTTCAGGTGCTTTTCTTTTCACTCTATGCATTCGTGTTCGTGACGGTGCTGCCCCGATGGCTCGGATTGGGCGGCGCTGTCGTCGATGTCACTATTGGCAAGATCGCGGAAAGCGTCGGCATCTATCTGGGCGTGCCGTTCGTGGCGGGCTTTGCGACCTGGAAGATCCTTACCTCGCGCAAGGGCAAGGCCTGGTATCGCGAGCGTTTCATTCCGAAGGTAAGTCCCCTCACGCTGGTCTTTCTTCTCTTCACGATCGTCGTGATGTTTTCGATCAAGGGCGCGAAAATCGTGCATCTGCCGCTCGATGTCGTGCGCATAGCGATTCCGCTGCTGCTCTACTTCACGATCATGTTCGCGCTTTCCTTCGTACTAGGCCGCGGCGTCGGCGCAAACTATCCGCAGACGGCGACGCTGTCCTTCACCGCAGCGTCCAACAATTTCGAGTTGGCAATCGCAGTCGCGGTCGCGACCTTCGGCATCGACAGCGGCGCCGCATTCGCCGCCGTAATCGGTCCGTTGATTGAGGTCCCGGTGATGATTGGCCTGGTGGATGTCGCCCGATGGGCTCGGCGCAGTTATTTTCGCAGGGGTGACCCCTGCACCCAATGCTAAGGTGCAGGGGTAACCCCTGCACCTTAGTATTAAGAAAAGATGCGGGCTTCGCCTATTGGCGCCGCGCCAGCGTGAGGGTGCAGAAAAGACCGCTGTGGTCGGAATAGGGGACATCGGCCCGCTGATTCGCGATGAGCTCGAGGTTTGCCGAAGCAGTCCACGCGTGTGAGTTGGCTGCGACGATGTAATCAATCCATTCGGGGCGTTCGTCAGGGGAGTCCGCATACGTTCCGCGGTTGCATCGCTCGCGTTCTTCAGCAGTCAGGTCGGTCCCGAGGGCCGCGACGAGTGAATAGAGAGACTCGCGCGAGTCTGTGTTGAAATCTCCCGCAACTATCGCGGGTAGCGATGCATGGGAATGCGACACGATCTCGCCAAGCTCGATGAGCTGCGCTTGGCGAACATCGGCATAGTCGATCCCCGGATATTGTGACTGGAGATGAGTATTGACAGCGCAGATGCGCTGTTCGCCGCGCTCGAGCTCGACAGTCAGAATGCCCTTACCGCCGAGTCCATCGCCCTCCCAGACTTTCCATACCGGCGCGCTGGCGGCGAAGGCGTGAAACTCCGGCGCTGCGCGCACGCGCCATCCCGCAGAGGCGCTGACAAATGCGAGCAGTCCGCCCCTGGGGCCGACGCCGCGGCGCTTGATGCAGATTGGAACCCAATCGGGTTGCAGCGCCAGGGTGAGACGATCGACAAGCGAGCCGAACCAGACTTCCTGCAATAGCGCAACGTCCGGCGACAGTTCGCGCATTTTCGCGCTTACCCGATCCATCCGGCCGCCGGGATCTTTGGACAACGGCCACGCCATTGCGTGCAGGTTCCATGACAGAACCTTAAGGCAGATTTCATGCATGGCGATTTAGACGCTATCTCGCGATTGCGACGGCGTAGTCGCGGCCTTCCCAATTGCGCGGCTCGCGCCAGTTGAACGTAAAGCGAACCGGGGCGCGGTCGCCTGCGCCGATCTTGATGTCAACGTAGTCGAAACCGATCGGCGTTGAAATCGAACCGGTGTCGTTGAAGTGCCGCCATTCGTCGTTGGACCAATGAAGCGTGAACGGCCCAGTGGCCTGAATGCGCAGGCGGTCGCCGGGTGAAACCGACTTGACGCGGCGGTTGGACTTCCAGACGCGAAGGCGGCTCGGCTTTCGTCCGAGCTTTATGTAGCGGTCTTTGACCTCGTCGATCATGTCGAAGACCCGTGCGTCCGAGGCCGAGCGCAGCAGCTTGATGTACTCGGCATGCGCCCACATCAGGGGAGTCGCGCTGCCGGTCTGGTGGCCGTACTTGAGCAGTGCGTGCGGGATGTCGGGTTGATCCCAGATCTGTTCGGGCAGCAACTGCGTGGAATTCGAAAACCGTTCCATCGCTCTCAGATAGGGACGCGGGTCACGACCCGCCGCGAGTTCGTAATGCCCGCGCTCACCGGTCAGCAGCGGCCACGGGCGTCCGCGGCCCCATCCGATAAACGGGCCGCCGTCGTCAAGCTGTCCGTAACCGTCGTGCGTGTAGCGCCGCCAGCACGGACCCGCAGGGAAGTCGGTCTTCAGGACGGAGTCGATGACGCGGATCGAATCCTCCATCAGTGGATCGCCGGCTTTGCGAATGCCGTAGCGGACCAGCTCGAGAAATCCGCCGTCAACGATTTCCGCGACGGGGAATTCAGCCTGCGCGCCGAGTGCGCGATTGTGAATGAAGACGCGCTTGCCCGCGATGTTTTCGTCGGCGTCCGGATTGCCGATGTCGATGGGATTGATTCTGACGTAGTGGCGCTTGATGCCGGGGACGAGGAAGCCCTGGTTGGTGACGGTCCAGGTTTCGATGTGCGCCTCGAGGAAGTCGGCGTACTCCTCGAGGAATTGCGCGGTCACCAGGTCGCCGCGATCGCGAGCGAAACAGGCCGCGCAGATCAGTGCCGCTACATTTGCGGCGAGCGTCGAGGGCGAGTAGCCGGCGTTTTCTTCCCATCGCTCCTGCGGCGTGGAGCATCCGTTGTCGATTAGAAAGTGGGCCGCCTGCAGCACCATCGGATACGGATCGAAATCCTTGAGCGTGCCGTGTTTGTGCATCCGCCACGCGAGCATGATCGGAAACGAAACTTCGTCGAGCTGAATCCCGTTCCAGTAGGGCTTCCCGTCGATCCAGAAGTTCTGCGGAAAGCCGCCGTCGGGGCGCTGCGCACAAGCGAGATAGATCAAGGCGCGCAGCGCGGTGGCGACCTCGCCCGAAGCGGCCAATCCGATCACGCTGTTGACCATGTCGCGGGTCCACACCAGATGGTAGCCGCCAAGGTCCTCGTCGCTCTTGGCCTCGCCCCAGGGGATACTGAGCGAAGCGATGAGCGCGCCGGGATAGGTTTTATCTTCATGGGCGAGAAGAAGCTCGCTGCTGCGGCGATAGAGCGCGCCGCCGTCGCCGGAGAATTTCTCGAGCGGAAGGAAATGGCGCGACGCGCGACGCCATTGTTCGAGGAAGCGGGCGCGATGCGCGGGGAAAGGATCGGCGAGCGACTGATAGAGAGTAGTCACGGCGCGATTGAGCTTGCGGCCGAAGCCGAGGCCAAGGGTGAAAGAGTAGCCCTTGCGCAAATCGATCTCGGCGGTGAGCGCGATATTGCCGTCGAGCGCGGCGGCGAACTGATAATCCATTTTGAAGTTGGCGCTGATGTCCTGCCATCCGTCGGTATTTCCGACGTATCCGCATGAAGCCCTGAGAAATGGCACTGTGGCTCCCAAAGCCAGCCAGACGTCGTCCTTGTTCGCAGTCAGGAACTCGTGCCCGGCGATTTTGGCCAGGTAACCGTTGTTACCCCATCCGCCGACACACAGATGTGGCGCGAGCATGACGTAGAGGTGGAGTTTTTTGAGCAGCTCCGGGTCGCCATCGAGGCGGGTGTTGATCAGCAGGGTCGCCTGATGCGGATCGGTGATGACTTCCTTGAAGAGATGATAGCGGCCGTCGGGCGAATGGCCGACGATTCGCACCCCGAGGCCGGTGGCGTCGAGGTACTCGGTGGTGGAATCGAGATTGCGGCGTTCTTCGTGGAAGAAGGTCTCGCCGTCGGTGATGAGGAACTGGAGGTCGCGGACCTGCGGCTGATCGATGGTGGGGAAATAAATCTCGTTGACGACGCCGACGGAGGTGGTGAACCATAGATGGCTCAAGGAGGAGTAGGCGGTGCAGACCGCATCCTTGGCGCTGCGGGTCCATCGCGGCGGGATTCCGGGTGCGCCGGTGGCGACCGGAGATTTCAGAATTGTTGCCATGGGACCTCTGATCGATTCGCTAAAAGGGTCAGACGGTTTCGGGTTGTTCAGGTTTCGTTGTTGTCGCGGCCGGTTTTTCCGCGGGCTTAAGACGAAACATCCAGGCGACGCCGACGCTGATCGCGTACAGCAGCACCAGCGGAATCGCGAGCAGGAACATCGAGATCATGTCGGGCGGAGTCAGAGCCGCGGAGACCACGAAGATGGCGACGATCGCATAGCGCCAGTAGCTGAGCATCATCTTGTAGTCGATCATCCCGAGCTTGGTGAAAAAGAACGCGAAAATCGGCATCTCGAACGTGAGCGCGAACGCGAGCAGCAGCTTGGATGAGAACGCCAGGTACTCGCTGATGCGGATGGTCGGGGTGACTCCGATGTACGCGTATTGAGCCAGGAAAAATGCGTAGCCGACTCTGAAGACGACGGCCCAGCAGAAATATCCGCCGAGCACGAAAAACATCGTCGCGAAGAAGACGAACGGCTTGGCCATCCTGCGTTCGGTTTCGTACAAACCCGGTGCGACAAATTTCCAGATTTCGTAAAAGACCGCGGGACTGGCGATGAACAGACCGGCGATGAGCGCGACCTTGATCTCGGTGTAGAACGCCTCGCCGACGCCGGTGCCGATCAGCAGCACCTTGCCGCCCGAGACCTCGCGAATCGGCCAGGTCAGCAAGCGGAAAAGCGGATTTCTGACCGCGTACGCGAGGATGAAGCCGAGGCCGATGGCGATGAAGGCGCGAATCAGGCGGGTGCGGAGTTCCTGCAGATGCTCGAGGAGCGACATCCGCGCCTGTTCCGGCGTTTCCTCGATGGGCGCGGGCGGTGTGATATCCTCGCTAGGCACAGTGCGGGATGACCGGCTATCTTTTCTCGGTCGGCACCGCCGCTGGCGGCTGGACGGCGGGCGGCTCGGACTTCGGCGTGGGCGGCGACATCTTGGCAGGCGGCGCCGGCTCTTCGAGCACCTCGGTCAGTTCGTGGAGGACGGTATTGCTCGCCAGGCGTAGCTCGCGCAAGACTTTTCCCACAGTGCGCATAACCTCGGGCAGGCGTTCGGGGCCGACGACAATCAGCGCGATCGCGAGGATCAGAACTATTTCAAAAAGGTCCAAACTTCGATGACCATCCGCCGCGCTAGCCAGTGCAATTCGACGACTTTGCGAGGTGCGGAAAGATTCCGCGCAACCTCGCCCGCTCCATGCCAGTTAATCATCATACCCGACCGGGGTGTCAACGATGCTTAAAACCGGGGTCGTCGCGGATCGCCGCTACCTGAAGCACTTCGCCGGCCGGGCGCATCCCGAGCGTCCGGCGCGCGCCGAGGTCATGATCGAGATGGCGGAGTCGCTCACGCGGCCGAATCTGAGCTTCATGGCACCGCGCGAAGCGACGCACGAGGAACTCGCGAGTTGCCATGTTCCCGAGTATATCGCGACGGTCGCGCGGACGGCGTCGATGGATCGGTTCGACTTCGATCCGGATACGCATAGCTCGCGCGATTCGTACGAGACCGCGATCCTGGCCGCAGGCGGCGTGCTTACGGCAGTCGAGGCCGTGATGGACGGAGCAATAGATAATGGATTTGCTATTGTTCGGCCACCGGGGCATCACGCACTGCCTAATCGCGCGATGGGATTTTGCTTCTTCAACAATGTTGCAATCGTGGCGAAGTGGCTAATCGAAAAACGCGGCCTCAAGCGGGTGATGATCGTCGACTGGGACGTCCATCATGGCAATGGCTTGCAGGATATATTTTACGAATCGCCCGAAGTGCTTTACGTATCCACGCATCAGTTTCCGGAATACCCCGGCACCGGCTCGCTCCACGAGATCGGGTACGGCGCCGGACTGGGATTCAACGTGAATGCGCCGATGCCGGCGGAATTCGGCGACGCTGAGTATATCCGCGTGTTCGATCGCCTGATAATGCCGATCGGACGCCATTTCAAACCCGAGTTCATACTCGTCTCATGCGGCTTCGACGCGCATTTCCGCGATCCGCTCGCGCAGATGCGCGTGACGGAGGCGGGATTTGCAGCGATGGCGCGGCGGGTGAAACGGCTGGCCGCGGAATGCTGTGGCGGGAAGATGGTCGCAGCGCTCGAAGGCGGCTACGACCTCGAAGCAATCGCGGAGTCGGGACGCGCGGTGATCGACGAATTTGGACGCGACGCCGATGAGCCGATTCGTCCGGATGAGGGCGGCGACCGGGTGATGCCGATGATCGAGCGGGCGGCGCAAAACGTCGGCCGCTTCTGGAATCTGGGCTAGGGCGATCGATGCCGCCGGAGCAACGCTCTGCCGACAACGTCCCGGGTGAGAACGGGAGCGCGCGCAGTCGTCTCGTCTCAATAGGCAGTTCCGATTCGCGTGAATACCCACTAGACAAGCATACAGTCGCCATTGGCAGCCACCCGTCGAACGATGTAGTGCTTGACGACTCGACGGTATCGCGCCGTCACGCGACGATTACGCGCAAGCCTGGCCGGTTCGAGCTGGCGGACCTGGGCTCGACTAACGGCACGTTTGTCAACCGCGGCCGAGTGCGCAAACCGATCGCGCTGAAGCGCGGCGACGAGATCGAATTCGGCTCTGCGCATTTTGCTTTCATCGCTGCGGGAGATCCGATACCGGCGCCGACGCGGCCGGCGCGCGCACCAAGCCGGCTGGGACGGGGGCTTGCGATTGCGGCCGCGATGTTCATCGCGGGGTTCGCGGGAGTTCGTTACCGAAGCGAGATCGGACCCACCGCGTCGGCAATCGCCGCATGGATTTCGCCACGCCGGTCCAGCTTTGCGCCTTCGGCGACGAATACTCAGACGGCATCGGCCAACTCGCAAGCAAAGGCAACTTCAACGCCAGCATTGTCGGCGATTCCCGCAGCAGTCCAGGCCGAATGGCTAAGGCGAGTGAACTACTACCGCGCGATGGTGAAGGTGGCGCCGATAGTCGAAGATCCGGCGCTGAGCAAGGGCGATCGCGCGCATACCATTTACGTCGTCAGGAACTACCGTGATCGGATCGCGCATCGGGGCCTCGGCGCCGAGATGCATACGGAAGATCCGGGAAGCCCAAACTTTACGCCCGAAGGGCTCGAGGCGGCCAAGGCCAGCGATATGGATGTGTGGTTCATGCCGGAACGGCCTGCCGACGCGATCGACCGGCCTGGGTTGTCTGACCCGGACGAATGGTCGGTGGAACGAACACCGGGCTCACCGGCGTGGTCCATCGACGGATGGATGGCGATACCGTTCCATCGCATGCCGATACTCAATCCGCGACTGACCAGCGCAGGCTTCGGAAGCTACTGCGAGTCGGGAGCATGCGCCGCGGGACTCAACTTATTGAACGGGGCGCCGCGGAAATTGCCGGCGGGCGTTGCGAAGAGTGGGCCGATCGAGTTTCCTCCGGACGGCGCGACCGTCGCGATAGCGTCGTTCGGCAACGAATGGCCCGATCCGCGCACGAGCTGTCCCGGCTACGAGCCGCCGAGCGGACTGGCTATTACACTTCAGCTCGGCACCTGGATGGATACTCATCTTGGCGAATACTCAATCGCGCGAGAAAACGCCGACGGAAGCCGCGCCGCAGTCGAAGCATGCGGGTTCGATTCGACCAGCTACTCGAATCCCGATGGATACTCACAAGAGCTGGGGCGAAACATTCTGAAGTCTTACGGCACGGTCGTGGTGATTCCGCGCGCGCCGCTTGACAAGGGCGCGAAGTACGCGGTGTCGATGAGCGCGAACGGAAAGCAGTACGACTGGGCGTTTTCCACACGTCCATGATGCGGATCGGCTAGCGCTGGAAATCGACCGCGATGATTGTCGCGAGCGAATCGAGCGCGCTGTCGGGCGTCGCAATCACGAGCTCGCCGACCGGATCCTGGTTGAACAGCATATCGGCCGCGGCGATTCGCTTGCGCACCTTGAGCGAAATCGTACTTGCCAGCGGACGCACGTCGCCGACGTGCCGCACCTTGACGCCGCGCACCGAGACGGACTCGTACGGCTTCATCAGCACGTGCAGATAGACCCGATTGCCGCGGCGCGTTGACGGTCCGTAGAACTGCCACGGCTCGAGCCCGGGGTCAGTGCCGACGATCGCCTCATTGTTGCGGTCCATCCAGTTGCCAATCGCTTCGAGCCGCTCGACTTGTTCGGGCGGGATAGCGCCGTCGCCCATCGGGCTCACGTTGAGCAGCAGATTTCCACCCTTGCCGGCCACTTCGCACAGAGTATGGATCAGCGACCGGATCGATTTGAGGTCCTTGTCGGAAGGATTGTAACCCCAACTGTTGTTAATCGTCAGGCAGGTTTCCCACGGGCCTTCGGGCGGCCTGGGTGGAACGGCCTGTTCGGGGGTCTGATAGTCGCCGTAACCCGGGATGCGATCATTGATGACGACCTCGGGCTGGAGCGAGCGGATCATCTCGACGAACTCGCGCGACTCCCATTCCTCGGGCGTGCGTTCCCATCCGCCGTCGAACCAGAGCAGATCGATCTTGCCGTAGTTGGTCAGCAGCTCGCGCATCTGGGCGAACATGAATTTTATAAATCGATCCCACTGTTCAGGCGTCGAGCGGCGCCAGTTGCCCCACTTGTAGGGCTTGTCCGACTCGAGAAATGCCGGGTAGTCGGGATGATGCCAGTCGATGAGTGAGTAATAGAGTCCGACCTTGAGGCCCTCGGCGCGGAACGCATCTGTATATTCACGAACTATATCGCGCTTGAATGGCGAATACTCAATTGAATAGTCAGAATGCTTCGTATGGAACATCGAGAAACCGTCGTGATGCTTGCTGGTCAGGACTGCGTATTGCATCCCGGTGCGTTTTGCCATCCGCGCCAGCGCGCGCGCATCCCATTTTGTTGGATTAAACGTCCTGGCGGTCGAGTGATATTCGTCAACCGTAACGCTTTGCCCATCCGGCAGAGCGCCGACGCCTCCGACCAGCGGCCACGACAGCTCGAGCCCGCGCTGGCTGCAAGGCGCCCAATGGATGAACATCCCGAATCTTGCTTTGTTAAACCACGATTCCATAGCGGCGCATTGTCGCCTTCATCTGATGAGCTTGTCCATCCCAATTCGCGACCCGGTAGGTGGTTCAGTTTGCCGAGCGGGAACACCGCGACGGGCGCGATTCTGACAAATCGAAAAGAGCCAGAAAGACGAATTTATACTATATGTAGTGGTTTTGGGACGGATCGGGTCTAGGGCTAGTTTCGTTCCGTCAAAATTAATGTTCACCGGAAGCGGGGGTCGCCCGCCTACGGGCGAGCGCGGCGAGCATGAGACATCCTGGCGGCTGACCATAGCGTAGGGATAGCACGCCAAGTTCGCTGGCGTCAGGCTGAATAGTTCATCCCCAAACTCGGCCTGACCGGAACCAGTGCTCGCTCCGCTGCGCTATCGGGGAATGGTGCCGCGCCGTGGTATGGAAATATCGGATGCGCTCGTCCATCCCGATCCAAAAGTCCATCAAACAAGGACTCCATGATCGCTTGCGGATTGGCGCCGCCTCGAATACTTCCATGTAGGACTGATGGAACAACCCGACTGCATGGACGTTTGCCCGTTCGTGCGAATGCGAGTGGAAAAAAATGAAACGCAACTCCTTTAGCTTATCGTGTCTTGCCGTCGTGGCGGTGCTGATGCTGGCCTCGGCGTGCAAAGGCGCAACGGATGGACTCCCAGTGAGAAACACAGGTCATTACGCAATCATCGAGACCGAACGCGGCAACATTGTGGTCGAGCTTTACCCCGCAGTCGCGCCCAAGACGGTCGCGAATTTCGAGACGCTGGTGAACAAGGGCTTTTACAACGGCCTGACCTGGCATCGCGTCGTCCCCGACTTCGTGGTGCAGGGCGGAGATCCTGACGGCACCGGAGCCGGCGGTCCGGGCTACACCGTGCCGGGCGAAATCAATAAGGATGAGCATCACCTGCGCGGCACCCTGGCCACCGCGCGTACGGGCGACGAAGTTAATCCGACACGCAATTCCAGCGGCAGCCAGTTCTACATCTGTCTCGAGCCGCAGCCGGGACTCGACGCCCAATACACCGTCTTCGGCGGCGTGATTAAGGGCATGGACGCGGTCGATAAGATTCAGAAGGGCGACCACATGAAGAAAATCACGCTCGCGAAGGAGCCGCCCAAGTAGCCGCGGCGCGTCGCACATGGCGGATTCACGAAGCGGGCACCCCCATCGGGCGGGGCCCTACTTCACCGTTGACCTGCATCTCCACACCAACCGCGGTAGTTCGGACTCGAACCTGGCGCCGAAAGACCTGGTCGATCGCGCGCGTGGGATCGGAATCGGCGCGGTCTGCATCACCGAGCACGACAACATGTGGGATTCCCGCGAGATCGCGGCGCTGGGGGACGGCTCGGGCGTGATTTTTATGCGCGGGATGGAAGTCACGACCGACATGGGGCATGTCGGCGCGTTCGGGCTCGATCGGTACGTCGGAGGAATCTACAAGCTCGCCGAACTGCGGCGCGTGGTGAACCTCGAAGGCGGGATACTGATCGCGAACCATCCGTTCCGCTACAAACTCGACCCGCGCTTTGCGTTCATCAACCCGGATTCCGAACCGATCGATCCAACTTATCCGGACCGCGCGGCCAAGCTCGAAATCTTCGAGATGGTCGATGCGATCGAAGTGCTCAACGGCGCGTGCGGTGAGGACGAGAATCTGTTCGCGCTGAAGGTCGCGCGTCATCTTGGGTTGGCGGAGGTGGCGGGCTCGGACTCGCATTCGGCGGGCTCGGTGGGATGCGTGACGACGCTGCTCGACGGGCCAATCAAGGACGAGCGCGAGCTTATCGACGCGATTCGATCGAGGCGATGCCGGGCGGGTCGCGGCCTGCTGAAGCGCGCGCTTGCGCCTTTCGAGCTGTCGGCGAATGCCAGTTAGCTCGCTAAAAAGCCTTGAAATAAAAGCATTTTCCTCTGGTTCGCCCTATCGCTGGCTTTGAGAGGAAATATGGCTGAATATCGGCGCTAAACTGCTCCTAAAAACACTTGATTTAATTAATATTTCCTCTCAAAATGCTATCGGGGTAGATTTGAGAGGAAAGTGCCTTGAAGCTGAAAGAACTCACCGCTGAGCAGCGCAGAATCGCAGTCGATACTGCCCAGCTTTACTAGCATTTGCTCGAGCTTCAAGCCGAGCGGCAAGCATTTCGCGGCGGATTGCATTGGAAGAAAGTACTCGGCCACGATTACCTGGTCCGCACGATTGGCCGCCACAGAGGCAATCGCTCTCTCGGGCCGCGCTCGCCCGAGACCGAGGAAGCTTACCGAGAATTTACCGAGACCAAACGCGATCTCGACGAGCGGATTCGATCGATCAATCAGGAAGTCGCGCGACAAGCGAAGTTTTGCGTCGCCGCGGGAGTGAATCGAGTTCCGCGGATTGCGGCCGACATAGTAAGGTCGCTCGATGCCGGCGGGCTGCTGGGCAGCCATCTGATTATTTTCGGCAGTCATGCGATCTATGCCTACGAAATGGCGGCGGGCGTACAGCTCAAAGCCGGACTTCTGCAGACCGAAGATCTCGACACGCTGCTGAACACCAAGGCTGAAATCGAACTGGCCGGCTCGGTACGAAGTTCAGGCCTCCTCGGAATCCTTCAGCGCGTGGACAGAACCTTCAAGCCTCAACGGAAAAGGTCATTTCGCGCTGTCAACGCGAAGGGCTTCATGGTCGATTTGATCCGGGCGCCAATCGATTCCCCTGGCGGCCTCACCAGCATTGGCAGCGGACCCGATCTGATTGCAGAACCCCTGCACGGCCTCGAATGGCTTGGCGCGGCGCCGCGAATGACCCAAATCGTAATCGCCGACAATGGCTTTCCGGTCAGGTTTGTGGTCCCTGAGCCGCGCGTGTTCGCATTGCACAAGCTGTGGGGCTCGCTCCAGCCGACGCGAGATCCAATCAAGCGCAAGCGCGATTTCCGCCAGGCAGAGGCAGTTGCACAACTATCGCTCGACTACTTCAACTTGAGGTTCGACGATCCCGCGATAAAAGCGCTTCCGGCCGCGCTTACCGCGATGATTCCGGGCTTGGTCGAGCGGCTGCGTGAGCGAAGCTCGCAGACGCAAGGCGAGCCGACGGCGCTTCCGCCGGGCTTCGAAGATCCGGAGGGCGAACCCGATGCGGAATAGATTGCTCGACGGCATTGTTTGCCACGCGATCGATCCGATAAAATTTCTGCGCCGCCGCTGAGACTTTACCGATGAGTGCCAACAAGGATCGCCTCGCTCTGATCGAGCTTCTCTCCTCGATCGGCGGCGAATATTCCGAGGATCTCCGCGAGACCCTGGACCGGGTTGCCTCCGCGATCGCCAGCGGCATGGAGGCCGAGGTCTGTTCGCTCTACCTCTTCGATCCACAGCGCGAGCGAATCGTGCTGCGCGCCACGGTGGGACTCGATCGCGAATCGGTCGGCAAGGTTTCGATGCGCCTCAACGAGGGACTGGTCGGGCTGGTGCTGGAGAAAGACGAACCGGTTTGCGTGCCCGACGCGATGAGCCATCCGCGCTACAAGTACTTTCCCGAGACCGGCGAGGAGCGCTTCCATACTTTTCTGGGGGTGCCGGTTCGCGACGGCCGCAAGAAGCCGCTCGGAGTGCTGGTCGCGCAGACGCTGGAGCGGCGCAAATTCAACAAAAGCGAAATCCGCCTGCTCAACACCGCCGCCAACCAGGTGGCGCAAATTCTTTCTCATTTCAGGCTGCGCGAATCGCTCGCCACCAAGGAAAAAGAGCGGCTCGAATATCGGCGCCGGATGATCGAGGCCAATCGCCAGCTCAAGGACTACGAAAAAGTCGGCGGCAAGACGCGCCACGCCCCCCAGGCGAAGATTCGCCGCCCCCGGCTGGCAGGGCTTTCCGCGTCACCCGGATTTGCGCAGGGAAGCGCGCACGTGGTCGGCGCATTTCTAAGCAGCGTCGATCGTAACCAGAAGTCCCGCGACCCCAAGGCCGAGGTCAAGCGCTTCGAGGAGGCTCTGGCCCGTTCGCTGGCCGAGCTGGCGGCGCTGCGGGTGCGGATGGAGCCGCTGATGCCCGAGGCGGACCTCAACATCTTCGACGGCCATCGCATGATTCTCGAAGACGAGGAGTTCGTCGGCCGCATCCGCGCTACAATTGCCGACGGCTACACGGCAGAGAGCGCGCTGTTCCGGGTCGTCGAGGAAGTCAGCACCTCGATGCTTGCGGTCGCGGACAATTATTTGCGCGAGCGCGCGACCGACTTCCGCGACGTCGGCCATCGCGTGTTGCGTCATCTGCGCCAGGAGGAAAAGAGGACTCCCTTCGCCAAGCCGACGATTATAATCGCCGAGGAGCTTACGCTCTCGCAGCTGATGCTGGCCAGCCACGACAAGCTTGCGGGTATTGCGCTGCAATCCGGCGGCGTCACCTCGCACGCGGCGATCCTGGCGCGGGCGTTCGAAATCCCGACCGTAGTTGGCGTCGAACATCTTATGGAATCCGTCGTCGAGGGCGATCAGCTCGTGCTCGACGGCAACTCGGGCGTGCTTTACGTCAATCCCGGCGCCGAGATCGAGCGCGACTACGTGAGCCTGTCCAAGCGCTACGAGGCATTCAAGCGCGAGCTTATGGAAGAGGGCAACGCGCCGACCGCGACCCGCGACGGCCATCGCGTCATGATGCTGGCGAATATCGCGTTGCCGGCGGATATCCACCTGGCGCTGCGCTACGGAGCTGAGGGCGTCGGGCTGCTGCGTTCGGAATTCTCGTTCCTGACCTACGAGGATTTTCCCGACGAGACTCAGCAGCTCGCGCTGTACGGTAAGATGCTCGAGATGCTCGGCAAGCGCCCGATCACGATTCGCACGCTCGATATCGGCGCCGACAAGTATCCGGGGTACATGCGAGTGCCGCGCGAGGACAATCCGTTCCTCGGCTGGCGTTCGATACGGATCTCGCTTGAGATGTCGGGGCTGTTCAAAGTTCAGCTCCGCGCCATTCTCCGCGCCGCCGCCAAGCACGACGTGCGCATCATGTTCCCGATGATCTCGAGCCTCGAGGAATTGCGCCGCGCCAAGGAATTGCTGGCCGAGTCGCAGGCCGAGCTGTTCAAGGAAGGACTCGAGCACAATCCCAATATCGAAGTCGGAATCATGGTCGAAGTGCCGTCGGCGGTGTGGCTCGCGCCGCGGCTGGCGCGCGAGGTCGATTTTTTCTCGATCGGAACCAACGATCTGATCCAGTACCTGCTCGCCGCCGATCGCAACAATCGCAAAGTCGCGCACCTGTACGAGGCGCTGCATCCCGCGGTCATTTCCGCCATCGCCGAGGTCGTCAATGTCGCGCGCGCGGCCGACAAGGAAGTTTGCCTGTGCGGCGAGATGGCCAGCGATCCGCTGGCAACGCTTCTGCTGGTCGGGATGGGTCTGGATGAACTAAGCCTGAGCCCGCTATTTATTCCGGTGGTGCGCAAAGTCATTCGGGAGGTCGATTATCAGACCGCCCGCCTGATCGCGCGTGAGACTTTACAAATGGCCAGCGTGCAGGAAATCAAGGGTTACCTGGTGGAACGCTATCGCGATTTGGGCCTGATCAATCTGGTCGAAATGTACCGCTAGTTACTCTCTGTCCGGATTATCCCGATTAATTCCTCGACTTTGGTCCTATTAATGTGTTTCAATCAATTGTTGACATTACTAGTCGGGAATTGTTTACTGTCTCTGACCGACCGGTTAGATACCGTCAGGCCCCGCGTTCGGGTATGATGCGCAGGGGTGGGTACGCTGAGGTAAGAAACAAAAGCAGAGGATCTATCGATGGTATTTCTTATATTTTTCGGCGCATTTTTGGTTTTCGCGGCAGGTATCCTCTACTGGCTGTTGGGGACGAATCGTTATGGCGGTGATCGTCCGGCCGCCACGCTTCAGTTGACCGCACGCAAGGGTGCGAGCGCCGATGCGGCGATAAAGCCCGAGCCTTGCCGCACGATTCGCGTCTATTTCATCAAACCCTCGCGCTACGACGAGGAGGGCTTCGTCCAATACTTCCGTTACGGTGTTCAGCCCAACAACACTTTGACGGTACTAACGGCGCTCAACGAGGCGTTCAACAAGCGCCACGCGGTCGAGCGAAACGTCCGCCTCGAGACGGTAATTTGGGACGAAATCTGCGACGGTGTAGTCAGCCCTGAGACAATCAAGGCGATAAAGGAAAAGGCGCACGAAGATGGCGTCGAGTTGCTGATCGGGCTGGCCGGTGTGCAATCGAATCAGTATCCGCGCGGGCGCGACCTCGCGCTTCAGTTCGTCGCCGAAGGCTTGCCCACGATGATGGGCGGCTTCCATGTCAGCGGCTTTCCGGATTCGTGCAAGTTCCTCAACGAATGCGGCGTCACGACCGTCATTGGCGAGGCCGAAAACATTTGGGGCTATATCGTCGAGGACTTCCTGCGCGGTGAGCTGCGCAAGAATTATTCGGTCACGGAGGGAATTCGCGCGAAGACCGGCCAGGACGACATCACGGTTCCGCTAATCACGGAGTCGCTGCTGCCGATGCTCGACGACCGTTATCTCACGCGATTTTTCAACGATACGATGACCACGCTCGACACTTCGCGCGGATGCCCTTTTACCTGCTCGTATTGCAGCGTGAAAAACGTGATGGGCCGCACGATGCGCTCGCGCGAGCCCGACGCCGTCGTAAGCTGGGTGCGCGACGCATGCCGCAATCATGGCATCGAGTCGCTGTTCCTGGTCGATGACGACTTTTTCCGCTCGCCGCGATGGGAAGAGATTCTCACCGGCCTGATTGAAGTGAAGAAGGACTATCCCAAGCTCTCCTTCATGATGCAGGTGGACGTCGATGCGTCATGCTACGCAAATGTCGCCGACGGCGAGACCGAGACCGCCAAGCATCGGCGCAGCAAACGTTTCACCGAACTGGCCGCAGCCGCGGGATGCTACCAGGCGTTCGTCGGAATCGAGTCGCTCAATCCCGACAATCTGAACTTTGCGACCAAGTACCAGAACACCGACGACCGCCAGCACAAGTGGACGCTGGAAGCGGCACGCGCGCACGTGATCGACAAGTATCGGCGCGTCGTCGAGAACTGGCACAAAGTCGGGGTGTCGGTGCACGCCGGCTACATGCTGGGATTCCCGTTCGACGGTCCCGATTGCGGGCGCGTGGCGGTGGCAACTCTGAAAAAGATCGGCTTCGACCTGGTGTCGTTCTTTATCATGACTCCGCTGCCGGGCACTGAAGACCAGGCGCGCTTCACCAGGGAAGGCGCCATCACCGACTGGGACTTCAACCAGCTCGACTCGCAGCACGTCACGCTCAAGCACGACAAGATGGACAAGGAAAGCTGGCTCGGCGCGTACCGCGACGCTTACATGGGCTTCTACTCGCTCCCGCGCTTTCTTCACAGAATGTTCACCGTATGCGCCGGCCGCGGACTCAGTGCGGAAGCGCGCGCCTCGACGCTGCGTCAGTTCACCTATTATTTCTTCAGCCATCGCCAAGGGCGGCATCCGATGGTCGGCGGGATATGGCCGATTCGCCGCCGCGACGTCCGCCGTGCGGCAGTCACCGACGACGAGGCGCGCCGCTTCTACCTCGGCGGGAAGCGCTTCGATGCGATTTTGCGCGGCGACGCTGGCGACGGATTCGCTGGGGCTCCGGCGTAAGCGACGCCAATTTTAACCACCTGACCGAAGACCGGCGCGATCCAATCGGGATCGCGCCGGTGTGTTTCTCGGGTGCTAACAGCCGCATCGCCTCACGGCTATCTACGCCCGGCTTGCGTCAACGCCCCATAAACGGCTAGGAATTTTTCGGGGTCCCCATATCATGATCACGCTACCCGTCATCGTCGTCGCCCTGGTCGTCATCGCGGTACTGATCTTCGTCCCATTCGTCTTGCGGCTGCTTGTCCGCCTCGCGGTCTTTCTCATACCCGTGGCGGTCGCCGCGGCGGGTATCTCGATGATCATGAACGACGAAACGATCTTCGAAAGACCCGGCGCCGAGCAACGCGCGATCCGGTTCGTCACGATGAACTCCGCTGCCGCCAGCCCGTCAGGTTTCGGCTCAGTGACTTGCCAGATGGGCATTCAGCCCCAGGCAGTACCGACTCCTGCCGCGCCCGCGCCGAAGAAGCACGTCGCAAAGAAAGCGCCTGCCAATCAGCCTGAGCCCGTCCGCAGGCTGGAACCGGTCGCGACACCGGCGCCGCTCGACGATGTCTTTCCGGAATTGATTCGCCGCTCATATCCGGGAATCCCGCAACAGAAACTGTTCCAACTCTCGCAAGACACGATCAACTCGCTCGGTGGATGGAAAATCGCCAAGGCGGATTCCCGCAACTTCACCATCGATTGCATCTACACGACGCGAATCTTCAAGTTCGAGGACGACGTGAGGATCACGGTGCAACCATCAGGCGAGATTGACGTGTGCGCGCGCTCCGGCATGGCGCGTCCCGATGCAACCTCGATGCTGCGCTACTTCCCCGGCGACCTCGGCGCCAACATTGGGCATATCAAGGAATTTTACGAGACGCTGGAGCCGAAGATGGACGGGGTTTACAAGCAAGCGCAGGACCAGCAGAACGCCAAGAAGCCGCACTAAGCAGGGGTGACCCCTGCACCCAGAGAAAAGTGAAAAGAGAAGATGCGGGCGGAGTTTACCCTGAGCGAAGTCGAAGGGCCCTGTTAGAACTGGGTGAGGGGGATCTACCTCGCCCGTTCAGTTACGGGAGGCCGCGCCTCCGGCACGGGTGAGCGGTAGAGATACAAGGGACCTTATGAGATGCGCCGTGGATCAGAATGTGCGGCGCGTCAGACAATCGCGCCGCACAACCAGGAGAAGAATCCCGGAGCCGGGGCCCGTCGACTCCGCAGACTTCGCTGAGGGAGACACGGAGCGGAGTGCCTTCGATGCCAGCGGTGCTTTTGACAAGGGGCGCTGAAAACCTCAAGCTGTGATCGTATGGCGATGCGGGAAGCTCAGATCGATGCGCTGGCGACTCATCTCGTGCAGGGGTTGATCGATCGCGGCTTGATCAAACCCAAGAGCGACGTGAAGGAGCTGGTCGCGTGCGTGGTCGAACTGATGTCGGCGAATTTCGAGACCGAAGCGCAGATCGACGAAGAGGCCGACAAGATGGCGGAGGCGGAGGCGCGCCGCGATACGCGCCTGGACGTCACGCGGCTGCGCAGTTTGATTCGCCAGCGCCTGGCCGAGAAAAAGAACTTCACGCTCTAGGCGGCGTACTCGCACAGTAAAATCTTGATGAAGCTCACCGAAGCACGAGTGCTGTTCCTGGCGCGCGAGTCGCTGGCAAAATTGCGCGACGAGGGCCTGGCCGAGATCGCGAACTTTCCGCTCGCGCTTCGTCAGGCGCGCGAAATCGTCGCGCAGTTCAACGAGCAGGGCGACGAAGTCGATGCGATCGTGAGGCGCAAGATCAAGTCGATCAAACGCGGCGTTGTCGAGGGTTCCAACGAATGGACCATCCTCTACAAGCGCTACCGCGACGAAGAGATGCGCAAGAAGGGCCCGCAGCGGTAAGCACGCGAAGGGTGAACCTGATTGTATGCGGAACCCACCTGGGTTCCGCACCTCCTCGGGCAGGGGTTACCCCTGCACCTTAGTATTAAGAAAAGATGCGGCCTGACGGCCGGTTAGAACTTTTTTGTGTCAAGCTGAGCGCAGCGAAGAATCCCGGATCCGGGGTGCGGGGGCTGGGCCGTGCCTTGCTGACAGGTTGGCCGTAGTGGTATCGTGCTCACGTGGAGTGGGCGCGTGCCCACTTTTTTGTTGGTGTCGCAAAAAGGATTTTCGGTTTCGTCACATAAAGCCGACTCCGACGGCCGTAGCGAGCGAGAGGTGAGAGCAGATGGCGGCCCTGAGGCTTCATCCGACCGCGGAAAAGGTGGTCGAGCTGCTCGAGCCGCACATCGAACGCCAGGGTTATGAACTGGTTTCGGTGGATTTTCGCAAGGGCGCGCGAAATTCGCTGCTGCGGCTGCTGGTCGACAAGCCGGGCCGCGGAATTGCCCTGAGCGATCTGGAGAAGTTGAGCCCGACGATCGGCGATTTGCTCGACGTGTACGACCCGGTCGAGGGCCGCTACACGCTGGAGGTCGCGTCGCCGGGAATCAACCGCCCGCTGCGCAAGCTGGAACATTTCGAGGCGGTCAAGGGTGAGCGGGTGAAGGTACGAACGCATCGCGCGCGCGATGGGCAGAAGTCGTTCGTGGGAATGCTGGTGTCGGTCGGTCAAAGTGGAATCGAGCTTCACGATGAGACGAGCCGCAAGCGGCAGACGATCGGTTTCGACGAGATGTCGGGAGCGAATTACGAATACGATTTCGGCAAATAGATGCAATTGACAAATAGACGCACGGGCTCCCGTTGGGGCGGAGCATCAAAAATAACTGGCGCGCATCTCTGTCCGCGCCCCGGGGAGGCGGTATGCAGGTCGATCTGAACCGGGTAATCGAGCAGGTAAGCAAGGAAAAAGGCATCGACAAAACGATCGTGATCAACGCGGTCGAGGAGATGATGCATTCGGCTGCGCGGCGCACGTTCGGCCCGGACCGCAATATCGAGTCGCGGTTCAACCCCGAACTCGGCGAAATCGAACTGTTCGAGATCAAGACGGTTGTCGAAAAAGTGGCCAACGCCGCGGCCGAAGCCGACGTGGCGGAGGCGCGCGCGAAGTACGATCCCGAGGCGGAAGTCGGCGACGAAATTTTGATCAAGCTCGACACCGCCACGATGGGGCGGATCGCGGCGCAGGCGGCCAAGCAAAATCTCATCCAGCATATTCGCGACGCCGAGCGCAAACAGATGTTCAACGAGTTCAAGGATCGCAAGCAGGAAGTCGTTTCGGGAATCGTGCAGCGCTTCGAGCGCAAGAACATGATCGTCAATCTCGGCCGCACCGAGGCGATCCTGCCCGAGAAGGAGCAGATCCCCCACGAGCGCTATCGCCAGGGCGATCGCATCCGCGCGCTGATTTTGGACGTCGATCTGTCGGAGAAGGGACTTTCGATCGTGCTCTCGCGCACCTCGAACGACTTCCTGATGAAGCTGTTCGAGCAGGAGGTGCCGGAAATTTACGAGGGCATCGTCGAGATTCGCCAGAGCGCGCGCGAGCCCGGCGGACGCGCCAAGGTGGCGGTCTATTCCAAGGATTCGAACGTCGATCCGGTCGGCGCGTGCGTCGGGATGAAGGGCACCCGCGTACAATCGGTGGTGCAGGAGCTGCGCGGCGAGAAGATCGACATCGTGCCATGGACCGACGATCAGGCCGAGCTGGTGTGCCGCTCGCTGGCGCCGGCCAAGGTCTCCAAGGTGATAATCGACGAGGACGAGCACGCGATGGAGGTGATCGTCCCCGACGATCAACTGTCGCTGGCGATTGGCAAGCGCGGCCAGAACGTGCGTTTGGCGCATCGCCTGACCGGATGGAAGCTCGACGTGCGCAGCGAGATGGAGGCCGAAGAAGAGGCCCGCTCGGCGCGCGCGTCGCTCAACGCGATCCCGGGCATCGGCGATATCAACGCGGAACTGCTGTACCAGTGGGGATTTCGCTCGGCCGAGCAACTGGCGGAGGCGGACGAGACGGCGTTCGACGTCGAGGGAATTAGCGCCGAGCGCGCCACCCAGATAATCAACGCAGCGCGCGAGCACGTCGCCAACAAGAAGATCGCGGCCGAAGCGAAGGCCGCGGCTGCGGCCGAGGCTGCCGAGGCTGCGGCGGCGGAAGCTGCTGCGGTGGAAGGGGCGTTGGCAGCCACGCAAGCGGAAGGCGCGGAGGCGCCGTCCGAAGTGATTGCGGTGGAATCCGCGCCGGCCGCCACTGAAGATGCGGGAGAAAAGTAATTTTTCACTTTTTCACGGGCCCCAGCGCACGTGTGTTGGATGCATGACGCAGGATGCGAAGGCGGCGATGGTGCGAATTGCGGTCGTCAATGGGCATGTCGAAGTTGATTTCGAAGCGCGACGCGCAGGGCGCGGCGGCTATTTGCATCCGACGCTTGAATGCGCCGAGCGGTTTGTCAGTTCAAAAGTTAAGGAATTTCGCGCGCTCCGACGGAAAATAGATCGTCCCGAGCGGCTCGAGATAGCGGCGGCAATTAAACTCCGACTGGATAGAAACTCAAAGGTTGAATAGTATAACCAGGATGGCGCGAAAGCGGATCAAAACTCTTGCTACTGAATGGGGATTCCCGGTCGAGAATTTGCTCGCCGGATGCGCCCGCCTGAAGCTCGGGCATACGCAGTCCGAGTCCAGTCTTCTCTCGCCCGAAGAGGCGGACCGGCTCAAGGCCGATCTCGACGAGCAGGCGCATCGCGCGACGATCCTGCGCCGCGAAACCGTGCTTGAAACGAGCAGCGGAAAAATTCTCGAAAAGCGCCTCAATGCCACCGTGATGCGCCGGCGTCATGCCGAGCCCGGCCAAGCCACCGGTGGAGCAGAGACGCCTTTCCATTTCGAAGTCGAAGAGAGCCGCGGCGACTCGTTCGAGTCGCCATTTCTCGACGAGTCACACGCCGCAGAGACCGAGTCGCCGGTCACGTTTGACTCGGGGCATCATGCGCAGCCTCCAGTCGCCGAGTCGCATCGCGCGCCCGAGCCGGTCGCGGTCAGGCCGGAGCCTGAAATCGAGCAGATTGGCGAGGCCGACTACGAGGCGCATCCGCCCGTGGCGGCAGTTCATATTGAAAAAATGGAACCTGCGCCCGAAGCTGAGATTGCCCGCGGACCCGAGCATCCGGCCGTCGTTGCCGAGGCGGCGCCCACCGCGCCCGAAGCAGCGCCGGCGGCGCCCTCGTCGCGCTTCGGTTATCGCACCGATCGTGTGCGCCCGGGGGAATCGGCGGAGCGTGGCTCGATCAATCTGACTCGCGGCTCTCAGACCGGGCCGACGCTCGACGACGGACAGAAGGGACCCAGGGTCCTTGGCAAGATCGATCTCAGACCCAAGGCGCCGCCGCCGCATCCCGCGTCGCCCGGTTCGCGTACGGCAGCGGGCGCGCCGAGTGCGCGGCCGGGACTGACCGGACGCTTCGCTCCGCAACAGCAGCAGCCGCAACCGTCGGAAGCGATGCCGCAACTTCCGCCCGATCAAGTGGCCAAGCCCGGTGGCGGACGCGGGATAAAGAAAAAGAAAGTCGTCAAGAAGGGCAGTACCGATCTCGCCGCCGAGCGCGAGATGCGCGGGCTGCGGGTGCCGAAAAAACGCCGCGCCCTGCCCGGCAAGGAACAGCGAAAAACCGAGATCACCACGCCCAAGGCCTCCAAACGTGTGGTTCGAATCACCGAGGGTGTAACCGTCGGCGATCTGGGCCGCTCGATGGGTGTCAAGGCCGGCGACCTGATCAAGAAGTTGATGGAACTCGGCCAGATGGCGACGCTGAACCAGGTGCTCGACGTTGACACCGCCACGTTGCTGGCCGGCGAGTTCGGCTACAGCGTCGAGAATGTTTCCTTCGACGCGGAATCCGCCATCGAAGAAGCGCCCGAGGAAGCCGTGGTGGGCGAAAGCGTTGCGCGCCCGCCGGTCGTCACCGTGATGGGCCACGTCGATCACGGCAAGACCTCGCTGCTCGACGCGATTCGCCACACCCACGTGACGGCGCGCGAGTTCGGCGGAATCACGCAGCACATCGGCGCCTACACCGTCGAGGCCAATGGACGGAGGATCGCGTTCGTCGATACTCCCGGCCATGAGGCGTTCACTGCGATGCGCGCGCGCGGCGCCAAGGTCACCGACATCGTCGTGCTGGTGGTCGCCGCCAACGAAGGCGTGATGCCGCAGACGCAGGAGGCGATCAATCACGCTCGCGCCGCCAAGGTTCCGATAATCGTCGCGATCAACAAGATCGATCTGCCCGACGCCAATATCGACAACGTCAAGCAGCGCCTGACCCAGGTCGGCCTGGTGCCCGAAGACTACGGCGGGGACACCATCATCGTCCCGGTCTCGGCCCGCACCGGCGAGGGAATCGACAAGCTGCTCGAGATGATCCTGCTGCAGGCCGACGTGATGGAGCTGAAGGCCAATCCGGCTCGCGCCGCGCGTGGCACGATCATCGAGTCGCAGCTCGACCGCGGCCGCGGCCCGGTCGCCACCGTGCTCATCCAGGAAGGCACGCTGCATCAGGGCGATCCTTTCGTCAGCGGCATCTCGTACGGCCGCGTGCGCGCGATGCAGGATCATCTCGGCCAGCGTCTTACCGAGGCAGGTCCGTCCACTCCGGTCGAGATTTTCGGCCTCTCGAGCGTTCCCGAGCCCGGCACTGTGTTCACTGCGGTGGTCGAGGAATCGAAGGCGCGCCAGGTCGCCGAGTATCGCCGCTCCAAGCAGCGCGAAGGCGAACTCACCAAGACCAGCCGCATCTCGCTCGAAGATTTGAGCCAGCGTCTGGCGGCGGGCGAGGTCAAGGAACTCAAAGTCATTCTCAAGGGCGACGTGCAGGGCTCGGTCGAGGCGCTCGCCGACGCGCTCTCGCGGCTTTCCACCGACGAAGTAAAGCTCGAAGTAATCCACGGCTCGGCGGGCGCGATTTCGGAAACCGACGTTACGCTCGCGTCGGCTTCCAAAGCCATCATCATCGGCTTCAACATCCGTCCCGAAGCGAAGGCCGCGAACCTCGCGGAGAAAGAGGGCGTCGAGATTCGCCTCTACACCGTCATCTACGAAGCGATCAACGATATGCGCGAGGCGATGGAAGGTCTGCTCGCGCCGACCTACCGCGAAAAAGCGCTCGGCCGCGCCGAAGTTCGCAAGATTTTCAGCGTGCCCGGCGCCACCGTCGCGGGATGCATGGTCGTCGACGGCAAGATTGTGCGCAGCGCGCGCGCGCGGCTGGTCCGCGACGGCCGCCCGGTATGGGAAGGCAAGCTCGCCACGCTCAAGCGCTTCAAGGACGACGTGCGCGAAGTCGCGCAGGGCTATGAATGCGGTATCGCGCTCGAAAATTTCAACGACGTGAAACCCGACGACATCATCGAAGCTTTCGAGATGGAAGCGATTTTGCGCAAGCTCGCCGCGCCCAAGCCCGAGACCGTGCGCGGCCAGGCGGCGGTCGAAAAGCAGCTTCAGCCCTAGACTGCGCGGTCGTTGGTCGATCCGGGCGCGCGGGCCTGCGCGTTGGGGGAGGGGGCATAATCATCATGGTCATCGGCGTCATGCGGCTGACCCTGTTTCTGCCGGAGAATCATTCGCTCAAGGGCAAACGACAGGTGCTGCGCGCGATCAAGGATCGCGTCCGCAACAAGTTCAACGTCTCGATCGCCGAGTCCGACAGCCACGATATGTGGCAGCGCGCCGAGTTGGGCATCGCGCAGGTCGGCAGCGATCGCGCGTTCGTGGACGGGGCACTGCGCGAGGTCGTGAACTTTATCGATTCGCTGGGCCTGGTCCCGCTCGGCGAAGAGCAGGTCGAAATCATCAACTACTGAGACCGGGAAAAGCTACTTGGAACGATGCCGCGTCAGTCGCGCGGCTCTCGTGATAGCGGGGAAGAACATTGGCTGAAGGTCGAAGACCGGAGCGCGTCGCCGAGGCTGTCCTGAGAGAGCTGTCGGGATTGCTGGTGCGCGATCTGCGCGACCCGCGCCTGCGCGGAATCACGCTCACCGGCGTCAAGATGGACGACGACTTGCGCCACGGCCGCGTCTATTTCTCCCATCTGGAGGGTTCCGTGCGCGCGCCCGACGCGGTGGCAGGCTTCAGGAGCGCCAGCGGCTTCATTCGCCGCGAAATAGGCAAGTCGCTCGGGCTTAGATACACGCCCGAGCTGGATTTCGAATTCGACCCCACCCTCGAGCGCGCCGCCCGCATCGACGCGCTCCTCAAGCAATCCGCGCCCAAGGCCTGAGCGCGCGCGGCCTCCCGCCCGAGCAGATCGAACGCGTCTGAGGCGGAAAAGAGCAGAAAGGCAATCACGAAACCCCGTGCGGGGTTCGGACTTCCCGTCTGTTAATCGCGAAATGTCGCGGACGACCTTTCGCTCTCAATCGTGGGAAGACTGAGAGTCTGCGCGACGATTTGTTCAGCGCCCGGCGAGCGGATAAGGTCAGGGATCTCCCCATGAACGCAATTGTGCTGGTAGATAAGCCCGCCGGAATCTCGTCGGCGGAGGTGGTGCGTCGCGTCAAATCGCGCGTGAAGCCGGCCCGCGTGGGGCATCTGGGCACGCTCGATCCTTTCGCGACCGGACTTTTGCCTATAATGATTGGCGAGACGACCAAGCTCGCGCCGTTCATCGACGGCGGTGACAAGGAATACGCGGGCCTGATCCGGCTCGGCGTCGAGACCGACACGCTCGATTGCGATGGCGCCGTCGTTCGCCGCGCCGACGTGCTCGCCATCCCGGCTGAAAAAATTGCGCAGGTCGCGGCGCAGTTCACCGGCGCGATCGAGCAGGTTCCTCCCGTGTTCTCTGCGATCAAACGCGCCGGCGTGCCGCTCTACCGGCTCGCGCGCCGCGGCGACGACGTTGCACCGCCCGAGAAACGCAGCGTCGAGATCAAGCGTCTGGATCTCAAATGCGAGGCGCCCGATGCGATTAGATTCGTCGCGACATGCTCGCCGGGCACTTATGCGCGCTCGCTGGCGCGCGATATCGGCGTCGCGCTCGGGACAGTCGCGCATCTCGAGGAGCTCCGCCGCACGCGCAACGGCGCTTTTTCGATTGCCGACGCGACTGCCCTTGCCGGCGTTCTCGCTGCCCTCGACTCGGGTGCGCCGCCGCCGCGCCCGATCGGTCTTCGCGCCGCGCTCGCCGGCATGCCGGAACTGGTTGTCGATGCTGTCGCCGAAAAACGCCTGCGCAACGGTGATTCGCGCGCGCTCGACTCCCAGATTCCACCCGGCGGACCGCTCTTCAAGGTGATATCGCATAGCGGAGAACTGATCGCAGTAGCGCGGGCGACCTCGCGGGTAACGGCGATAGTCGAGCGAATCTTCAATCTTGAAGCCTGATTCACGACTCTTGCCCCGATTGAGAGCGAAAGGTTGTCCTCAACATTTCGCGATTCTTCCTCACTCGGGTGCAGGGGCTGGCCCCTGCCCAAGGATGTGTGAAACCCACGATGGGTTTCGCTACAATTGAGTTCCGTCCTCCCCCGCCTTTACTCCGCTGACCGGCTCTGTTAGCTTGGTCGGCTAAAGATAAAGGAAAAAGGGAAAGTAAGAACTCCGAATGCCTCTTCCATCAGCCCGTAAGCGGGAAGTCATCCAAGCCAACGCTCGAACCACCAATGACAGTGGCTCGCCTGAAGTTCAGGTCGCGCTACTCTCGGCCCGGATCGACCAGTTGACCGAGCATCTCGCGGCGCACAAGAAGGACCATCACACGCGCCGTGGACTGTTGCGACTGGTCGGCAAGCGTCGCCGGCTGCTTGATTACCTGCATTCGCGCGACTTTTCGCGCTACAAAGGGCTGATCGAAAAGCTGGGTATCCGGAGATAGGCCGCACATATTTTGCCGCGCCGCCCGCAACTTTCGGGCGCGCGGGCCTTGGCCTGCCACCCGGTAGTGTCCCAAGGCGCGTCCCCTGTGGCGCCTCGCGGGCAGTGAAAACACCGCAATCGTCGCGCGGCCTCAGTCCTCCCTCAGGTATCACTAATGTACGAAAAACTCGAAATTGATTTTGCGGGGCGCAAGCTCTCGCTCGAAACCGGCCGCCTGGCCCGGCAGGCGCACGGCAGCGTGCTCGCGACCTACGGCGATACCGTCGTGCTCGCGACCGCGGTCTCGCAGTATGAATCGCGGCCCAACATGGACTTTCTGCCGCTCACGGTGGATTACGTCGAGAAGACGTTCGCAGCCGGCAAAATTCCCGGCGGCTTCTTCAAAAGGGAAGGGCGCGCCTCCGAAAAAGAGGTTCTGACCTCGCGCTTGATCGACCGATCGATGCGTCCGCTGTTTCCCAAGGGCTACGATTGCGAAACCCAAGTCATCGTGACCGTGCTGTCCGCCGATCGTGACAACGATCCCGACATGCTCTCGCTGATCGCGGCCTCGGCTGCGCTGCTGATCTCCGACATCCCCCACAAAGGCCCGGTTGCGTCGGTCCGGATGGGCCGGGTGGATGGCAAAATCGTGGTCAATCCCACCCACACGGAGCTCGAGGGCAGCGATGTCTCGCTGGTCGTCGCGGCCAACCCCGAGTCGATCATGATGCTCGAGGGCGGCGCGCAGATCGTTGACGAAGAGACGATCCTGGAAGCGCTGTTCGCGGCGCATGAGGCGATGCAGCCGATTTTCGCGATGCAGGAAGAACTGCGCCGCCGTGCGGGCAAGCCCAAGCGCGAATTCGCCGTCAAGGAACGCGACGCGGTCCTGCTGGCGGCGGTCGAAAAGAGCATCGGCGACGGAATCGAGAAGGCTCTTGCCACCAAGGGCAAGAAGGAGCGCGCCGCGGCGCTCTACGCGGTCAGCGACAAGGTCGTGACGGCGCTCTTCGACAACTTTCCCGACCGCGCCAAGGAAATTATCGACGCCTGCGACCACCTCGTGCGCACGCGGGTTCGGATGGCGATCCTCGACGACGACAAGCGAATCGACGATCGCAAGTCCACCGACATCCGCAATGTAAGCGCCGACGTGCAGGTCCTCCCGCGCACCCATGGCTCCGCCGTGTTCACGCGCGGCGAGACCCAGGCGCTCGCGACCGTCACGCTCGGCACGTCCTCCGATGAGCAGAAGATCGACGCGCTGCTCGGAGAGCGTTTCAAGAAGTTCATGCTGCATTACAACTTCCCGCCATTCTCGACCGGCGAGGTGAAGTTTCTGCGCGCTCCGTCACGGCGCGAAGTCGGCCACGGCGCGCTCGCCGAACGCGCGCTCTCGCCGATACTTCCCGATGAAGACGACTTTCCGTACACGATTCGCGTGGTGTCGGACGTGCTCGAGTCCAACGGCAGCTCCTCGATGGCGACGGTATGCGGCGGCAGCCTGGCGTTGATGGACGCGGGCGTGCCCACCAAGTTCGCGGTCGCGGGCATCGCGATGGGTCTGGTCAAGGAAGGCGACAAGGTCCGCGTGCTCACCGACATCCTGGGCGACGAGGACCATCTCGGCGACATGGACTTCAAGGTCGCCGGCACCAAGGCTGGCATCACCGCGATCCAGATGGACAACAAGGCCGGCGGCGTCTCCAAGGACATCATGCGCCAGGCGCTCCATCAGGCGCGCGACGCCCGCTTGTTCATCCTCGACGTGATGGAGAAGGCGTTGTCCACGCCGCGCAAGGACGTCTCCAGCTACGCGCCGCGAATCGTCACGCTGCACATCAAGCCCGACAAGATTCGCGAAGTGATCGGCCCGGGCGGCAAGGTCATCCGCGGACTGGTCGAGCAGACCGGCTGCAAGATCGATATCGAGGACGACGGCACGGTGTTGATCGCGTCGGCAGACGGGGTCGCGATGGAAAAAGCGATCAGCATGATCCAGGCGATCACCGCCGAGCCGGAGATCGGCAAAATCTACCACGGCACGGTCCGCAAGATCGTCGAGTTCGGCGCCTTCGTCGAGATAATGCCGGGGACCGACGGCCTGCTCCACATCTCGCAGATTTCCAACGAGCGGATCCGCCGCGTCGAGGACGTGCTGCACGAGGGCGACGAGATCAACGTGAAGGTGCTCGACGTCGATCGCAGCGGCAAGATCCGGCTGTCGATGCGCGAGGCCGAGCAGGAATCCGGCAAGGATAAGTAACCGGCGAATGATTCAAAAGAGCGTTATCGGGAACGGCGTGCGGATTTTGACCGAGGCGATGCCGCAGGTGGTGTCGTCGTCGATTGGAATTTGGGTCGAGAACGGCTCGCGCTACGAGGAGCCGGCCGAAAACGGCACCTCGCATTTCATCGAGCATCTGCTTTTCAAGGGCACCAAGAAACGCACCGCCGCGCAAATCGCCGAGGCCTTCGACGCCGTCGGCGGCGTGCTCAACGCCTTCACCGGCAAGGAGTACACCTGCTACTACGCCAAGGTGCTCGGCAAGGACCTCGAGATGGCGACCGAGGTGCTCGCGGACATTTTTCTCGAGTCGGTTTTCGATCCCGCCGAAATAGAGCGCGAGCGCCAGGTCGTCCTGCAGGAAATCTCGCAGGCCGAGGACACTCCCGACGATTTCATCCACGATCTGTTCGCCGAAAATTTCTGGAAGGGTCATCCGCTCGCGTTGCCGATTTTCGGCTCGGCCGAGACGGTAAATAAAATAGACCGCGAGCAGCTGACTTCGTTCATGGCGGCGCGCTACCGCTCCAGCCGCGTCTTTATCGCTGCCGCCGGCCAGGTCGAGCACGAGCGTCTCACCGCGAAATGCGCGGGCCTGTTCGGCGGTGTCGCCGGTGACGGCAAGGTCGAGAAATTCTCGCCGCCGATTGACCGGCCCCTGGTGCTGAACCGGGAAAAGAAGCTCGAGCAGGCGCACATCTGCATCGGCGGCCCCGGCATCAGCCAATCGCATCGGCTCCGATACGCCGCCTACGTGCTCAACACCGCGCTCGGCGGCGGGATGTCGTCGCGGCTGTTCCAGGAAGTGCGCGAGAAGCGCGGCCGTGTTTACAGCATCTACTCGTTCATCTCGTCCTTCATCGATTCGGGCTACTTCGGCGTTTATGCCGGCACTAATCCGGAGTGGGTCGATGAAGTGCTCGAAGTTACCGTCGCCGAGCTTCGCAAAGTCGAGCGCGACGGCCTCGAGCCGGCCGAGCTGGCGCGCGCCAAGAGCCAGCTTCAGGGCAACATGCTGCTCGGGATGGAATCCACCGACAGCAGGATGAACCGGCTCGCGCGCAACGAGATTTACTTCCGCCGCGACGTGTCGCTCGATGAGTTGTCAGTGGGAATCGAAGCCGTCACCAACGACAACATCGTCGAGCTGGCGTCGTCATGGTACCAGCCTAACAAGCTCGCGATGGTTCTGCTTGGCGACCTGAAGGGCCGCAAAATCGGCCGCGACGTCTTCGCCCCGCTGGCGTAGCTGCACCTTTCGTCTTCGAGGTCGTTCCTAAACTGCCCCTCCCTCACAGGAGAACTTTGCATAACCGGATATTGATGCTGGAGCGACACGCGCCGGCACCCTCTTTTTTTGTGTCATTCTGAGCGCTTCTGGATAACTCCGCTTCCACCAGCCGACGCCCTGAGCGCCGCCGATGCGACGGCAGTCGGAAGATCTGCGCGAAGCATCTTTTTGTCCGTCAGCGCATGAGAGCGAAAGACCGTCCACGGGATTTCGCGATTGACACTGCGCCGTCGCCGCAGCGACCGCCCCGCGCGTAGCGGTCCTTACATTGGGTGCAGCGCTTGCTATCGCGCGGACAATTCGCCATACGAGATTGCAACGATGCGACCGACTGTGAAAATTGCGCGGCTGCGCAAAAGTGCGCTGCCGATTCCCGCCTACCAGAGCGAGCATGCCGCCGGGATCGATCTGATGGCCGACATCGGCGCGCCGATCGAGATGGCGCCGCGCGAGCGCCGCGCCGTTCCCACCGGCATCGCCGTCGAGATTCCGGTTGGTTACGAGGGGCAGGTGCGGCCGCGCAGCGGCCGCGCGCTGAAAGAGGGACTCGCGCTCATCAACTCGCCGGGAACCATCGATGCAGACTACCGCGGAGAAGTTAAAGTGTTACTTGTGAATTTGGGCGAGCAGCCGATCGTGATTAAACCCGGCGATCGAATCGCCCAACTCGTCATTGCGCCCGTCGTTCGCGCCGACATCGTCGAGGTCGATGAACTGGAGCCGAGCGCGCGCGGACCCGGCGGCTTCGGCCACACCGGCCGCTGAACCCGCTCGAAGCCCTCTCTCGATTGCGCGGGCGATCCCACGTAATTTAGTTTCATCAGCACGGATTGAAAGAGTGAAAGACCAACCTACCGAGACCGACGCGGCATTGACCGCGGTGACGCCGATCGACGGCCGCTACCGCGTGCGCACCCGTCCGATGGCTGCCTACTTCAGCGAGTTCGCGCTGATTCGCTACCGCGTTCGCGTCGAGATCGAATGGTATCTGTCGCTCGCCGGGCATCCCGCGATCAGCGCGCTGAAACCGATTCCCGCCGCGACCGCGAAAAAGCTCCGCGCCGTTTACGAGGACTTCGCGCTCGACGACGCGCGCCGCGTCAAGCAGCTCGAAGCGGCGACCAATCACGACGTCAAGGCGGTCGAGTATTTCGTCAAAGAGCGGGTCGCCGCGATCGATCCTGCCCTGCCGATCGAGATGGTGCATTTCGCGTGCACGTCCGAGGACATCAACAACCTCGCTTACGCGCTCATCCTCAAGGAGTTCGTGGCGACAGACCTGACGCCGCGGCTCGAGGCGGCGAACGCGCCGATCGTCAAGCTGGCGCATCGCTACAAGTCGCACCCGATGCTCGCGCGGACGCACGGCCAGGAAGCGTCGCCGACGACGGTGGGCAAGGAGATGGCGATATTTGCGACGCGCCTGACGCGCCAGCTCTCGCAGCTTCGCCGCCAGGAATTTCTCGGCAAGCTCAACGGCGCGGTCGGCAACTTCAACGCTCATCACTTCGCCCAACCCGAGGTTGACTGGATCGCGCACTCGCGCAATTTCGTCGAGCGGCTCGGTCTGACCTGGAACCCGCTGACCACGCAGATCGAGAGCCACGATTTTATCGCCGAGCTGTTCGGGATCATGATGCGAATCGACACGATCCTGCTCGGCTTCTGCCGCGATATGTGGAGTTACATCTCGATCGGTTACTTCGCGCAAAAGGCCGTCGCGGGGGAGACCGGCTCCTCGGTGATGCCGCACAAGGTCAATCCGATCGACTTCGAGAACTGCGAGGGCAACCTTGGAATCGCGAGCGCGCTGTTCGATCACCTGGCGGCCAAGCTGCCGGTCTCGCGATGGCAGCGCGATCTGACCGACAGCACGGCGATGCGATCGATGGGTACGGCGTTCGGGCATCTGGTCGTCGCGCTGGAGTCGTTGAATCGCGGCCTTAAGCGCGTCGAGGTCAACGAGCGGCGCATTGCCGAGGATCTCGAGGCCGAGCAGGCGTGGGAGGTCGTCGCCGAGGCGATTCAGACTCTCATGCGGCGCCACGGGCTGCCGAAACCATACGAGACGCTCAAGGAACTGACCCGCGGCCGGCGGATCGATCGGCGCGCGATCGAAGAATTCATCGCGACCCTGCCGTTGGACGACGGCGCGCGGCGTGCGCTCCGCGAGTTGAATCCGCGCAGCTACGTAGGCCTGGCGGCGAAACTCGTCGAGCGATTCGCGCCGCCCGCGAAAGTATCGGACGGTGCTGCGGCGAAGAAGGGCTATGCGCCGCCTCTGGCGCCGGCACCCGGCAAGCGAAGGATCAATCTCAAGGACTTGGATTCGCTGAAAAAAGCGCGCGCGCCGAAGCCGTGAGTTCGGCTATCCACACGCTCGCGCGCTTTACGATGTGCATAAGCGCGGAGCTTTGTGGACAATCGGCGCCGGGCTTCGTTGTGATGAGGCGACCGGTCGGTAAGATGATCAGGTTAAGATAGTTCGACACGCCGACAGGGAGAACGCATCGTGGAAACAACGGAAACTCCGCAAAAACTCGAAATGTTTTACGAGGGCAAGGCGAAGAAACTCTACTCCACGTCCGATCCCGACCTCGTCATTGCGTATTTCAAGGACGACGCGACCGCGTTCGACGGCACCAAGCGCGACACCATCGCGGACAAGGGCGTGGTGAACAACCGGATGTCCGAGTTGTTCTTCACAATGCTCGAAGAGCACGGCGTGAGAACCCACTTCGTCCGCCGTCTGAACGATCGCGAGATGCTCTGCAAGCGCTTGCACATCATCCCGGTCGAAACCGTCGTGCGCAATCTCGTCGCGGGCTCGATGGCAAAACGGCTCGGCCGCGAAGAAGGCGAACCGCTCCCGCATCCGATCGTCGAGTACTACTACAAATCAGACGCGCTCCACGATCCGATGATCCTCGGCGAGCATGCGATCGCGTTTGGATGGGCCACCGCGGCAGAGCTCAAGCAAATCGATGCGATGGCGCTAAAGGTCGATGGCATACTCACCAAATTCCTGGACGAGCGCGGCGTGATACTGATCGATTTCAAGCTCGAATTCGGACGCCATCACGGCGAGATTCTGCTCGGCGACGAAATCTGCCCCGACACCTGCCGTTTCTGGGACAAAGCCACGCGGCAGAAACTCGACAAGGATCGCTTCCGCCAAGACCTGGGCGGCGTGGAGGAAGCCTATCACGAGATGCTGCGCCGGGTGGAATCCTGATGGCTGATGTGGCGAGCGCGAGGGAATGAGTTGCAAGTAAAAGTGTTTGTGACGCCCCGGATGGGAATTCTCGACCCGCAGGGCCGCGCGGTTGAAAGCTCGCTGCAAAGCCTCGGCTTCAAAAACGTTTCGGGCGTCAAAGTCGGCAAATATATCCTGCTCGAAGTCGAGGCGCGCACCGCGTCGGAGGCGCGCGACGAAGCAAAGAAGATGTGCGAAGCGCTCCTCGCCAACCCCGTGATCGAGGATTACCGCTTCGAGGTGGACGGCGAATGAAATGGGGCGTCGTGCGATTCCCCGGCTCGCTGGACGACGGCGACGCTCTGTATGCGATTGCAGAGGTGATGGGCCAGGACGCGCGAATCCTGTGGCACAAGGACGAATCGCTCGGCGGCGTCGAGTGCATCCTGCTGCCGGGCGGATTCAGCTACGGCGACTATCTGCGCACCGGCGCCATCGCGCGATTCTCGCCGATCATGAAGAGCGTGGCGAAGTTCGCCGCCGACGGCGGCCTGGTGATCGGCATCTGCAACGGCTTTCAGATTCTGTGCGAGGCGCATCTGATCCCCGGTGCCCTCACGCGCAACCGCTCGCTCTCCTTTATATGCGAGCGCATGTGGATCCGCGTCGAGAACGCAAGCACGCCGTTCACGCGCGCGACGAAGCGGGGCGATCTGCTGCGACTGCCGATCAAGCATGGCGAAGGACTGTACGTCGCGCCCGAAGATGAACTCCGCCAGATGGAAGAGCGCGGGCAGGTGATTCTGCGCTACGTCGATGCGGACGGGCGCGAGAGCGACGTGGCCAATCCCAACGGCTCGATGCGCGCGATCGCGGGCGTCGCCAATCAGCGCTTCAACGTCTTCGGCCTGATGCCGCATCCGGAGCATGCGGTGGAACCGATGCTCGGCGGTGTGGACGGACTAAAGATATTTCAGTCGATAGCAGGAAGCGCGCGATGAGCGAGCGTCCCGTTTCTTTACCGGGCGAGCCGAAGGTCGATCTCGAGCAGGCTCGCGCGCACGGACTCGCGCCCGATGAGTATAGCAAGATCGAACAGATCATCGGCCGCACCCCGACTTACACCGAGCTCGGCGTCTTCTCCGCGATGTGGTCGGAGCATTGCTCGTACAAGTCGTCGCGCCGTCATCTCAGGAAGCTGCCATCGAAGAGCGAACTCGTGGTGCAGGGGCCGGGCGAGAACGCCGGCGCGATCGACGTCGGCGACGGATGGGCGGCGGTATTCAAAATCGAAAGCCACAACCATCCTTCGTTCGTCGAGCCGTACCAGGGCGCGGCGACTGGTGTCGGCGGAATCCTGCGCGATATTTTCACGATGGGCGCGCGGCCGGTGGCGAGCATGAACTCGCTCAAGTTCGGCTCCTTCGAGCATCCCCGCACCCGCTACCTGCTCGGCGGCGTGGTCGGCGGAATCGGCGGCTACGGCAACTGCGTGGGCGTGCCGACGGTCGCGGGCGAAGTGATGTTCGACGCGGCGTACAACGCCAACATCCTGGTCAACGCGTTCTGCCTCGGGCTGGTCCGCAAGGGCGAGATGATGAGCGCGAAGGCGCGCGGTCCGGGCAATCCGGTGCTTTACGTCGGCTCTGCAACCGGACGCGACGGAATTCACGGAGCGTCGATGGCGTCGGCGGAGTTCGACAAGCAAAGCGAGGCCAAGCGCCCGGCGGTGCAAGTCGGAGATCCGTTCACCGAGAAATTATTGATCGAGGCGTGCCTGGAAGCGGGCAAGACCGGCGCGATCGTCGCGATCCAGGACATGGGCGCGGCGGGACTCACGTCGTCGTCGAGCGAGATGGCGGCGCATGGCGGACTCGGGATCGAACTCGACCTCGACAAGGTTCCGCTGCGCGAAGCGGGCCTGACGCCGTACGAAATTCTGCTCTCCGAATCGCAGGAGCGAATGCTGATCGTCGCGGAGCGCGGGCGCGAGGCGGAATTGAAGACGGTTTTTGACAAATGGGACCTGCACGCGGTTGTGATCGGTCACGTGACTGATGACCATCGATGGCGCATGCGATGGCGCGGGCAGATCGTGGCCGATATTCCGATCGGCGCGCTGGCGGACGACGCGCCGGTTTATGATCGTCCCGCGGCCGAGCCCAAGGCTCAGCCACAAACCAAAATTTCTATCACTGAAAAACCCGGGACGGCGAAAGCGCTTCGCGCGTTGCTCGACAGTCCCAACATCGCGTCGAAGAAGTGGGTGTATCGGCAATACGACTCGATCGTGCAGAGCAATACGGTGCTGGGGCCGGGCAGCGACGCCGCCGTGCTGCGAATCAAGAATTCGCGGCGCGCAATCGCGCTCAAAGTCGATTCGAATCCGCGCGCGTGCGCTCTCGATCCGTATCTCGGCGCAGTCGGGACGGTCTGCGAAGCGGCGCGCAATGTCGCATGCGCGGGGGCGCGCCCGGTCGGAATCACGAATTGCCTGAACTACGGAAATCCGGAGAGGCCCGAGGTGATGTGGCAGTTCGTCCGCGGCGTCGAGGGGCTGCGCGACGCGTCGATCGCGTTCGGCGCGCCGGTGGTCAGCGGCAACGTGAGCTTTTACAACGAGACCGAAGGCCACCCGATTCCTCCGACGCCGACGATTGCGGTGCTGGGCGTGATGATCGACGTCTCGAAGCACGTTACCCAGTTCTTCAAGAATGCCGGTGACGCGATTGCGATCGTGCGCACGGCCACGCCGTCTCTGGCGGCGAGCGAGTACGCGGCAATTTTCGGAATCGACGGCGGGCGGCTCGGCGCGATCGACTTGGCGCGCGAAGCAGCGCTGATCGAGGGGCTGGTTGAAGGCGCCGAGCAGGGGCTGATAAGATCGGCGCACGATGTCGCCGAGGGCGGCCTTGCGGTGGCATTGGCCGAAGCCTGTTTCAATCCGCGGGCGATTCTGGGAGCCGAAGTTGAACTTGGGCGCGCTGGGAACGCCGCCGCGGTTGACTTTTTTGGTGAGGGCGCATCGACGGTGGTGCTGTCGATCGCTGAGCGCGACGCAGCCCGCGTCGAGAGTTTGTTTGCGGGGCGAGGATTGGAATTTGCGGTCATCGGACGCGTAATCGCCGATCCCAGGCTCAAGATCAGCGGAACGCTCGACGAAGGCATTGCCGAACTGCAGCGAATTTACGAAGACGCGATTCCAAGGAGGCTCAGAGGCAGTGACTGAAACGCACTCGGTCATAGCAGTCGAAGAATCGAACCTCGACGTCTTCCACGAGGAATGCGGAGTATTCGGCGTGTATCGACACCCCGAGGCTGCCAACCTCGCGTACCTCGGTCTCTACGCGCAGCAGCATCGCGGGCAGGAGTCGGCGGGAATCGTGTCGTCCAACGGCAAGTCGCTGATCTCGCATCGCGGGATGGGACTGGTCGCCGACGTCTTCAACAGCACGATCATCGCGAAACTCGAAGGCACCAGCGCGATAGGGCATAACCGGTACTCGACGACCGGCTCGACGACCATCAACAACTGTCAGCCGCTGGTGGTCCAGTATGCGCGCGGCGGACTGGCGCTGGCGCACAACGGCAACCTCGTCAACTTCACTGAGCTGCGCGAACGGCTGGAGTCAACGGGATCGATCTTCCAGTCGTCGTCCGACAGCGAGGTGATGATTCATCTGATCGCCGCTTCGCACGCGCCCACGCTGCCGGAGCGGGTCACGGAGGCTCTGGCGCAAGTGCGCGGCGCGTACTCGCTGGTCGTGCTGACGGAAAACTCGATGATCGCGGTGCGCGATCCGCAGGGCTTCCGTCCGCTGGTGCTGGGCAGTCTCAACGGCGCGACGATCGTGGCCTCGGAAACATGCGCGCTGGACCTGGTGCGCGCCGAATACATTCGCGAGATCGAGCCCGGCGAGATGATCGTCATCGATGAAAGCGGGCTGCGCTCGCTGAGTCCGTTGGCGCATGCGCCGGCCAAGCGATGCATTTTCGAGTACGTGTATTTCTCGCGGCCCGACAGCCAGGTTTACGGCCGCAACGTGTACCAGGTCCGCAAGCAGCAGGGGCGCGCGCTCGCGCGCGAAGCTCCGGCGGTGGCAGACATCGTTGTGCCGGTGCCCGATTCGGGCACGCCCGCCGCGCTTGGTTACGCGGAAGAATCGGGAATACCGTTCGAGATGGGGCTGGTGCGCAGCCACTACGTCGGCCGCACGTTCATCGAGCCGCGCGCGTCGATTCGCCATTTCGGCGTGAAGATCAAATTCAACCCGGTGGCCGAATTGCTGCGCGGCAAGCGAATCGTGCTGATCGAAGACTCGCTGGTGCGCGGCACCACGCTCAGGAAAGTGATCCCGATGCTGCGCCAGGCGGGCGCGCGCGAAGTTCACATGCGCATCGCGGCGCCCCCCACCACCAACTCGTGCTTTTACGGAATCGACACGCCCACGCGCGAGGAACTGCTGGCGTCTGCGCATTCGGTCGAGGAGGTCCGCCGCTACATCACCGCCGACTCGCTCGCCTACCTGAGCTGGGACGGTCTGTACTCGTTCAACGGCGACAGCCGCGAGGGATTTTGCGACGCGTGCTTTACCGGCAATTATCCGGTCGAGATTCCGCGCGACACTGCACCCGCGCAGTTGCGTCTATTTCTCGCAAATGAAGATGGGCTGAAGGCCGACCGCCGCTAGGCCCCGCGCGATCTTCCTCGCAGATGATCTTCGGCCGCCCTGCGGCTATAAGACTCTTGAGTGCGCGATCCGGTTTGAATCATGGCGGCAAATCCCAGACTAACCGGCGACACCATCAGCGTCGAACGGCCAACCAGCCGCGAACAGTTCGATGAGTTCGCGCGCCTTCCATTTCAAGTTTACGGCGCGCGCGACGCCTGGTGGCCGCCCGACATGCATAGCGAGATCGATCTGCTGTCACGGCGCAGCCTGCTCTCATCGTACCTCGAGGTCACGCCCTTTTGCGCGCGTCGGGCGGGCCGGGTCGTCGCGCGCGTCAGCGCGGTTATCAATCGCCGCTACATCGAACATTGGAACGAGCAGCTCGGCCAGTTGATTCACTTCGAGGCGCTCGAAGGCGAGGACATCGCTGTCGCCGCGATGCTCGACCAGGCCGTGCAATCGATCCGCCAACGCGGCATGCGCGCCGTTCGCAGCGGCTTCGCGCCGTTTCTCGATTATCCCTACGCGATCGACAACTACGACTTGTTGCCGTCGTTTCTGCTGCGCGGAAATCCTCCCGCATACCATCGCTACTTCAAGGAAGCCGGCTTCGTTACCGAAAAAGGGCAGGTCGATTACACCGCGCCGCTCACGCCCGAAATCCTGGCGCGCTATCGCCGGATAGCCGACGCGGCCGCAATGGCCGGCAACGGCATTACGATTCAAAGTTGGCGCGAGTTCGGGTTTTTGGCCGCGATCGACGCGTGGACCGACGTGACCAACTCGGCGTTCGATCGCCATTGGGGATGGAATCCCGTGACGCGAGCGGAAATGCGTCCGATGCTCACGTCGCTGTGGGAAACTCCCGTCGCCGATCTCTCGATGCTCGCGGCGCTCGACGGCGAGTGCGTCGGCGCCGTCTTCTCGGTGCCCGATTTCAGCATCGCGCTTGCCCGTGTGCGCCGAGCCGCCCGGCTTGAACCCGAGCGCGGCGGCGGTACACGAGGCGCGCTGATAAATATCGGAGTCGTCGCGCGCGCGCGCGGACGCGGCGTGGCGCTTGCGATGGCGGCGCGATCGTTCCTGGCGATGGCGCAGCGCAAGATGCGCTTTGCCGGCTACACTCTGGTGCTCGACGACAATTGGGCCTCGCGCCGCACGGCGCTCAGCCTGGGCGCCCACGTCACCGGCAACTTCGTCACCTACCGCCGCGATTTGTAGGGTTGTGAGGCCGCGGGGCTTTGGCTACGACCCCGGAATGTTCCTTGACAAGCTTCCGGCAGCGGGCGTTTACTCGTTGGTCAACCCCGGAACACAAGGCTGCCGCCAGATCGCGACCGAGTTAAAGTGATGCTTTAGAATATGAAAAAGCCGAGCCGACCATGTGTCCCGACCCTGCTGGCCGTTATCGCAGCCTTTTTCGCCGTGACTTTCGCACTCGCTCCAGCTCACGCCCAAGTCAAGCCCGGCGACGTTATCACGCCAAAGAATGCGGAGCAGGTCCGCGCGCTGGTGAGTCCGGGCACTTTCGTCGCGGTCTCCAAGGGCATGCAGATGAACATCGTGGCGCCGAGCCGCGTCGATTGGCCGCCGCCTTATCAGGATGCGACCGAAAAGTACTCGGGTCAGGTGCGCCTGGCTCCGGACCATCGCGACCTGCTCGGCTACGTCGCCGGGCAGCCGTTCCCCCTCCTCGATCCAAACGATCCCGACGTCGCGACCAAGATCATGTGGAACCAGTACTTCAAGCCGATCGCGACCGACGACTTCGATTTGCGCTATTTCGAATGCCAGGTGGCGAGGCAAAATCCCGGCGCGCAACAACAGCTGATCCAGCTGACCGAGACCGGGCATCTGGCAGGCTATTCCGATATCGGACGCACCGAAGTCGAGCCGATGCCGGCCGACCCGGATTTCAAGACTAGCGGTATCTGGGTGCGCGTGGGCGCCTATCCCACCCTCGCGCCCGCCGAAGATCGCGGCAGCGGCGGCATCCGCTATCGCTACTGGGACGCGAACAAGGCCGACGACGCGTGGGCATTCCTGGCAGGAACGCGGCGCGTGCGCCGTGTGAACGAAGTGATTCTGAGTTCCTCGGCGGGACTTTCGACCTGGGACGCCGATCACGCCGGCGGATTTGGAGCCAAGCCGCAGGAGTACAACTTCAAATTCCTGGGCGAGCGCAGCATGCTCGCGTGCGCGCACGCAAGGAACTCGCCCGCGCATCCATGTCCCACGGACGGCGGCGCTACCTCATGCCCCGACGATTGGGAGCTGCGTCATCTCTACGTAGTCGAAGTCACGCCGCGTCCGGAAAGAATCACGGGCATCCTGCAGTCGAAGACGATCGTGTACGTTGACGGCGAGGGATGGTTCAATCCGTACATGGACAGCTACGATCGGAAGGGCGAGTTGTGGAAGACGCAGATTTATCTTTTCACCTACCGCGATCGCCCGGTGCCCGACGCCAGGATTGCGGTCTATCCGTTCAAGCGTGAATTCAATATCGCGGCCTCGAGCGTTGACGTGCAATCCGGCGTCTCGACGACTTGCTACCTGCCCGGACCGGACACGCCTGAGCGCGAATGCTGGTACATCAACATGGGCGCGGCGGACAAGGAGTTCTTCACGACCGAAGCGCTAACCAAAGCCGGCCACTGAAAAGCCCGCCGGCACGTCCGCGCGCGAGATCCCTCGCTGGCCAAGGACGCGCGCCGCGGCAAGCTACCGATACATGGGTTGGTCGGATTGATGGGAGGCATTCAGGACGAAAGGCAATAAAACCCCGCGACCGCTAAGCGCACAATCAGCCACGTACAATCTGCACTCGATGCGTGATGCCGTCATCGGCGAGGGCGGTTTGCGCCAAGCGCCCGGCGCGCGGTAGTGATCTAATTTGACAATTAGATCACTACCCGCCGCGCTGTCTTCCAACTCAGTGCCTGATATAGAGGGCGATCCTCATGGGCGACACGCGGTTGCAGTGCCACTCCACGAACCAGTAACGTTCCCAGCGCCCCCGCCAGTGGCGCCGCCGATAGCAAACCCCTTCAAGTCTTCCGGTGTTCCGGCATGGTCCGAGTTTTTAAATAAGCAAGCGTTGGTGTGTGTCGGCTTGACTCCGAGCAAGTTGTAGCCGGTGAAGGTTGTGTCGTACACAGCGGCCCCCCACTTCCATTTTATGGAGGCGCCGGCCGCGCTGCTCGCGAACGTTCCCGACCAAGTCACGCCGTTAATGCCGCCGGGAAGACCGGCGGGAACCGGGAGACGCTTGGGTGACAAATCAGGACACTGCCGCCAGCCCCGCTGCTACTTGATCGCCAGCGCGTTGGGCGGCGAGCCGATACCGCCGGGCACGTTGAGCGGCGCCGACGTGAGGAAGAAATCGTAGCGCCCGTCAACGGCGCAATCTTCCGCCAGCGCCTCGAGATTCCACATCTCGCCTATCGGCATCCCGAAGAACGCCAGCATGCGGAAATGAAGAAACTCCGTTTCCTCGCCCGCGGGTTTCGGCAACGCCTCGAGCGCCGGCGAATCCGACGCGACCGCCGCCAGATGATTGTCCCACAGCCATCGCGCCGTGCGTTCACTGGCCTCGATTCCCGGCACTACCGTCTCCTTCCCCAGCTGCGCCTTAATCTCCTCGCTCGCCGACAGGTAGAACTTTGTCCATCCGATCCGAATCAGCAGGATGTCGCCGGCACGGATCGCGACGCCTTCTTCTTCGAGCGTGGCCTGCACGTCGTCGAGCGGAATCGACTTGTTCTTGGTGAAATCGATCGACTTGCCGATGCGATCGTAATACCGCGCCAGGTCGGCGAGCACTCCGCGCCCGGCGATTCCGCGCCGCGCCAGATTGTCGATCCCCAGGCGCATCCCGCCGCGCCCGGTCATTTGATTGTCGGGAATTCCGTTGTATGCCCCGTAGATCGGATGCTTCACGTGAGCGAGCGCGTCCCATTGCGACGACGATTGCGGATAGAAGTTGTCGAGGTAGTCGTCGAGCACGAAATCCGCGGTCGGGAAAATCTTGACCGTGTGGGTATGTTTGCCGCGCGTGAACAGCGGCGGGTCGGGGATGTTGATCGGCAGATTCATCGCGAAGACTTTGCCCGAGCGAATCGACGCGGCGGCCGCAATCACGCGCTCGGGCGTCAGCAGGTTGATCGTTCCGACTTCGTCGTCGTCGCCGAACACGCCCCATGCCGCGCCCGCCGGCGCGCCTGCCCGTACCGGCAGTTCATCGTAGCTGGGGATCTTCGGCGAATGCGCCACAGCTTTCACGATCTCGGCAGCGTGACGCCCTATGGGCTTGGCGGATTTTTTCGGAGTCGGCTGTTTCGCAGCCTTCACCGCAAGCGCGCGCTTGGTGCCTTTGGATGCGGCCTTCTTTCCTTTGGCCGTTTTGGGAGCGACTTTGCGGGCTTGCCGCGGCGCTTTCTTCATCTTCTTTTTGGACTTGGCCACTGGACGGATCCTCCTGAATTGCTTGAGCGCGACCGCATCTTCGTCTTAACAGACCGCCCGCCAATGGCAAGAGCAGACTTCCCTCCTGTTGTGGCCGCGCTGCGCGACGATTAAATAACTGCCGTATAGCCTTGAGAGCGAATACGCGCGATGGTACTGTACGGGATTGCTCCTTGCTCCAACTTGGGGCTCAAATCCGTAAGGAGGACGTGCAGCGCATGAGGCGCTACGAAACTATTTTTATTCTCCGCCCTGATTCGGGCGACCCCCAAATCAAGGAAACCATCAAACGCTACGAGGGTATCATCGCCGCCGGCGCCGGCGAGATGATCGAAACCGAGGAGTGGGGATCGCGCGAACTCGCCTACAAAATCAAGGGCGAGCGCCGCGGTTTCTACGTTCGTCTGGACTATGTCTCGCCCGGCCCCGTGATGAACGAGGTCGAGCGCAACTTGCGGATCTCCGATATCGTCCTGCGCTACCTGTCGGTGCTGGTGGACGACGACGCCGATGTGGCCAAGGCGCGCGAGGAACTCGATGCGCGCAACCGCCGTATCGCCGAGGCCAAGGCTGCCCAGGAAGCGCGCGCAGCCGCCCTGATGGCCTCGCGCGAGAAGAGGGCTGAGGAAGCGCCCGACGCTCCCGAAGAAATAATGGAAGCGGCGGTCGAGGAAATCGCCGGGCCCGAAGGTGACAGGGAACCGGATTGAGATCGAAGGCCGGGTGCTCGGTCAGCCCGAAGTTCGCATCACCCCGGCAGGCACGCCCGTACTCCGCTTCACCGTTGATTGCGGCGCGCCTGGCGAGGAACTGAGACTCGGGATCGTGATGACCGGTGAATCCGCGCTGGCGACAAAACAGCTCCTGGCGCCAGACCGCGAGGTTAAGGTGATCGGAAGAATGAGAACATTGAAGGGCAGCTTGAAGACAGACACCGGGTTTGAAGTCGTAGCTGCGTCGATCGAGCGAAGTGAATAGATACTAAAACTTTCGTCAAGGAAATGTTACCAGGGAATCTAAATGGCTGACGAGGAAAGATCTGAAAGAGGCGGCGACCGGCCGCGGATCGAGGGCGGCGGCGGACGCTACGGCGGCCCACGCCCAGAGGGCGAACGTGGCGGTGAGAGCCGCGGGGGCGGGATGCGTCGGGGGCGCCCCGGTGGACGGCGTAAGGTGTGCCGCTTTTGTGCCGACAAGACGCTCAAGGTCGATTACAAGGACGTGCGCACGCTCGGCAGTTTCATCACCGAGGGCGGCAAGATAGTCCCTGCCCGAACCTCGGGCAACTGCGCCAAGCATCAGCGCCAACTTGCGGTGGCGATCAAGCGTGCTCGCGTGCTCGCGCTGCTGCCATTCTCGACGCTCGGAGTCTAGCTCGGCTTAATCCAGTGACGCGCAAGGCTGTTATAGGGATGGTTCGCGCAGCCGCGTTGGCGGGGGCGTTCTTCCTCGCCGGCGGTGCGATACCGATGATCGGCGGGATTCTGATGATGCTCGCGCCCGCACCAATCATCCTCTACGCGGTCGGGCGTCCCAGTCCCAACCTCCGCGCGACTATCGCGGTCCTGCTTGCGACCGCATTCGTAGCGATCCTGGCGGGACCGTTTGCCGGTCTCGGCTACCTGGTGTCGTTCGGGCTCGGCACCGGGATCGTATGCTACATGCTCGAGCGGCGCTCCTCCTTCGAGATGATCACTGCGGTTGGCGCAGGCGCGATGGTTGCCGCTTCCGTGGTGGCAGCGCTCGTGGTTATGGGCGGCCCCGACGCGCTCATCAAGACCGTTCACGACGAACTTGCACAAGGGATGGCGCGCGGGCAGGAGTTCTACAAGCTTCTCGGGACTCAATCGACACTTCCGGCCGATACGAAAGCCAGCGTCATTTCGTTTACGATGCGTCTGTCGCCGGCGTTCGCGCTGCTGGTCGCTGCAAGCTCGATCCTGCTCAACCTGCGCGTGTTTTGGCGATGGGCCGGGCCGCAACGGCTGACGTACAGCTTGTTCGGCGATCTTTCGCGATGGTCGTCGAAGGAATGCCTGATGTGGCTGTTGCTCGCGAGCGGGTTCGGGCTGTTCATTCCGGTCCCGGCGGTAAGCGATATCGCGCTCAACGGCTTCATCTGTATCGCGGCGGTGTATTTTTGCCAGGGACTGGCGATTGTCGGGTTTTATTTTCAGTCGCTCTCAGTTCCGTCGATCGTACGCGGCATAATTTATTTTGTCGTGTTCGCGCAGCCGTTTGTGGCAGCGCTCGTGTGCATCGCGGGCGTCTTCGATATGTGGATCGACTTCCGGCGGCTCAAGCCCCCCAGCCCGGAAGCGAACAACCTGGGCGATTTCCTCTAAGAGCGGGGATGGAAACGAGGCGGTTAAGACGATGAACGTGCAAGTCATACTCAACGAGGATCTTCCCAACCTGGGAAGGACCGGCGACGTGGTCAAGGTCCGCGCCGGCTACGCGCGCAACTATCTGTTGCCGCGCAAGCTCGCGGTCGAGGCGGATCAAAAAAATCTCCGCGCCTTCGAGCATCAGAAGCGGACCGCCGGGCGCCGGCGCGAGATCAAGCGCACCGACGCGCTCGCGGTCAAGGCCAGGATCGAAGCGCTCGCGCTCACGCTTACCGCGCGCGCCGGCGAGGAGGGCAAGCTTTTCGGCTCGGTTACCAACATCGATCTCGAGCGCGCGCTCCGCGAGAATGGTCTCGATATCGAGCGGCGCAAAATTCACCTGCCCGAGCCGATCAAGCAGCTCGGAGAATTCACGGTGCCGGTCAAGCTCGATTCCGAGGTTGAAGCCAGCTTGAAAATTACCGTCGCGGCGCAAGCCGAATGAGGACTTGCCCGATATGATCAAACTCTACGACTTCCTTTCCTGCCCCTACGGTCAAAAAGTCCGCATCGTCCTTGCCGAGAAGGCCCTGACCTACGAACTGGTCGCGGTGGATCTGGCCCAGCATGAAAATCGCAAGCCCGACTTTCTGCGGCTTAACCCCTTCGGACACGTGCCCGTGCTCGTCGATGACGATACGACGATTTACGATTCGACGATCATCAACGAGTATCTCGAGGACGAGTATCCCGAGCCCCCGGTGCTGCCGCCAATCGGTTCCAGCGCGATGCGCTCGCGGACGCGGCTGTTCGAGGATTTCGCCGACACTTCGTTCACGCCGCCGGTCGGCCAGCTAATCGCCGAAGTCTCCAAGCCCGAGGGCGAACGCGATCAGAATCGCGTTCAGCGGCTCCATCAGTCGGTCGAGCGCGTGCTCGACTACCTCAACCATGAACTGCAAGGCAACAGTTTTCTCGCCGGTGAGTTCTCGGTCGCCGACATCGGATTTGCGCCGCGGATGCTGGTGCTGAACGAAATCGGAATCGACGTGCTCGGCAGCAACCGCGGCAACATCGATGCGTGGATCAAGCGCATGATGGAGCGGCCGAGTATCCGCAATCTGCAGGGCGTCGCGGCAGTGCCGGTCGCGGGCGGCTGATCGCCATCCTGGCCAACCAAGCCTCTGAGAAACGCGCGCGCCGTCCGGGTTCCCGGACGGCGCGCGCCGTAACGATAAGGCAACGGATCTAGTGACAGCCCATCTAGATTAGATGATCCGCGCGTCCAGGTTAATAGCGGGAGTCCGCTCCCATTTCGTCCTCGTCGCCACGCGTCGGCCCGCCCCCGGTGGGGCGGAACAGTAGCTTGGCCGCGAAGAGCTTTTCGCTGATGCGCCCCTGGGATTTCAGTTGGCCGCCGTGCCGCTTGCAGTGCGCACATGCCATCGTACCGCTGAGAAGGCTGGCGTTTTGAGGCGTTATTTTGAGATCGAATTTAAAACCGCAGCCGGGATTCTGACAGATCGTGCGGTAAACTACTCCCGGGCTACCGGTTGTTTTCGATTCATTTCTGCTAACCGCTGTTTGCATTTTCTGTATCCTCCTCTCATCGCGTTCCACCGCGAGAGGGCTCGTGCATCCGATTACCATAATCGATGTAGCAATTTAGACGTAAGAGCCCTATGGAAGTTTCAAGCAAATGACGTGCCTTGCGGCACAATTGGCGGCAAGATGCAAAATCGAGTAAAATCAAGCTAAATCCGCCGCGCCGAAGCTTCTTTTTTATGACTGATTCATGCCACTATCCAAAAATCCCTCCGGTATTTGCCACAATTCAGAGATTTCACGGATGAAAAAAGCTGCACCTCAGCGCCGGACGGATAGGTTTCCGATGGTGCCGCGAGCAACCTGCACTTGGCGCGCCTATTTTGCCGAGGCGAGCCGCGCAATGACGATTCGAGTTCTTTTGCTCAAATGAGAACGCTGGCGCTAGTGATGGCAGGAGGGCAGGGTACCCGGCTCCATCCGCTGACCCGGGATCGCGCCAAACCTGCGGTCCCGTTCGGCGGCAAATACCGCATTATCGACTTCGTGCTCTCCAATTTCATCAATTCAGGCATCTACGCGATCTATGTGCTGGTGCAATGGCGCTCCCAATCGCTGATCGAGCATCTCAAGGACGGATGGCAATTCGGCGGGATGCTGCCCAATCACTTTGTCATCCCGGTTCCGGCCCAGATGCGGATGGGCGAGACGTGGTACCAGGGGACGGCAGATGCGATTTTTCAAAATCTCAATCTTATCGACGACACCAAGCCGGACCTGGTCGCGGTCTTTGGCGCGGACCACATCTACCGGATGGACATCCAGCAGATGATCGAGTTTCACATGGATCGCAAGGCGGCTGTCACGGTCGCGACTCTGCCGGTGGCCGTGGACGAGGCGAATCAGTTTGGGATCGTCCAGGTCGATTCGGGCCTGCGCGTTTCAAGCTTCGTGGAAAAGCCCGACAATCCGCCCCAGATGCCCGGTGCGCCGGGACGCTCGCTGGCCTCGATGGGCAACTACCTGTTCAATCCCCAAGTGCTGCGCGAGGCGCTGATCGAGGATTCGATCAAGGAAAACAGTAATCACGATTTCGGCCGCGACCTCCTCCCGGCGTTGATCAATCGAGTGCCGGTTTACGCGTACAATTTCATGACCAATCGCATCCGCGGCGACTCCGAGCTCAATCTCAGCTACTGGCGGGACGTGGGAACCCTCGACGCGTACTTCGAGGCCAACATGGATTTGCGCGACGCGCGCCCGCATCTGAACCTGTACAATCCGCTCTGGCCGCTGCGCACCGCGTACTTCGATCAGCCGCCGGCGAAATTCGTCTTCGACGAGAACGGGCGGCGCGGGCTGGCGCTTCATTCGGTGATCTCGGAGGGATGTATCGTGTCGGGCGGCGCCATTCGCAATTCCGTGCTCGGGCGCTCGGTATTCGTCCATTCGTACAGCCTGGTCGAGGACTCGGTCATCATGGACTACGCGGAAATCGGGCGGCACGTGAAAATTCGCCGCGCGATCATCGACAAGAACGTCTATGTTCCCGAGGGCGAAGAGATAGGATATGACCTCGAGCGCGATCGGCAGCGATTCTTCGTCACCGATTCAGGCTTGGTCGTGATTCCCAAAGGCCCCAAACGCGAACGATCGGTATTGTAGAGAGCGCCGCACACGATGGCATTAGCGTCTTCACCAGCAACTCCCCAGCTCGATCACCGCGAATCGCTCGATTCGGTCGGCGAGGTGTTGAAGCGCGGCGCCGCTCCGGCCGACTCGGCTAACGGCGCGACGAAGCAGGACTTTCCGCTCGCTCATGGAATCCCGCGGAGCATGCGCATCCGGATGGGCCTCAAGGATCGGCTGATCTTCTGGCTGCTGGTTGGCATTCTACACGCGCTCAGCCTCCTCCCCGACTTCATTCTCTACAAATTGGGAGAGGCAGGCGGTTTGATCTTCCATCGTTTCGACCGCCGTCACACGCGAATCGGAATCCGCAATCTCGAGATCGCGTTTCCCGAACTCAGCGACGCGGAGCGAAGGCGCATCCTGCGCGCGTCGTACATAAACCTTGGCCGGACCGGCGCCGAGTACGTTCGGCTGGGCGGATTCTTCTACCGCCGTCTGGCGCGCCGCGTCACCTACAATCGGCTCGACATCTGGAACAATCTCACGCCGAGGTACCCCGGCAAGGGCGCGCTCATCCTGACTGCGCATTTTGGAGATTTCGAGCTGCTGCCCGCGGGACATGCGCTGCACGGGTTCCAGATCACCGTGGTTCATCACACCCAGCGCTTTCTGGCCGGCGACGCACTGGTGACATTCATCCGCGAGCGGGTGGGAGTGCGGACCATTCGCAAGCACACCGCGGCGCGCGAGATGCTGCGCTCGCTCAAGCGCGGCGAGATCATCGGCATCCCGCTCGATCAGAACGCCAAGCGCTCCGAGGCCATCTGGGTGCCGTTTTTCGGCGAGATGGCCGCCACTCCGGGTGGATTCGATCGCCTCGCAATGATGGCGGGTGCGCCCGTGTTGCCCGTGTTTATCGTGCGCCAGCCCGACGGCCGCAGTCACGTGATTGAAATTTTCGAGGAGATCGAACAGCAGCGGACGGGAGACCGGAAAGCCGACGCGCTGGTGAACACCGCGCGCTATCAAAAGGCGATCGAAGAGATGGTCAGAAAGTATCCCGAGCAATGGTTGTGGACGCATCGCCGCTACCGCACCCGCCCAGTAAGCGGCTCCCCCTCGCTGTACGACGCCTAGTCAGGCGGCAGTTCGTCGCGCGCCGGAGATCGGACGGAGCATCGCGAGGATAGCAATCGCGATTGCCCATGCGGCGGCGCCGCCGATTAGCGGAATCGCTCCGCCTCCTGCGACCCACCACGGAAGAGCGCCACGGCCGAGAATTATTTTCGGCCACATCTTCGCGCCCAGCACGAAGCCGCTGTGCAGTCCGATCGAGAAATACACACTGCCCGTGAGGATATACGCTTTGCCGAGTACGATCCCGAGAAGGAATAGTCCTATCAGCGTGGGAATCGCGATCGCGGGATTGGTGAATTGGTCGATGCTGTGCGAGAGCGTGATCAATCCGGCCGCGGGCTCGTAGCCGGTGATATAGAAGCGCGCCGGAGAGCGCACGAGATGCGCGACGGCGTAGATTGCGGCGCTTGCAATTAGCGCGACCCGGTTGCCGAAGTCGCCTTTCATGCCGCCGAGTAGAAACGCGCGGAAGAATCCTTCCTCGATGATCGCGATCGCGATCGCCGAGAGAAAATATTTCGGGATCCGCGCCACGGCCGCTCCGCGATCGCCGATTCCGCTGCCGCGGGCCGCGAGCGCCAGCGCGAATAGAATCGCAATCGCGCAGATCGCCACGACCAGACCGCGAATCGCGCGGACGATGCTCGG
>CABDYU010000050.1_pt1 | contig 88338 bp, 78 predicted proteins | sample 3132011 | NCBI WGS metagenome assembly CABDYU01 (sample SAMEA5534338, study PRJEB31848) | metagenome | biome: tundra; feature: field; material: soil | place: USA | collected 2013-05 | depth 0.45 m | reverse complement strand
CAGAACAACGGCGCGGGAATGGCGGCGGTCAGGATTCGCGACAACGGCTGCGGAATTGCCGACGACAAGATCGCCAGGATTTTCAATCCGTTCTACACGTCGAAGGCCAACGGCACCGGGCTTGGGCTGGGCGTCGCGAAAAAAGTAATCGACGCGCATCGTGGAACGATCGAGGTGCAAAGCAAAGTGGGCGATGGAACCGAATTCGTGCTGGCGATTCCACTGAGCGACGCGGTGCGCGATAGCGCCGATTCATCGATCGAATCGTCCACCGGCGAGGGCGGCGAAACGGCGCCGCAAAACAACGGTCGTAGCGTGGTGGACGCGCCGATCGTTGCGCCGGGATCGGGTGGGCCGTCGATCGAGAGCTCGAGGGCACGCAATTGAAAGGCCGATTGCTGGTAGTTGACGACGAGCGCGGAATCGTCATCGCGCTCAAGGGGCTCTTCACCAAGGAAGGCTACGAAGTCGAGACCGCGGAATCGGGCGAGGAAGCGCTCGACAAGGTCAAGGCCGGCCTGTTCCACGTGATCATCACCGATCTCAGCATGAAGGGAATGAGCGGGCTTGAATTACTCAAGCAGGTCCGCGAACTCGATCCCGCGTGCGCCGTGCTGATGATCACCGCGTTCGGCACGCAGCGAATCGCAGTCGAAGCGATGAAGGCTGGGGCCGAGGACTACCTGCCCAAGCCGTTCGACAACGACGAACTGCGCCTGAAAGTGCGCAAGGTGATGGAGACGCAGTTGCTCAAGCGCGCGCATAGCCGGCTGCTTGAGCAGGTGCGTCTGGAGACCGGAGTTTTCGAGAATATGGTCGGGAAATCACGCGCGATGATGCGCGTGTTCGAGACGATCGACAAGGTCGCGCCGACCGACGTCACGGTTTTGATACGCGGCGAATCGGGCACCGGCAAGGAGCTGGTCGCACGCGCGATCCATTTTCGAAGTCCGCGCGCGCGCAAACCGTTCATCCCGGTCAATTGCGCGGCGTTCTCGCGCGAGCTGGTCGAGAGCGAGCTGTTCGGCCACGAAAAGGGCGCGTTCACCGGCGCCGTCGCGCGCCGCGAAGGCAAATTCGAAGCCGCCGACGGCGGCACATTGTTCCTGGACGAGATCGGCGACATGGCGCTCGAGACGCAGGCCAAATTGCTGCGCGTGCTGCAGGAGCAGAAGTTCGAGCGGATCGGCGGGAATCAGCCGCTGAGCGTGGACGTGCGAATAATCGCGGCGACCAATCAGGACCTCGAAGCGATGATAGCTCTGGGGAAGTTTCGCGAGGATCTCTACTACCGCCTGAAGGTGGTGGAGATTCGGGTGCCACCGATTCGCGAGCGGCGCGAAGACGTCCCGCTGATGGTCCAGCACTTCATCGCGGAGGCGCGCCAGCGTTTTTCAGCGCCGGAAAAACAACTTACCGCGGACGCCATGCGCGCGTGTGTCGAGGCGCCGTGGAAAGGCAACGCGCGTTCGCTCAAGGCGGCGATCGAGCAGGCGGTGATCCTGTCGCCGGGCGCCGAGATCACCGCGGAAGATCTTTTCGCCGGCTCGGAACCGGATGGCGACCACGCGAGTTCGCCCGCGCCAGGCGCGTCGAATCACTCATCTGCGGCCGGCGAAGGGATCGACTCGGCGCTGACGTTTCGCGCGGCGAAAGAAAAATTCGTCGGCGATTGGGAGCGCGAGTTTTTCGTCCGCGCGCTGCGGGCGACCGGCGGCAATATCTCGCGCGCCGCAGAACGAACCGGGATGTACAGGCAAAGCTTTCAACAAAAAATGCGTGAACTCGGGATCACACTCGCGGATATCGGGCTCGCGCCCAAGGGTGACGGGAATTGATTTCGCGCAAACACGGAGACGGTAAGCGATGAACTCCACCGAACCCCGGTCCCCGAGCACTGTGCTCTCGACGACGAAGATTTATCCTCCGCTGCTGGCGGGCACGCTGGTGCTGGGCACGCTGGTGCTGCACTTCATCGTGCCCGAAGCGCGCTCGGTGGGATGGTATCAGGTGATCGGCCTGCTGGTGGTTGCGTTGGGTGCGGGGCTGTCCTGCTTCGCGGCCGCGCTTTTCCAGGCCCGCGAGACGACCAGGAATCCGTATGGCGAGCCGACCGCGTTGGTCGCGCATGCGCCGTACACCTGGACGCGAAACCCCATGTACCTGGGCCTCGCGACCGCGTTGATGGGACTGGCGATTTTCTTCAGTTCGATCGCGATGCTGCTGGCGCCGGTGGTGTTCATTGCAGTGATCGATCGGATGGTAATTCCCCGCGAGGAAGAAACGCTCGGGCGGCTCTTCGGCAATGATTACGCCGATTATAAGAATCGCGTCAGACGTTGGATCTGAAACTTTAGCGACAGGCGGCTACGCGAGCGGATCGCGCTCGGGGCCGAAAGGAGAACGAAAGTGTTATCAAGATTATTCAAATTGATCGGAGGCAAGTTCAGCCGCTGGATTAAAGCGCGCGAGGCGCGCGACCCCGAGGCGGTGTACGAGTCTGCAATCTCGGATCGGGTGCGGCGCTATCACCAGCTCAAGAGCGCGGCGGCCGGCGTCATCTACATGCGCAACAAGCTCGAGCGCGAGCTGCGTGAAAAGCTCGCCGAGATGAAGGAAGTCGACGAAGAAGCGGGGCAGGCCGCCGATATCAACGAGGATCAATGCGCGCTGATTCTGATTCAGCGCAAACACATCCTCGACGGCGATTGCACGCGGCTGCGCGAGGAACTCGGCGAACTGACTTCGGAAGCCGAGGACGCGAAGAAGAATTTGATCGCGTTCAAGGGCGAGATCGAGAAGCTCAAGGTCGAAAAGGTGCGAATGATCGCGCGGCTGAAGAACGCGCAGGCGCGGGTGCGAATCCAGCGTGCGCTCGAGGAGATTTCGTACGACGACGACGTCCGCGCGCTCGAAGAAGTACGCGAGTCGATTCAGCGGATGCTCGCGCAGGCGGGCGTCAATCACGAAATCGCCGGCTCCGAACTCGGCGATAAGCTCGAGGCGATCCGTCAGCGCAACGCCGAGACCAAGGCCGAGATCGAGCTTGCGGACTTGAAGCGCAAGCGCCGGCCGCCGCTGGCGCCGATGGATATTTTCACGGCCGCAGCCAACGCGGCCGCCAACGGCGACGTCAAGCACGCGAGCTGAAATGGAGGCGCGAGCAATGCGGCCTCGCGCCACCAGTGCCTGGCGCGTTAACGGCGGAACAGCGTCGAATCCGCGATCGGCAGACCCAGCGCGTAGCGCCGCAACCAGTCGAGCGCGACCTGCGAGGTGATCAGTTTCACCCAGTCGCGAGTACCGCGGAACTGGTATCGGCGCGTGAAGCTCTGATCGTCGGCTGACAGCGCGATGCAGACCGTGCCGACCGGCTTGTCCGGCGTGCCGCCGTCGGGGCCTGCGATGCCCGAGGTCGCGACCGACACGCTCGCGCCGGTGCGTTTGCGAACGCCGGCCGCCATCTCGCGTACGCATTCCTCGCTTACGGCGCCGTGCGCTTTCAGCGTCTCCTCCGAAACGCCGAGCACGCCGGACTTCACGTCGTTGGAATAGGTGACGAGGTCGCCTCGAAAATATTGCGAGCAGCCGGGAACGTTGGTGATGCGATGCCCGATTAGCCCGCCGGTGCATGATTCGGCGATCGCCAGGGTAAATTTCTTTTCTATGAACAGGCGGCCGACGACTTCCTCCATCGTGGTATCGCCTTCGGCGTAAACGAACTGCGAGATTTTCTCGCGCACCCGCCGGGACAGCTCTTCGACCCTGCGATCGACTTCGCCGGGTTGTCCCTCGACTCTGATCTTCAGCGAAATCTGCGGGAAGCTCGCGCGGAACGAGACCTTGGCCTCTTGCGGTTTGATCAATCCCGCCACCGCTTCGTCGAGCGCCGACTCGCTCATCCCGAAGGTCTGGAAGACGCGAACCGCGTAAACTTTGTTGGTGCCGCGATTCGCGGAGATCCACGGTATCACCGTGTTTTCCATCATCGGTTTCATTTCGCGGGGCACGCCGGGCAGGACGATCAGATGCGCGGTATGGCCGCCCAGCGTGACCGGCATCCTGAAGCCGGGCGCCGTGCCGAGCGGATTCTGGATGATCGTCGCAGCTTCAGGAAAGAGCGCCTGCTTGAGATTGTTCTCGGGCATTGGGCGGCCAATCGTCGCAAACAAACGCTTCATGTGTTCGACGGCGGCCTCGTCGCGCAACAATTTCACGCCCGCGACGCGCGCAACGGTTTCGGTGGTCAGGTCGTCGGCGGTCGGTCCGATGCCACCGGTCGAGATGACGACGTCGCCCATCGCGATGGCTGTGCGCCATGCCCATTCCAGACGGTCGGGAACGTCGCCGACCGTGATCACCGCGACGAGATCGATTCCAATTTCCGAGAGCTTGTCGGACAGGTAGTTGGCGTTGGTATCGACGACCTTGCCGCTGGTGATTTCGTCGCCGGTTGAAAGAATCACAGCGTTTTGAATCATCGGGTGCTCCTCGCGGGGGCGCAGGTTCAGAGCACGCGCACGATCAGCTGCAGCACGATATTGGCATAAATCGCCGCAACCAAATCATCCAGCATGACGCCCGCGCCGTTGCGCATACGGCGATCGATCAGGTTCGCCGGCCACGGTTTAATCACGTCGGCCACTCGAAAGAGGAGAAATCCCAGCATCAAGTAGCCGAACGTGATCGGATTGCCGAACATCGTGGCGGCCATGCCGAGCACTTCATCGATCACAATGCGCGAATCGTCGTGCTGCTCGAATATTTTCTCGGCGCGATCGGAAATCCAGCACGAGATCGCAAACGCGATCGCGAAGACGATTAAACACAGCGCGGGCGAATGCATCCAGAGCGGGCCGAACACCAGCCATACGACGGCCAGCCCGACCACCGAGCCCGCGGTTCCCGGCGCAATCGGGGAGTAACCCGAATAGATTCCAGTGGCGAAGAAGATGATGAGCGAGCGCATCGGGTAAAACAGATTGCGCGAAGATAGCACGGCAGGCCGCAGGGGGTAAGTGCGATCGAGTGCGCGGGCCGCAGATGCCGGAGCACCCGCGACAAGCAGCTAGCTGGTGGTCAAGGTTACAGGGTCTTCTTCGGCGCCGACCTCGACCGATGCGACCCCTTCGATCGTTTGCGCGACTCCGATCACGAGATCGTCCCACGGCGGCACCAGTCCAGGGCCGCTAACACGCACGCATCCCGCCGAACAATTGACCGACATCTGCGCGTCGCGGATTTTCGGGTGCGCCACCAATGCCGCATTGACCAGAGCAGCGATCGCGGCGTCGCGCATCACTTTCGTTCGCTCCGGGTTGCCCTCACTGTCGATATGAGCGGCGAGCGCCGCAAGAGTTTTCGCGTGCGACGCTATCGAAAGGCGCGCGGTGTTGATAACCAGGTCGTAAATCGCGGGGTCGTCTATATCCTGCCCGAACAGACTCTGAGTGCGCGCCTTCACTTCCGTGTCGAAGTCGCGAACGCGCTTGTCGGCCGCCGCCGCTGCGAGGTTCTCGTCTTTCGCCACCTGTTTGATACGCTCGGCCACCGGAGCCATCGTGCGCACCCTGATGCCGCATCCACCTTCCGGGAGAAAATGCGCCGAACCGCGTCCTGCGAAGACGATCCGGTCTTGCGCGGCCGCTTGCAGGAAGACGGCGCGATAGTACGCGGCGAAACGGCTGCTCTCGGTCTTGCGCTCCCAGAAGTGGGGGTTGCGTACGTCAAACCATTTCATCTGCTCGGCGCTTACGTTGAAGCGCTTGGCCGTCTCGGCGATTAGTTGCTCGCCGGTCTGGAACTGATAACCGAGTTCCCGCGCCGCGAGTTCGCCGAGCTCGATGCCCCTGCTGCCGATCTGCTGACTGATCGCGATAACCGCCATCGATGCTCCCCAAGCCGGCGAGTTTTGTTTTTGTTGCTGCCCGCCATCATCTTAGGTTCATGGCCGCAGATAGGGCAAACCAGTCTGCGATGGAATCGCCGTAGAGGTGGCGATAGGATTTGCGCGGCTGGTCGAGTGGCCGTTGCCGGGCAACCCGCGCCGCAGCTCGAGGCCTGGAAGGAACGATGGAAGAATCGATGACACTCAAGCGCGGCGCGAAACGCGGCGATCCGCCGCCAATTGGCGCGAATGCGCTCGCCAATGATTTGACGCCGGAGCTGGCGCTTGCAAAGAAGGCCGCGCGCGCCGCCGGCGAGATTTTGCGCGGTTATTGGCGCCGGGGCGGTTACGAAATCGGATCGAAGGGACACGACAATCCGGTTACGGCGGCCGACCTCGATGCCGATCGCGCGATCAAGAAGTTGCTCCGCGATCCATTCCCCGGTTACGGATGGCTCTCGGAGGAGACGGCGGACAACGACGACCGCCTGAAATGCCGGCGTGTGTGGATCGTCGATCCGCTTGACGGCACCAAGGAGTTCATCAAGGGCATTGCCGAGTTCGCGGTCGCGATCGCTCTGGTCGAAGATGGAGTGCCGGTGCTTGGCGTGACGTACAATCCTATCAAGCGCGAGATGTACTGGGCGGCGCGCGGGGTTGGATGTCACTTGAATACGCGCCGGGTGCGGGTCACGCGCAAGCGAACGCTCAAGCGCGCGACCGTGCTTGCCAGCCGCAGCGAAACTGCGCGCGGCGAATGGCAGGTGTTCCGCGGGGTGCTCAAAGTGAGCCCGACCGGCAGCGTCGCGTATAAGCTCGCGATGGTCGCGGCGGGCAAGGCCGATGCGACTTTCACGCGCTCGCCAAAAAGCGAGTGGGACATCGCGTCCGGTGCGGCGCTGGTCGTCGAGGCCGGCGGCACGATCACCGACATCAAAGGACGCGAGATTCGTTTCAATCAGCGCAACGTGAAGCTCGAAGGGCTGATCGCGGACAACACTGCCCTGCACGCGGCGTTGATGAAGGTGGCGCCTCATCCGGCGCGCAAGCCGTAGCCGGTAAGGACCGGAACTTACGGGGTTTCGTTGGTCGAGGCGACGGCGATTTCATAACGCGCGCGGCCCGGCCCGGTTTCGGGCAGCAAGTAAAACATCACGATCGGCAGGAATTGGAAGACCAGAAAGCCGAGCATCACGGTGCGCAGTCCAATCCGCGCCGCGAGTGCGCCGCCGAGAAAGGGCGAGATGAACGCGCCGAGGTAGCCGATGGCCCAAACGAAGCCGAGCGCGGCTCCCAGCCGCGTCGGATTCATGCCGGGTGATTCCATCAGCAGGGTTGTGAGCGCGGCGAGCGATCCCGCCGCTCCGATCCCGACCAGCACCAGCGAGAGCCTGATCCACATCGGATCGCGCAGCACAATCGCGCCGGCGCATCCGACCAGGTTTGTGAATGCGATCGGCCACGTGAACGGCTTGCGCAGTCCCGACATCCCGGTGCCGATTCCGCCGCCCAACGCCGCGAACAGGCCGGCCAGCGGCAGCACCTGCGTCATCAGCGAGGCTTGCGAGAGCGTCATGGCGCGGTAAGTGCGGAAGAACTCGGGGAGAAACGCGGTATAAATCTGGAACACCCACATCCCGCCGAACAGCCCGGCCGCGATCAGGAGCACGTTGCGCATCTTTGCGACTTCCATCAGCGCTGACCCGCGCTCGGCCGGCGCTTCGACCGCGCCGGGTGCGGACACGCGGGTTTCGATCCGATGCTCGCGGCCGAAAAGCGTCCACAACAGCGCGACGCCCGTCGATCCGACGCCGTACCACAGCAGGACCATCCGCCACGACCCGACCGCCGCGAACAGCGCCGGTGTCGCGCGGAACACGGCGGTGAGTCCGGCGTAGCTGAAGGCGAAGTTGATCATATTGATGTACGGCCATTCGCCTGCGCCGAACCATTGCATCGTGAGTGTGCCGGGCGGCGCGATCACGAGCCCGTAGCCGATTCCCTCCAGCACGCGACAGGCGAGCAGCGCGGCGAAATCAGGCGCGTAGCCGCTGGCGACCTGTCCGATCGCCAGCAACCAGATTCCGATCACCAGCGCGCGCAGCGCGCCGATCCGCTCGGCGACCACGGCGCCCAAAAGCGAGAAGATGGCGATGCATAGCGCGATGATCGAGATGATCAGGCCCGCATCGCCGAGCGAGATTTTGAGCCCGTTCCTTATTTCCTGGAGTATAGGTGCGGGCGCGAGCCAGGCGAGCGACTGCGCGGTCAACAGCAGCAGCAGCAGGATTTCTATAATCCATCGGTAGGGCGAGAGTTTGCCCGGCTGGCTCATCGTTTATTCGCGCTCGCGTTCGTGCTCACGGTATAGTCCGCCTCCCGGCCACCGCGCCACCGAAAAACCGGCGCCGCGCCGCGCGCGAGACTTCAGATCATCTGCTCGCCGCTGGCCCATCGCAGGTAGAAGAACATTCCGAGGCCATAGACCGCCGCGATCAGAAAAAAGACCGCGCTGAACGACCCGGTCGCCTGCACAATCAGGCCGGTTGCAGCGACGCCGATGATGCCGGGGATGGTCGCGATGGTGTTCGAGATTCCCATCAGGATTCCGGCGTAAGTCGGGGCGACGTCCAGGTGATTCACCCCGAAGGCCGCGGAACTGATGCCGTTAGCCGAGGCTGCGACCGCGAGCAGCGCAACCGCCATCGCCGGCGAACCCGCGGCGGGCACTGCCAGCAGCGATATCGCACCGATCGCAAATGCCACGCTCTGCATCGACTTTCGTACCGTCCCGACGCCGACGCCGCGCGCGATAAGGGCGTCGGCCAGCCAGCCCGAGAAACTTATCGTGAAGAACGTCGCGATCCATGGAATTATCGAATACCCGCCGACACGTTCCAGCGGCACGCCAAAGGTGTGATGCAGATAGGTCGGCAGCCAGAGCAGCAGAATGTTAAACCCGAAGTTGCTGCAAAAATGCGCGACGACGATCGCCCAGACCGCTTTCTCGCGCGCGATTGCCGCCCACGGTACCCGGACCGCGCGCGGCGCTGCCGAGCGCAACGACACGATCAGTTCGAGTTCGGCGGCTCCTATGCGCGATGAGGTCTCAGGCCGGTCGGCGGCCAGGTACATCCAGACTACGACCCATGCTGCGCCGAGCGCGCCCGAAATATAGAACAGCGCGGGCCATCCGAGAGACTTAATAATCAGCGGACTTGCACTGAGCGCCACGACGGTGCCCACGTACATCCCGCTATAGTTGACAGATAACACGCGCGCGCGCTCGGACGGCAACGTCCAGCGAGCAGTCAGACTGTGAATCGATGGAAAGTTCACCCCTTCGCCCAGCCCGAGCAGCACGCGAGCCGCGAGCAGCGCGGAAAATGTCGCGGCAGCGGCGAAAGGCGTAACGAAGGTTGCCAGCGACCAGATCGCGACCCCGGCCGCCAGCACGCGATGGCCGCCGAATCGATCGGCCATCCATCCACCGACGAGCTGCGTCCACAGGTATCCCCAGAACACCGCCGACAGCACGAGCCCCTGCGCAGCGGAGTTGTAGCCGAACTGGCGGGCGAGCGGGATTATCGCGACCGAGATGCTGATGCGATCGATGTAGCAAAGCGCGGTGCCGAGAAAGAATAGCGCGACGACCGTATAGCGTTGCGGCCATCGCGGAATTCCAGACCGGGTATCGCGCGCATGTGCAGGCGCAGCCATGATGCAGTGGAGCTTAGGCTGTGCGATGCAATCTTGACCAGACCGGCGATTTTGGCGCGCGCAAGAAAAAGACGCGGGCGGCATTCCTCTCGCGTCTGGAAGAAATCGGTTGCGCTTAAGCTCGAATCGGCCTTGCGGATACTTCCTATCTTCCGACTGCGTGGCGCACGGTGTTCAGGATATAGATGAAGTCGCGCGCCGAACGCACGTCGCCGAGCAACGCCACTCGCGAAAGAATCTCCATCTCGTCGCCCGCAATGTTGTGAACGCGCCGCAGTTGCTCGTTCTTCTTGAAATTATCCCAGGCCGAATCGGCCGCGGACTCGGTCTCGGGGCTCAGCAGTGCCTGCGCGCGAGGATTGGCCAGGAAAAACAGTTCACGGCGACCGAGTCCGAGTACTTCCGCCAGGCGCGTTAGAACCTTATCGGAAGGATGGCGTTTGCCTGATTCGAGGTGGCCGACGTATGGCGTGGAGGTCTTGATGCGACGGGCCACTTCCTCTTGAGTGAGGTCGAGTTGCCGTCTGCGCTCACGAATGACCTGTCCAAAACTGCGTTCCTTGATGTGTGCCATTGATCCTATTCCCCTTTGTTTGCGGCGATTTGGCGCGGTCCGTGATTTGACCGCGTCCTCGCCAAAAAGGTGATATTCGACACTCACAGTTAGTAGCATCAAAATGACTTAAAGACAAACATACTGCCGGTGGATTTGCAGAGACGCCTTCAACAGCGCCATACCTTTGCTAATGGCGTCGTTCTACAAATTGTTTAGACTTCGCGAGCATAGGAATATCCGATGGAAAGCGGACTTATTTTGCGAATAAGTCCTATTCATGCATTTCAGGGGCGATCCCTGTCAATTTCCGTAGGGATTCCGCCCGTGATTGAGATAAATGGAAAAATCGGCGACGCCATCGTCGGCACGCGGTGAACTCTTGAAATGCACGGCAGCTCCGCGACGGAGGCCGTCCACCGAAACGATATCCTTGCCGATCGAGTGGCCGTCGCGATCGAAATAATCGACTTCGACCTGGAGAGGGCCCGTGTCGTCACCTGTATTGCGAACCTCGCCTTCGACCAACACCCGGCCGCCGCTTCGCACCAGGCGAGTTTCGGCCACCTTGACTGGTTCCGTGCCGACCAAGGAGAAGAACACGTAGCCGGCGAAGCATAGCGCGCCGAGCAGAACGATGATCGCGCCTTTACGCATGCGGGGCACAGGCTAGTGCGTACTCGTGCCAGTATTCGTCCAGGAAGTTCGCGCACAGCGTGCGCGCCTGCCTGACGATCTCGTCCTGTGCCTCGGTGAATTCAAAATTCATGTTGCAATCCGGTTCAGATTAAAATGTTTTACGCGCGTATTGCGACCTGTGGATAAGTGAGCGACTTCGATCTTCACCATGCGCATCGGTGCTGATTAACTACGCGGCAAATGCTCCATATATGGGCATCACCCGCTTTCACCCGCCGATCGAAGCTCACCACCGGCACTGAGGATTTTCGGTGCAATTCAATTATTACCCCGGTATGAATCTTGAAACCAAGCTTGCTGGTTCATCACCGTAGCCCGCTGCGTGCGGGCGCAGGAAGCCGCGGCCTGAGGCCCGCGCATCTCGGAGGAGGAGACAGTGGACAGAAGGAAAACGACCTGGGTCGCTGCCGGGCTTCACCTGATCGCCGGCGTCGCAGTGATTGGATTGCTGTGCAACGCGAATGCCTGGGCAGAAACGACGACAACGAAGACGACGAAGCATCACCACAAGACGGTCACCACAACCACCGTCGTCGCCAGCACCAGCGAGCAGCAGCGGCTCGACGCGCTGTCCGGCCAGATGAGCAATCTGCAAAAGCAGGCCGACGACACAACCAGCGAGGTCAAGAAGATAGAGCAGGCGATTACCGTCGCGCCGCCGGCTGTCGCCGACGCGAAGCCGGCCACGATCGGCGAGCACGTGGGCTTGGTCGAAAAGGATGTCAGCGACATCAAGAAAAACCTGTCGGACAACCTCGGTATCAGCGTCCACGCGCTGGTCGATGCGGGCTACGAGCACAACTTCAATCAGCCCAACGGCAACGTCAATAACATCCGAGTCTTCGACGAGGACGGATTCCAGCTCACGCAGGGCAACCTGCACATCGAACGCGATGGAACCGTTGGATTCGTGACCGACCTCAACTTCGGCCAGGTCGCGAACTCGATTTCGACCGCCACGCACTACTCGAACACCTCGCACGTTGGTCCGCAATGGTTCGATCCGACGCAATACTACCTGACCTATACGGCGCCGATCGGATCGGGCATCAGCCTGCAGGCGGGCCGTTTCGTGACGATGATGGGCGCGGAAACGATCAACACGTACAACAATCTGGGCTACAACGAATCGAAGAGCATCATCTTCGGCTTCGGGATTCCATTTACGCATACCGGAATCCGTGCGAGCTATACCTTCAACGATTACGTCTCCGCCAGCGTCGGCCTGAACAACGGATGGGATGATCCCGCCGCATTCAACAATGGCGGTCCCAACTATGAGGGCGAGTTGACACTCAACAACAAGGACAAGTCGCTGAGCTTCGTACTCAACCCCATGTGGGGACCGAACTCATTCACCGTATCGCCCGCCGGCGGCACCGGTCATTCCAACTCCAATCTGGGCGCGATCGATGCGGTCGCGACCTGGAAGCCGTCATTCGTGCCCAATCTCACGCTTCAGACCGAGTATCTGTACGCAAGCGAGACCGGTCCGGTAGTCAACGGTCACAGCGCGACGTGGCAGGGACTGGCGCAGTACCTGGTGTACGACTTCACCCCTTCGCTCGAGTCGGCGACGCGTGGCGAATTCTTCCAGGACAAGGATGGGTCGCGTACCGGGACTGCTCAGACACTGTGGGAAATTACCCAGACGCTGAGCTACAAGGTACCCAACGTGACGGGACTGCTGGCGAGGCTCGAGTACCGTCATGACAATTCCAGCCAGAACTATTTCTCGAACAATAATTTCGTCAACCCGGTGACCGGCACGCAGCATCTATGGCACGGCCAGGACACCCTGGGCGCCAACGTCATTTACGCCTTCTAAGAGAGGAGCGAATCAGGCGCGCGTCGATGCGCCAAGCGGCGGGTCCGATGAAGCGGACCCGCCGCTTCTCTTTTGTTCTGCTGGAAGCATGCGATCGATGCGTGATAGTAGTTTTTCTCGCGCGCACCTCATGAATCACGCCTCTGCCGCCGTAATCCTCGTCCTGCTCCTGTTCGGACCGCTCGCTATCGCGAAGATCGAGCACGATATCGAGCTCTACTGCCTCGCGCTCGGCGTGCTTGCGACCATCCTCGGGACCGGCTTCACGCGGGAGTTGATTTCAGAGGCGTTGCACGAGCCGGTCGCTATCAGCGTCGCCGTGATGGTCGCCGCGCTCCTGTTCGGATGGACGCGGCGCAGGCTCGACCGGGTCTTCAACCGGCTGCGCAAGCGAGTATCGCGACCGGTACTGACCGCCGCGTCGGTTTTCGCGATCGCATCCATCTCCAGCGTCATCACCGCGATCGTCGCCGCCCTGGTGCTGGTCGAGGTGATGGGCCTGCTTCATTTCGCACGCGACAAGCGGGTGCGCGTGACGGTTGCGGGATGCTTCGCGATCGGCCTGGGCGCATCGCTGACGCCGCTGGGCGAGCCGCTCTCGACGCTTGCCGCGCGAGCGCTCAATCTGGGTTTCTTCGGGCTGTTCCATTTGCTGGCGCCGTGGGTATTTCCGGGCGTGCTTGTGAGTTCGATCGTCGCGGGCGCGTTTGCCCGCGGTGAATACGACGAGGCGCCCGCGGGCGCGCACGTGCGCCAATCCTACACCGCGATTTTCGTTCAAGCGGCCAAGGTGTTTGCGTTCATCGCGGGCCTGGTGCTGATCAGCAGCGCTTACGGCCCGATTGCCAATGAGTACGTCAGCAAAATGAGCAACGATCTTCTGTTCTGGGCCAATACCGTGTCCGCCGCGCTCGACAATGCGACCCTGGTCGCGCTCGAAGTCCACCGCATGACCATTGCGCGTGCGCGCGAGGCGATTCTGGCGCTGCTGGTTTCGGGTGGGATGCTGATACCGGGCAATATCCCCAACATCGTTAGCGCGGGGGCGCTCAGAATCGGGAGCGCCGCGTGGGCGAAGATTGGGCTGCCGATGGGGCTGGTCATGCTAGGCATCTATTTTGCTCTGATCAAATTGTTGGGCTGATGGGCGGAAAAATAGAGGCTCCGATGCTGGATCCCCCACCGACACGCAAGTCAGTGGGCGTGCGATGCTGCTCGAATGTGCGGCAGATGCCCGTTCGATGGGCGTTGCGTTAAGGGAGTTTTCGTGACAGAAAGCGTTGTCGGTCGTAACGTTCGAATGAGTCTGGTGTGACGGCCGGTGTAATTCCTGATACGTCTTATGCCATCGTGCGCAGGTGCGGACGATGCGCGCGGTTTCTATAGATCGATCAATCAACAAGTATGGGTATGCCGCACCGTTAAGCGGCCAGGAGGGTTACGGGTTCGATGACGCCTAAACAAGTTCTGCAAATGATCAAAGACAAGGGCGTGGTGATGGTCGATGTGAAATTCATCGATCTGCTCGGCACGTGGCAGCATTTCACTGCCCCTATCTCCGAGTTCAAGGATGAAGTGGCCTTCGATGAAGGGCTGGGCTTCGACGGATCGTCGATTCGCGGCTGGCAGACGATCGACAGCAGCGACATGCTGGTGATTCCCGATCCGGACACGGCAGTGATGGATCCTTTCACCAAGGATCCGACGCTGAGCATCATCGCCAACATCTCCGATCCCATCACCCGCGCCGACTACACGCGCGACCCGCGCAATATCTCGCGCAAGGCCGAAGCTTATCTGAAGAGCACCGGCATCGGCGAAGCGGCGTACTTCGGACCCGAGCCGGAGTTTTTCATCTTCGACTCGCTGCGCTACGACACGACGCAGAATTCGAGCTACTACTACATCGACTCGAACGAGGGTAACTGGAACAGCGGGCGCGAGGGCGCGGTCAAGGAAGGCGCGAACCTCGGCTTCAAGGTCAAGAACAAAGCCGGCTACTTCCCGGTCCCGCCGGTGGACACCCTGCAGGACATCCGCACCGAGATGGTGCTCGAGATGGAGCGGGTCGGCATCCGCGTCGAGAAACAGCATCACGAAGTCGCCACCGCGGGCCAGGCTGAAATCGACATGCGCTTTCAGACGCTGACCAAAATGGCCGACTGGCTGACCTGGTTCAAATACATCGTCAAGAACGTCGCGGTGCGCCATGGGATGACCGCCACCTTCATGCCCAAGCCGATCTTCGGCGACAACGGCACCGGCATGCACACCCATCAGAGCATCTGGAAGGGCGACACGCCGCTGTTCGCGGGCAATGGCTACGCGGGGATGTCGGAACTTGCGATGCACTACATCGCGGGCATCCTGCATCACGCGCCGACGCTCGCGGCCTTCACCAATCCGGGGACGAACTCGTATCGGCGGCTGGTGCCGGGCTTCGAGGCGCCGATCAACCTGGCGTATTCGTCGCGCAACCGCTCGGCCTCCGTGCGAATCCCGATGTACTCGCCGTCGCCGAAGGCCAAGCGAATCGAAGTACGGTTCCCCGACCCGACCTGCAATCCGTATATCGCGTTCTCCGCGATGCTGATGGCGGGGCTCGACGGAATTCAGCGGCGGCTCGATCCGGGCCAGCCGCTCGACAAGGACATCTACGCACTGACGCCGGCCGAGCTGGCCGAGGTGCCGAGCATGCCCGCGTCGCTCGAGGAATCGCTGGCCAACCTGAAGAAGGATCACGAGTTCCTGCTCAAGGGCGACGTTTTTACGGAGGACCTGATCGAGACCTGGATCGAGTACAAGATGGCGAACGAAGTCAGCGCGATTCGTCTGCGGCCGCATCCGTACGAATTCGCGCTCTACTACGACGCGTAAGCAGGTACAGTCAATCGTCAGATCGAAGGCGGCGGGCCGATGGCCCGCCGCTTTTTTTGCGCGCGCTGGATTGGTGTGGAAGCGGCTATTTCGACTTAGCCTTGATCGACTGGCTTGTCGCGTGCGAGCGCTTCGACTTTTTCGAGCCGCTCCTGCAACTTCTTGTTGTCGTCGCGAAGCTTGTCGATGTCTTCGCGCAATCTTTGGCCTTCCTCGACGCGTGTGCGGCCCTCGCCGATCGACGCGATCGCGTCGTTCGCATGGCGCTGCACGCGGCCATCCAGGTCGCGATCTGCCAGGCGCCGCAGAGCGGGTAGCGCACGCGGATCGCCGATCTCGGCGAAAGCCGACGGGATACGCATCCGCACCATGAACTCGCGATCGTCGGCGAGCGGAGTCATGAAATCGAGAATTTCGGCGCGCCGGTTGTCTTTGAGCGCCGCAAATCGCGCCAGTGCGCCCACCGCGGCCACGCGAGCCCGCGCCGGCCGGCCGTACGCCGAGAATTCGCGGGCGACATCGATGGCGCGTTCGTCGCGCAGCTCGGCCATCCCGGCTATCGCGTGCGTTCGTATCACTTCGAGATACGAGTCGCGCCGAAGAGCCTCAGTCAGGTGGGCGAACGCGCGTTCATCGCGCGTCTTGCCCAGCGCGAGGACCGCCTCGGCCTCGACAAAGTAGCTTTCGTCGCCGGTGGCGACGACGTCGGAAAGCGCGGACGCCGCGCGCGCGTCGCCGCGAAAATTGCCGAGTGCGCGCACGACGGCGCGCCGCGCCTTGGGATGCGGCAGCTTGAGTCCTTCGAGCAGCGCGTCCAGCGCGCCGCTCGTGCGAATTGTACCGAGCGCGGCTGCTCCATCGGCCTGCACGCCCCAGAACTTGTCGGTGAGCATCGCGTCGCGGATTGCCGCGGTGGCTTGGGGGCTGCCCTCGGCGCCGAGCTCGCGAGCGGCTGCGGCGCGGCCGATCGCTTCGGGAGCGTGGCGCAGTTCGGTTTCGAGCGCCTCGCGTCCGCGCTTGTGCTTGAGGGTCTTCAGGATGTCGTGCTCGGGATCGAAGCGCACCGCCTTGGGCGCCTTGTCCATGACAAAATTGAAGACCTGCTCGCGGTCCTTTATTTCGACGCGCTGGCGGGTTTCACGGCCCTCCGTGTCCATCAGCGCAATCGTGACGGGAAAGCTGAACGCGGAAGCAATCGTGTCGCCGGTCTTGTGCGTCTGCTTGACCGTGACGCTGAACAGTTTTTTCTTGTCGTCGAAGGAACTGGAGACTTCGATTTCGGGATGCCCTTCCTTGTACACCCACTGGTCGAAGAAAAAGTCGAGATTGCGGCCCGTCGTGTCCTCGAACGCACGCTGCAAATCCTGCGTGATGACGTTGGCGCCGCGATGTCGCGTGCAATAGAGGTTGAGCGACTTGAAGAACAGGGCGTCGCCGGTGACGCGGCGGAGCATGTGCAGAACCAGGCTGCCTTTTTCGTAGAGATGGCGATCGAACAGTTCGATCGGGTTGCGATACCGGTTGCACACGATCGGGCGGCGGTAGTGATTGGTGTCTTCGTCGAGATAGCCTTCGCGATCCTGGCGGACGTTCCACGCGAACTCGTCGGCGCCAAGATTCTCCTCGCACCAGAGCGCCTCGAAGTATGTCGCGAAGCCCTCGTTGAGCCACGCGTGCGCCCAATCGCGGCAGGTCAGCAGATCGCCCCACCATTGATGAGCGGGCTCGTGAGCGACCAGCGGATCGCTCTTGAAGTCGAGATGCGCGCGCGCGTCGTGAAGGGTGCTGTCGGTCTGCGTGGTCGCCGACGTGTTTTCCATCCCGCCGAAAATAAAATCGCTGACCGCTACCTGCGCATACTTGGCGTAAGGATAGGGCACGCCGATCGCGCGCTCGAAAAACTGGATCATCTTCGGCGTGTTGCCGAACGCGCGGCGTGCGTCGTCCTCGCGCCCGGGCTGGACGTAGTAGGTGACGGGGACCCTGCCGGCGTGCTCCTCGATCATCGCGAACTCCCCGGCGGCGAGCGTGATCAGATATGCCGAGTGCGGCACCTCATGACGCCAGTGGAAGGTGCGGCTCTTCGCCGCGGCGTCGGACCATGTGCCGATCAACGCGCCGTTGGAAATCGCGGTGAAGTTTTCGGGTACGGTGGCGATGACTTCGCTGGTGGTTCGATTGTTCGGGTAGTCGTAGCACGGAAACCAGTAGCGCGAGTCCTCGTCTTCGCCCTGCGTCCAGGCCTGCCGCGGCTTGTTCGGATAGCTGGCGTCGAGACCGACAAAATAGAGTCCGCGGCGCGGCTGGCCCGCGTAGTCGATCGCGATCTCGATTTCCTCGCCCGCGCCGAGCGCGCGCGGCAGCGCGATCCGCAGCTTGCCGTCAGAGGTTTCGAAGGTCGCGGGCTCGCCACTCGCACGGACGGCCTTGATCTCGAGTTCAGCGGCGTCGAACTCGAGGCGCTCGAGAGGGCCGGCGATCGCGGAGAGCCGATGGGTCGCGGTGCCGGAAATCTTTTTCGCGTCGAAGTCGAGCGCGACTTCGAGCTTGATATGTTTGATGTTGGCGGCGCGATCGCGCGCCCATTTTGCCTCGACGTGTTGAGGTTGGAACGCGCGGCGTCCACGGGCGAAGGCAACAGTAAAGGCCTCGCGATCGCCAAGCTCCATCGCCAATTGATCGAGAAATCGCGGCTTGTGCATGGCGCTGATGTTACGAACGGAAGTGGCGGCGTGCAAACGCGAAAATTCAGCTGATCTCGATGATGACGGCTTCGTCCGGGGCGAGCGTCAAGGGAGATTTCGTGGACCCGGCCGGACGAGCGAAGATCGTGCTGAGCAGGATTTTTCCGGCGGCCAAATCGATCTCGCGCGGCTCGGCGCTGAAATTCAGCGCGACGACAATGTGCTGCGCGGGCGTATCGCGATGGAACACCAGACAATCTTCGGGCGCACTGTCCACTGGGCGATAGCTGCCTTCGACCAGCGCGGGCGTCGATTTGCGGAGTCGGATCAGCCGGCGATACAGCGAGAGCATCGAGTGCGGGTCGTTCATTTGGCGCGCGACGTTGACGGCCTTGAAGTCTCCGCACGGCAGCCAGGTGCGCGTGCTCGTGGAGAATCCGCCATTGCGGGCGTCCGACCATTGCATCGGCGAGCGGCAGCCGTCGCGTCCGACCGGATCGAGTTTGCGATCGGCGGGAATTTCCGCATCGCGCATCCCGATTTCTTCGCCGTAGTAAATGAAGGGCGTGCCGCGCAATGCCAGAATCATCACCGCGGCGACACGGGCGCGCGCGTCGGCGTCGCCGCCGTACGAGTAGCGCGAGATATGGCGCGGGAAATCGTGATTCGACAGCGTCCACGTGGGCCACGCGCCGGGTCCGAAGGACCTTTCAGTCAGCTCGATCGCCGCGCGGAAGCGGCGCGCGTCGTAGCGTGCAAGCAGAAAGCGGAAGTTGAACCCGAGCTGGAGTTCGTCGGGCCGCAGATAGTCGGCCAGCCGTTCCTGCTCGCGCGGCCACGTCTCGCCGACCATCATCCGATCTTCGTAACTGTCGGTGACGCGGCGGAACCCGCGAATGATTTCGTGAACCTCGGGCCGGTCCGAACTGTAGAGCGGATCCTGCGTGCCTTCCGCGTACCACGGAATGTCGGGGTCGCGCTGGAAGCGCACAGGATTGTCGCGAAGCTGGTCGTCCTTGATCAAACCCTGGATCACGTCGATGCGAAAACCGTCGGCGCCGCGATCGAGCCAGAAGCGGATGACGCCGTGAATTGCTTCGACCACTTCGGGATTTCGATAATTCAGGTCGGGCTGCTGCTCCAGGAACGTGTGCAAATACCAAGCCGTGGTGACAGGGTCGTACTTCCACGCATCGCCGCCGAAGTAGCTCTGCCAGTTGTTCGGCGGGAGATCCGGCGTCCCGGGAATCCAGATGTACCAGTCGCGTTTGGGATTGGCGCGCGACGAGCGCGACTCGACGAACCATGGATGCTGATTCGAGGTGTGGTTGGGCACCAGATCGACGATCACGCGGATGCCGCGGCGATGCGCCTGCGCGACGAGGCGATCGAAGGCGGCGAGATCACCGAGCTCCGGGTGGATGCCGCAGTAGTCGCTGACGTCGTAGCCCCAGTCGTCCAGCGGCGACGGGTTGATGGGGTTCAGCCAGATGGCGTCGATGCCGAGCGAGTTGAGATAGTCCAAATGCGCGGTCACGCCGTCAAGGTCGCCGATGCCGTCTCCGTTCGAATCGGCAAACGAGCGCGGATAGATCTGATAAAAGACGCCGCGCTGCCACCACTCAGGCTTCGGATTTTGTACGGTCATTTCTCCGTGAAGCCGAGCTCGTCGAGGCGGCTGCGCGCGTCTTTCACCGCATCGCGATGAACCATCAGGCGCGTCGGGACAGCGGCCGTAGTACCGAGCAGCCGCGACGATCCTGCGTCGAAGACGAATGATTCGATGCCGGCTTCGTTAAGGTAGTCGTGAGCCATCCGGACCGGTGTCGGATCGATGCTGGCAAATATTTCCTCGAGTTCGGATGGATCGGGTGGTTCTATTCCGGGCATTTGGTTCCTTTCCTGGCCGCGATGCACTCAATTGGCGGAAGTCGATGCGGACGCGATTCCCTTCACCCGATTGTAGATGAGGGCGGCGCCGCCGACTATCAACAGTATCGCGATCAATGCGTCGAAGCGATGAAAATACGGCGCGAGATCCTTCCAGTGCTGCCCGAGTTTCATTCCGCCGTACGCCAGCGCCAAGCACCATATGTATGATCCGAGCAGCGTGTAGATGGTGAACGGGACGAGTTTCATCCGCGACACGCCCGCGGGAAATGCGATAAAGGTGCGCACCACCGGCAGCATGCGGCTCCAGAAGACGGTGTGCGAGCCCCATCGCGCGAAAAAGTGGTCGGCGATTTCGAGTTCGTGCTCCGCGATGAGGACGTAACGGCCGTAGCGCTCGATGAAACGGCGGCCGCCCCAGGAGCCGACGAAATACGCGACGTACGAGCCGAGCAGGCATCCGACCGCCCCCGCTATCGCGACCATGTTCAGTCCGAAGCGGCCGCTGGCGACCAGGTAGCCCGAGAACGGCATGATGATTTCGGACGGCAGCGGGATGCATGCGCTTTCGATCGCCATCATCAGGACAACCCCGCCGTAGCCGAGCGCAGAAATCGTCGTGATGATGAAGGCGGAGAGCCCGGAAATTATTTTATCGAGCATTTTCCCCATGCGCTCTATCGCGAAAGCGCAAGCGCACACAGTGGCATGACGGGGCGGCGGTTGCGAGACGAAGGGCGGCTCAAAACGGCATGCGGCGGCCTTGGACAACTAATACTGCATACTTGTATATATTAAATATCTTAAACGGCAATGTCACGAACCGGAACGCCACAAACCAGTTGAGGTTAAGACCAATGGCAAATAATACGTTGACAATTACCGACAATCGGACCGGCAAGAAATACGAGATACCGATCGAGGAGGGCGAAGTCATTCGCGCGATGGACTTGCGTCAAATCAAGACCGGCGCCGACGACTTTGGCCTGATGACCTACGATCCGTCGTTCGGCAACACGGCCTCCTGCCGCAGCCGCGTCACGTTTATCGACGGCGACAAGGGGATACTGCGCTATCGCGGTTATCCGATCGAAGAACTCGCCGAGAAAAGCAATTACCTCGAGACCGCGTACCTGATCGTCAAGGGCGAGCTGCCGGACCAGGCGCACTACGAGCGCTGGAAGCACAACATCACGATTCACACGATGGTGCACGAGAATATCAAGAAGTTTGTGGAGGGCTTCCGCTACGACGCGCATCCGATGGGAATGTTGCTCAGTACCGTCGGCGCGCTCTCGACCTTTTATCCCGACGCCAGCGAGATTCATGACCTCGAATCGCGCCGGCTGCAGACCCGCCGCATCATCGGCAAAATCCCGACCCTGGCGGCGTTCGCGTATCGGCATACCAAGGGACTTCCTTACGTCTATCCCGACAACGACCTCAGCTACACCGGCAATCTGCTTTCGATGCTGTTCAAAATGACCGAGCTCACATACAAGCCCAACCCGGTGCTCGAGCGCGCGCTCGACGTGCTCTTCATCCTGCACGCGGATCACGAGCAGAATTGCTCCACCAATGCGATGCGCGCGGTGGGAAGCTCGCAGCCCGATCCGTACGCGTGCGCGTCGGCTGCTATCGCAGCGCTTTACGGCCCCCTGCATGGCGGCGCGAACGAAGCTGCTATCCGGATGCTTATGGAAATCGGTTCCGTGTCGGCCATTCCCGCGCTGATCAAGAAGGTCAAGGAGGGCGAGCGCCGGCTGATGGGCTTTGGGCATCGAGTGTACAAAAACTACGATCCGCGCGCGAAGATCCTCAAGCATTTTGCGGAGCAGGTGTTCGAGGTGACCGGCCGCAATCCGCTGATCGATATAGCCGTAGAGCTCGAACGAATCGCGCTCCAGGACGACTATTTCATCTCGCACAAGTTGTATCCCAACGTCGATTTCTATTCGGGAATAATTTACCAGGCGATGGGCTTCCCGATGACGATGTTCCCGGTGTTGTTCGCGATCCCGCGCATGTCCGGATGGATGGCGCAATGGGCCGAGATGGTGCGCGATACCGAACAGAAAATCGCGCGGCCGCGCCAGGTCTATATCGGCGAACTGACGCGCCACTACACCCCGATACAATCGCGGCCCAAGCCGACGGTGCACGAGGATGCGGTTAGCGAAGCAATCTAACGTTAGTTAGATGATTTCAAAAGCGTCGCGCGGCTGCTGTTGGCAATTGTTTGATCCATGGTTGGCCTTAGCCGTAATTCCTTGCTATGGCTGGTAAAGGCACTTCGATGAAGTTCAGGGGTGCCTAATCCATGAGGACGGCAGTGCTCCGATGGGCAAGAACGGGGGCAAGGCAGCTGACACCATCTTGACGCTCGAAGAAGCGCTCAGGCAGTTCGCGCGCAAGAGGGGTCAAGCTAGCGCAGACGCAAAGGAAGAGACCGCCCCGGCCGCCAACGTCCGCTACGCTGACTTTTGGCCCAAGGTCAAGCGTGAGGGCGATGCGACTGCGGGAGGCGACCTCAAGTCGGCGGATGACGGCGCGAGTGCTTCCGCTTGGCGCAACGCAGCGAACGCGGCGATGGCGGCGGGCGAGGAGATCGTCGCGGTGATCGACGGCATTCCGCGTACGCTCGAGGAGCTCGAGCAACTCGAGGCTGCTGAGAAAGCCTACCAGGAAGATTTTCCCGCGAGCGCGCCGGAGAATGACGAGGTCGCAGACGGCTCGGAACTTGGCGAAGCGGGCCCGGTGGCACTCGCGGCCCGCCATTTCCTGGTTAGCGAATACGCGTTCACCGCAATGGGCGCCGCCCTGATGGTGTTGGTGGCGTTCCTGATTGCTCGCGTGCCAATCGTCAATAACCAACCAGGATTGGTGGCGCAGACCATCGCGACGCCGGCGCTGAAGGCATCCTCGCTGATGAGCGCGGACGACCTGATAACGACTTTCGTCATAATCCCGGACCCCGACGTCAAACTGGCGTCGGCTGAATCCAGGCTCAAATCCGACGAGCTCGAGGCCCGAATCAAGGATACGCTTAAGTTGCGCGCCTTCCCCGATATCGGCGTATCCGTGTCGAAGATGGCTGATGTGTATCTGGCGGGCAAAGTTTATAGTCTGGATGAAGCGCGCGAGATCGCGCAAATCGTGCACCGCGTGAACGGCGTGTATCGGGTTCATTTTCTGCATCCCGACGTTCGACCTGCGGTTGGTCCCGCATACTTCGGCGTGAAGACGGCGTGGGCGCCCGAAGTCTGGGGAGCGAAGGTGCAGGCTGTGTTCATCGGGTCGCCGGCGGATAAGGCCGGGATCAGGCCGGACGACGTGATCAGCGAGTTTGGCGGGGAAACGATTCCCGACGCGAAAACATTTAACGATCTCCTCGCGCAATATTCTCCCGGCCAGCGCGTGCAATTCCGCGCATGGCATGACGGCCGGCCCGAGTATTTCGTGGCGCGCCTGGGCGAGGCGACGACGGTGGCGAGCCGGTAAGCGAGCGGCGCTGCTATAGCCAGTGCTTCAGTGGCGGTTATCGAACCGCCCCTTTTTCTTGCACGTCAGGCGTTGCGCGTTGATGAAGCGTCCCGTCACCCGAATCGACGGGCAATCCGCAGGATTTTGAAGTGCGGCGCTGAGTTCTTCTGCCCGTCTTTCGCTAACCATAACGCAATGTGACGCACCTTCGGCAAGATTCTCAACCTCTGACGGGCGGGAATGGTCAGTCTTGACTTATTCGTGGCACGGTTAGAGGCTGCATTGTGGGCTTTTGTGCGAAATCGAGCGATACGGCTAGCTTAAAGGGGAATCGATAAATCTCCCCGAGGGGAAGGCTTGGCGTTACGATGGCATCCTCGAAAGATATTCTGACCATCTTGGAGTTGTCGGCGCATCTTCGCGTCCATCCGACTACGATTTACCGCTTGCTGCGCGAAGGGCGAATACCGGGCTTCCGGGTCGGCAGTGCGTGGCGATTCAGCCGCCGGGCGATCGAAATATGGGAGCACGGACAATCCGATCCAAGCGGCGGAAAATCCGCGCCCGCGCGCAAACCCAAAGGCCGCAAGGCACGAAAGTAGCGGCAAACTATTCTCCGCGCGCCTGCTTTTCTGTCATTCTCAGCGAAATCGAGTGGTCATGGTCGGCTCGGAATGACGAAAGGAAGAAAGGACGGCGCGACGTGGACCCCAACGCAACCTCCAGACCTCGCACACCATCAAATATAGCCGAGTACTTCGGCCGCTTGGCCAACACTTATGGCGACGGCGAGTACTACGGGAATCGGCGCCGCGCCGTGCTCGAGGCGATCGCGGGGGAAATCGCGGATGCGCGCGAGGTGCTCGATGCCGGATGCGGCAACGGGACCTATCTCGCGAAGTTTGTGGCGGCGCCCGGAAATCGCCGGGTGACCGGCATCGACTTGTCAATCGAGATGCTGCTGTCCGCGCGCCGGCGAGTCGGCGTGAAATGCCGGCTGCTTTGCGCGGACGTGTCACGAATCCCGTTCAAGCCGGAGTCGTTCGATTTCATTTTCGCCAGCCACGTGCTTCAGTTCGCCGCGGACCTCGATGCCGTGGTGGTGGAGATCGCGCGATGCCTGCGGCCTGGCGGAGTGCTGATAGCAACCGGGCAGCGCGACCACAGTGTTCGACAGATGCTGAGCGCGATCGCCGGTCCGGACCGATGGCGCGAATATCGCGAGGTTATCTTTCGGCGTGCGCCGCGCCGCGACGCCGATGTGGGTCCCGATGATCGCTACCAGCGGGCGTTTGCCCGGTCCGGTCTGCGCGTCGAGGAGCGCGCGGCGCCGTTTACGGTCGAGTGGGCGGATATCGAAGAGTTCATCCGCGTCAGATGGATGCCGGTGATACCCGAGGACGAGCGCGAACAGGCCGGCGCGATGCTGGCGGAAGTCGCAGAAGCCGCGAAGGCGGGCGCGTCGGGGAGCTTGACGCAGCACGAGCCGCTGATCCTCGGCTGGCGCGATAGCTGAGTCTGGCGCCGTTTGACAAGCGCGCGGTCAACCTAATAGCTAACCCACAAAAGCAAATGGCGGAGAGTTTCGCGCCGATGCCCACGAAATACACCGACGTAAAAGGATACGCGACCTACTACCACTACAGCGGCGCTACGACGCTGCCCGACGTGGTGCCGGACTTTTCACGCGGCCGCAAGATTTTGTTCGTTCATGGCGCCGGCTCGAACGGTCACACCTGGCATCGCCAGATCGACGCGTTCGGCGCCAAGCACAGTCCGATCGCGCTCGATCTGCCCGGCCATGGACGCTCGGCGGGCGTCGAGGGGCTGCGCACGGTTCAGGACTACGCCGACTTCGTTGCGGCTTTTCTTGACATGTTGAAGATCAAGGCGGCGGTGATACTGGGGCATTCGATGGGCGGCGCGATTGCGATGGACCTTGCGATCCGGCACACCGCGCGCGTCGAGGCGTTGATCCTCAGTTGCACGGCGCCGAAGTTCAACATCACGGCCGATCGAATCGAGGCATTGCGGGCAGTCACGATGGGCCGGGCGCCGCAGGCCTTCAACACTGACGGCTATTCGCCCCGCACGGTGAAGGAAAACTTCGACGTTGTCCGCGAAGGCTGGATGGAACAAATCAAGACCGATCCGCGTGTGCGCTACACCGACATTGTCGCGTGCTCGCAGGTCGATTTGCGCGACGCGATCGGAAAGATCGACAAACCGGCGCTGGCGATTGCCGGCGCCGACGACAAGGGCACCACCCCGGCCGACGCGGAGTTTATCGCGGGCAAAATTCGCGGCGCGACGTGCAAGATCATCGCGGACGCCGGTCACTATATCCCGCGCGAGCGTCCCGCCGAGTACAACGCCGCGATCGAACAGTTCGTTTTTTCACTGCCGAACTGAAGTAGGAATTCGAAATGAGTTTAAGCCGCAAAACCGCAGTGGCCGGCGTGTTCGAGCATCCCACCCGCTTCGCGCCGGACAAAAGTCTGTTTCAGATAATGGCGGAGAGCGTGCGTGGCGCGCTGGACGACGCCGGCTTGACGATCAAGGACCTCAACGGCCTGTGCACGACCGGAATCGGGATGAGCGGGATGGGAATCGTCGGCTTGTGCGATTACCTGAACCTGACGCCGAACTTTGTCGACTCGACTTCGATCGGCGGGTCGTCGTTCGTGGCGCACACCGCGCACGCCGCCGCCGCTATCCACGCCGGGCTGTGCGACGTATGCGTCGTGGTCTACGGCTCGACGGCGGCCTCGTCGCGGTTTGCGATTGGCACCGGCGGAGAACGCGGCGGGGCAGGCGATCCGTGCGACCAGTACGAGATTCCGTTCGGGCCGACTACCGTCGGCGCGTACGCGATGGTCGCGCAGCGCCATATGCATGACTACGGCACGACCTCGGAGCAGCTCGCCGAAATAGCGGTCACGACGCGCCTGCATGCGTCCATGAATCCGGCCGCCAAGTACCGCGACCCGATCACGGTCGAAGACGTACTCGCGTCGCGAATCATCTCGTCTCCCCTGCATCTGCTGGATTGCTGCATCATCAGCGACGGCGGCGGCGCGCTGGTGATCACGTCGGCGGAGCGCGCGCGCGATTTGAAGAAAAAGCCGGTTTACATCCTTGGCGCAGGCGAGACGGTGCGCCACGCGGCGCGTGGGCAGCGCGATTTTCTGGAAATCGCGGCGGCGCAATCGGGCCGGCTGGCGTTCGAGCGCGCCGGCGTCGCGCACAAGGACATCGACATGGCGATGATCTACGACTCGTTCACGATCACCGTGCTCGCCACGCTGGAGAATCTCGGCTTTTGCAAGCGCGGCGAAGGCGGAGCGTTCGTGTCGGGCGGACGGCTGCGCTTCGACGGCGAATTTCCGATCAACACCGACGGCGGAGGGTTGTCGTCGAATCATCCGGGGATGCGCGGAATTTTTTTAGTGATTGAAGCCACGAAGCAACTGCGCGGCGAATGCGGTCCGCGGCAGGTAAAGGACTGCAAAATCGCGCTCGCGCATGGCACCGGCGGCGCGCTCGGCACGCGCCATTCGGGGGCGACGCTTATCCTCAGCAATCAGTAACTCGGGGCATAAATCATGGCGGAACAGACGCAAGCGAAGAAATACTCGAAGCCACTCCCGCATCTCGACGAAGAGAACCGTCCGTGGTGGGAGGCGCTACAACGGCACGAACTTTACATCCAGAAATGCGGCAACTGCGGCGAGCTGCGCTACTATCCGCGCGCGCTGTGCACGAATTGCATGTCGTCGAATATGCAATGGATAAAATGCAGCGGGCGCGGCAAGGTCTATACCTTCACCACCACGTATCAGAACCAGGCGCCGGGGTTTCGCGAATCGCTACCGTACATCATGGCCTACGTCGAGCTGGAAGAGGGCGTGAAAATGCTCACCAACCTTGTCGACTGCCAGCCGGAACAGGCTAAAATAGGAATGCCCGTCGAGGTCGTATTCGAGGACGTCACGCCCGCAGTGACGCTCGCGAAATTTCGCCCGGCGAGGTGAGGGCTCAATCCTGGTGAGTACAATCCTTGATCTGCACACGCATAGTGAAGCATCGGAAGACAGCCGCGCACCGGTAGAGGCCTACCTCAACTGGATCAAGCTGCGCCAGGCCGAGCGGCCGGTCGATGGGATCGTCCTGACCGAGCATCGCCAGTTCAATCGCGACGCCGACTACCGCCGCCTCGAGGACAAATTCGGAACGTTGGTGTTGCGCGCGTCGGAGGTCGAGACCACCTACGGACACATGCTGGTGTTCGGGGTGAACGACGACATGATCGCGCGATTCGATTTTGCCGACGTGCGGCTCGACGCGCAGACGTTGATCGATGAAGTGGCGCGGATGGGCGGAATTGTCGTGCCGTGTCATCCCGGCCGCCCCAATATCGGGCTCTACGAGCATTATCAGTCGAGGCCGCCGCTCGATAACGTGGTCGCGGTCGAAGCGCTCAACGGCGGCTCGCGCAAGGGCGAAGACGAGCGCAGCGCGGAATTGATCGCGAAACACGGCTTTGCCGCGACCGGTGGTTCCGACAGCCATCTGGTGAGCCTGATCGGGCTGTGCGCGACAAAATTCAGCGCTTACATCAAGACGATCGACGACCTGGTGCGGGAATTGAAGACCGGCAACTACGAGCCGGTGGATTTCCGGCCGCGGCGCAAAACCGTGCCGCACGCGGTCGCGATGGAATCCCGGTAACGCCGGAATCGAGACGACGATTATGGCGGTAAAGTACGATCCGGCGCTGATCAACAAGGTCTTCGAAGTGACCGAGCCGGTCGAGGCCGAGGCCGAGAAGATAAAACGCTACTGCGCGGCGCTGGGCGAGACCAATCCGATATTCACCGACGAGGATGCGGCGAAAAAAGGGCCGTACGGAGGAATCGTCGCACCGCCGTCGTTCGCGGTGACGTTCCGCAACGGGCGGCATTTCTTCGAGAGCGTTCCGCGCTTCGGAATGCGCGGCTTCGACGCCGGCAAGGATGTCGGGTTCGTCGCCCCGATAAGGCCGGGCGACTATGTAACGCTCAGCTCGCACGTGAAGGAAATCTACGAGAAAACCGGACGGACGGGCACCATGGTATTCGTCGTAATCCGCTCGACGCTGAAGAACCAGAACGATGAAGTGCTGGCCCATATCGACCATCGCTTCATGAACCGCCCCTGAGCGCAGCGGTATCGGGAAGTCGAATCACGTGAACAGTTTCGAAGAGATTAATATCGGCGACACGCTCGGCCCGCTCGAGCTGTTCGTGAGCAAGGATCAGTGCCGCGCCTACGCCAAGACGATGGGCATGGGTGAGGGCGCGGGACGCTTCACCGACGATGAAGCCGCCAGGAAAGAAGGGCTGCCCGGGATGATTCTCCCGGGCAACATGAGCCTCGGACTGCTCTCGAAGCTGGTGACGGATTGGATCGGCTCGAGCAACGCGTGGCTGACCCGGATGAGCACGACTTATCGCGTGCCGGTGCAACCCGATCGCACGGTCACGATTCACGGCTTCATCACGAACAAGAATCCAGAAGATCGCACGGCCGAGATCGACGTCTGGATGGAGAACGAGGAGTCGGAGCGGCTGGTGACCGGAACGGCGACCGTCGAGTTCCGGAAGTAGCCGGCCGAATCGGCGCGCTAACGCGTCCCCGTTTGTCGCCCGACGTGCAGATTCAGCTGGTTCTTTTACGATGGTTCACGCCGGGTCGGGAGTGTATCGCTAAATGGTGACAGCTTCGCGGGAATTCCAGGTGATGGCAAAACCGGCGGGCGCGGTCTGCAACCTTGACTGTAGCTACTGCTATTACCTCGACAAGTCGGCCCTGTATCCCAACGGCGGATCGCTTCGGATGACCGACGATCTGCTGGAGTGCTACATCGTCCAGCACATCGAGGCCTGTCCTAAAGACGTGATTTTCTTCGAGTGGCACGGCGGCGAGCCGACCATCCTGGGGCTCGATTATTTTCGGCGAATCGTCGAGCTCCAGCGCAAGCACCGATCTCCGGGACGGCAGATCCTCAATGGCATTCAGACCAACGGCACGCTGATCGACGACGAATGGTGCCGCTTCCTCGCCGCGGAACGCTTCCACGTCGGCATCAGCATCGACGGACCCAGCGCGCTCCACGACCGCTATCGCGTGACCAAGGGCGGAGGTGCGACCCACAAGCGGGTGATGCAGTCCATCCGGCTCTTGAAGCGCCACCGGGTCCCATGCGACGTGCTGTGCGTCGTGCATCGTGGCAACGTGCGGCAGCCGACTGCGGTTTACCGCTTTTTCAAGGAGCTGGGCGTGGAGTGCCTGCAATTCCTGCCGCTGGTTGTGCGCCACGGCGGCAGTGGGGTAAGCGCGGAGACGGTGCCGGTAGAAGCCTACGGAGAGTTCCTGTGTACGATTTTCGACGAGTGGTTCAGGAACGATATCGGCCGCATCGCCATCCAGAACTTCGATGAGGCGCTCAGACCCTTGCTCGGGGTGGAGCATGCTTTGTGCATTTTCAAGGAGACCTGCGGCGATGTCGTGGTCGTCGAGCATAACGGAGATTTCTACTCCTGCGATCATTTTGTCGATCCGGCGCATCGCATCGGCAACATTTTCGAAACACCGCTCGTGGAGTTACTGGAGGACCCGGCGCAGCGCGAATTCGGGCGCAACAAGCGCGACGCACTGCCCCGATACTGCCGGGAGTGCGAGGTGCTGAAGTCGTGCAATGGCGGGTGTCCAAAGGACCGATTTGCCCGGACACCCGACGGCGAACAGGGTCTTAACTATCTTTGCCCGGGCCTGAAAAAGTTTTTCACTCATAGCCAGTCACGCCTGCATAGGATCGCGTCGCTGATGCGGTCGGGCGTGCCGGTGGAGCGGCTCATGGAACATCTGCGCTCCGAGGATGGCGAAGCCTCTGCTCGATCCGGGCGCAACGACCGTTGCCCCTGTGGCAGCGGCCTGAAATACAAGAAGTGTTGTCTCGATTCCCGCAAATCGCAGCTTGATTAGGACCGCGGGGGCGGGGTCCTACCGGGAAGGAGCGGAACGGGGGAACTTAATCGTAGTGAAACCCACCGTGGGTTTCACACTTCCTTGGGCAGGGGCTGCGTCCCCTGCACCCGCAGTGAGAGGACGCGAAAATCTGCGCAGGGCATCTTTTCGCGACTACGCGATGGAAGACCCGTTGGCACGGGAGGCCAATATTAAGAGACCCGCGCGACAACGGAGCATGGCGTTAATACCGGGTGCAGGGCTCAGCCCTGCCTTAGACGGCGCGGAGTTCGGTTGAAATATCGCCGCGGGTGGCCAGGGTCGCGGGTACGAACCCGCTGGCTGCTCCGATCAGGGCGGCGATCATGAAGCTGTAGGCAACGACTCGCGGCGACAGCGTCAGGGCGAGCGCCAGCGGACCGAGGGGTCCGGAAAGATACGGCAACAGTTCGAATCCCAGCAGCGCCAAGCCGCACCCGAGCGCACCGCCGGCCACGCCGACGATCAGTCCCTCGACGAGGATTCGCGCAATGATCGATTTGCGCGTGAATCCAATCGCGCGCATCACCGCTATCTCTTGGCGACGTTCGCGCACCGCCATCGCGGCCGTGTTGACGGCGACCAGCCCGATCGTGAAGATCACGATCACCGCAAGAAATTTTGCGCCACTAAGCAGCAGGGAAATATTGCTGGCCATCTCGTTCTTGATCAGCTGGACTTCGGTTTCGGTGACCGTCTCGTGCGCCGAATTGGCGAACATTTCATCGATTGCGCCGATCACTGCGGGCGCCGATTCCGAGCGGTCTATTTTCACCCAGAACAGATTGACGGTGGCGGGCCTGCCCAGCAGTTCTTCCATGTAGTCGCGCTTGAAAATAATTCGAGGCCCCGCGGCTTCCCCGTTCAGCACGCCCACAATTGTCAGTTGCAGATCGACCAGATACACCGTACCGCGCAGCATGACCGTGTCGCCGACTTTCCAGCCGTAACCCTTCATCAAGGTGGTTGCGACGAGGCCCGCGGTGCGCATGCTTTTGAATTCGTGTTCGGCTTGCGCGCTGACTTCCCAATCGGGAAAAATTTCGCGGACATGATCGTCGTCGATGGCGAGGATGCCGATCTGCTCGTTCGGATCCCGGTAAGTTCCCATGAAGACGCTGTATCCGGCCACTGCGTCCACGTGTGGCACGGCTTCGATCTGCCGCCGATACGCTTCGGGCAGCATGTAGAAGAAGCCTGCCTTGCTGTGGCAGATGAGGCGCAGCGAGTTGGCGCGGTCGCGCAGGACCTGGTCGAGCAGTGCGGGCAGGCTGATCAGGGACGCGAAGATGAATACCGAGACGGTGATCGACAGCACGGTAAGAATCGTGCGCCGCTTGCTGCGGGTGAGGTTTATGAGCACGAGCGACAGGTATTTCATGGCGCAGCCGAGCGATGGAGGGGCAAGTCTACAATCGAGTTTAGCCTGAACGCGAAGCCCGGCTACACCAGCAGGGAGCCGCGGAAGGGCTCGTCGCGCGGGGGAGGGAACTGGAGCAGGTTGATGGCCCATTTGCGCGCCTGGCGCAGCGCGTCCTCAGCGCGGCGGAAGATTCGCTCGCGATGCATCACGGACCATACGTACGCATCGACCGACGGCTCCTCGCCGAGCGTGATGTCGAGCATCCAGTCCTCGAGCTGCGGGCCGCAAATCAGCAGGCGCACGACGCGCCCGTGATCGATTACGATGCCGCGCGCCTCGCGTGGGATGCGAAACTCGTCCTTGACGCGCTTGATGACATTGGGCGGCGCATGCTCCTCGGTCATCGCGACGTAAGCCCAATCGCCCTGCGGAGGATTGGCCTCGCGCGCGATGCGCAGGTTGTTGTCGGTCAGGTCTTCCTTGGCGCGATCCTGATCGTAGTCGCGCGCGGCCTGGTAAAAGGCCATCGCGACCGGCAACTGCGGCATCTCAGTTTCGGACTTGGCCTGCTTGGGTTTCTTGAAGGTGGTTTCGACCCACCAGCGGTTTTCGACGTTGGGCTTTTGCGGCATCAGGCGACCCGGCGGGATTTGCGAGCGTCGATCCGCGCAGTGCGCCTCGATTTTCGTGCGATCGAAATACGCGGGCGGCGCTTGCGGACCCGATTTGCAGCGCGCCGCGTGCCCGAGATTCCCGCCCGGGTGCGCGAGCGCGATGAGCCGCGGCGGGCGGGGGCTTTAAGCCCGGTCACCATCCGGCGCGAGAACAGGTCGGCCTTGCGCTCGGCGTCGGACCAGAACAGAAAATGACCCATCTCATGGTAGATCATTTGAATCCACCGGCGCTCGCTGAAATAGACGCGCCCCCGTTTCCAGTTTTCGGGATGCACGAGATGGATGCGGCCGTCTTCGTAGGTGCGGCCGGCGGTCTTGCCCCAATCGATGTACTCGAACCATTCGATACGCGGGCGGCGCAGTTTGAAGTATCGGCACATCGAGGAAATCGCCCGGTTGAAATGCGCGGCGCGATGGCCGCGGAAAAATTCGGCGAGGTTGCGATCAATTTCGCGGCGATGAGCGACAGGAGGAACAATCATTCGCACAACCAGGCGACCTCCGCTGACAGCTGATAAAGATCATAAAGATCATACGGAGGCGCGTTCATCAGAGTCAAACCTTTTCAGGAAAATGTAGTTTTACAACATTGTTTGATTGCACCGGAAGTCCAAAATCGCCTGTCAGCACTGGGTTTGGCGCTTCGTACAGATAGAAATCTAACCCAAGGTGCCCGACGCTTTCAGACGCGCGATCGCGTCCCACGTCAGCCCCATTTCGAGCGCGACTTCCTCGGTATGCTGTCCGAGTTCGGGCGCCGCACGATGGGGCCGTGTTTCGGCGTCGCCAAACTCGACGGGGCTGTTCACGACCCGGCATCCGGGAATATTCGGATGGTCCACGGCGGCGAAAGCGCCGATTGCTTCGGCCTGCGGATCGTCGAGCACTTCGGCGTCGGTGCGCATGGGCGCCCAGATGAGATTGTGGCGATTGAAAATCGGCGCCCAATCGTCGCAACTCCTGGCCGCAATCGCGCGATCTATTTCGCCAGTGAGCGCGGCGCAGTTTTGCGCGCGCGCGGCTGAATCCTTGAAGCGCGGATCGTTGAGCCAATCCGGTTTGCCGAGCGCGAGGCAGAAATTCGGCCAATAGCGATCGCTTTGGATCATCACGAAGTAAATCCATCGCGCGTCGGCGCATCGATAGGAACTCCACAGCGGATTTATGCGCCCGGTCCGCGACTCGGATTGTGGCGAGTGGCCGGTCATGAGCCCGATGGTAAGATCCGACGCGTTCATCCACAGGCCCATCGAGAACAGCGAGATGTTGACCTCGCGGCCGCGGCCGCTACGCTCGCGTCCGAGCAGGGCGGCCGAGATTGCGCCCGCCAGGCCCAGGCCGACGGCGTGATCGATCATCGCGGGCCGCTGCGCCGGCGGCGGCTGCCCCGGCTCGGCGATCGTTGCCATCAGGCCCGAGCGCGCCCACGAGGCGGCGTAGTCGTAGGCAGGGAGGTTGCGGTCGGGTCCGCGATGCCCGTAACCGTTGATCGACGCGTAGATGAGCCGAGGATTTTTCGCGGAGAGGGTTGCGTAGTCGAGTTTCATGCGCTCGATGGCGTCGAGGCGGATGCTGGTGACGAAGACGTCGGCGTGTTCGATCAGCTTGAGCGCGAAGGCGTGGCCGTCGGGGCGGCGCAAGTCAACGGCGACCGAGCGTTTGTTGCGATTGTCGAGTTCAAACGGCGGACGGATGCGCGCATTGGGATCGCCCATGGTGCGCGTGACGAAGCCGCGAATCGGGTCTCCGGTGGTCGGGTCTTCGAGCTTGATAACGTCGGCGCCCCAGTCGCCCAGCACCGCGGTGGTGGACGGGCCGGCGACCCACATCGCAACTTCGACAACTCTGACGCCCTCGAGCGGACGGTCCATCGGTTCGGTCTCCTTCATCGGATGAGACCGAATTCGTATCAGGAGTCGGCGCAAGAATGAAACCGCGCGCGGAGTTTTTTCTTTTCCGCGCGCGGCCTCAATCCGGCGATTGAATCGGAGTGTTAGTCGCTAGCGGGTCGGATTGGCGCGGCGCATCCCGCGCGGATCGCGCCGGCGCGGTCGATTAACCGTCAAGCGTTGGATCCGGCTCGCTTCCTTGAGCCGCAGGCGCAGCGGACTGCCGGCGCGGCCTGCCACCAGTTCGGACAGCCGCTGTCGCAAGCCCTTGGTATCCATGCCGAGCGCGTCGCATACGTTGTCAAATGACAACGGACAAGTGACGCCCGTGGTGAAGATCCAGTTCCACGCCTCGTTAAACGAGTTGCGTTTGCGCAGGCTGTTTGAGCTGCCGAGTTCCTGCACGACGTTGATCGCGTCGGCCAGCACCGCAAGCATCAGGCGCTGCTCGCTGGAGAGCGATCGCGTGCCGACCGTCTCGAAAAACTGGCTGCGAAGGATAACGTCGGGAAAGGGACGCGGATCGACGTCAGCGATTGCGGAGACGACGGTATTCATTGTTCAGCTTCCTTCCTCCTCCGAGCGAAGAACTTGAGCGTCAAATATTGGCCGCGAGAGATCGGCGAACCCGGTAGAATCTCTTATGCGACGCCTCTCTCCGTCTAATGATTCGACGGAGAAAGGAACTTAGTTAGAAACCTTACTCATTGCAAGCGGAAGTCACAGCGTAAATTCGCCGCCGCGAGCCTTGGATTGAGCCAGTTTGTCAGACGATAAACGCCGAAATCAGCGAAACGGCATCCCAAACGCACGCGCCGCGTCGGCCAACGACGCGCTCGAAGGCGCGAAGTGCCCTTGAAGTGCCCTTGTTGTCGATCCGCACGGACCCTCTGCTATAGTTGAAACCAGTGGAAATGAATCAGGCACGAAAACATCGGAAGACACGGCAGATAACGATCGGTGGCACCAAGGTCGGCGGCGACGCGCCCGTGGTGGTGCAATCGATGTGCGCGACGCGGACGATCGACGTCGATAAGACAGTCGCGCAGGCCCATCAGTTGGCCAACGCAGGCGCGGGAATTGTCCGGATCGCGATGGACAGCGAGAAGGAAATCCCGGCGCTCAAGGAAATCCGCGCGCAGACCAAGGGAATCGTGCTGTCGGTCGATTTGCAGGAGAACTACAAGATAGCCGGCCAGGTCGCGCCGCACGTTGACAAGATTCGCTACAACCCGGGCCATCTGCACCATATAGAAAAGTCGAAGACGATTAAGCAGAAGGTGAAACGGTTGGTGGATGTAGCGCGGGACAACAACCTCGCGCTCCGCATCGGCGTCAACTGCGGCTCGGTCGCGCCGGCGTTTCTCGACAAGTATCCGGGCGATCAATTGGCCGCGATGGTCGAGTCGGCGGTGCACCATTGCGAGCTGATGGACGAGCTCGGCTTCACCCGCTTCGTCGTGTCGCTCAAGGATTCCGACCCCAACAAGGTGATGGACGCGAATCGGCGTTTCTCGAAGCGGCGCCCGGACGTGCCCATCCATCTCGGCGTTACGGAGGCGGGGTTGCCGCCCGACGGGATCATCAAGACCCGGATAGCGGTCGAAAAACTGCTCGCGCAGGGTATCGGCGATACGATCCGCGTCTCGCTGACGCTGCCCAACGAGCGCAAGCACGAGGAAGTGATCGTCGGGCGCCAAATTATCGAGGACGTCGCGGCGGGCAGGTTCATCTCGGTGCCCGACTTCGGCATGGGGCTCAATATCATCTCGTGCCCGTCGTGCTCGCGGGTCGAGAACATGAAATTCGTCGAGCTGGCGCAGCAGGTCAAGGAACTCACGGCTTACGCCAGGAAGCACAAGATCACGATTGCGGTGATGGGATGTCGAGTTAACGGGCCGGGCGAGACCGATGACGCCGACCTTGGGTTGTGGTGCGGTCCGAGCACGGTGAATTTCAAGAAGAAAGATAAAAAGATCGGTTATTTCGGCTACGAAGAAGTCCTGCCCAAGCTGCTCGCTGAGCTGGATCGGATGATCGCCGAGCGCACCGCGGCCGCCGCCGCTACGAATTAGGCAGCGCTAACGAATTGCCTCGTCCTGTCAGGGAAGCTTTGCATAACCGGATGTTGGTGCTGGAGCTACACGCGCTGGCACCCTCTTTTTTTGTGTCATTCTGAGCGCAGCGAAGAAACCCGAATCTTTCTCGGCGCAAAACACTTCGACTTCACTGAGGGTACGCGAAGCCGAGCTGCTCATATGCAGTTATGCAAAGCTCTCCTGTCAGGGCGAGGCTGGAACCGGGATCCCTCGGTGGAGCCTGTCCTGAGCGAAGTCGAAGGGCTCGGGATGACAAAAAAACGGGCGCGCGGGCTCCTTCTTGATCAACCCCTTCTAACAGGGCGAAGCCCGGCCGTTGGCACGGCTGGCCAGTATTACGAGGCCGCGCGCGACAACGGAGCGCGGCCTTAACGGTGGGTGCAGGGCTCAGCCCTGCGGTGCAGGGGTCGCCCCTGGCCGTTGGCACGGCTGGCCAGTAATAGGCGACCGCGCGCCCATGGTTCTTCCATTGCGTCGTCGTGAAAAGATGCGCTGCGCAGATTTTTACGTTTTGTCATTGCGGGTGCAGGGGCCGCAGCCCCTGCCGCCGCTTTTTTTACACTGGCCAGCCGTGCCAACGGCCGCAGGTGATTCTTCCTTCATGCCGCCGCCAACGGCGGGCGGCCTTAACACTGGGTGCAGGGGTCACCCCTGCTCAGATTTTCTGATTGGTCTTGCGCCAGTCGGCGAGGAAGCGCGATTGCGGCGCCGGTCGGTACGGAGACTTAGCGAGCGTGCCTCATTTGCCCTGGAACTTCGCCGGGCGCTTCTCCAGAAAGGCGAGGACGCCTTCGCGGAAGTCGGCGCTTTGGCTGGCGGTGCGCTGGAATTGGCGCTCCAAATCGAGCTGCTCCTCGTAGGAATTGCCGGTGCTCTCCCAATAGAGCCGGCGGGTCAGGTCCAATGCCACGGTCGGGCCGGCTGCTAGATTGCGGGCGAGCTTGAGGGTTTCCTCGCGCAGCGTATCGCCGTCGCAGATGCGGTTGACAATGCCCCATTGCAGCGCCGTCTCGGCCGGCAGCCGCTCGCCCAGCATCGACAGTTCGAGCGCGCGGGCCCGGCCGATGAGCCGCGGCAGGAGCCAGGTCGAGCCGCAATCCGGCACCAGGCCGATGCCGCGGAAGGCCTGCATGAAATAGGCCGTGCGCGCGGCGAGGACGATGTCGGCCATCAGCGCCACCCCCATCCCGCCGCCGGCGCAAGCTCCGTTGACGGCGGCGACGAGCGGTACACGAAGGTCGCGCAGCCGGCGCAGGAGCGGGTGGTACATGGTCTCGAGCACCGCGCCGGCATCGAGCTTCGCGCTGCTGATGCTGCCCGCTCTCCCGCAGATTGGCGCCGGCGCAGAAGGCGCGTCCCGCGCCCGTCATGACCAGGCATCGGACGGCGCTGTCGCCCGCTTCGACCGCGTCGAGTGCCGCGATCAGACCGCCGATCATCGGCGGCGAGAGCGCGTTGAGCACCTCGGGATGGTTGAGCGTGAGGACTCCGACCGCCCCGTCAATCTCCAATGTCACGCGCTCGAAGTGCATTCTGGTCTCCGTCAAAGGGGGAGAGGGAAACCGTCAGATCTTCTGATTGGTTTTGCGCCAGTCGGCGAGGAAGCGCTCGAGCCCGAGGTCCGTCAGCGGATGATGCAGCGTCTGCTTGAGCACTGCGAACGGCACGGTCGCGATGTCGGCGCCGACCGCGGCTGCGCGCAGCAGATGCGTGGTGTTACGCACCGACGCGACCAGCACCTCGGCCGGATAGTCGTAGTTCGACAGTATCTGCACCATATCCTCGACGATCGCGAATCCGTCCTGTCCGATGTCATCGAGCCGTCCGATAAACGGCGATAGAAACGAGGCGCCGACTTTGGCCGCCGCGAGCGCCTGCAGCGGCGTGAAGATCAGCGTGACGTTGACGCGGATGCCGCGTTTGGCGAGCGCGTGGGTCGCCTTGAGGCCTTCGATGATCATCGGGCACTTCACGACGATGTTCTTGTGGAGCTTGGCGAGCTTTTCGCCCTCCTCGATCATCGCGGAAGCTTCGGTTGCGACGACTTCGGCGCTGATCGGTCCGTCGACGATTTCGCAAATCTCGCGCAGCACGTCGTGATACGGGCGCCCGGTTTTCGCCATCAAGGATGGATTGGTGGTGACTCCGTCGATGAGCCCCCAACTGGCAGCCTCGCGAATCTCGGCGACCTCTGCGGTGTCGATAAAATACTTCATCGGGTGGATGCCTCGCGTTTGGACGGTTGCGGCCTCAGCAGGTCCGCTCGTGCAAGCGTAACACGAAACGGCGACTTGAGTCCCGCGAGCATCTCGGAAATCGATGCGTTGAGTTTCGGATGGATCAGCGCGGGCGCCAGCTCGCTCATGGGGGCGAGCACAAAGCGGCGCTCATGAAGGCGCGGATGCGGTACTTTGAGGTTTCGGGTATCGATGGTTTCCTTGTTGAAGAACAGCAAATCAAGGTCGATGATTCGCGGCCGGTACTTGCCGCGGGATTGCTTGCGTCCCTTGACCCGCTTGCGGCCCATGATTCGCTCGAGCGCGAGCAGCCGGCGCATCAGAACTTCGGCGGGGAGCTCAGTCTCGACTTCGACGACGCCGTTTAGAAACGCGCCCTTGAGATCGCCCATCGGTTCGGTCTCGTAGATCGAGGATTGGCGCACGATCCTCGTGTCCGGGATCGCAGCGATCCGCGCAATCGCCTCGCGGTAATTGGCGGCTCGATCGCCTAGATTACTGCCTATCCCGATGAAAGACCTATGGGGCATCCTCGCCGTTAAAACCGCAGCGCCTTTAGTCGGTCCACCGCCTCGACCAACCGTTCGCTCGACACCGTAAGCGAGAAGCGAACGTATCCCTCACCACCCTTGCCGAATCCGGAGCCGGGCGTAATTGCGACGCCGGCTTCTTTCAATACGCGCTCGGTAAATGAAACCGAGGTGTAACCACGCGGAACTTTGGTCCAGACGTAAAAGGTCGCCCGCGGCTTCTCGCATTCCAGCCCGAGCGCGCGTAGCGATCCGACCAGCAGGTCGCGGCGTTCCTTGTAGATTGCGCAATATTCGGCGAGCTTGTCGCCGTCTGCCCCTTCCAGGCCCGTGATCGCGGCTTCCTGCACCGCCTGGAAAACGCCGGAATCCATGTTGGTCTTGACCTTGCCGAGCGCGCCGATCAAATCCGCGTTGCCGATCGCGAAGCCGACGCGCCATCCGGTCATCGAAAAGGTCTTCGACAACGAGTGGAACTCGATTGCGCATTCGCGCGAGCCTTCGGCCTGGAAAACGCTCGGCGCGCGGTAGCCGTCGTAGGCAATTTCGGAGTAGGCGCTGTCGTGGGCGAGGATGATGTCGTGCTTGAGGCAGAATTTGACCGCATCTTCGAAAAACGAGAGGTCAACGGTCGCCGCGGTTGGATTGTTCGGATAGTTCAGCCACAGCATCCGGGCGCGGCGCGCCACTTCGGCGGGAATCGAGGCGAGATCGGGAAGGAATCCGTTTTCTTTTCTGAGCGGCAGAAAATACGGCTCGCCGCCGTTGAAGACGCATCCCGAGTAGTACACCGGGTATCCAGGGTCGGGAATCAGCACGATTTCGCCGGGATCGACGACCGCGGTCGAGAAGTTTGCGATGCCTTCCTTGGAGCCGATCAGGGCGCAGACCTCGTGCTGAGGGTCGAAGCTGACGCCGAAACGCCGCCGGTACCAATCCGCGGACGCATTGCGAAATCGCGGCAAGCCTTCGTAGTCGGGATAGCGGTGATTTACCGGGTCGTCGGCGGCGCGCTTGAGAGCCTCGACGATGCGACGCGGCGTGGGCAGGTCAGGGTCGCCGATCGAGAGGCTGATAACGTCAACGCCCTTGCTTGCCACCTCCTTCTTCAGGCGGTCAAGTTGGAAGAAAAGGTAGGGCGGTAAAAGACCCAGTCGAGAAGCAGTCTTGATTTGCACCTGTCGAAACAGCCTCAGACCACAAGGACCTAATCCTAAGTAACATACTTTCCGGACCGTCGAAACTACTTGGCGCAATAAATCGGCGTTTTCGCACAACGGGAATCCACAGGTGCGCCCTTTGATTGGACGATCCAGCCCAGCGGGCAACATTAACTTTACTTGGAACGACCGTGCTGGTAGAAACTTTAGCTGCCGAGTGGTGGCGCAGCGGCGCCTTTTGCACTATTCACAAGCCTGATCGTGAGCATAAACCGGATAGTGCTGCCGCTTGCCCTGTCGATGCTGGTCCTGGGAGGGGCAGTGATCGCGCTGTCGCAGCGGCCATGGGCGCCCCGGGCAGACGTAGTTCAGCCGGTACCATTTAGCCATCGAGTACACGCCGGGGTGAACAAGATTCCCTGTTCGTATTGCCATGCCTATGCAAGTCGATCGTCTGAACCGGGCATCCCGGCGGTAGCCAAATGCGTGGGATGCCACGGCGACAGGATTGCGGGAGGCGGAATCCAGCCGGTGACGCGGCCGTGGACGGACGAAACGCCGGCGGCGTTCGAGATTCAGTGGAATCGCGTGTACACGCTGCCCGACTTCGTGCGCTTCACGCATCGGCCGCATATTCATGCCGGGGTGCGATGCCAGACTTGTCACGGCTCTGTGGAAACGATGGATCGCGTGGTGCCGGCGTTTGAAATCAACATGGGTTTCTGCGTGGACTGTCACACGGAGAAAAAAGCGACGCTCGACTGCGTGGGCTGTCATCACTGAGTGAGTAGGTAGATGCGCGAGGGACCGTCGATATCCAGGCGATCATTCATCAAGCTGGCCGCGACTGCGGGTGCGGCGGCGGCGATCCCTGGCTGCGAGCCGGCGGCGAGGCATCTGATCCCGTACGTGGTGCCCGACGAGAACGTAGTTCCCGGCGTGCCGAGTTTTTTTGCCACGACGTGTTCGGAGTGCCCGGCGGGATGCGGTATGGTGGCGCGAATCCGGGAAGGGCGCGTCGTCAAGCTGGAGGGAAATCCGGCCGATCCCATTGGCCAGGGTTCTTTGTGCGCCCGGGGACAGGCGGCGCTGCAAGGTCTGTACAATCCCGATCGCGTTGCGCATCCGCAGGTTCGTGGCGACGACGGCGCGATCCGGACCGTTTCGTGGGACCAAGCGGACAAAATGCTCGGCGACAGGCTGGCGGCGGCGTCGAAGGCGGGCAAGGACCGCGTCGCGTTCTTCGGTTCGCCGCAGGGCCCGACCTTCAGAAAAATCGCGCTCGCGTTTCTCGGCGCTTATGGCTCGTCGCGCGCGATATTTTACGAGGCCATCAACCAGGAACCGGCGCGGGTTGCGGCGAAAACGATCTTTGGGCGGCGCGATCTGCCGTCGTATCGAATCGATCAGGCCGAAGTGCTGATTTCCTTTGGTGCGGACTTTCTTGAGACCTGGCAATCTCCGGTGGAACTCGCGCGTCAATACTCGCTGTTCCGCACGCCACATAAGCGGCGCGGCACGCTTACCATTGGCCGCGCCACCTACCTCGGCCCGCGGCTCAGCATGACGGCGTCGAAGTGCGACGACTGGATCGCGACTGCTCCGGGTGCGCAGGCCGATGTTGCGTGGAGCGTGCTCAACGTTCTCATCAAGCAGCGCTGGGTTTCGCAGAACTCGGGCTTCGATCTCGGGGCGCTCAGCAAGGCGGTCGCGAATTTCGATCCGGCTGCCACGAGCGCGCGGACCGGCGTGCCGGTGGAAACCATTACCAGGCTCGGCGAGACGTTCGGCAGGGCCGACGGCGCGCTGGCAATCGCGGGCACGGACGATTCGTCGGCTCATCTTGCGGCGATGATCCTCAACGCGGTCACCGGCAATTTCGGCAAGACCGTGATGTTCCTCGAAGGCTCGCCGGCCGAAGAGACCAGCACGCCGGATGAAGTGGACGCGGCGATTGACGCGATGCGCGGCGGCAAGATCGATGCGGTGTTCATCGCCGGCGGAAATCCGGTCTTCACGATGCCCGCGTCGGCGCGAGTGGCCGAGGCGATCCGGAAAGTTCCGTTCGTTGTGTGGGCGGGAGGCGTGCCGGACGAGACCGCCGCGATGGCGAGTCTTGTTCTGCCAGCGCATCATCCGCTCGAATCATGGCGTGACACGGCGCCGCGCGCGGGAATCCGCGGACTGGGACAGCCGGTGATGCAGCCGGTGTTCGACAGCAAGCCGGTCGGCGATATCCTGCTTGCGGCGGCTGCGGGATCGTCGAGCGCGAAACTTCCGTGGGCGAGCGCTGCAGAGGCGGTCAAGGCTGAATGGCTGGCGCTTGCTCCCAAGGCAGACGGCGCTGATTCCGAAGATTTTTGGGTAAGCGTCCGGCGCGAAGGCGGATTGTTCGAGGAACAGCATCTCTCGGCGCTCAGCCTCGACACGTCTCCGTTCAAGGCGCCCGTACCGGCCGCGGCTCAGTCGGAACTTTCCGTTTACGCCTATCCGCACATTTTCCTTTACGACGGCCGCGGCGCCGACAAGCCGTGGCTGCAGGAATTGCCCGAGCCGGTCACGCAGATCGTGTGGGACAGCTGGGCCGAGATACATCCCGAGACGGCGCGCAAGCTCGGCGTCGCCAAGGACGATGTCATCGAGATCAAAACGGAGCACGGCAAGATCGAGGTGCCGGTCCTGGTGGAGAGTACTGTTCGTCCGGGTGTGATCGCGGTTCCTTTGGGACAGGGGCACCGCGCATACGGCCGTTATGCAAAAGACGTCGGCGCAAATGCGTGGGCGATATTGGCGGCGGGCGCAACTAGTGCCGCGGCGACCGCGCGCGCGACCGGCAAGACTCGCACGCTCGTTTCACCGCTGGGCAACAGCGATATGATGGGCCGATCGATCGTCGAGGCGATGAGCATCGAGCAGTTGGCGCGCGGCGTGGTTCCCAGGAGCGAGGCCGAAGAAGTCACCGGGCCGTTCGAAATGTACCCGCCCTGGAAATATCCCCGGCACAAATGGGGCATGACGATCGACGTCAATGCGTGCACCGGATGCAGCGCGTGCGTGACCGCGTGCTACGCGGAGAACAATGTCCCGACGGTAGGCAAGGACGGGGTCGATCGCGGCCGAATCATGTCGTGGATTCGCACCGAGCGTTACTTCCCGGATGAAAAGGAAGCGGCGCAAGCGCCGCAGCTCTACCTCGCGCCGATGCTGTGTCAGCAGTGCGATCACGCGCCGTGCGAGCCGGTCTGCCCGGTGTTTGCGTCGTATCACACCGAAGAAGGCCTCAACGGCCAGGTTTACAATCGATGCGTCGGCACGCGCTATTGCCAAAACAACTGTCCGTACAAGGTGCGCCGATTCAACTGGTTCGTGCCGGAATGGCCCGCGCCGCTGAACCTGCAACTCAATCCCGACGTGACGGTGCGCGGCGTCGGTGTGATGGAGAAATGCACGTTCTGCGTGCAGCGGATCCAGTTCGCCGAGCTCAACGCCAGGACTGAAGATCGCGAGTTGCGCGACGGCGAGATCGTCACGGCCTGCCAGCAGGCGTGCCCGACGCGGGCAATCACGTTTGGCGACAGCAACGATCCCGCGAGCGCGATGATGCGCCGGCGCGAGGACAACAAGCTGCGCAACTATCGCGCGCTGGAAGAAATCAACACGCAACCGGCTATCACGTATCTGCGCGATCTCTATCGCGAGAAAGGAAGGGCCTGAGTGGCAGCGGCGCCGAAGATACCGGTCGAGCCGAGTTATCGCGACATCGACCGCAGCGTGCTGCGGGTGATGGAACCGGCCGGCCTCGCGTACTGGGCGTGGATCGGACTGTGCTTCACGCTGGTGGCGATCGCGGCTGGGTTCTGGGTTCGCCAGATCTACTCGGGACTGGGCGTGACGGGACTTCGCCAGCCCGTGATGTGGGCAATTTACATTACTAACTTCGTGTTCTGGGTCGGTATCGCGCACTCGGGAACGTTGATCTCCGCGATTCTGTTCCTGTTCCGCACCAAGTGGCGCACCGCGGTTTATCGCGCCGCGGAGACGATGACGATATTTGCGGTCGCGACGGCGGGACTGTACCCGCTGATCCATCTTGGCCGCGTGTGGTTTTTCTACTGGCTATTGCCATATCCTAATCAGCGATACTTACAACCTGACTTCCGCTCGCCGCTGGTATGGGACGCTTTCGCAGTAAGTACCTATCTGACTATTAGCGCGCTGTTCTGGACGATGGGACTGATTCCCGACGTTGCAAACGCGCGCGAGGCCGCGAGCGGATGGCGCAAGAAGTTCTACACGGTGCTGGCGATGGGATGGCAGGGTACCGATCGCCAGTGGCGGCATTACTCAATGGCGTACTTGCTGATGGCGGGCCTGGCGACTCCGCTGGTGCTCTCGGTGCACTCGGTGGTGTCGTGGGATTTCGCGATGGCGATAAATCCGGGCTGGCACAGCACGATTTTCGCACCATACTTCGTCGCCGGCGCGATTTTTTCCGGCGTCGCGATGGTTATCACGCTGCTGATCCCGATGCGCAGGCTGCTGGGCATCGAGGACCTGCTGACGGAGTGGCATTTCGACAATCTTGCCAAGGTCGTGCTGCTGACCTCGCTGGTCGTCTCGTACGCGTACCTCACGGAAGCTTTTATGGTCTGGTACGCGGGCGATCCGATCGAGCAAATGACTTTCCACATGCGCTACTTCGGGCCGTGGGGATGGATGTATTGGGTAATGGTCTCGTGCAACTGCGTAATACCATTGTTGCTATTTTCCCCGCGCATCAGGGTTAACATGAGGGCGCTCTGGGTAATCACAATTTTTGTAAACGTCGGCATGTGGTTCGAGCGTTTCGTGATTATCGCGGGTTCGCTGACGGCGAACTTCGAGCCTTCGCAGTGGGCCGGTTATCGCCCGTCGATCACAGAAATCATGATCACGGTCGGCAGCTTCGCGTGGTTCCTGGGGCTATTCTCGTTGTTTTCCAGGTTCCTGCCAATCATATCGATGACGGAACTTAAAGAAGGAATCGTCTGGCTGCGGAAGGCGCTCAAGATGGATCGAGTCAAAGCCGCATGAGCACGATAGCGATCATAAGTTCGTTTGCGGATGAGACTCAATGCGCGCAAGCGATCGAGGAGCTCCGCGCGGCGCAGGTCGGCGACTTCAATACGTTCGCGCCGATCCCGAGCCACAAAATCGAACATGCGATAGGCAGGTCGAAGAGCCCGGTGCGATGGCTGGTGCTGGCGGGCGGAATTTCGGGCGTTCTTACCGGCCTGGCGATAACGATTGGGACAACTTATGAGTGGCGCCTCAATGCGGGCGGCAGACCGCTGCTGTCGTGGCCGCCGTTCATCATCATCTGCTTCGAGCTGATGGTTCTGTTGGGCGGAATTTTCGGCTTCTTCGGAGTGCTGATGCTGTCGGGTGTGCCCACGACCGCGATGGCGCCGGGATACAACGGGCGCTTCGGCGAGGATCGATTCGGGATCGTGGTTCGATGCGAGGAGGCGGAAGCGGCGCGTGTCGAGTCGATGCTGAAGGAGTCGGGCGCGGAAGAAGTCGTTCGCGAAGACGGGGCGCAGGCGCGATGAGCACCAATCTTCAACGGGCGCATCGCGAGCGCGCGGCGATGAAGCCGCGCGCGGTAGAGTCGGTGGCCGGCACGACCATGCAGGTGGTCGGAGGCGCGATGATCGTGCTCGGCGCGATCGCGTTCGTGTTTGCGCTGAGCCGAGGCGGCGCGGAAATCGCATGGGAAGCCTATCTCGTCAACCTGCTGTTCTTCCTTGGCGTCGCGCAAGGCGCGGTGGTCGCGTCCGCGGCGTTCTATCTGACGCAGGCAAAGTGGGGCGGTTCGACGCCGTATCGGCTCGGCGAAGCGTTCGCGCCATTTCTGTGGGTGGGATTTTTTCTGTTCTTTGGGCTGTACTTCGGCCGCAGCCTGATTTTCCCGTGGGTAACGCATCCGATAGCGCAGAAGGCTGCGTGGCTGAACGCCCCGTTTCTTTTTGCGCGCGATGGAATCGGGCTCGGCGTGATGGCTGCGGCGAGCTTCGCGTTTATCCGCGTCTCGCGTGGTGATGGCGCACGGGCATGGACGATTGCGACCGACGAGATCGAGTTGCCGCCGCATTCGATACGAGTGCTCGCTCCGCTGGTCGGGGTCCTGTTCGCGGTTGTCTATACGCTGATCGCGTTCGATTTGGTCATGTCGCTCGCGCCGGTGTGGCGCAGCACGCTTTTCGGCTGGTATTTTTTCGCCGGGTGCTTCTGGAGTGGATTGACTGCGATGGCTCTCACAGCGGCCGTGCTGCGTGGTCGTTTGGGCGAGAACAACCTGTTCACGAACCCCACCGTCATGCACGACTTTGGCAAGATGGTCTTCGCGTTCTCGGTGTTCTGGATATATCTGCTGTTCGCGCAGTACATCGTGATCTGGTACGGGGATCTACCGGTCGAAACTTTCTTTATCGTTCAACGGGCACATCACATGCCGTGGTCGCCGCTATCGGTGGCGTGCCTGGTTTTGATCTGGCTGATTCCATTTACGGCGCTGATGAGCGTGCGGGCCAAAAAAACGCCGGTAATTCTCGGCACGGTGGCGGGACTAGGGCTGGCCGGGATGTGGCTCGAGCGTTACGTGCTGGTGGTTCCGTCGCTGTCGCTCGACGCGATCCCGTTTGGCGCCACGCAACTTCTGATATCGATCGGTTTTCTGGGCGCGTTTCTCATTTCGGCAGTGCCGGGACTGAACCGCGTCGCGCAGGCGGCGACCTCGGGAGAACCGGTTGGAGACGACGCGGAATGACCGGGCGCGGTTCAAATAGGCATTCGACTGCGACGATAGCTATGCAAGTGGCTATTGCACTTTCTATTGCGGGATGCTCGGCGACGGACCATCCGATGACGACGCTCGCGCCGAAGTCGGATCTGGCGCAGTGGATTCAAAATCTTTACATCGATGTGACAGTGTGGGACGCGATCATCCTGGCGATCGTGGTCTGCGCGTTTATCCTGGCGGTGTTCGTCTTCTCGTCTCGAGTAGGCGAAGCCGCGCCAGCGTCGACCGCGTCGTCCGATCTGGGTCTGGAAATTGCGTGGACGCTTGGACCCACGCTCGTGTTGGTGATGATCTCGGTGCCGACCATACGTACGATCTTTCGCTCGCAGCCGGCGGTCGCGCCCGCGGGGGCGCTGGAGATCAAAGTAGTAGCGCATCAATGGTGGTGGGAGTTTCGGTATCCGGACGGCGCGAAGACCGGCAACGAACTGCATATTCCCGCCGACCGGCCGATTCGCCTGTTACTGGAATCGGCGGACATCATACATAGCTTCTGGGTCCCGCAACTCGGCGGCAAACGCGACGTGGTGCCCGGCCAAATCAACGAGCTGACATTCGTCGCGACGGTGCCGGGAATGTATCCAGGACAGTGCGCGGAGTTTTGCGGCCTGTCGCACGCGAACATGCGCTTTCGAGTGTTCGTCGATTCGCCGGATGAGTTTGCGAAGTGGGATAGGGAGCAGCTTGCCGGGCCGGCCGCAATTCCGGCGACCGATCTGTTGGCGTCAGACGGCGCAAAGGTTTTTGCCAACAGTCCGTGCACGACCTGCCACATGATCCAGGGCATCTCGAAGGGGTATATAGGACCTGACCTGACGCATTTCGCCAGCCGCACGACGCTGGCTGCCGGGGTGCTGAAGAACACGCCGGAAAACCTCGCGAAGTGGATCGAGAATCCACAGGAAACCAAGCCGGGCGCGAACATGCCGGCGCTGCTGCTGCCGGGGCCAAAGATGAACGCCCTGGTCGCGTATCTCGAGGGTCTGAAATAGGGAGCGTCGAATGGCTGCCCAGCCGAAACCATTGCCAGTGCATCAGCCGAGCTACCTCGAAGGTGGCGGGATACTCGGATGGCTGACGACGATCGATCACAAGCGTGTCGCCGTGATGTACCTCGTCAGCGCGCTGTTTTTCCTGGCGCTCGGCGGATTCGAAGCGATGGCGATTCGCGTACAGCTGTGGCGTCCCGACAATCACGCGCTGTCGGCGGCGATCTACAACGCGTTTTTCACGATGCACGGGACGACGATGGTCTTCCTGGTCGTGATGCCGCTGCTGCTCGGATTTTTCGGCAACTTCCTGATCCCGCTACAGATCGGCGCACGCGACGTCGCGTTTCCGCGGCTCAATGCACTGAGCTTCTGGCTGGCGCTGGTCGCGGGAATTTTGCTCCATCTCGGCTGGATTCGCGGCGGACTTCCCGATGCGGGATGGTTCGGGTACGCGAACCTGACCGAGCGGTATTTCACGCCAGGTCTCGCGATCGATTGGTGGGCGATCGGGCTGCTTGTGTCAGGCACTTCGACGGTGCTCACAGGCCTGAACTTCCTGACCACGATCGTCGCGATGCGCGCGCCGGGCATGACGTATATGCGCATGCCGATGTTCATGTGGTCGCTGATGGCGACGTCGATCCTGATTCTGATCGCGTTTCCGGCGCTCACGATCGGACTGATCTTTCTGCTCTTCGATCGTTTCTTCGGCACGCATTTCTACGTCGCATCGGCGGGCGCTACGCCGATTCTGTGGCAGCATCTGTTCTGGCTGTTCGGTCATCCAGAAGTGTACATCATGGCGCTGCCGGCTTTTGGGATCATCTCGGAAGTCATTCCGACCTTCTCGCGCAAGCCGCTGTTCGGCTATCCCATGATGGCGTATTCGATCTGCCTGATCGCATTCCTGTCGTACGGCGTTTGGGGACACCATATGTTCGCGACGGGAATGGGCCCGGTCGCGGACTCGGCGTTCGCGGTTACTTCGATGCTGATCGCAATTCCCACCGGTGTGAAAATCTTCAGTTGGATCGCGACTGTTTGGGGCGGCTCGCTGCGCATGACGACCGCATTCTATTTCGCGCTTGGGATGCTGCTCGAGTTCACGATCGGCGGACTCAGCGGCATCATGCACGCATCGGCGCCGATCGATCTCCAGCAGACGGACTCGTACTTCGTCGTCGCGCACTTTCACTACGTGCTGTTCGGCGGCGTGATGTTCACGATCATGGCGGCATTCTATTACTGGTGGCCGAAGATCACCGGCCGCATGCTCAGCGAGCGGCTTGGCAAGTGGCACTTTTGGGTGACCGTCATTGGATTCAACCTGACGTTTTTCCCGATGCATATTCTCGGGATGTGGGGGATGCCGCGGCGCACTTACACGTACGGCGCCGACATGGGTTGGACGCATCTCAACCAGCTCGAAACGGTCGGCGCATTCATTCTCGGCATCGCGTTCCTGCTTTTCTACGTCAACATTTTCAAAAGTCTCGCCAGCCGAGGAGAGCGGGCGCCCGCCGATCCGTGGGACGGACGCAGCCTCGAATGGTCCACGCCGTCGCCACCGCCTGCGTACAATTTCGCGACGATCCCGCAAATTCGCGGCCGCGACGCGTGGTGGATTCTGAAATACGGGCGCGCCGATTCGCGCGGCGTCGCAGCCTATATGTCGGGCCAGGCGCCTTCGCAACCGCAGCCCGGTCAGCCGGTATCCGTCGAGGACATCCACATGCCGGCGCCTTCGATCTTCCCGCTGGTGTTGAGTCTTGGCGTGGGAATGATGGGTCTCGGTCTCATCATCGACTGGTATCGCATCATCCTGATTGGCGCGGCGGTCACGGTCCTGTCGATTATCGGGATGGGATTCGAGTACGCGGACTTTGGCGAAGAATCGCACGATCCGGAGCACGCACCGTCGTCGGGTGGAGTCGATGTACGCAAAATTGGCTTGTGGTCGTTCATCGGCTCGGAGTGCGTGTTCTTCGCGAGCTTGATATCGACCTTCATCGTTTACAAATCGCGCAGCGTTACCGGGCCCGGGCCGGAAATCCTCAACATCCCACTGACCTCGTTCAGCACTTTCATTTTGCTGATGAGTTCGTTGCTGATGGTGCTGGCGCTGGCGGCCACGCAGCGCGGCGACAAGCGATGGGAGCGAATCTGGCTCGGCGGCGTAGTCGCATTCGGGCTGATTTTTCTTGGCGGCCAGGTTTACGAGTTCACGAGCTTCTACCACGAGGGCATGGGGCTGACGACCAACCTGTTCTCGCAGTCATTCTTCGTGCTGGTCGGATTTCACGGCGCGCACGTCGCGATCGGAGTGCTGTGGCTGTCGGTGCTGTTGGCCGCGGCGATGACCGGCAAGCTCGGCCAGTCGCGCGCGCTATCGGTCGAGCTCGCAGGACTCTACTGGCATTTCGTCGACGTAGTGTGGATCATCATCTTTACCCTCGTCTATCTGATGCAGGCGGTGCCTGGAGCATGAGCGACATTGCAGACGCCCACGGCGGGCAGATTCATCATCCCGGTGCTACCACCTACCTGACCATCGCCGCGTTCCTGGTCGTATTGACGGCGATGGAGATCACAGTCTTTTACGTGCATGCGCTCCATCCCGTGCTGGTGCCGCTGTTGATCGTACTGGCCGGCGCCAAGTTCGCGCTGGTCGCGATGTTCTACATGCATTTGAAGTACGATAGATGGCTGCTGACGGGAGTGTTCATATTCCCGTTGATAATTGCGACGCTCTTGCTGGTCTCGCTAATTTTGCTGTTCGCATATCTGTCGAATCACATGACACCGATCGGATAGCCGCCTGGCGAGCGTCTCTGGCGATGAACATCTTCGGAGAACATCCGAGCATACCGATAGGCGTCGCGATCCTGATCGCGATTTACCTCGGCGCATGCCGCGCGGCCGGCCGCAAACCGACGCGGCGTCAGGCGATGTGGTTCGCGTTCGCGATGGGCGCGATTCTATTCACACAGACCGAGCTCGATGAACTTGCCGACGCGCGACTCTTTTCGATGCACATGCTGCAGCATCTGATGCAGACTTTCGTGATTCCGCCGCTAATCCTGCTGGGGACGCCGGGCTGGATGCTGGAGCCGTGGATGCTCAGCAGACCGATCAAGCCCATCGCGCGTTTGCTCACGAATCCGGTAATCGCGTTCCTGATTTTTTCCGCGGTCTTCGTCACCGCGCACTTTCCGCCGATCTTCGATCGGATGTGTCGCGACGAGAATTTTCACATTTTCCTGCACTTGCTCTTCATGGCGTCCGGCATGCTGCTGTGGTGGCCGATTCTGAGTCAGATCCCCGAGCTGCCGCGGCTCTCGTACCCGGCGCAGATCCTTTATCTGTTCCTGCTGATGATCCCGATGACCGCGGTGGCCGCGCCGATCACCCTGGCGACGAGAGTGATTTATCCGTGGTACACCGAGGGCGCGCACGGATGGGGGCTCAAGGCGATCGACGACCAGGTGCTGGGCGGGCTGATCATGTGGATGGGGCAGGGCACCTATCTGATGATCGTTTTCACATTCATCTTCTACCGGTGGTCGCAGCGCGAAGACCGCGATATTTCGGTTCCGCCTGCAGCGACGGCTCCGGAGCTTCGCGTGCTGCCATCGGGTCGCGTCGCCAACTCGTAGAGTTGCGGCTACGAAGGAAGGATGCGCAATTCCGTTCGCGCGGCGGACGGCATCGCTGCGCGATAGGCGAAGCTGAGCGTCCAAAGCGTCACCGCCGAGTACACGATTCCGCCGGCCGCGATGCATGCCGAGCCGGCGACCGCGAGATCGATCGACCCGGCGAGCAGGCCACCAGCAACCATCGCGACCCCGAAGTTGTACGCGATGAAGACGAACGGCCGCGTCCGCAGAATCGATAGTTCCGCTATCGTAACCGCCGACCATCCAGACCCGGTCCGCGCACGTGCAACGAATCCCGGAAAGAGCTGATACGACATTCCGATGATGAAATTCGAAATCCATCCGAGCAGACCCATCACGCCGTAAGCCGACGCGATGCGGCTGCCATATTCGCCGTCGGCGCCGGTGACAGTGAGCGCGAGACCCATCGCGATCGCAATCACGAGCCAGAAGACTCCGCAAATCGCATGACGCGACGTCCAATCGAGTGGCATCCGTCGCGTGAGCACCAGCCTTCCGATGGTGAAGATGTACGCGAGCAGGGACGCTGCGATCACACTGCTCCATACAGTCACGCCGGCGACCCCGATCAGCAGAGTCACTCCGAGTCCGACGATTCCAATCGTCAGCGCGTAGAGTTGCCAGATCGCGGCCGCGGGGAGTTCGATCTTCGGCAGCAAAAACGCGGGTAGCATCCGGTAGGACACGGCGCAGATGGTCAGCGTTACCCATCCGAGCGCGGCGAAATGTACGTGACTGGAAAGATTCGTCAGCACGCTGCCGCCAAGGAAATCGTAAGTCTTGTCGAGGCCGAGCGTGAGTCCAATTGCAGCCGCGAGTACCAGAAAGCACACGCCCAAAAACATCCCCGTTTCGGCAACGCCGCGTCCGACCTGCGCCCACAGACATGGGATGATCTCAGCGGCGAACATCAAAACGCTGATCACCACCGCGATTGCCGCCAGCCAGAGCCCAAGCCAGATTCCGATCTCGAAATGCGCGATCATCCCCGAAACGCCGATCACATAGAGCACGAGTTGCGCTAACGCCATGCGCGGGTACGGAACCGGATGGTGCGTGAGCGCCGGGACGTAGCGATACATCACGCCCATGATTGCCGCGGTAATCCACCCGAGCGTGAACGTGTGCACCAGCGCCAGCGGCGTCATTTGGTAGAAAAATGACGCTACGTCCGCGATTACCAATGGCATCGCGGCGACGCCAATGGCGAAGAACGCGACCGCGACCGCAAAGAAATGGATCGGTGTGCGGCCGATCCGGAGCAGGTCGGGATGATTCAGATACTCGTGATGATCAGCGGACCGCGCTGCTTTGCGAGCCGATGCCGGCGAAGAGCTCGAGGCTTCAGATTGTTTTGTTGTTTCAAGTCTGCGGACCATGACGCAAAAACCACCTCATATTATCCTGCAGCCGACCGCCGAGCTAAGGCCTTGGCCGGGGCGAAAGACCGGCGAAAGGGATTCGCGATGCTTGCCGGTTGCAGCTCTCGTGCGTTGCTAGTGGAATAGACACAGGTTTATCTTGGCCTGCATGGCCCGGACGCGTGACGAGGAAGATGGGACACTCGAGGGCGCGGATCATCATCGATGGAGCGGTCGCGGGAATCATCGGCGCGATTGTTGTTGCCGTCTGGTTTCTAATCTTCGACGTAATTCGTGGCCACGCATTTGAAACGCCGGCCCTGCTGGCGGCGACGATTCTGCATGGGTCGCATAGTCACGAGCTCCATCACGGGCTGAAGCTGCTGGCGCTGGAATACTCGCTGATCCACTTCGGCGCATTCATCGCATTCGGCATAACTGGAGGATTGCTGCTCGAAGCCTGCGAGACCGAGTCGTCGCTGGTTTTTTCGCTGGCGATTTTCTTCGTCGCATTCGAAGTTTTCTTCATCGCGGTAGTTCTGTTCCTGGGCCCGAACGTGATGGCGGAACTGACCTGGTGGGGCATCATCGTCGGCAATCTGCTCGCCACGGCCGCGATGCTTTTATATTTTTTGTGGCGGCATCCTGCGCTTGCATGGAATCTGCTGGGCGGCTGGATCACTGTCGCGCGCGAAGGTGTGACGGCCGGACTGGTGGGTGGGATCGTCGTCGCCATCTGGTTCTTGGGCTACGACCTCGCCTCGGGCAATTCGTTTCACACGCCGGCGATTCTCGGGGCGATGGTATTTCGCAACGCGAACGTGAGCGATGGTATTCAGGCGACCTTGCCGCTGGTGCTTGGCTACTCGATTCTGCATTTCTTCGCGTTCGTCATGTTCGGACTGGCGCTCGCGATGTTGCTCGCGGCGTCGGAGTGGGAACCGTTCATGTTGCTCGGCGCGATCTTGCTGCTCGCGGTGTTCGAGGTTTTCTTTGTCGGATTTGTTTCGTTGATCGATCAGTCGGCGCTCGAAGCCCTGGGATGGTGGAAAATCGTCGCGGGAAATATTCTGGCGCTGATCGCGATGGCAACGTACTTCATCCGCGGCCATCGTGGAGTCGGTACCAAGCTGGTTGAGCGGTGGGCGATGCTCGACCATGAAGGCGCCGAGATGGGCGATCAGCCGCCTGCGCCGCCCAAGCGCGAGCCCGACAGTCATCCGACACGTCTTTGAGTTGGGTTAAATTCCGAGCACGTCGCGCATCGTGTAGAGCCCCGGCTTGCGATCTATCAGCCAGCTGGCGGCACGAAGCGCGCCGCGCGCGAGCGAGTCGCGGCTCTGCGCGCGATGAATCAGCTCGAGGCGCTCGCCCTGCCCGCCGAAAATCACGGTATGATCGCCGACCGCGTCGCCCGCGCGCATCGCGAGCACCGCAATCTTGCCGTCGGGCCTGACCCCGGTGATTCCTTCGCGGCCGAAGACCGCGTTGGCGGCGAAATCCACGCCGCGTGCCGATGCGATCGCCTTGCCAAGCGATAGCGCGGTGCCGCTGGGCGCGTCGATTTTGGTGCGATGATGAATCTCGATAACTTCGGCGTCGAAGTCGGGCAGAATAGCGGCGACTTCGGCGACGATCTTGGCGAGCACGTTGACTCCGATACTCATGTTGGGTGCGATCACGGTGCGCGTCTTATCCGCCAGTTCGCGCGCACGCCTTTCCATTTCGGGCGTGAAGCCGGTCGAGCCGATTACGATCGCAGCGCCCGCTTTCGATGCGACTTCGAGATGTTCCATCGATGCGGTGGCCGTCGTGAAATCCATCGTGACGGTATCGGGCCGCGCCAGCGACGCATAGTCGTCGGTGATTTTTACACCGAGCGGGCCTACGCCGGCGATCTCGCCCGCGTCGGATCCGATCGCGCTGTTGCCGCGCGCTTCGAGCGCGCCGACGATTTTGTGCGCCGGATCGCGCGACGAAAGCGCGACCAGAAGGCGGCCCATCCGGCCTGCTGCTCCAGCCACGATTAGATTAGCCATCGGAATTCACTTTGCCCGCGTGACGCGGGCGGGGATACGCAAGCGGTCGCGGGTCAGGAAGCCGGAGCCTCGGCCGCCGCCGCTTCGGGCGCGGGCGATCCTTCCGCGGGCTTGCCGTGCTTGGCCTTGAAGTGTTCGTCGCACAGGCTGCTGGCGCCGTGGCGATGCTTGCGGCATTTCTCGAAGGTGCAGGTTTTGTAGCGCGCCTTGGGCATCTCACCGGCTTTCCAGAGCCGAAAATGCATCCGGCAGTAGCCCTTGCCTACCGCCTCGCGTGCGCAATCTTTCGCTTTGCAGTTTCCTTTGTTCGCCATGAATCCCTTCTTGGAGGCCGCTTTCCGACGCGAGCGCTGGAGTTTGCGGCTGAGCAATTCGTCTACAATAGTGTTTGCCGCCGATGCTTCATAGAGGGCGGGGATTTCGGGTAGTGTCTCAGTCTGGATCGTACGTCACAAAACCATCTGCTTCGTCTGCGAATAGAAGCGCTCCGGGTGCGTCGCTCTTTTAGGCAACCTCTGGATCATTCCAACGACTGCTCGGTTTGGTTTGCCCTTTGCAAAGCCTATTTCAACCAAAGCCCAACACGCCAAAGGCACGTCATAAAAACCTGCATTCCCGACTTGTTTCGCGTTCGACGGTGACGGTCGCTTGCTTGAATCGAATCGCGCACTCCAATTGCGTGCCGGAATAATTTGAAGAATCGAACGTACCGTTGCCATTCAATTGACCCCCTGACCTGGCTTCTGTCCTGCTTCCCATTCATCCACGATCTCAACCATATCCTCAAGCGACCACAAACCGTCAGTCACGCCAGCCGCCATCGCGGGCGTACAGCGCAGCGTCCGATGCACGCGCACGAAATTATAGTGGGCGTAGTGCAACGCGACGGACGCTTTCAGATTCGCCAGCTTCCTGGAGAACGCATTTGTCAGCCGCGTAAATCGACGGCACTCCACGTGCGCAGCGAAAGCGCCAGCGCCGCCATCGCGATCGTGGCCGCCAACGCGACCTCCATACTTGCGCGCGCGCTTACATCGGCGATCGCATGGCCCATCATCCAGGGTCCGACGATCCCGCCGAGCGCGCCGCCCGCCACTACGATCGAAGTCATCCTGCCGACCTCGGCCGGGAACCGCGCCGCGCCAACCGCGATCATGTTGGGGAAGACCGGGCCGTATCCGAAGCCGATCAGAAAAACCGCCGATGCCGCAAGACCGCCCGCCATGGGCGCCGCGATCAGAATCACCAGCGCAGCAGCAGATAGCGCCGAGGCCAGCATCGTGAATTGCGGCAATGCGATGCGATGCCCCAATCGTCCGCCAAACACGCGCCCGCATACCAATCCCAGCCAATATAGCGAGACGCCCGACGATGCGAGCAACGGGCCGAGCGCGCCCGCCGTGCGCAAGTAGAGAAAGAGCCACGTGCCAATCCCGATTTCGGCGCCGACGTAAAGGAACATCACTGCGCTGATCGCCCAAATCAGCGGACGCGAGAGCATCGCGATAAATCCGCTGCCGTTGCCGGGCGTCAGCGACGTTCGAACTTCGATCGCCGGAGTCACGCCCAAACGAAATGCGATCGCGGCGCACATCAACGCGCCGCCGCCGAACACCCACCAGTATGGCACGTGGCTCGCGAAGGCGGCGCTCACGATCAGTGGTCCGAGCAGCGCCCCGACACCGAACAGCACGTGCAGATAGTTGAGCGCGGAGGCAAGCCGCTCCCGATTGAGCTCCACGATCAGGGCATTGGCGCCGATGTCGATGCCGCCATTGGCGAGACCGATCAGAAATCCGGCGCACAACAGTTCCGCAAGTCCCCCAGCCACGGCGAGCCCTGTCAGACCGGCCGTGAAGAACACCATCGCACCGACGAGGATCTTCTGCGCGCTCAGTCGTTGATTGATCTCGCCGGCGATCAGCAGCGATATGAAGTAACCGGCCGCCGAGGCGCTGACGATCAATCCAGCGCGTTCGATCGGCAGATGGCCGGTGTGAGAGATCTGCGGCAGAAAGGGGCCGATCCAGCCACTATTGATGCCCACCATCAGCAGGCACGAATATGCCAGCCGGGTGATCGTTCCCTCGCGGCTCAGCAACCGGTCATCATCCAACGTCACGGCGCGACCGAGCGGATCACGCGGTAGAGCGGTTCGAGCTCGCGAAATGCGTCGAGTACTTCGGCGCGATCGACTGTCAGCGCGTCGCGCACGGGCCATCCGAAGCCGACGTCGATGCCGCCGGTTTTTTTCGCGAGCGCATCCCCGACCCCGTCGAAGAAGTCCGGGCCGGCCACGCTCGAATCCGGCAATATTCGGCAGTCCCAGTTTTTGTATTGCTGGATCCTGGCGCCGCGAAAAGATTTTTCCAATTCTTCCGACTTCGACTTGATCAGCCGCGCCATCTCGGGGCGCTTGTCGGCGTCGGATTTCACGACCGCGCGTGCGTGGATGCCCGCGCCGGAGATGCATAGCGCGAGATATCCGTAGCGCTTGTATCCCCTCGGCGACGGCCCGAATGCCGCCCATGTCTCATCCGGAGGATTCACCGTGCGCCGCATATGCTTGGCGACGTGCGGAAAGAACTCCATGTGCAGTTTTCGCGACAGTTCGGGCGCCAGTTCGATCCCCAGCCGGACCAGCCGAGGCCTGATGCGCTCGTAGATCTTCGCCATGCGAGCGCTGAAACCCTCGATCGCAAACACCTCAAAATCGGCGCGCGAAAAACCCAACGTCGCCATCGGTCCGGCCTCACTTCGCGACTCGGCCGCGCTCGCGCCGGCGGCATCACACACGAATCGCTCCTGCTATAATACGCAGTACGCATTGAAACCGGATACAACCGGTGTCGTACTAACCTAAGCGAGGTCCATGAAGATGAAACGGAGCATGATGATTCTATCGGCAGCGGCGCTCACATTTGCGATGGCGGGTCCCGTGATGGCGCAGGTTCCCGTCACTAAGGGAGCAGTCGCAAACGCGGACTACGCGTTTTTCGATTCGCATCCTAACGTCGCGATCGCTCTCGCGAAAAATCCGGCACTGATCGAGAATCAGCAGTGGGTGGATAATCATCCGGCCCTCCACGAGTATCTGAGGACCCATCCGTACGTGCGCCGCGAATTCAAAGCGCACCCCTATAGGTTCATGCATCGCGCGGAGAGGCTCCAATAGCATCACAACTGGAGCTGTCGCGACCAGTTGATTCCCCCAGTAGCGCAGGAGGCCGGCTATCCGGTCTCCTGCTTTTTCTTGGTGTTGTGTAAGTGGTCCGCGGACGCCACGGCTTTGCTGGTGACGATGATGCGACGCGCGTGTTAGAATCACGCGATGGCCGCGATATCCGAGTCACTCTCCGCTCCGCACTTCGACGCGACGCTGGCGCGCCATGGAATTCGCGCGCTCAGCCGTAAATCGCCCGCGACCATCCAGGTAAATGTCGGCAAGCTGTGCAACCAGGCGTGCCATCACTGTCACGTCGATGCGGGCCCGCGGCGGACCGAACGCATGACGGGTGCAGCCGCGCAGCGAGTGATCGAAGTGCTCGCGGCGAGTCCGCGAGTCGGGACCCTGGACATCACCGGCGGCGCGCCGGAACTGAACCCGAACTTTGCGATGCTGGTGGAACGGGCGCGCGCGCTTGGCCGCAAGGTGATCGTTCGATGCAATCTGACGGTGACGCTGGAACCCGGGATGGAATGGCTGGTGGAATTCTACCGCCGCTCGAGTGTCGAATTGGTTTGTTCGCTCCCATGCTACACAGCCGAGAACACGGATCGTCAGCGGGGAGCGGGGGTGTTTGACAAGAGCATCGCGGTGTTGAAGCAACTGAATGCCGCCGGATTCGGGCGCGGTGAGCTGCGGCTGGATCTCGTGTACAACCCGGCTGGAGCGTCTCTGCCGCCGCCGCAGGCCGAGCTTGAAGGGCAGTACCGGGAAGAACTCGCGCGCAATTTCGGGATCGTTTTCGATCGGCTGCTGACAATCACGAACATGCCGATCGCCCGCTTCTCCAATCAGTTGAGAACTACCGGGATTCATTCAGCGTACATGAGCTTGCTGGTGAATCACTTCAACCCCGCGACCGTGGATGCGCTGATGTGCCGCAGCCTGGTGAGCGTCGGATGGGACGGGCGGCTCTACGACTGCGATTTCAATCAGGTGCTGGAAATTCCGCTCGGTGGCAGTGCGGCATCGACGATCTGGGACATCAACGATAACGATGTCGGCCAACTTGCCGGCGCGCGCATCGCGACCGGATCGCATTGTTTCGGATGCACGGCGGGTGCGGGATCGAGCTGCGGCGGCGCGATCGCCTGAGCCGAAGGGCGTCCACCGCGATTCTTTTCAATGCGATGAATGCGGAACCCGCCGTGGGTTTGCAGGGGTGACCCCTGCACCCAGTATTAAGGCCGCCCGCCGTTGGCGGGCGCGGCCCCTGCCAATGGCTTGATACTGCGCTGCCGTCGCCACGGCCAGGGGTGACCCCTACACCCAGTGAAAGTGAAGATGCGGGACTTCGTCCCTGTTATAAGGGGTTGATCAAGAGGGAGCCCGCGCGTCCGTTTTTCTGTCATCCCGAGCGAAGCCGAGGGACCCCGGAGCCGAGTAAACGAGAGCAACGCGCAGAAGGCCATCTTGAAAAGCGGATCCTCACCCGCGCCGAAGGCGCGGCTTCTCCCTGTCAGGGCGAGGCAATTCGTTAGCGTCGCTTAGTTAACCGTGGCGGAGCGCGCGGCGAGATCTGGGACATCGACGGATGTCGGGGGACTTGCAGGCGCGCGCATCGCGACCGGATTGCACTGTTTCGGATGCACGGCGGACGCGGGATCGAGCTGCGGCGGCGCGCTCGCTTGAAGTGGGCGTCACCGCCCACTAGTTCGCACAATTCAGGAGTTCATGCAGCCTCAACACTTGAAACCTTCTGATAGGCACGCGATCGAGCATAAAGGAGAGTTCTTCATCGTGCGTTACAAAGACGTCTGCCGCCGAAGCGGCGCTGACCGCGTGTTGAATATCGCGTGCAGCCGAGCTTTTGGGGGATTTCTTTTCGACCGACGTTCGATACATGAACGACATGCCAAGGCCAATCAGGGCTCGGATACTTGGAATCTTCGAGAGTTTGTCTAGACCGCGCCTCTTACACTCTTCGGCGACGCCGAAGGACTCTACGAATGCAAGCACCTGCGGTTCCATGCCATCTTCGAAAAATTCCTCGAAGCTGGGGATAGTGTTAGCTTTCCGGAACTCCTCAAGCTCTGAGGCTGTTCCCGCGTTGGCTCTCCTGATGGTATCGAGGAATCCCGTCTTATACTCCCGGTCCTCTCCAATCACCGCTTCGAGTTCTCCGAAGCCGATGCGACCTTCGATGATGAGTTGCACCTTTGACCGGATGTGCGCTGCGTTCTTCTCAAAAGGTGTGTTGGCCGCTTCACCATTGAAAGCGAAGTGCCTAATATCGTCTTCCAAGATTTCACTGCTAAATCGAACGAAGCGATCCCAGTCGGCGAGGCTCGCAATCAGCTTAAGCTGTGCGCGCGCGATGTCGGGGCAAGAGTTCAGAGCAGCGAGAGTCTCTCGAATCGTTATGTGACTGACTACGATTGTTAGCCGCCGCGAAGAAACAGATGCACGCAGTTGCTCCTCGTCTGCGTCGGTAACGCCGTTCGTCTTCTTGATCAGATTATCAAAGACATTCGTATCGAAGTACGCCAGCGTCGAGCGGGGGTGGCGGGAACTCATTGTGAAAACTTTACCAGCGCGAGCGTTCGCCGCAAGACAATGCGAATAGCGGCAGTCACCCTGCCTTCTATGCGGAGACGATCTCCGCGAGACTCAACGTGCGGGCGAAACGGGCGGGACTTGGTGAGCGCTTTGAGGATGACCTAGTTCAGCCTGACCCCGGCGGATTTGGCGTGCTATGCGTACGCTATGGTCAACCGCCGGGATACTCCACGCTCGCCGCGCTTGCAACATTGGCTACCCGTGCCCACGGGTAATTTTGACGGAACGAAGCTACCGATGGTAGCGGAGCTGTCCCAAAACCACACCTACTGGTATGAATTCCCCTTTCCGGCTCTATTCGATCAGCAGAATCGCGCCTGCCGCAGCCTGACTTTCGCGGCGGAGGCGCGTTCTATTGACCTTCGCCGGCCGCATGAGCTGATTTTCGGGCGGTCGTGAGCAGTTAAGCCGCTGGTGGGGCGGGGCTTGGTGAGCGCTCGAATTGCGTGGTATTTGGAGAGGCGATCGCGACACGAGGAGACATTGCTAATGGCGGTGAAAATCGAAGGCGCCTGCGATCCCAAGTTCAATCGCGTCAAGGACGCGTTCGCCGAGAATTTCGAAAAGCGAAACGAGGTCGGCGCCGCCGCGGCAATCATGCTCCACGGCAAAAGCGTGGTGGATATCTGGGCGGGACACGCCGACCAAGCCAAAACGCGGCCGTGGACGCGCGACATGCTCGTCAACGTTTACTCGACCACCAAGGGCGTCACCGCGATTTGCGCGCATCGGCTGGCCGACAAGGGTCTGCTTGATATCGACGCGCCCGTGGCAACGTACTGGCCCGAGTTTGCGCAGGCAGGCAAGGACAAGTTGCCGGTGCGCTTTCTGCTTAGCCATCGCGCGGGTCTTCCCGCCGTGCGCAAACTCCTCGACGACGACGCGCTCTTCAACTGGAACAAGATGACGACCGCGCTCGCGGAACAGGAGCCGTGGTGGGAGCCGGGCACCAGGCACGGCTATCATGCGCTGACGTTTGGATATTTGGTCGGCGAGGTGATTCGACGCATCACGGGCAAGACCCCTGGCGCGTATTTGCGCGATGAGATCGCCGGTCCGCTCGGTCTGGATTTTCATATCGGTCTTGACGCGAAGCATGATGCGCGAACCGCGGACATGATCGCCGCGCCGCTGCCGGGACCGGGCGAACTGAACATTTTTGCCGAGGTGATGAAGAATCCGGAATCTGCAGCCGCCAAGGCGTTCATGAATCCGCAGGGTGGCATGAGGCCAGGGCTGGTCAACACGCGGGAATGGCGTGCAGCCGAAATTCCCGCGGGCAACGGACACGGCACCGCGCGCTCGCTGGCGCAATTGTACGGCGCATTGGCGCGCGGGGGCGAATTGAACGGCGTTCGCGTGATGTCGAAGGAGCAAGTCGCGCGATGCTCGATTGAGCAATCCAACGGCCCCGACGAATTGCTGATAATCAACACGCGCTTCTCGCTGGGCTTCATGATGTCGCAACCGGGCTCAGAGCTGGGGCCAAATCCGAAATCGTTCGGTCATCCCGGAGCGGGCGGCTCGCTCGGATATGCCGATCCCGAGGCGAAGATCGGGTTTGGCTACACGATGAACAAGATGGAGACGAGCTTGCTGATCGATCCGCGCGCGACTGCGCTCATCGAGGCGGTTTACGAATCGCTCTAGGCACGTTCGCGATTGGAAACAGGCTCTGAGGGTGCAAGCTGATGAAGATCAAAACGAACGTTAACGCAGTCGTGGCCTTGGCCGTTTTCTGGATCGCGCTGATAGGTGGGGCTGGCGCTGCAAACAACCCCGTTCCCGGATGGGAGCCGAATGCATTCCGCGACCAGAGCACGCTCCAGATAATGACGATCGGTCCCGACGAGGGCGAGCACTGGTCGAGGTTGTGGCTGGCCGTTATCGACGGGCAGCTATATGTCCGGCTAGGCGATCGAGCGTTCGGGAGAGTTCAGAAAAACACGGCGAGTCCCTACGTCAAGGTGAAGGTTGGCGACCGCGAGTTCGACAAGGTCCGATTGGATGCGGCGCCTGAAATGACAGACAAGGTCGCAGCCGCGATGGCCGACAAGTACTGGATAGACATTCTGATTCGGCACGAGTCGCATCCGATGACGGCGCGGCTGGTTGCGGAGCCGACGCCATCGCCAGCGAAATGAGCAGGGGTGACCCCTGCACCCAGTATTAAAGCAAAGACGCGGGCGGAGTTTACCCTGAGTACTCGAAGGGCCCTGTTAGAAGGGTAAGGGGGAGAAGGGGCGGCAAATAAAGCGATGCCGCCCGTCTGACTTCGGCGAGCGGCCGCTTTGTCCCCTTTTTGTGAAGGTCAGACTCCGGCCGACTTGTAGAGCGCGCAGCGCAGCTTGAAGAAGTGCGCCATCGAGGTGAGGTATCGGACGCGCCACGCCGCCGCCATCTTGCCCTTGGCCAGATCGAGGCCGTAGCGCGGTCCGATCAACTCGTAGGCGGACTTTATCCGGTTGAATAGATCGTCCGAGAAACCCGGCCTGAGTTGCGAAAGGCCGCCGATCTTTTTGATCAATCCCGGGCTGTAGGCCGCCAGCGCGACCAGACTGTCGGCAAACAGTTCATCCTCTTCGAGCAGATGATTGGCGAACGCGCCTTCCATGAATGCCGTGTGGGCGGCCTTTTCTCCGACCAACGAGCCGTAGATGTAGTGGCCGAGTTCATGACCGAGTGTCGCAGCGACCGCCCCGGGATGATGCGCGGTGTTGACGAAGATCACGAACTTGCTTTTGTCGCCAAACTTGGCACGGCAGAAAAATCCGCGCAGCGCCAGCCCGGCGCCGGTGCGATAAGGCTCGGCACGCAGTTCGACTTCGCGCGGACCGAACAATTTGCCCAGATAGCCGAGCAATTGCGGGCTGCCGAGATCCGCCAGGCCAGCGTAAGCCGAGGTGTATCGCTTGATGTCATTCTCGATTATTTTCGCCAATTCCTTGAGCAGAGGCTTGGATGGAAGCGCGGGCACGTCCGCATAGTCGGCGGAGAGAATCTTTTTCAGGTCAGAAAGCTGATTGAGGACCCGGGTCCCGAGCGAGTCGAATGGAACCTTGATCTCGGCGAGCAGCCTGGAAACGAGATGGTCAACTTCACGAGTTTCCAGCGCCGCAGGTTCTCGCGACGCCGTCCGTTTAGCCGCGGCTGGCGATGAAGTCAGGGCTACACTCATAAAACTACCACGAAGTCGAAATGCCAGCCTAACTGGCATGACAGGGAGTTTATCTTAAGTGAGTCGTGCTGCCTTTCAAAACCCATTTATATCGGGCTAAGAGCAGCAAATCGTATGCCAGACTACCTATAGACGGCGCAGCCAGATGCCGTACCAATAATAGTGTGGAGGTGCACGCTTGCAACTTTGCAGGTGCGCCGTTGAACCAATTACCCGACGCCGCGACGAGCCAGAGGCGTCCGAAAGCCACGGCTGACCGCACCGCCGCCGACACGCATCTTTGCGCCAGCTGAGGTTTAATCACTCACTCACTGCGCGGTATTGCTGTGCCCGACGCTGTCGGGGGCGGCATTATTGAACGCTTACAATTAGTCAAGTCTTTCGCTACGAACTTAGAGCAGTTTTGATACTGTTTGGCGCGTCCAGGCCCGTCGGGCCACTGCGAAATACCGCAACGGTTGCCATCCTCGGTACGGCTTGCCATTAGTGTCATCTTCAAAATGCCGAAAACTAAATTTGGAATTCTACCGGGCATGCCTTATCCGCTTGGCGCGACCTGTGACGGTGCGGGTGTGAACTTTTCGATATTTTCCGAGCACGCGACCGGCGTGATGCTGTGCCTGTTTGGCGGCGCCGCTGTCGGCGACGGCGAGATCGCGCGAATACCGCTGGTCGAGCGCACCGAACACATCTGGCACGCCTATATTCGCGGCGTTCGGGCCGGTCAGCGTTATGGCTATCGCGTCAGCGGTCCCTACGATTCCCCCGCGGGACATCGCTTCAACTCCGCCAAGCTGCTGCTCGATCCGTATGCGCGGGCGCTCGATCGCACGCCTCGATGGCACGATTCGATGATCGGCTATCGCTCGACCGCCGTCGACGCTGCGCCCCGTCTGGATCTGCGCAACAGCGCGGCTGCGATGCCCAAGTGCGTGGTAGTCGATTCGGCGTACGACTGGGATGGCGATCGCAAGCCCGCAATTCCGTGGGAGGATCTCATCATCTACGAGGCGCACGTGAAGGGGATTACCGCGCTGCATCCCGAAGTGCCACGCGGGATTCGAGGCAAATTTGCGGCGCTCGCGTCGCCGGCCGTCATCCGGCACCTGACCTCGCTCGGCGTGAACGCGGTTGAATTGATGCCGGTGCATCAGACCGCCCCCGAACGCCGCTTGTCCAAAATCGGCCTGAGCAATTATTGGGGATACAATACGATTGGCTATTTCGCGCCGGACATCCGTTTCGCGTCGGGCAGTGCGCCCGGCAGTTGCGTCACGGAATTCAAGGCGATGGTGAAGGCGCTGCACGGCGCGGGAATCGAGGTGATCCTCGACGTCGTTTACAACCATTCGGGCGAGGGGAATGAGCGCGGGCCGACGATTTGTTTTCGCGGAATCGACAACGCGACTTACTATCGGCTGCGCACCGACGGCAGCGGCCGATGCGAGGATTACACGGGGACCGGGAACTCGCTCGACATGACCCACTCGCGGGTTCTCCAAATGGTAATGGACAGCCTGCGCTACTGGATACTCGAGATGCACGTGGACGGACTGCGCTTCGACCTTGCGACCACACTTGCGCGCGGACCGCGCGGCGAATTCGCGGCCAGCCCGTTTTTTGCGGCGATTGCGCAGGACCCGGTTATATCGACGGCCAAGTTGATCGCGGAGCCGTGGGACCTGGGCGAGGGCGGCTACCGGGTCGCCGGTTTTCCGGTCAACTGGAAGGAATGGAACGCCAGATACCGCGACAGCGTGCGCGATTTCTGGCGCGGTGCGAGCGATTCGATGGGCGAGTTTGCATCGCGCGTCACCGGCAGTTCGGATTTGTACCGCGCCGGCGGCCGCGCGCCGCTCGCCAGCATCAACTTTGTCGCCGCGCACGACGGCTTCACGCTCGCCGACCTCGTTTCGTACAACGAAAAGCACAACGAGGCGAATGGCGAGGATAGCCGCGACGGCGACAGTCACAATCGATCGTGGAATTGCGGCGTCGAAGGACCGAGCGAGGATCCCGCAATTCGTGCGCTTCGCGAGCAGCAAAAGCGCAACTTCCTTGCGACGCTGATCCTGTCGCAGGGCGTACCGATGATACTGGCCGGCGACGAACTCGGACGTTCGCAGCGCGGCAACAATAACGCCTACTGCCAGGACAATCCGGTTTCATGGATCGATTGGGATAGCGCCGACGCGACGCTGATCGATTTCACCCGGCGGCTCGTCCGGCTCCGTCGCGAGCATCCGATCTTCCGGCGCCGGGGATGGTTCACCGGCGCCCCGGCGAAGGGCAGGCGGCTGAAAGATCTCGAATGGTTCCGGCCCGACGGCGCCGAGATGACCTCCGGTGACTGGGGGGTAGGATACGCGAAAACGCTCGGCGCGTTCATGAATGGAGCCGCGATAACTGAACGAGATCGCGCCGGCGCTCGAATTGTCGACGACAGCTTCTTTGTGATGTTCAACTCATATCGCGAGCCCATGGAATTCAAGCTGGCGCCGAAAAAATGGGGGCGCAAGTGGACGATCATCCTCGACACCTCGGATGCGACGGCGCCGCAGCGCGTACGATTGTACTCATTCGAAGAGCGGGTTCACCTCGCGGGACACGCGATGGTCGTGTTGCGGCGCGTAGCGTGAATCGCGGTTTTACCGGCGGTGTCCGGCAGCGGGCTAGGAGACGTCCATGCCCTGAGCGTGGAAGACTTGCGCCATATCGACGGCAGGATGGACTTCGAACGAGACCTCGCGCCAGTACTCGATCATCGTGCGGATGTCGTCGTGATTGGACGACTCGAACACGATCACGTCCCGAGTATCGCTGCCCAGAGCTCCGTAAAAGCCGATGGTCTTCAACCCGGCCGGCTTGGCGCCCTCGTTCCATCATTTCCGCGATTTTGCGATGGTGTCGGTGTCGGTCGCGAATCCCGGCCTGTTCCTGATGAATGCAATGTAGAGCATCGCGCATGCCTCCTTCTCTCGACGGTGGCTGCCAGCGACCACCATAGCACTGCTCGTTTATTGAGTCGCAGGAACCTGGGGGACGCGATCGGTCGCGAACCAATACGCCGCGATGTATCCCGTCAGTAAAGCGATGAAGCTGGTTTCCTCGAGCGCACGCGCCAGCCATGGGAAGATGAGCTGGAACTCGGTCGGCGGCGGTATCAGGAAGCGGTTGAAGACGCGGAGCGAAACCGCGCTGAGAGCATAGGCCAACGCCGCCATCCAGACGGCCCGCGAGCTTGACCGCCCGTCCGCCGCGGACGCGACCAGTTGCACGAACGGAATAGCCAGTAACACCAGATAGTGATGCCATCCGACGGGCGACAGCATGATCGAGGTCGCGATCCACAGTGAGTAGATTCTCCAGTCGGGATCGCGGCGGTTCGTATCCGCCAGCGTCGCGCGAATAGTCATTCCAAGTACTACCAGGTCCGCAACGGCGATGCCGGCGCGTCTGATCCAATCGGTCGATGAGCCGGACGCGGTACCGGTCAATGCCCAGAACATCCGCGATACAAATGGTCCGAGCGAAAGATTATCCACCCGGTTCACTACTGAATAGTCAGTGAGCCACAATGCACCGTAAATGAAGTTGAGAGTTTGCGTTAAACCCAAAACCGCGACAGTTACCAATACTCCTGCTGCGATTCCAGTCGCCGCGAACGCAACCGCCCGCCATTTCCGACGAATGACAAAATAGCCGATGAGCAGAAGCGGGTATGCCCGCAACAGCCCGGCCGATGCGATCAGCAAGCCTGCGGCGCCGTCGCGCTCGCGTTCCATCGCGCGCATCGCGCCTACCATCAGGGCCAGGACTATCAGCTGCGATTGTCCCCAGTAAAAATTCAAATTCACCGGCGCCGACATCAGAATCAGTCCCGCCAGCAACCACGCCGTGCGCCCGGAAAGCCCGCGTCGATGCGCCAGCAACAGGTACATCGCGATTGCCAATGCCGAAAAGTTGATCGCGGTCCAGATCCAGAATGCGACCCGTGGCCGCAACCAGGTGAGAGGGTCGAAGCAAAGTAGAAACGGTGGCGTCTCGGAAGCGTGAAGCAGGCCGCCGGTCTCCAGGCCGAGCCGGGCGCCGAGCGGCGTCAAATCCGTGGAATATGGATCGATTCCATGGCGGAGCGCCCACGCCGACTCGTAATAGTTCGAGAAGTCGCGGCGCTGCCATTGCCCGGGCATCTTGGTCAAAGTGCCCGTCAACATCAGGAGCGCGCAGATCCATACTACGACCAGGATCGCCGGCTGACGCATCGCGGCTGCGATTCGTTCGCTGTTCACTCCCAAGTATGGGCAAACCACGAGCTGCGAGAATATAGAGACGCTCGGCCGGCGCTTTCTCGCCTGCCATCGGCCCTAATCGCGCTGCAAAGGGCCGAGGCACAAGAATTCGACCATCCTGCGCGCCCCAGTGTGTCGAGCCGCCCCGCGCCGGCGTCAGTGCTGCGGCTTGGCTTTCGGGAGTAGCGGTTTTTTCGCGCCGATGATTTGTAGGCCCGAGCCGGGCGGGTGCGTGACGAGCTTGGTGCGTCTCTTCGGCGATGACATTACGATAGCGCAACCGTCGCACAGCTCAACAAACCCGCCGCATGATGAACAGCGATCTTTAGTCGCCGTATCGTCGCTCGTTACTTTCATGGCCCTATGGTTCTCCACGAGAAATTCTATTTTAGACATTAGCATAGTTCCAGAGTCAGCTTTTCGCTTCTCAGGGCTCTATGCCTATGAACTCGTCGGTCGCCTTGTCGCGCAGACCACATAGGCCGCGAGACTACAAAACCGCTCAGCCATCGCGTTATCTGGAGAACTCAAAATCGGTTTGAGTCAAAACCGCAAATTCATGGCGCCGAGCGCCCCGACCATTGGAGGGGAGTTGTTGGTGCCGAGGGCGGGACTTGAACCCGCACATGCTTGCGCACGGAGGATTTTGAGTCCTCTGCGTCTGCCATTCCGCCACCTCGGCACTCGAAGAAGTCGCAGACTCAAGCCGGGTTATCTTAAGCAAAGGTAGCGCCGCCGGCAATGGCGACAGGATGGCACCGACCCGCGCATTGATCGCGACCCCACGATTCGATCATGCATCCAATCCCGACGGACTGCGCAACGCGGTGACCGGGATAGCCAATCGACGGCGACTTCCGCAGTATTATGACGGTCATAGGTTAGTATTGCCATGAATACTAAGTACGATTCTCACTTATATTCCGCGAGTGGTTGCTTGGTATAATATGAGGAGCGCACTATATATTCATGGAAGCAGTTGCCCCCCGCATTTCCGCGCGTGTCCCGGTTGCGCAACCGCACGTCATAACCGCAGGCCTAAGGCACGCGCTGGGCAACTGTCTGCTCGCCGTAACGTTCCTGCTCGCGACGCTGCCGGCCGCGCGCGAACTCAGCTTCAGCCTGGCGGGAGCCGCTAACGTGGTATGGCTGACGGGCGACGCGACCATGGCCGTCATGTCGTTCGCGCGATTTGCCCCGCGCACCTCGAGCGTAAATCTGCGCACGCTCGCCGCATCCGGCGGCATGCTAATCCTCCCTTGTTTGATGCGCCCGACAAACCCATCTACCGGCGCTCTCGCGACGAGCGGGCTTATTTTCGAGTTGTTCGGCATCGTGCTGAGCCAGGTCGCGCGGGTCTATATGGGTCGCAGCTTCGGTGTGTTACCGGCGAACCGTGGAATCGTGTCGAAGGGGCCGTTTCGATGGGTTCGTCATCCAATATATTTCGGATGGCTGATACTTTCGATTGGCTATGCGATGTCCTATCCGAACGGCCGCAACATTATACTGATCGCGACGACGCTTCCCTTTATGGTCTGGCGAATCGATCAGGAAGAAGTACATTTGAGTGCGGATCCCGAGTACCGTCGCTACATGGATCGGGTCCGGTATCGTTTGTGGCCCGGGGTGGTTTGAGCGAGGTTTGATCCCGGGCGCCGGCTGGCCCCCCCCGCCTATTCCTGCGACGAGCGAGCTTCAGTGCGGCCGCGGCCTCGCGTACCCATCAGGTAGATTCCGCCTGCCAGCGGAGTCGAAAGAATCATCGCGAAAGCGAGTCCGCCGATCACCGCGATTGCCAACGGCTGCTGAACCTTGGCGCCCGCGCCGAAGCCGAGCGCGAGCGGGAACAGGCCCGCAGCGGTGGCGAGCGTGGTCATGATGATCGGGCGCAGCCTCACGGTCGCCGCATCGAACAACGCCGCGCCTGGTTGTGCGCCCGCGCCGACTTCACGCTCGGCATGGTCGAGCAGCAGGATGCCGTTCTTTGCGGTGATTCCCGCGACCATGATGATTCCCATGAACGATGAGATGTTCAGTGTCATGCCGGTCACGGCGAGCGAGATGAAGCTGCCGGCAAGACACGACATCGCGGCGACCAGGCACGCGATTGCGGGCGCAAGTCGTGCGAACTCCCAGACCAGAATCAGGAACATCATGATCGTTCCTGCCACCAGCACCAGCGCGAGCTCGCGAAACGCCTGCTGTTGCTGAGCGTACAGGCCGCCGTATTCGAGCGATACTCCCGCCGCCAGCGGCATCCTGGCCAGGCTCTGCTTGACCTCGTTGACCGCGGTGCCGAGGTCGATACCCTCGAGCCGCGCCGTGACATGCACGACGGGACGCTGGCGCTCGCGCGCGACTTCGCTGGTCTCGCCGAGAAAGTTGATCTTTGTGACTGACGCGAGCGGGACGCGGGCATTCGAGCTCGACTTGAGAATCACCTCCGACAGAGTTCCGAGATCTTCGTGGAATGCGTCCGGGTACCGCACGCGTACGCCGACCAGCCGATCTCCGGACAGCACGTTGGTGGCGATCGTCCCTTGAATCACCGAATTGAGCGCGGCGCGAATATCATCGGCGCTCAGTCCGTAATGCGCCGCTGAAGTGTTATCGACGACGACTGCCTGCTCCGGGATGCTCAGCACGATTCCATCGAAGACGTCCGCCAGGCCATGGATCGAGCGCATCCGGTTCGCCACTTGCCGCGCGGTCGCCTCGATCGTTTTCTGGTCGGGGCCGAAAACCTTGACTTCGATTGGTTCCGGAACGCCCGAAAGATCGCCGATCAAGTCCTGCAGCACTTGCGAGAACTCGATCGATACGCCGGGCACAGAGTTCAGGATGCGATCGCGGATGGAATCCACGACCGCGTCGATTTCGCGTTTGCGGTCCGCTTTCAGGCGCACGGATATGTCCCCGCGATTCGATTCGGTCAGAAAAAACCCAAGCTGAGTGCCGGTGCGGCGGCTGAACGCGACGACTTCGGGCGTCGTTTTCAGAACCGATTGAATCGAGTCGAGCAGCGCAGTCGTGTCAGGAAGCGTGCTCTGCGGCGGCGTGAGGTAGTCGAGGATAAAGGCGCCTTCGTCGAGCGGCGGCAGATAGTCCGTGCCTATGCTGTTGTACACCAGGTACGCGACGAACATTGAAGCGATCGCACCAAGAATTGCCAGCGCAGGAATGCGGATGACAGGCCGGAGCGCCGTCAGAAATGCCGTCTGAACGCCGCGATAGATTCGCCCCGCTTCGCGCGCACGCCCGCGAAACCGCGCAATCGCGAGTTCCATTGCAGGCGTGAAGTAGATCGCGAGCATCAGCGAAATGGCCAGTCCCCCGCTGAGCGTCGCGGCCAGCGAGCGGAAGAAAACGCCGGTTACGCCCGAAATAAAAACCAGCGGCCCGAATACAACGATCACCGTCATCGTCGAGGCGAACAGCGGGCGCCGAAGATTCTTGAGCGCTTCGGCCACCGCCGTCCCGGTGGACTGGCCGGCCGCGAGTTCGCGATGAATCGCTTCGATCATCACGATTGCGTCGTCGATGAAAAGTCCGATTCCTGCCGCCAGTCCGCCCAGCGTCATCATGTTGAAAGTCAGTCCCGCAACCTTCATCACGATGAACGTGATCGCGACCGTGCAAGGCACCACGATCCCCGCGACCAGCGCGCTCAGCGGACTCATCGTGAATACCAGCACCACCAGCACCGCCAGCACGAGACCGAGTACGATCGCATCGCGCACGCTGTTGAACGATTCGGCAACGAGCTCGGACTGATCGTACGAGACCGAGAACTGAACGTCGGGATAGCGCTGGCGAAACTCCGCCAGCATCTGCCGCGCCGCGGCCGCGATCTGCACCGTGCTGCCGCCTGGCCGCCGCGAGATTCCCACCAGCACCGCCGCTCCATTCTCGGACGCGGCCCGGATGTAGTCTTCCTGGATCCCAAGTTCGACCGAACCTACATCGCTCACGCGTACCGGTTGACCGCCCGTCGCCGAGAGCGGCACCGCGGCAATCTGGCCGGCCTGATGCAGATCGGTCGTCACCACCGTCAGCAGCATCCGATGCGATTCGTTCATCCGGCCCGCCGACGCGATCACGTTGTTCTTTGCCAGCCCCGCGACGACGTCGCCCGGCGACATGTCATGCTGCAGCATCCGCGCCGGATCGAGCCGCACCACGAATTCGCGATACTTGCCGCCGATTACGCCGACCCGGTAGGTGCCGTCGATTCGATGCAGGCTCGGAACGAGGTCGTAGTTTACGATGTCGGTCAGTTCGGGCAGGCTGCGAAGCTTTGAACTCAGACTGAGATCGACGATCGGAAATGTACCGGTCGTCAGCAGCACCGCATCGACTGCCGTATCGTTGGGCAGCTGCGTGCGCGTGTGCGCGACCGCGGCGCTCAGCGTCTGGAAGCTGATTTGCGGGTCGGCGTCTTCGCCGAACGTGACGTCTATCTCGGCGCTGCCGCGCGTCGTCGTCGATCGAACCAACGTCACCCCGACCACGCTGTAGGCAGCTTCCTCCAGCGGTCGCGTGACCCCCGCGAGCATCTGTTCGGCAGGCAGGTCGCCGCTGTCGGCAAGAATCGTCGCGCGGCGAAACGTGATCTCGGGGAATATCGCGCTCGGAATTGTTCCGGCCAGGATGACCCCGAGCACGCTGGCTGCCAGCACCGACAGCACCGCCAGCGTCGAGCTGCTGCGCGTCATTGATTTCCCTGCGCGACGCGAACGCCAAGGCCGTCGGATAGCGCATAGCCGCCCGAAGTCACGACCAGGTCGCCCGCCTTGATGCCGGCGGTCACCTGGACCAGGTCGCGATCGCGAAGCCCGGCCTTTATGTCGGTGCGATGCGCGCGCCCGTCGGCGCCGATTACAAACACATGGTAGCGATCCGCGCCTTGATCCTGAAACAGCGCGGCGGCCGGAACTACAATTGCGTCGGGCGCACTCGCAACCTCGACCCGCACTTCAACCGGTGCGCCTGCCTCCGCGATGCGTTCCGCGCCTGTGAAATCGGTCCGCACCGCCGAGCTCGCGCTGGCTGCGTCGAAATTCGGCAGGATCGCCGCGACGCGCGCGGGAAACTCAACGCCGGGACGAAACGGAGTCGTCACCGTTGCGGCCATCCCGGGCCTCACCAATGAGAGCTGGCTCAGCGGCACCGACGTATCGACATAGAGGCTCGCCGGATCGATCAGATCGACCAGCGTATCGAGGTCGGCAACCATTTGGCCGCTGGTGACCGGCGGTTGCGAGACAACCCCGGACTCGGGCGCAACCACCGGTATCCCGGCGCTACGATTGTAGCGGCCGACCGACGCACTCAGCGCCGCAGCGTCCTGCGGATCGATCTTGCGTGCGACCTCGAGCCCGGCCTCCGCCGCTTCGATCTCGCGATTGACAACGTGCGCAACGATCTGGCCCTTGCGCACCGAATCGCCGCTGGCGAGTTTCATTCCCGTCACGCGCCCCGCAGTGGGCGCACGTATGATCACGTGGCGCATCGCGACCGTCTTTCCGAGCAGGCGAAGCTCACTTGTCATCGGATGGACTTCGGCCCTGGCCGCGCTCACCAGCAGGACGGGATTGGGCTGCGCCGCGCTTTCGCCGTCGCCTTTCTTTGCGCCGCCGCATCCTGCAATCAACGCGCTCGCCATTGCCGCCGCGAAGATCGCGCTGGCCCAACTGTGCGAACCCGCGCGCTTCATCATTGGATACGGCCGAAAACCAGGTTGGTCTCCGCCACCGCCTCGCGCGCGTTGAATTCCTGGTCGTGGCGCTGGAGCCGCAATTGCTCGGCCTGCTGGTACGAATCCAGCACCTCGAGCATCGTCACGGTGCCACCGCCCAGAAACCGCGTCCACGTAAGCCGGGAGTTGTCGTCCGCCGTCGGCTGCGCGCGCGACAGGATGTCGAGCTGCCGCTGCGCCTCGTCGTAGCGAATCGACGCGTCTGCTATCCGCCGCTGCAGCAGGTACCCGGCCTGTCGCGCCTGCGCTGTCGCCGAATGTTCTTTCGCCTTCGCCTGGTCGATGTGCGATGAGATCAAGCCGCCGTCGAACACCGGGATCGACACCACGCCGTCGTAAGAGCCGCCAAAGTTGTGCAAGATCGTCGGACGCGGATCGACGCCGAGAAACCCAGTTGTGAAGGCGACCTGGAATGTCGGCAGACGCTCGGCCTTCGCGGCTTCGATTTGCGAGCTCGCCGACGCGATCGCGCGGTTCGCCGCCTGCATCACGGGGCTTTGCGCGAGATCGCCCGACGGCTTCGGAGGAACTCCGCTGATACTCGCGATGTCGAGGTCCGGCTGATTGGGCTCGCCAATCAAAATGCCCAGCGCCGCCATCGCGCGCTCGCGGTTGCCGCGTGCCGCGTCGAGCGTAAGCTCGGTGCTGTCGCGCGCGGTGCGGAACCTCAGCACGTCATTCGTGATCACGCGTCCGCTTTTTTCGAGCTGCTCGATCGTGGTGACGTAGCGCGTCAACCGTTCCAGGCTGGCCCGCAAATCCCCTTGCGCTCCGCGCGCGCGAAGCAAGTCGAAGTAGGCGATCGAAGTATCGAAGACAATTTGCGCCCGTGCCACTGCCACCCCCAGCCGCGACGCTTCGCTCTCATACTCGGCCGCGCGCAGCCGCGCCTGGCGCCGTCCCCAGTCCCAGGCCGTGTAATCGAGCGTCAGCCCAGCGCTGGAAAGTCCGCGGTTGGTGATGACCTGATCGTAACCCGGCGCCTGGTAGTACTCCGCACGCGCCCCTACCGTCGGAAACAGTGGAGCGCGCTGCTCGCGCACGTTTGCGATGCTCATATCGCTCGCCGCAGCCGCGACGTCCACCGACGGCGCCAGACGCAGCGCCCGATCGATCGCGTCGGACAGAGTAATGCCCGCAGCGGAGGCCACCGAAGCCCAAGTCAGGATCGCGGCAGAAAGCACCACCGTAGATAGGTTGCGGCAAGTTCGCTCCATTCACGAAAGGGTAACAGCGGCTTGCCAGCCGGCCAAATTAATGGACGTTAAGCTTAAATTGAGAAGCGGCGGCTATCGGAGCGGGGCGGTTGCTCGATTCGGATCCTCTTTGTAAAGCGCCAGCGTCACGACGAACGCGCATCCGCCTGCCGGAAGATTCGCGGCTGCGATCTCGCCGCCATGCGCCCGCACGATTTCCCGGCACAGGCTCAAGCCCAGGCCGCTGCCTTCGCCGGGCGACCCTGCGCCGCGAAAAAATCGATCGAAAATATGCGGCAGCTCCGCCGGATGGATTCCCTGCCCGGTGTCGGCGACGCGGATAATCGCGTGATTCGAATCACTCTTCAGCCCGACTTCGATCGATCCATGCGCCGGCGTGAACTTCAGGGCGTTGTCGAGCAGATTGACGACCAGGCGGCGCAGATGCGACGCGTTGCCATTGACGAAAACGTCCTCGGGCGCGTTGACCGAAAGCTTTATCTCGCGCGCCTGCGCCAGCGGTCCGACCGTCGCCGCTATCTCGCTCAGCAGCGCGCGAAGATTCAGCCGCTCCCGATCGACCATAACTTCGCCATTGAGCCGCGACAGCATCAGCAGTTCGTCGGCAATCCTGCACAGCGACAGCGCCTCGCGATGCGCCGCCCCGAGTGCGGCGCGATTTTGCTCGGCCGAGCGATCGCGCGCGAGCGCTACTTCCAGCCCCGTGCGCAGCACCGTCAGCGGTGTCCGCAGTTCATGCGCGGCGTCGGATGCGAACCTGCGCTCCGTAGCCGACGCGCGTTCCAGACGCTCCAGTAGTGCATTGATAACCGCCGTGAGCCGTGCAACTTCATCAGCCACCGGCGGAACTGTCAGCCGCGAGCTCAGATTCGCCGGCCCAATCGCGTCGAGCCCCGCCGTCACCGATTCAATCGGCCGCAGCGCCCGGCCCGCCATCAAGTATCCTCCACCGACGCAAAGCAGCAGCACGATCGGTACCATCAGCAGCAGGAGGTTGCGAAGGCTGTCAACCGATTCCTGAACCAGGCGCGGCTGCACCCCGCTTTGCAGGTACGCGAGCTCGCCGTCGTACATCATCGGAACGACCGCGAACCTGAAGGCGCGGTTGCCCACAATCGCCGCGTGCGTGGGGAGTCTCGGATCGAACGGCGGCGGGATCGTGTGGATGTCGCCGTAGTTTCCAACCTCGCCATGCGCCGTGACGATTCGTACCCGCCGGCCGGGCCCGATATCCGTCTCGAGGCTCAGCCGCTGCAGGATTCCAAGGGCACCCGGCGTGCCGCCGCGCTGGATTTGATCAGCCGTGTTTTCGGCCTCTTCCAGCAGCGCCGCATCGAGACCGCTCAATTGCTGGCGCTCGAAGAGTTGTACGACTGCGATCGCCGCGGCCAGCAGGATCGCCGCCAGCACCGCGCCCCAGTAAATGGTTAGCCTGAGTCTGATCGTCATTGGCGGCCGCCGCGCGGCAACAGCTACGCGCGGCGTCATTCCGCGCGTATCGTGTATCCGACTCCGCGCACGGTGACTATCAGCGAACGATCGGCGCGCGGATCGATCTTCTGGCGCAGCCGATTGACGAATACTTCGATCAGGTTGGTCAGCGAGTTGTAATTCGAATCCCAAACCGTCTCCGTGATCATGTCGCGTGTCACCACCTGCCCGGCGTTTCGCATCAGCAATTCGAGCAGCATCTTTTCCTTCGGCGACAGGTTCAAATTGTGCTCGCCGATTTTCGCGCGCCGCTTGACCGTGTCGAATTCCAGCTCGCCGACTTTGAGAATCGTCGATGCTTGCGCCCGCGGACGCCGCGCCAGCGCCTTGATTCTCGCCACCAGCTCGGCAAACGCGAACGGCTTGGTCAGATAGTCGTCGCCACCGCTGTCGAGTCCGGCGACGCGTTCTTCGAGCAATCCGCGCGCGGTCAGAATCAGCACCGGCGTCTGGTTGCCCGCCGCGCGCATCTCGCGCAGCAGCTCCAGTCCGCTTTTCCCCGGCAACCCAAGGTCCAGGACGATCAGATCGAGCGCGCCGCGCTCGATTATCGGTCCCGCCGCCTCGGCACTCCCGGCGATTTCGACCGAGAAGTCTTCCTCGACAAGTCCCTGCTTCACCGCATTGGCCAGCCGGGCCTCGTCCTCGATCAGCAGAATGCGCAGCGCGTTCATACCCTCCGATGCTGGCACGGCGGGGCATCCAAAAAAAGCGATGCGCCCGCCCCGTCAGACCGCGAAATCGTTGCCCCATCCGCCGCGGGCTGATGTAACATCGCGGTGGCGCCGGCGCGGCGACTATCGAATCGGGACGGGATGCCCATGGAAGACAAAACAGTTCTCTACGAGAAGCACGACCGCGTTGCCCGGGTCATCCTCAACCGTCCGCGCTATAGGAACGCGCAGTCGCGGCGATTGCTCGAGGAAATGGACGACGCCTTCGCCACCGCCAACGCCGACGACGACGTCCGCGTCATCATTCTCTCCGGCGCCGGCGACAACTTCTGCTCCGGCCACGACCTCGGCACGCCCGAGGAAAAAGAGGACCAGAATCGCCGCCCGTTTCCCAAGGGCGTGCGCGGCGAGTATGCCCGCTCGCGCCAGATGTACCTCGACAACACGCTGCGATGGCGCGATCTCGACAAGCCCACCATCGCGCAGGTGCAGGGCCTGTGCATCTTCGGCGGATGGATGTTCGCGGCCGCGATGGACCTCATCGTTGCTTCCGACGACGCCAAGTTTCTGCCCGCGCTCTTGCAGTACTTCTCGATCCCGTGGGATATGCCCCCGCGCAAGGCCAAGGAAATCCTCTTCCAGAGCCGCTTCGTCGACGCCGACGAGGCCTGCCGCCTCGGCTTCGTCAATATGGTCGTGCCGCGCGCCGCGCTCGAGGCCGAAACGATGGCGCTTGCGAATCGAATCGCCGAGAGCGACCGCTTCACGCTCCGCATGGTCAAGTGGGCGGTCAATTCCGCGCAGGACGCGATGGGCTTCAGCACCGCGATTCGCAACGCCCATTCGCATCACATGGTGCTCGGCATCGGCGGGTTCATTCAGGCCAAGATGGAAGGAAAGGAACTTCCCAAGCGGATGCCCGGGGTCGATCAGGCGCTCAAGAAAGTGAGGAAGTAGGGCGCCGTTCTCGATGATTGGCCCGTCCCTGCGAAGCTGCTATACTTCGCCGCCAGTCGAGTGAGGAGTCAGGTCCTCGCTCGGGGGGATTCGTGGAATTATCGCGGCGTGGATTTCTGAGAATTGGCGCGATTGCCGCTGCACAACTGGTTGTGCCTGCGGTCGCGATGGCGCGCACCGCCGTCCAGCTTCGGCGCCGCTCGCTCAAGTTCTACGCTCTTCACACCGGCGAAAGCCTGACCACGACTTACTGGGAAAATGGCCGCTACATTCCCGGCGAGCTCGATCGCGTCAACTACATCCTGCGCGATTTCCGCGCCAACGAAGTAAAGCCGATCGATCCCGCGCTGCTCGATCTGCTGACGCGAATCCAGTCTCGACTAAGTACCAACGAGCCGTTCCAGGTGATTTCCGGATATCGCTCGCCCGTCACCAATGCGATGCTCCATGCGAACAGCGAGGGCGTCGCCGTCCACAGCCTCCATCTGGAAGGCAAGGCGATCGATATTTCGGTCCCCGGACGCAGCCTCGAACAGCTTCGCGGCGCAGCTCTGGCGCAGCAAGTCGGCGGCGTCGGCTACTACCCGCGTAGCGGCTTCGTTCACGTCGATACCGGCCGCGTCCGCTTCTGGTAAATAAACCCTCGCGCGCCGACCCGCCGCATTCAATACGCGGCGTCGAGAATCGCGATCAACTGCTCGAGCGTCACGTCGGCGCCGACCGTGTTTGCCCGCTTCACCTCTTCGAGCACCGTCCCCGCGATTCGCGAAATTTCCTCGCGCGGCACACCCACATCCCGGAGCCGTGTCGGCACCTCGAACTTGCCGATGAACTTCGCCGCGCGATCGGCGCATTCCATCGCCGCCGAGCGTGGACTCCGCGCGTCGAAGCGCACGCCGAATCCTTCCGCGATCGGCCCAAAGCGATCCGCCGCGACCTCGGCCATGAAGCGCATCACGTGCGGGAGCGTGATGCATGACGTGACGCCGTGCGGGACGTTCCACATTGGCCCGATCTGATGCCCCAGCGCGTGCGAGATTCCGCCGCGAGTGTTCGACATGCCAAAAATCGAGAGCCATGCGGCGAGCTGGCATTGCACGCGATGCTCGAGTTCGTTTTCGTTGTCGCCATGCGTTTGCAGTGACGGCAACAGATGCTCCGTCAGCAGCGCGATCGCCCGCGTCGCGAGCGTGTCGGTAACAATCTGATGGCGCGTCGAGTACGAACCTTCGACCGCGTGATCGAGCGCGCGCATCCCGGTCGAGGCCCACAGCCATGCCGGCGTTTCGACCGTCAGTGCCGGATCGAGGATGACCACCCTGGCCTGCAGGCGTGGGTCGGCAACCCCGCCTTTCACCCTGGTAGATTCGTCGGTGACACCGCCCCCCGGCGTGAACTCGGCGGCCGACAACGTGGTCGGCATCGCGATATGCAGAATCTCGCGTGCGCCCGCCGTCTCTGTTGCCTCTGCGCTGAAATCTACGATGCGCGAGCCGGCGCGACCACCCATCAACTGCCACGCCGCGTTCTTCACGGTGTCGATCGGGCTGCCGCCGCCGAAACTCACCATCGCGTCGGCGCCGACGCGGCGCGCCTCTGCCACCAGTTCCGTGACCGTATGCGACGGTACATGCTGAGCGGCGCCGGCGAACACGCCCGCAATTGCGGGGCCGGCCGCATTCTTGATCTTGTCGAGCAGTTTGGAGCGGCCGAGCGTCTTGCCGGTCACAATGAGCGCTCGTTTCGCTCCGCGCCGCGCGAGCTCGCGTCCGAGTGATTCGGCCTTGCCGACGCCGAAGACAACCGTCTCGAGTCGCGTGAAATGGTATTCGCCAGCGGTCTTGTTCAATTTTTTTCTCCTGACGAAAAATAAATTCGCTTATCCCCGAGAATCATATTCTGGTGCTTATCGCTACCGAAAACACGCCAAAATCATATTTTCGTGCTTGTCACTACCGAAAACACGGGCCCCACTACTTGCGGTGCCGATCGAACAGGGCGAGACTCATCGGGCTACCTTCGATTGGTCACTCCCGCGTTTGATCGCTTTTACAAGGACAGGTGAAACATTGAATCTACGACATACTGCCGTCGCTCTCGCGCTTATGGGCTGGTACTTGATGGCGCCGCCGCAGACCAGGACCTGGTGGGTCGGCCCGCCACGCTCCGATATTGCCGCCCCGCTTACCCAGTGGACGAATCAGCAGTCATTCGACAAGGCGGATCTATGTGAGACGGCTCGGATGGCTGCCCAGCAGAATGCTGGCGATTTCGCAGTCGGCTCGGGTCACGCAGTTTGCGTTGCCACCGACGACCCGCGCCTCAAGGGCATTTAGCCCTGGTAAGAAGCGAACATCGGAACGTGGTGCCTCTTCCCACTAACCCGTTCTAACCGGGACGAAGTCCCGCATCTTTGTCTTAGCATCGCGCGGCAGGGGGTGACCCCTGCACCCAGTATTAAGGCCGCGCTCCGTTGTCGCGCGCGGCCACTGCCGCGTGCGCGCTGTGTTTTCCTTTCTTAATACTGGCCTCCCGTGCCAACGGGTCTTAATACTGGCCAGCCGTGCCAACGGCCAGGGCTCAGCCCTGCTCACCCATGCCGCGCGAACGCGGGCATCACTTCCTTCGCGAACATCTCGATAGTGTCGGGCATCATGAAGTTCAGGAAGAAGTAGGTCATGCCGAACTTCTCGATTCGAACGGCGAGTTCGCGCTTGACGTCGTCGGGGGTGCCGATCAGGACCTGAAGCGACGTACGCACGCTCTCGTTATTTTCGATTCCAAGCGTCTGCGCAGTCGCGGCCGCCATCGCATCGGCAGTGGCGCGATCCTTGGCCATCAGCACAAATCCTCCACCCGAGAGCTCGAGCGCGTCCGCCGCGCGGCCCGCGGCTTTCAGGAAGCCGCGAATCATCTCGATACGCTTCTCAACCTTGGTCCGATCGAACTTGAGTGCTTCAACGATATCGACGTAGCCCTTGGTTATCGGCGGGTTCAGATTCAGGATGTCGGCCTCATAGGCCGCGATTTCCAGTATCCGCTTGCCGCCCCCGCCAATCAGGATCGGCGGATGCGGCCGCTGGACGGGCTTGGGATCGCAATAAGCCTTGTCGATCTTGAAGTACGGCCCATGATAGGTCGGCTCGTCTTGCGTCCACATCGCCTTGAGGACCTTGATGCCGTCGCGCATCTGCTCGATTCGTTCGGCGTTCGACGGATACGGAAAGTTGTAGGCGTCGTATTCTTCCCTGAACCAGCCGGCGCCGAGCCCCGCGATAAAGCGCCCGCCGCTAAGGTTGTCGAGCGACGCCATCGTCTTCGCCAGCAGTGCGGGGTTGCGATAGGACATCGAGGTGACCAGCGGCAGCATCCTGATGCTCTTAGTGACCGCCGCGACCGCACTGAGCATCGTGAAGCATTCATAGTGCGGCGCGCGAGGGTCATCCATCAGCCCGCGCATGAAGAAGTGGTCGTCGATCGAAACCGAATAGTATCCCAGCTCCTCAGCCCGCCGCGCAGTAGCCAAAGTAGCAACCGGATCGTCATTAGGAAGCCCGACATTGAATTTGATAACTCGCATGACTGATGCTCCTTGAATTCAAACATTCCCGCCCGCCACTTTAGACACTCAGCCGCATTTCGGCCAACGCCCGCGGCGCCGTCAGGCTGATACGGCCAACGCCCGCGGCGTCGTCAGCGCTTGATTATCACAACCGTGCCGTCGGGAAGTAGCCACTAACAAGCGCCGAAGCATGCGCGTCATGCAGCGGCCGGGCGGGATCGGGGATGGAAGTCGTGAAGCGAAGTTGAACCGCCGGAACGATTAATTCGCCCCGGCGGTTTCGTCATCGGGATCGGTATAGCCCGACTACAGGCCGGCGCCCGTGAGGCTCACGTTGTGCGGACTGGCCGGATCTTGTGAAACCCCGACGGCCAGTGTCGCGCTGCTGGTACCAATCGCGCAACCTGTTTTTTAGGTGCTTTTCCTTGAGACGACGCTCTTGCTCGTCGAAGTGGATGTCCACGGCCGCGCATCCGATCGTCAATCCGACAAGCATCATAGTCGCGACTAAGGCAATCGCTATCACGGCCTACGCCCCTAATCGCGTCGCGCCTTGAGCGCCGGCGACGCCAAAGATCGCGACCGCGCCGATCCATGCTTTTCCTGCGTACTTGTCCATTTGTGTCTCCTCCATGCTTGACGAGGAAATCATCCAGTACGACTTAAAGTATGCTAATACCTCCAGTGTCCGTGATTAAGAATAACTTATATCTATTTCGACAGCATTGCGCAAGCCCTTTTTTGGCTCTGACAGAGATTGCCTTTGTCGATTCGCGCGACGCAGCCGAACGCGCGTCAGGGCTTGATTATCACTACCGTGCCGTCGGGGAGCAGCCGCTTCAGCTCTTCGACATCTTCGTCGTCCACCGAAATGCATCCGGTGGTCCAGTTGATATCGCCCCGGTTCAGGATCGGTTCGTCGCTGCCATGGATTCCGATTCTGCCGCCCACGCCGAGCGGATGGCCGTCTTCGTCCGGCACCGCGCCGCCGTCGCGCAGTTCCTCGTAGCGGCGCCGGTCAAGCAGGTTTGGATAATTCAGCGTCAGGAACCAATCCCAGCGGCGGCTGGGATGCTTCTCGACGATTGTGTAAACGCCTTCGGGCGTGCGCCGGTCCCCTTCCCACAGTTTCGTGCCGGGCTCGAAGCTGCGCCCGAACACGGCATGGTAGTTCTTAAACATCCGGCCTTTGTAATAGAGGACCAGCTGGTGGCGCTTTTTGAAAACATTCACCGACCAACTGAGCGGATTCATGAAAGTTATGTCGCGCGTCGCTTTGAAGAGAAGTTGACCCGGAGTCGGCACGCGATCGGTCCGGACCCCGTCGATTTTCATCTGCGCGGGAGGAGTTGGCGTCGCGGACGGCGTCGGGGTGAGAGTGGCCCACGGGTCGGGCGGCTCGGGCGTCGGCATCCCCGGATCGACGTATTTCACCACGGTTGGATCGTAGGGCGGAGGCGGCGGCTCCGTGCCTGCTTTCTCCGCATCGAGGGCGGTGATCGGCGTGTCCTGCAACATGATCGCCGCCGAGGATTCGGCGCGCACGGGCTCGGCGGCACACATCGCTACCATGGTCGCGGCGACCAATGCGGCGGCGATCGATCCAACCATCTGGCCCATCAACTTCAGCAAAGCTCCAGCATCGCGGTCACATTGTCTATTTTGGGGACGCTTGGGGTCCAGGTCAATTGTAAAGTAGCGTCAATCTGCCGCGCTATCGCCTTTGACGGTCGGCAAAATCGTCTGATAGCATCGGCGCGCAGAGAGATTTGGATGGCAATCGAACCGAACGAACTGCGGCGCGTGATGGGTCATTTCGCAACCGGCGTTACCGTGGTCACGTCGCGTCGCAACTCGGGTGAGCTGCACGGCCTGACTGCCAACGCGTTTACGTCGGTCTCGCTGGTTCCTCCGCTGGCCCTGATTTGCGTGGACAAGAAGGCCGAGAGCTATCCCTGCTTCGAGGAGAGCAAAATCTTCACCGTCAATGTACTGGCCCACGACCAGGAAGCGTTGTCGCGCAAGTTCGCGGTCAGCGGCGGCAACAAATTCGAGGGCGTCAGTCACAAAATTGGCGCGAACGGCGCCCCGATCCTCGACGGTGCGCTGGCTTATCTCGAGTGCAAAGTGACCACCGTGATCGATGGCGGCGACCATGCGATTTACATCGGCGAGGTCGAGCAGGCCGAAACGCCCCGCGAGGGCAAGCCGCTGCTGTTTTTCCGCGGCGGATACCGTGAGATCGGCGACTAGATCGCCCATGCCAACGTGAGCTCCCCGGCCCGAATCCCCGCAATCAGCGTTTTCCTGCCGTCGCATAACGAGGAAGGCAACGTCGAGCGCGTCGTGCGCTCATACCTGGCCGAATTGCCACGCGTCGCAGACGACTTCGAGATAATCGTGGTTGACGACGGCAGCCGCGATCGCACCGGCGAAATCGCCGAGCGCCTCGCCGCGGAGGATTCGCACGTCAAGGTCGTGCGTCATCATGTCAACAAAGGCTACGGCGGTGCGGTGATCTCCGGAATTCGGGCCGCGACCAAGCAGTATGTACTGCTATGCGACGGCGACGGGCAATTCGATCCTTCAGATCTCGAGCGTTTGACCCCGTTTGTCCCCGAATACGACGTTGTTGCCGGGCACCGAGTGCGCCGTGCCGACCCTCTGATTCGCAGAATCAACGGCAAGGCGTGGACGATTCTGGTCCGTGTGCTACTCGGCATCACGATCAGCGATATCGATTGCGGCTTCAAATTGTTCAAGCGCGAGAAGCTCGAGGGGATGGATTTGCGGGCGCATGGCGCGATGATCTCGACGGAATTAATGGCGCGGCTGGCGGGCCGTAATGCAAAGGTAATAGAGGTGGAGGTGAAGCATCTGCCCCGGCTGACGGGCGAGCAGTCGGGCGCCAATCTCAAAGTGGTCGCGCGGGCATTTAAGGAGCTAATAGCGCTATATCGAGAGCTCAAGGATGAGCGCCGGGCGCGCGAATAGGGGGTCGGGGGGACCGTGAAGGGAGACAAACGCAGACGCAAAGCGGATAGACGATACACCGGTTGCGTCATTGCCGACCGGCTGGCCCGGCAAAATGCCTTGTCGATCCGTGGGAATCCTGCCGTCACCCCGATGGCACGGGTATAGCAATAGCCCTAATAGTCACATTGCGGCCCATTAAGGGCCGCCCAGATCAAGGAGATCCAAGAGTATGAAGCGCACCCTTTCAGTCCTTTCCGCAGCTTTCTTCGCCGCCGCGTTGGCGATGCCGGCTTTCGCCCAGGATACCCCGCCTGCAGCTCCGGGCGCGACCGGCGCGACCGGCGCGACTGGCGCGACTGGCGCAACGGGCGCGACTGGCGCATCGGGAGCCACCGGGGAGACCGGCGCGACCGGAGCCACCGGAGAACCTGGCGCGGCAGCATCGCCGGCGGCGACCAACCATAAGCATCGTCACCACAAGAAGGCGGCCGAAGCAGGCGCGGCGGCTGGCTCAAAAGCTGGTGCTGAGGCAGGCGCAGCGGCAGGAGGAGCGGCAGGTGCAGCGGCTGGTGGCGCGGCGGTTCCAGAGTCCGCTCCGGCTCCCGCTACTCCGTAATTTCGCTCAGGCTTGATAACCACGAGGGCGGTTGCATTGGCTGCCGCCCTCGTTCGAATCGCTTAAGGTACATCGATCCATCCAGGATCGGGGGGCAAAGATGGCTTTGCCTCCGGCGTCCGGCCAGCCGCGCGAACCCGGATTTATCCGGTCCGCGGCTGGCACGACGCCTTTTTTTCGTTTTTTCGTTTTTTCGTTTTTCGTTGGCTCGCGGCGTCAAAAACACGCTGCGCGTTTTTTTGTAGCGAACATTCCTGCTAGCATCAGATCTCTTCCCGCGGGGACGCGGGAGATAATAAGTTGTTGAGCTGTCGCCGTTCGAGCATTTGTCTTTTGGTTCTGATCGCGCTGGTACTCCAGTCGCCGATCGGCGCGCAGGCCAGCGCCAAAAGCAGTTCTTACGACGAGCAAGTTTGCGATCCGCTGGCGGACTACTTTCTGGGTATGGAAGATTACCCCGAGGCGATCCGCCGCCATCGCGTCGTTATCAGCGACGATCCCACCAACGCGCTTGCACATTACCACTTGGGTTTCGCGTACGGCGTCGTCGGACAGCATCGCCAGGAACTCGCCGAGTATCAGAAGGCGATCCGTCTTGGCCTCGATGACTGGCAGTTGTTCCTGAACCTCGGCCTGCTCTACCTCGAAAGCGGGCAGACTCGCGACGCGACTCAAGTGCTGCGGCTGGCGGCGCTGCTCGGACCGGAACGGCCCGAGACGCATTTCAACCTCGCACTCGCATACGAGCGGCGCGGAGCGCTCGCACAAGCCGAGCAGGAAGCGCTACTGTCGCTGCAAATAGATCCGAGTCAACCGGACGCGCGCAACACGCTCGGCGCAATCTACGCCGAGGAAGGCAAGTACGTCAGAGCGAGCCAGGAATGGAACGAACTGGTTGGTGAGATTCCCGATTACGCGCCGGCGCGGACCAACCTCGCGATTCTGCAACACGTCAAAAGCAGCGGCTCGAAGGGTGCGCCCGAAGCAAGCGGTTTCATACGCATTCCTTGAGCGCGGGGCGAATCGAATTACGGCAGAGGACAAACCGGTGGTGGAATTGGGCAGGTGGAGGCGGGCAATCGTTAATTTAAAATCTGCAGTCTTGTTCGGCTCGGCAGTGATGTTGAGCGCGGCCGTCGTGTTCGCGGCGTCGCCCGCGGGCGCGACCGCGCAATGGCGCCGGCTGCATAAGGCAGTTCATTCGAAGCGGGCGGCGAGGGCGGCCGCAGGGCCACTCTACAAGGGTGCGCTGCTCGAGGATGCCGACAGCGGCCGCGTGCTGATGGCGTACAACGCCGACATGGAGTGGCCGCCGGCCTCGATGGCCAAGATGATGCTCCTGCTGGTCGCGCAGGAGCAGATCAACGCCGGTCGTTTCAAGTCCGATGAGTTGGTCAGAATTTCCGAACGCTCCGCGCATACCGGCGGCTCGCGCGTCGGCCTCAAGCAGGGCGACGTTTATCCGCTGCGCGAGTTGATGAAGGCGGCGCTGGTCAAATCGGCAAATGACGCCGCGGTCGCAGTCGCCGAAAAGATCGGCGGATCGGTCGAGGCGATGGTCCGCATGATGAACGAGCGGGCGCGCGAACTCGGGATGACGCATACGGAATATCAGACCGTCGATGGACTGCCGCCGCGTCCCACCCATGATGCAGATCGCACCAACGCCTACGATCTCGCGACGGTGGGTCGCGCGATAATCCGCGAGACCAATCTGCTGATGTGGTCGAGTCAGGAGACGATGGATTTCGACAACGGCGTCTGCATGCTGCGCAATACCAACCATCTGGTCGGCCATTTCGAAGGATGCGACGGGCTCAAGACCGGATTCACGTTTCGGGCGGGCTTCAACGTCACGACCACGGCCAAGCGCGGCGGCATGCGGCTGATCGCGGTGATTCTCGGCGCGCCGTCGAATCAGCAACGCTTTGCGCAGGCGGCGAAAGTGATGGAGTGGGGCTTCGAGCAATTCACCTCGGTGCCGCTGCTCAAGTCCGGCCAGCCGCTTCCGGTCCAGGTGCAGGTCAGCTCGGGCCCGCTGATTCAACCGGTCGCGGCGAGCGATCTCAAAGTTGTGGTGCTGAAGGCCGATGCCTCGGCGGTCAAGCTGGTGTACGATGTGCCGGCGGCAATCGACGGGCCGGTTACGTCGGGAGAAGCGCTCGGCCGAGTGCTGGTGCAGAACCAGGGGCAGGCGATGACGGAAGTGATGGCGATAAGCCCGGTCGCGTTCGCCGCCCCGCAGACAGGACCGGGCGAGGCGTACAACGCATCAGCGCCGCCGTCGTATAATCAGAAC